>BNJV01001940.1_pt1 | contig 364466 bp, 426 predicted proteins | sample 8540591 | NCBI WGS metagenome assembly BNJV01 (sample SAMD00202457, study PRJDB9452) | human saliva metagenome | host: Homo sapiens | reverse complement strand
AGGTGACCGGGTGCGCGTGGGGTGGATCACCGTCGGTTTGATGGGAGGTAGTCGATGATATTCGACGCCGCGTCGGCGCCTCCGTAGCACGCGATTGCTACGTCGACCATTCGCCCCGCCCCCTCCGAAGGAACTCATTGCGTCCATGCCCAGGCGTGATCGCGGGTGCCGGGCGCCCCACTGGCGGGAGCGCCGCGAGATTGACCGATTACGTGGGCGAGGCTAACGTCCGGTTGCTCTAGACGTTGACTCCCGCGCGAGGGCGGCGGGAAATCAACGCCGAACCCGCGGAAGAAGTCTGCGCTGGTGAGTGCCCAGACGTGTAGAAAATCGAGAAGCATTGCTGTGGAACCCATGGTTCTATCTCCTTGCTTTATGTAGGTATGCAAAAGTTTTCATCATCTACATACCGTACTCTTCACTAGCTAATTTTGTTCACTTTGCAACATTTTTTATCCTATTTTTAATTTTGCCAGCCGTGACCTGGGATTTTTCCCGATCTTGGCGGTGCGTTCGATGTGTTGCGCGCCGAAGCGGTGCAGCAGGAGATCATCAACAATGCGTGCCTGCCCGGGGAGAAGCGGTATCGGATGGCGCGTTCCACGCGGTCGATGGCGGCGGGTTTGAGGGAGGTCACGCAGTTCCCCAAGGGTGGTGATCCCGTTTGCTTCCAGAATCTCCTCCAGCCACGGGTAGGTGCTGGTCCGTGAGCTAGAGAAGCGGTTGCCCAGGATGGTGGCCAGCATGCCGGGTAACATGTCGGCGGTGATGGCCACGTCGCGGGTGTGCTCGTCCTGGTCCCGCTCACGTGTTTCGGCTGCTTCGACTTCTTTGATCGCGGCGATCTGGTCGAATTGCTGGTCTGCGAGTTCGATCAGCCCCGCCGCCAGCGTGAAGGCACGGTCGATGCGGGGTCCAGGGCGTCGGCGGGGCGTTTGTAGCGGATATCGTGTTCAAATTCCGCCCACGCGTGTTGCAGGACGGTGCGAACCTGCACTTCAAAAGGTGAAATCCGCGTAGTCTTCGAGGTCCCGCATGCCTTGAGGAACCGTGAGGGTGAGGTGGTGAGACCCGTAGCCGAAGCCGCGCGGAGATTTTGTCTCCTCCGCCTTGTCCACGGATTTCTCCAGGATAAACGAGTCCGCAGCACGGATAGTACCGTGGAATCTCGGTGGAATGATAGGTGGTCACACGCACGCCCACCACGTCGTGAATGTCTGCCCACGGGTCGGGGTAGATGAGGGTTGCCGTCACTCGTCACGTTTTTGCGGCTTTGGCGTTGAGGGAGCGCAGGTCTTTCACCCGCACGGTCACGCGATCAAAAGGCCACGCCCGCGTCCACCAGCAGATCTTCGATGGTGGAGTGAAAATCCTCCGCTGCGTGCGGGTGCGCGGTCGTCCACTCGGTGTAGATGCGTTTAGGGCGTTGCTGCGCAACGCCTAACAGTAGCAACTACTGCAACCTGACTGGCCAGGACAACCGTACAGGCGGGTAAACGGCGTGGTGGTGAGCGTCACCTCGGTTGCCGCGAGCCACTCTGCAGCGCCGACGTCGGTACGCGGGTGCACAGCCAGAAATGCTACCTGCGGGTCGGCGCGTAGTATGTCGGCTCGGCCCTCAGCAGCCCACGCATGTGACGGTCCAGCGCGTCAAAGGTGTGGGGGTGCGTCACCAGCGTTGTGGGTTCCACTTTTTTGCCGTGCTTATCGACGCCCAGCGACACCTGGCACCCCACGACATCTAGCCCGACCAGCACACCAGCGTTTCTCATCTTCAGCTTTATCGTAGTGCCGTCCCCACACCGTTCCACCAGGTTCTCTGCGGCACGATCCCACAGGTGAAGAACCCCAACGCCCACCCTCATCCAGCTGTTCGTGGGTCACTTGTGTGCCGCTGCTGTAGAAGCGGGCCACCAACTGAGGCGACAGGGATATTGACGGTGGCTGCTGCAACATTCCCGCCGCGTTATGGTCATTTCTTTCTAGGCGGGGTAGCACCGTGCCCAGGTCAAGTGATGTGCGTATGGACGTCGTCATACCCACTTAGACTGCGACACGTGCCGATGTGTTCCCCTATGTTACGAAAATGTGCGCGAGGACCCCCTAAAACGGCGGGTCCCTCGTCCACCCCAGCTCGCGGTAAAAGCTGGTCGGCGGTCCAGAGTGTGATGTCTTGGCCTTTTTCGATGAGTTCTTCGGCGCGTTTCTGCTTGGATGTGACGGTGTGCCACGGCCCGCACACAAGCAGGGTGGTCTTTTGGTGACGTTTTTGCCGATCACGCCGCCGCGCTCCGCAATGCCGGACCAGAGCATGGATTTATCGTATGGCTCGAAGTCGCCAGTGAGCGTGACATTGTGGCCGTAGAGCGCGCCTTCCGGGTCGGCCTCGGTGTTGGTCTCGGGAATGACGCTGCGTGGCGGCTTTTTCCCAGGCTAGCCGTTGCCTCGCGTCGTGGCTTTTCTTCCGTACCTCAGCAGCAGCGTCAACCACAGTCCCGGGGAAAAGACGTTTACGTTGCGCCGCGATGTTGAGTCCGCGCGCATCGGCGCGCAGTACGGGAAGCACTTTGTCAGGGGTGAGTTCGCCAGGGTGAAGCCGGAGGCCCAGAAGAACCCGGCAAAACCTTCGTCACTTGATGCGCCCGAACCACCAGAAACTCCAGCCGACGCCAACCCGACGATGATGTCGCCGCACGCGCGGGCGTCGGAAAAGCGCATCGTGGTGTTTGGCCAGTTCAACGCCGAAAATGTGCGGCGACGGTGGGGAGCCGGTGGTTGCTGATGCCGAGTTTGGCGGCCCGCGCGAGGGCCAGCGAGCAGCCGAATGTCCAGTGGGGCACGGGCTGCCCGGCGGCAGCGCAGGCGCGGAGAAGGCGGTCATGTCGAGGTGGGCGTTGTGTGCGACCACGGGAGTTCCCGACGGCCGCGACAACGTCCCCGGGAACGTCTCCGAAGGCGGGCGCGTCGGCCACGTCGTCGGTGTGATGCCGTGAATGCCGATATTCAGGGCGTCGAACGTTCGAGCCCGGGAGGGGCGTGCAGAGCCAGGAGTCACCAGCACCGGCCTGGCCGTTGGTGAGCGGACGACACCGATTTGGCAGATGGACCCCCAGTCGTCGTTGGCGGTTTTCACACGTCAATGGCCACGAAATGAGCCCGGAATGAACGCGGCGGGTTCGTCGAGGGTTCGCCGTTGCGGGCGCTGTCGATCATGGCGAGCAGCGTGTCGAGTTCGTTTTTCTTGGTTGGGGGCGAATCGGATGCGTGTCCACCCGCCGAGCCGCGCCCACCCGAGGTCAACGGCGGTGGGGTGCCGCGTGTCAATGTCAGTATCGTCGCTGATGCTGAGGCGGGTGCTTGTCGACGCCCCGCCTTCCGCAACTCCGTGGGTTGATTGCAGCGCCGCGAGGAGTGGGCTGTAGTGATTGTGACGGTCCGGGCGGTGACGTCAATGGGTCGCGCCGTGGGCGGGGATCTAAGGGTGTCCTTTCGCGGGCTGAGCTTGGGCTTAGCTGTAATCGTCAACGGCGCCGCTGGCGTCATTGGAGTAGTCGTAGGTACTCGTCAACATAGGGTTCCGCAGCTGCTGCATGTCCGCCTCGTGGGTGGCGGGGTGGCATCCACGTGCTTGGGTGGATTCATCACGGCGGGTGTGCGCGGCGTGAGCACTGGCCTCAGTCTCCTCAGCTGACGCATCAGTCGTGGTGCTTTCGGCAACCTCAGCGGAGCTTTCCCTGAATCGGCATCGTCGTAGACGGGCGGCTCGATTTGTTTGAGCAGCATAGTGGAGCGTGCGGGCGACTTCGATGAGTGCCGTCGGCGTCGATAATTTCGGCGGTGAGGGTATCCGGTGTCTTCAGTGGTGTCCACGATGAGTTTCACCGCTGGCCGAGCGTTTTGTCGGGCAGGGTGAGTTCGATCTTTCGTGGTGGGCGTTGAAGCGGAGGATGAAGGAGTCTGTCGACGATGCGTTGGCCGCGGCTGTCGGGCTCGGCGATGGCGTCGCCGTTGAGGTAAACCATGAGGGATTTGCCAAAGAAGAAGTCCCAGTCGGCTTGGGTCATGAGTTTGCCGGAGGACCAGCCACGCGATGTCGCGTTGCTTCATGTCTTCGCCGAGGGGACCGCTCGGCAGGAAGCGGCGGCGTCGGAAAAGCGGGATGGTTGGCGCGGATGCGCAGCAGGCGCCAGGTGGTGACAGGGGGTCAAATTCTTCGAGGTTGGTTCCAGTTGATCCAGCTGGTGGCGAGTCTTGGCAGTGACGTTGTTGTTGCCGCTTTGGGTGCGGGCCATTTTCGTCGCCGTGGGCGATCGTGGGTGTGCCCTGGGAGAGCAGTAGTGTGGTGAGAAGTTTTCGTCGCTGCTGGGCGCGAGTTTCAGGATGCTCGGGTCGGTGGTGGGGCCTTCCACCACAGTTCCAGGATCGGTTGTGGCTTTCGCCGTCGCGGTTGCCTTCACCATTGGCCATGTTGTGCTTTTCGTTGTAGCTGACCAGGTCGTTGAGGTGAAGCCGTCGTGGGCGATGACAAAAGTTGATGGAGGCGGTGGGGCGCCGTCCGTTATTGGCATAAAGGTCGGAGGAGCCGGTGAGGGCGGGAGGCAAATTCGCCGAGGGTTGCGGGTTCGCCGCGCCAGAAGTCGCACGGTGTCGCGGTATTTGCCGTTCCATTCGGTCAGGGTGGGAAGTTACCACCTGATAGCCACCCTCGCCGACGTCCGAGGTTCAGCGATGAGTTTGACTTGGGAAACCACCGGTCTTGCTGCACCAGGTCGAAGAAGGCGGCGAGACGATCCACGTCGTGGAGTTCGCGGGCGAGTGTGGAGGCCAGGTCGAAACGGAAGCCGTCGACGTGCATTTTCCTGCACCCAGTATCGCAGGAATCCGCTGATCAGCTGCAGGGTGTCCGGGTCGCGGACGTGAGGAGTTTCCGGTGCCCGTGCAGTCCATGGTGGTATTTGTCGCCGTCACCAGCCGGTAGTAGGCGGCGTTGTCGATGCCGCGAGAAACGATGATGGGAGCCCATGTGGTTTGCCTTCGGCGGTGTGATTGTACCACGTCCAGGATGACTCGATGCCTGCTTCGTGGAAGGCACGGACCATGTTTTTTGAATTCGGCGACAGCCCCGCCGGGGTTTAGCGGGCGGCGGCGTGATTCCTGGTGGGGGCAAAGAATCCGAAGGTTGTGCCCCAGTAGTTGCGTAACCCCAATTCGCGGAGCCGGTCGTCCTGAAGGAATTGGTGCACCGGCATTAGCTCAATCGCCGTTATACCTAAATCCTTCAAAAGCTAGCTAATCGCAGGGTGTGCAAGCCTGCGTAGGTTCCGCGGAGGTTGTCGGGCACGTCCGGATGGGTCATGGTCATGCCCTTGACGTGCGCCTCATAGATCACGGTTTCGTGGTGACGTCCGGGGCGCTCGGTCATTGGCCCAGTCGAAGAAGGGGTTAATCACCACGGATTTTCATGGTGCGCCAAGCTGTCTTCAGTGTTGCGGCCCTCGGGGTTGCCGGGGTCAGTGATGTCGTGAGCTAAAAGAAGGGTGCCCGTCGAACTCACCGTCGAAGGCTTTTTGCGTAGGGTCCACGAGCAGTTTGTTGGGGCCACAGCGGTGGCCATTTGCGGGGTCGTAGGGGGCCGTCAGACACGGTAGCCATAGCGTTGGCCTGGTTGAATCCGGGGATATAGCAGTGCCAGATGTGGGCATCGACTCTTCGATGTTGATGCGGGTTTCGTTGTCTTCACGATCTAGAAGGCACAGTTCCACGCGTTCTGCCACATCGGAGAAAAGCGCAAAGTTTGTTCCGCGCCGTCATAAGTAGAGCCGAGGGGGTACGCCTCACCGGGCCAAACCTGAAAGCTATGTTCGTAGGTGCTACTCATGCTGGGTATTTTTATAGGCTGGCTGTCCCCATTGTTGTAGCCAAACCGTTGAGAATTATCTCAATTCGTTTTCGAAAGTTATTTGGAAACGCATTGCTAGCGGTAGTGAGCTTTTTCATCAACATTCGCCCCACCCGGATTGGTGTCCCGCATGAGCTGTAATGCGGACTGTTCGTTCATAGTTGCGCCCATGACAAAATGAAGCAATGTCGTCGCACCGGTTTCCAGCAAAGGTTGCGATGGGTGCGATGTCGCCTCCGTATCCTTACTGAAGGAGCGCACCAACGCCCGGGTGATGTGACCCTCAAGGGTTTCGCGCAGTCCGTTGTCCGACAGTGCGGCGTTAACCAATTCAGCGCCGTCGCGGTGCGCAGCATCAACGTACGGATAGTGGCGCACAGTTCCGCTGAGTGGCACAGCATCCTCACGTGTCGACGCCGCCTCGTCCGCATCCGCCTTTGGTAGGCTCCGCATCTTTGTCCAGTGGGGTTGGTGGTCCGACAACTTCCGAGAGGATGAGATTGACTAATCGCCGAAATGAGTGCCTGCTTGTTGGGGAAATGCCAGTACAACGCGCCGGGTGCGACGTGAAGGCGTTTGGCCAGTCGGCGCATGGTCATGTCGGCAGGCCATACTCGTCCAGGATGTGGACGCCCTGCAACGGTGATACTGGTGTTGAGTCAACTGCACACTTTGTTAGTGTACGCGCTATTTGACGGTGACCCTCACGGTTTCCCCGCTAGATCGTTACAAACCGGTTCATTATGCGGGGTGGCGCCGGTGGGTTTTAATTCACACAATGCTGGCATGTCTCGACGTGCTACCTCTGCGTGTGAGGTGGGGAATGGGGCTGAGTTGCATACGTGCTAAAAGAATGTACCTGAACTGCTGATTTGATGTGACCTTGGTAGACGCATGCAGCTCGCCGGTAGCACTGAGTGCGGGTTGTTGTGTGCTGCGAAGAGTGCAACCGTGAGGTGCGCCGAAAACCGCCTATTTTGCGTGAAGGGTCTCACAAAGCGTGGTGTCCTTGGTAGGGGTGGTGTAAGTTTGAGTGCCGTTGGCGTCAAAGAGTCGCAAATGTTTGAGGTAGGAGCATTTCGTAGTGCAGACCATGTCAGTGTTGAAAAAGGCCATGATCGTGGGTGTTTGTGTGAGCCCCTCTGGTCCTCGGTGCCTGTGGTTCTAATAAAGAAAGAAAACAAGGCTGAGGGTTCCACGAGTAGCGCCAGCAGTGTGAGTGCTGTGGCCAAGCAGGCTACGTCGTCATCCGATGCGTCCACTTCCGCAGCTACGTCGTCGGCGGCTCCCACGTCGGAGGCCCCGGCGCCAGGCAAGTGAGCCAGCAGTGCCGCCTGAGGTTAATCTGGACAACCCCATCCAGGCGCAGCAACTTGCTCCGATTGAGGGCAGCCCTGCAAGTGCAGGTGATAAGGATGCGATCACTAACGTGGTGCGCAGCATGGTGCCCACCGGAACCTTTGCGTCAGTTCACGGCTACCACGGTCAATAACACGTGCGCCCGCTTGATTGAAGAGGGCGGCGGCGCACCGGATTGAACGAAGTTCCGGACCTGCCGCTGGAGTCCATCCCGGATTACCAGAAGGCTAAGCCGACGGTGGATTCCGTGGAAGATGTCCGCGTGAATGGTGAATCCGCTTCTGCGTCTGTGACTCGCACATCAAACGGCAAGACTGAAACTGGCGTGATGCGTTTCCAGAGGAAAACGGCGCTTGGAAGATGTGCAAATAGAATAGCGCGTTTGCTGCGGGAACGCCCTGCAGACTAGCCCCGCACTTGGAACACTGTTCTGGGTGCGGGGTATTTTGGGTTTTTAATGCAAGGTTTCCAGTCCAACCTGCGATCTGACCCAACCCACAAAGGAGCACACCGCAACCATGACCACCACCCAACTACCTCCCATCCTTGAGCTTGCCCGCGAAAAAGTTCTGAAACAGGGCATCGGTTTATCCAAAGAAGAAATTCTTCAGGTCCTCCAGTTGCCCGACGACAACCTCCAAGACCTCCTCGCCCTGGCACACGAAGTGCGCCTGGCCTGGTGCGGTGAAGAAGTGGAAGTAGAAGGAATCGTCTCCCTCAAAACCGGCGGCTGCCCTGAAGATTGTCACTTCTGTTCGCAATCCGGCCTGTTTGAATCCCCCGTGCGCGCCGCCTGGCTGGACATCCCTGGTCTGGTGGAAGCAGCCAAACAAACCGCAAAAACCGGGGCCACGGAATTCTGCATCGTCGCCGCCGTCAAAGGGCCAGACGAAAACCTCATGTCCCAGATGGAAAAAGCCATCGCCGCCATCCAAGCAGAAGTGGACATTCACGTCGCCGCCTCAGTGGGCATTCTCACCCAGGAACAGGTTGACCGTCTCGCGGCCGCTGGCATTCACCGCTACAACCACAACCTGGAAACAGCCAAGTCATTCTTCCCCAGCGTGGTAACCACCCACACCTGGGAGTCCCGGCGTGAAACCCTCCGTATGATCAAGGAAGCCGGGATTGAGGTGTGCTCCGGTGGCATTCTCGGCATGGGGAGAGCCTGGAGCAGCGTGCTGAGTTTGCTGCTGACCTGCAGGAACTGCAACCCGAAGAGGTGCCATGAACTTCCTGGATCCGCGCCCGGGCACCCCGTTTGCGGGACTATGAGGGTGATGGAGGCTGCCGACGCCCTGCGTGCCATCGGCGCGTTCCGTTTAGCGCTGCCGAAAACGATTCTGCGATTCGCTGGTGGACGCGAGTTGACCTTGGGTGATCTTGGTGCGGAGCAGGGGCTGCAGGGTGGCATCAACGCCATTATCGTCGGCAACTACTTGACCACGTTAGGCCGCCCGCAGGAGCAGGATTTGGACATGATGGGCAAGCTGCGTCTGCCGATCAAAGCCTTGAATGCCACGGTGTAGCATGCGCGAAGTCACAAGTGATGAGCTGCTGACGGCGCTGCTGTGCGGTGACTCCCCAGTGTTTCACCCGAATACTGGTCAGCGCATTGAGGAGGGCACGGTGATTAAGCTGTCGCCGTCGGCGCGCGCCGGGTTGGAGGCCCCACGGTTTTGCCAGTTGTGTGGGAGAAGAATGGTGGTGCAGGTCCGCCCGGATGGCTGGGATGCGTCGTGTTCGCGTCATGGTCGGGTAGATTCGGCGTACCTGGGGCAGCGCTAGTGTAGTGTTGCCATACTGTGAGTGCTTTTGTTGATGCCCCTGATGCCTCTGTTGATGCGAGTGACGGGGGCGAGCGTCGTCAGGCTAAACCTGTGACACTCATGCGCCTAGAGGCTGTGTGGCTGAGCGTGAGTGTGCTCGTGTTTGGCGTGGTGGGCGCTGTGTGGGGGTTGTTGCGTCCGCGATATACGCTGAACGTGCTGGAGGGGGGCACTGTGGAGGTGGCTGAGCAGTCGGCGTCGTCACGGGAGTTTGGGGCGTTTTGTTCGTATTTGGGTACGGTGGCCGTCTTTGCCGCAGTGGTGGTGGTGCTGTGCCTATGGATCTTTGGGCGGTTTTACCCCGACATGTCGTGGGCGCGTGCGGTGCGATGGTTCCGTGGGGTGAGTGCCTGTGTTACTGCTGACTAATGGCCTGCTGGGGGTGGTGATGTTTAGTCGGTGTGTGGAGCTGGGTCGCGATGGCGGTGGCCTATTCCTGATGCGGAGAGCTTACCCGGGGATTCGTTTGATGTGGTGGTGGAGGTCTCTGGCCTGCATGGTTTGATTGTGGCGGGTCTTGTTACCACCGTGTTGTGCTGGCTGCGTCTTGTTTGGCTGGTGTATAGCCCGGTCGAGGAGGAAGCGTTGGCCGAGGAAGGCCAAGAAGAGGAAGAAGGCCAGGAAGAAGAGGCGGGCGTCGTCAGCTAGCACCAACCCCTACAAGCCTCAGGGGGTGGCGGTGGCCAGTGACGGCGCTAGTTCACCAGGTGTCTACGCTGATGCTGTGGAGTCCTTCGAGGAGGAGTTGGACGGCACTGACGATGCTGTGGCTGAGTTGGTGGTGGGTGAGGCCGAGACTCATGGGGGCGACATAATCGACGTGGACTTGGAGTCCGTAGTCGTCGGTGGTGGGGAAGGCTTTGGTGCAGGTGGAGGTTTCGTTCCAGTCGTTGCAGATGAGGAATGTGCGTATGAAGTCGCTGTCTGGGTCTAGGGTCGGGGAACCAGAACGCGCGGATAAGGAGGTGGGGCCGGATTCGATGAAAAAGGCGATCGGCACGCCGTTGAATCCGGTGGTGATGTGGTGGGGATCTGTCGTCGTCATACTGCTGAATCCCCTAAGTCTTTCAGCGTGGCGGCGATGCGGTCAATGGTGATGTTGATGGATAGCGTGTTGTCGGGGCAGGGGATGATGCGCTGCGCTGATGGCGGCGGGATGATGGGGTGTTCAGCAATGTGAGGCAGCGGCAGAGCAAAGGCCAGCTGGTCTCGTGTGGTTGCCTCATCAAGGGGAGGGAGGAGCGCATTTCGGGAAAAGGCCGCCAGGAAGTGGTTGACGGCGAGGATATCCGTTTTCGTGGGCGGCGTGGAGGAAAGCCACGATTTCGAGCAGGGGAGGCACCGTCTTCGACGAGGAGAGGAGAACGCATTTCCAAGCCCTAAGTCGCCCTCGTTGGACATGTACACACTAATGAGGTGGGGCCGAGGCGACGCCGATTCCACTCGGACAGCAAATGCGCGGCGTCGTTGAAGTGGGAGAAATCCAGCTGGCCGCGCACTGTGGACAGAGCGACAAGATGTTTGCCTTCTTCCTCGGTGAAATGCACCATGGTGCGGTGATGCTGCCAGGGGATGATGATGCGGTCTTGGGCGTCGTTGGGAGAGTTGATCGGCGGGCTGATGGGTAGGAAGCCAAGCCGACCAATGGCATATTTGACCTGGTTGATGGTGATGTGGGTGATGAGGTGCGGCTCCACGGCGGCCATTGCTGATCCTCCTTACCTCTGCCTCTGGCGGGGAATTGGGGCAGAGAGCGCTGCGCTGTCATGACCACCCGGCATCGTTGACATGGCTAGTGCTGGTAGCGTGCCGGTAGCGCAACGCTAATACCACTTTGAGTGTGCGGAACTTTTTGAGTTACGTATAATATTCACCCTGAATGAGGGCACCTGTGTCTGGGTAATGCATGTGTGATATGTAGGCAGTACGAAGCCGGGTTTATCAATTCAGATAAATGTGTATATGCATTTATATTTGTTTGTGGGATATGTAACAATCCGACGCTTTACCGTGGACTTTGCTGTAAGCGCCCCTTTAGATGCTATGTTGCAGGCAGTTTGCGTACAGGGTCAGCAAAATATTTCGATCAGAAAACCAGCCCCTTGTGCTTGACTGAAAAATTTATTTTTTAGCATGAGCATTTAAGTATCAACATGGGTAATAGCTGATGTGTTAGTTGGGGTTAGTTGATGAACCCTGATGAAACGCATTGTGTATGCATGCCGATACCTATTACGTACCTACTACGTTCACACACCCCGGAAGTTATTTGATGATGTTTCATGCTCGATCACAGCGCAGGGCACCACAGGCTGCCCTGACCAATCCCTCGCGCACGCTCCCAACGGGGGCCACCAGGAAAGCCGTGAAAATTGCGACCGCGACCGCAAGTGCCGTGTTCGCCGTGGCCCTCTGCGCAGGCATGTCTCCCCAAGCACCTCAGGCGGAAGCGCAGAGTAGTCCTGATGTTGCTAAGGCTCTGACCTCCAGCCAGGGTACGGATACCCGTGCCCCTGAAGGCGGTGCCAAGGTGGTGGTGTTTGGTGATTCCCACACAGCAGGTACCAACGCACCTCTGTGGGCCGATGACCGTGGCTGTTTCCGCAGCAATACTGCCTGGCCCATGCAGCTGCAACGTAAGCTGGGGCTGGCGCCCGGTGATCTGATTGATTCCTCCTGCTGGGGCAGCACTATCAACTCTGGTCCGAATCTTCACTTCTCCGATCAGGTTCGAAGCGCGTCTGCCCGTGGGGCTTTGGGGCAGCGCACCGAGCACATTTTTATTCAGCTGGGCTTCAATGACGCATGGGGCACTCAAGTGACCATGAAGGACTCAGTGAAGCACTGCCTCTTTGACGTTGCACACGGCTGCGGTGATGAGGCTGTTCGCGCTGGTGCTATGCAGGATCCGGCTGCCATCACGGGCACGCACTATGCGGACCGCGTTCGCCAGGTTGTGGACTACCTGAAGTACTACGCACCGAAGGCCAAGATCACATTGGTGGGGTATCAGGAGATGGTGCCCCCGTCAGGTGGCGAGGTGTGTACCAATGTTGCAGGGGCAGCAGGCTCGCAAGGCCGACGCCCCGGCATTGGTGCAGGCAGTCAATAACATTGATCGCGCCCAGCGCGAGGCCGCTGAACAGCTGAAACTGGGCTTCATTGACCTGAAAACAGCCAGTGCAGGACACAGCTCCTGCTCTGCGGATCCATGGGTGAACGGCGTTGGCGATGCCCGCGCCACCATGATGGGCGGCGTGTGGCACCCATCAGTACATGCTGAAGAGATCACGGGTGACATCATCGCCCAGTATGTCCGCCAGTAGTGGTGGGGCGTGACATGGCTGTTGGTCAGCTGAAGTCATCTCACCGTCGTCACTCCGTCGCCGTCGCGCCGACGAGACCTCCGTCGTTGACGGGGGCTCGGTGGTGGGCAGCCATGCTGGTGTATGTGCTGCATGCGCTGGTGTTTTTGCCGGTGTATCCGTTTTCAGAAGTCGGAGCTGTTTCGCCAGATCCACTGTGGTTCCCATGCAGTTGGGTTCGGCCGGGGTGACGTTCTTTTTCATCCTGTCGGGTTTTCTCATCTACTGGTCCAACAGCGAGGTCAGCGGCGTCAGCGACGCCCTCTACTATTGCCGACGCCGCCTGACCAAAATTTTTCCCCATGCACCTGATCACGCTGGTGATGTTCGTCCCTAGCCTCGGCCACGGTCACAGCCAGCAGCATCACCTGGGCGTTGTCCTTTGATCGTTTGAAGGTGTGGCTCCCCAACGCCCTGCTGATTCACACCTGGAACCCGGATTGGGCAGTGCTGGGCGGGATGAACGTGCCGTCATGGTCGCTGTGCGCGGAAATGCTGTTCTACCTCACGTTTCCCCTGTTTGTGCCGCTGGTTCGCCGCGTCCGTGGGCGGGGAAACTGGTGGGCATTGGGTGCGATGTTTGCGGTGTCGCTGGGCATCATCACCGTTGTGCACTTGCTTGCCGACGGCCCGAAAACCACCGAGAACTTCTTCGTTCCGCGTCTCTGGCCCCAGGATGTATCGCCCTGTAGCGGATGTGCATGCAGACCCAGTGTGGTTTTCCCAAGACCACATTCCGGTGTTGCAATCCTATTGGCTGTCCTATTATTTCCCGCTGACCCGCCTGGTGGAGTTCTATTTGGGCGTGTTTGCAGCGAAGCTGTGTGGGAAAAACAGTTCCGCAACACTGACCTCACACTGCCGCTGATTCTGTTGGGCATGTCCTACGGCACAACGTGGTTTTGTACCGATAGCGTTCAAAAATGTCGGATTGATGTCATTGCCCATGACGTATGTGATTGCTACGTTGGCTGTGCGGGACATCGAAGGAGTGTCGAGGTTTATTGCAAGTCCTCGCTCGGTACTGCTAGGGCAATATTTCGTTCGCGTTTTATATGGTGCAATTCCCGGTGATGGTGTTTGTACAGCGCTATTTCGTCGCCGGTGGAGAATACGGCTTCTTTGGGTGGCTGCTAGCCGCCGTGGGGAGTTTCGTACTTTCCGTCGCACTGGCGTGGGTGCTGTTCACCTTTGTTGATGATCCCCTGATGCGAGCAACAGCCCGCAAACCGGCACGCCGACCAGCCCATGCGACACACGCACGCGGTGACCGCACGATTGACCGTATGTTGATACGGAGAAAGAGACATAATCATGTTTGATCGTAAGTTTGTTGCTATGGCTGGCGCTCTGTCGCTGTCGCTGGCACTCTGACCGCCTGCAACAACGACGGGAAATCCGGGGAAAGCTCCACCGCGAGCACCAAGGCCACCACCTCCTCCAGCGCTGCCCCCACGACCTCTGCACCCGCCATGGAGAGCTCCGCACCAATGGGAGCACCGTCTGATGCCTCCGCTCCGGCAATGGCTCCAGAGCAGGCACCCGCAGCCCCGGCTGCTCCTGGCGGGACAGGTCCCAGCGCAGCCAGCTCCGGCCCAGCAGGCACCAGCTCAGCAGGCTCCGGCACAAGCACCCGCCCCGGCTGCCCAGCACCAGCTGAAGCACCCGCTCCGGCGGCTCCCGCCCCTGAACTGCCCGGCGGTGGCGGCGGACACGCCGGATACTAAACCGGAGACCACCACAACCCCCAGAACCACATCCCAGCACTGGTACGTCCCTGCACTAGAATGGACGAATCGAAACACAAATGTTGGGATGTGGTTTTCTCATGCTGAATGTTGTTGACCTGCGGGGGCGCACGGCGTCGATAAGCGAACTGCGGCGAACCCTGCCGCGCGGCGGCACAGACGTTGATTCGGTGCTTCCCGTGGTGGAGCCGCTGGTGCGGGAGGTGCGGGGCGCGGCGCGGAGGCGGCGCTGGAGTACGGGGAGAAGTTTGATGGGGTACAACCGGCGTCGATACGCGTGCCGCTGACGTCATCGAACACGCCGCGCGCGAGCTGGACCCCAAGGTCACCGAGGCGCTGCGGGAATCCATCGCCCGTGTGCGTGCCGTGCACCGCGCAGAAACCCGCAGGCAACACGGTGGAACTCGCGGCTAGGCGGGACGGTGACGGAGAAGTTCATCCCCGTGGAACGTGGGACTGTACGTGCCGGGCGGCAACGCCGTGTATCCCTCCAGCGTGATTATGAACGTGGTGCCCGCGCAGGAGGCGGGCGTGTCCTCGCTGGTGGTGACCTCCCCGCCGCAAGCCCAGTTCGGGGGTTGGCCACACCCCACCATCCTGGCGGCCTGCCAGCTGCTGGAGTGCAGGAGGTGTGGGCCGTGGGCGGCGCGCAGGCCGTGGCGCTGCTGGCCTACGGTGATGACGCCCACCAGCTCGAACCCGTGGACATGATCACCGGACCCGGCAACATTTACGTCACCGCCGCCAAACGCCTGTGCCGCAGCGTCGTGGGCATTGATTCCGAGGCAGGCCCCACGGAAATCGCCATTGTTGCTGATGACACGGCCAATCCGTCAGCGTTGCCTACGACCTGATCAGCCAGGCCGAGCACGACATCATGGCCGCCAGCGTGCTGATCACCCCTCCGCGCAGCTCGCCGCTGACGTAGACCGCGAAGTCGAAGCGCGCTACGGCGTCACCCTCAACGCCGAGCGTGTGGCTCAAGCGCTGCGGGGCGAACAATCCGGGATTGTGCTGGTAGACGACCTCGACGCCGCCATCCGCGTCGCCGATGCCTACGCCGCCGAACATCTGGAAATCCACACCGAAAACGCCCGCGAGGTGGCCGAACGCATCACCAACGCCGGGGCGATCTTCGTGGGGAGCATTCACCCGTGCCACTGGGAGACTACTCCGCCGGGTCCAACCACGTGCTGCCCACCTCCGGGACGGCGCGCCTACAGCTCAGGGCTATCCACCCACACCTTCCTGAAATCAGTGCACCTCATCGACTACGACGAGGCCGCACTGAAAGACATCGCCGACACCGTGGTGACACTTGCCGACGCCGAGCAGCTTCCCGCCCATGGCGAAGCCATCCGCGCCCGCTTTGAAAACCTATGAATGGAAAACCGCCCATGACTGAATCCACTGCTTCTGAACCTCTGCGTCTGAACCGACTGCCCAGCCTTTAGCCGCCTCGACGACCCTGGCCGACCTGCCGTTGCGTGAAGAGCTCCGCAGCGAAGAAGCCTACGCGCGCGCCCAACTCGACGTGGACGTGCGCCTGAACACCAACGAAAACCCCTACGCGCCCTCCGGAGGCGCTGGTGTCGGATCTGGTGGGAAATCGGCACGCAGGCCCGTACCCTCAACCGTTACCCAGAGCGCGACAACGTGGAACTATGCACTGCCCCGGCCGAGTACATCACCTCGCAGACCGGCGTGGCTGTCACCCATGAAAAACTTGTGGGCGGCCAACGGTTCCAACGAAGTACTTCAACAGCTCCTGCAAGCATTCGGTGGGCTGGGCGCACCGCCCCGGGATTCAGCCCAGCTATTCCATCACCCCATCCTCTCCACGGGCACCCACACCGAGAATTTCTCAACTGCCCCGCGTCGGGAAAACTTTGACATCGACCTGGGACGCAGCGCTACGCACCATCGCTGAGGAACAACCCCACGTTATTTTTCATCACCACCCCAACAACCCCACCGGTGGCGTGACCAGCCTCGATGACATTCGTACCATTCTTGACGCCGCGCCGGGCATCGTGATCGTCGATGAAGCCTACGCCGAGTTTTCCGATTCCCCCTCGGCGGTGACGCTGCTGGAGGAGTACCCCGCCACCCTGGTGGTGTCCCGCACCATCGAGCAAAAGCCTTCGACTTCGCGGGCGGGCGCCTCGGGTACTTTGTGGCTGCCCCCGCGTTTGTGCAGAGCAGTGATGCTGGTGCGCCTGCTATCATTGTCCAAAGCTTTCCCAGGCGGCGGCCATTGTGGCGTTGAGGCACAGTGAGGATACGTTGGCAACGGTGGCCAAGCTGGCGTCGGAACGCGACCGTGTGGTGGCTGGCCTTGAGAAGCTGGGCTACAGCATTGTGCCCACAGAGGCGAACTTTGTGTTCTTCGGTGATTTCTCCGACTCCGCCGCAGCATGGCAGGCGTTTTTGGGGGAGGGGGTGCTCATCCGCGATGTGGGCGTGCCAAAGTACCTGCGTGCCACCGTCGGGCTGCCGGAGGAAAATGACGCGTTGTTAGCAGCAGCTGCTAAGGTAGCGCCCATCCACATGAAAAAGTAGAAAGGTAGGCCACCCGTGCCTGAGATAGAACGCAACGCCCGCGTCGGACGCGTGGAGCGCACCACCCGGGAATCCAGCATCACCGTAGGCATCAACCTGGACGGCACGGGGCGCACTGACATCAACACGGGGCTGCCGTTCTTCGACCACATGCTCACCGCCTTCGGCGCGCACGGCAGCTTCGACTTGTCTGTGCACGCCAACGGTGACATCAACATTGATGCGCACCACACCGTGGAGGACACGGGCATTGTGCTGGGGCAGGCGCTGGACCAGGCGCTGGGTGATAAGTCCGGCATTCGTCGTTTCGGGTCTTGCCAGCTGCCCATGGACGAAACACATGTGCGAGGCCATTGTGGATGTCTCTGGCCGCCCCTACTTTGTGATCACCGGCGAACCCGAGCAGATGCTCACCACCGTCATCGGCGGGCACTACGCCACCGTGATCAACGAACACTTCTTTGAAACCCTGGCGCTGAACGCGCGCATCGCCCTGCACTTGCGCTGCCATTACGGGCGCGACCCGCACCCACATCACCGAGGCGGAATATAAGGCCGTCGCCCGTGCACTGCGGGAAGCCACCGAATCCGACCCCCGAGTGCAGGGCGTGCCCTCGACGAAAGGCAGCCTGTAGATGACGTGGCTGGTGTACCTGCTGTTCGCCGTCGCAGGGCTGCTGGTGGGTGGCGCGTGGTCGGCGTATCAGGCGGAAAACCGCGCCATGACCTACATCGCCGCCATCGGCGCGGCCATCGCCTTCACCGCTGCGGTGCTGTGGATGATAGGTGAAATGTCCTGAAAACCCCAGGTTTTATAGCCACCCTGGTGGCGGTGGCTGCGGCGTTTCTGAGCTGGGCCTTGCTCCTGCCGGTGGTACCGCTGGACGTGCTCACCAGCGGGGGTTCCGACGCCCTCGCCGGTTCCACCACCGCCATCTTCATGGGCTGCTCCGTGCTCACCCAATGGAACACGCCCCGCGCCCTGCGCCGCTTCGGCTACACACCCGTGATGGTCTTCGCCGCCATCATGCTGGGCGTTCCCGCGCTGGGGCACATCACGCTTGACGACGCCCCGTTCGTGCTCGCCCTCTCCGCCTTACGAGGCATCGGATTCGGTGCTTTGACCGTCGCCGAATCCGCGCTTGTCGCCGAACTGGTGCCCAAGCGCTTTTTGGGCCGGGCGTCCGGGCTGTTGGGATTGGCCATCGGGCTAGCGCAACTTGTTGGCCTGCCGCTGGGGGTGTGGCTGGCCACGGAATACTCTTTCGCTTCTGCGTACATCCTCGGTGCCGTGGTGGGACTGCTCGCTGCGGTGGCGTGCATTTTCATTCCCTGGATCGTGGCCGAAGGCGGGGGTAGCAACGGTGGCGACTCTATTCCGTGGCGTGCCGTCGTGGTGCCCTGCGTAGGGAATCACCACCGTGGCCATGGGATTCGGTGCCGTCTCGTCCTTCCTGCCTGCGGCCTCTTCTTCCGGCATGGTCGCCGGGCTGATTCTTGCCGTGGTGGGTGGTGCGCAAATGATCGCGCGCTACCTGGCGGGCGTGATTGCCGACCGCATGGGTGGACCCGGGCTGCTTCTCATCCCGTCGCTGGGCTGCGGCGTTGCCGGGCTTGTGATTGTGTCGTTGGCACTGCTGCTCGGGTGGCCAGCCTGGGTGCTACTGGTGGGCGCGCTGGTATTTGGCAGCGGATTCAGGGGCCATTCAAAACGAAACTCTGCTGCTGCTGTTTGGCGCACTTCCGCGCACCAGGCTCTCCGACGGCAGCGCCATTTGGAACATGGCATTTGACGGTGGCACCGGGGTGGGGTCTCTTATTCTGGGCGTGATTGCCGTGAAGCTGGCCTATCCAGAGACATTTGTTGTTGCCACTTTTTGGTGGCGGTGGGGCTTGCCATCGTGTGGGCTAGGGTGTTCCCCAGAATTGATCTTCGCCAAGTTGGTCCTCCGAGAAAAGCCTGACGGCGGTGATTTTTCCGTTCGTGACGGTCAGGAGGTCAATGCCCGTCATGTCCATTGTTAGTGTGCCTTGTGGGGTGCCTTGACGCTGGCCCTGAAACGCACAGGAACTGCAACGTCGTCGCCGTTGCGCATCATCGGGCCGGTCACGGTGAGAGTGAACGTACCCTCGCTCACCTCCATCATGCCATCAACCAGTTGGGCGATGGCGGCGACGCCTTCGTGTGCGCCGGAGAAACGGTTATTGCCAGGCTGGTGCCAAACCACGTTCGGGTCGAGGAGTGCTGCTACCGTCTCCATATCGCCGTGTGAGACTGCAGCGAAATAGTGTTGCGCAACCGCAATGGGATCATGAATAGTCATAGGCATCATTTTCACAACCCCACCTGCGGTTACGTCAACGTAACAACTGGGAAAGGTAACTGAAATCACCGAATTGTACTTGACCGAATTGTGCTTGGAGGAAGCAGTGGCACGCAACTGGGACGTACTCAAACAAAACCTGCCCATCACGCACGGCACTCACCAAAATCACCAGTACGTGGACCGCGTTGACTCTGCTTGCGCTGGGGGAGAAGCGGCAGCGGTTCAGCGATCTTCAGGCTGCTGTTGGCGGGATCAGCAGGAAAACACTCAGCGATACACTCCGACACTTGGAACGCGACGGCATCGTTGCCCGCCACGAGATGAGCACCATGCCCCGACGTGTGGACTACGAACTCACCCCGCTCGGACGTACGCTTTTGGAACCCCTCACCGTGCTCATTCGATGGACCGAAACACACTTTGATGACATACTCGCAGCCCGCGCCCACTACGATGCGCAGGCTGCGGGTGAAAGCTAAATGCCAAACAACGCTAAACCAACCACAAGGATAATCAACCAGGAGAAAATGGTGAGGATAGAGGCAATCCCTAGGAAGACGCTGCGCTTCGTCCACGCGACATAAAGTCCGAATATCACCGCTGCAGGGGAGAACAAGCAGTATGCCCAGGCAACCCATGTAGGGATCCTATCGCCTATGAATGGCGTGCACACCCACACCACGACTATGAGAACCCAGGCGGTGATTGTTTTCCAACGGTCCCGTCGGTCAACCATGTCAGACATGTGGCAACCTCCTTTTTCCTGCCTTCCTGCTGCAAGTCCGGTTGTTGGATGGTGCTACCTTAATTTTAACACCCATAGGCTGGTGAAACTTACCAGTACCAGCGCCGGGAAGTGGGGAGGTGCGTGGAACTGGAAGCCTTCTTTGTGTATTTCGCCGACTTCAATGAGCTGTTGCTTGGTGGCCGCAGTGAGGGCTTTTCTGCATCAAACTGATGAGTGTTGTAACGCTTTTTGTGTGATAGTGACCGTTTGAGGGGACAGGCATTTCTGGATATAGGCTGACTGCAATCTTGTATGTTACTTCTCTGGTGATTCACTGTTTTAACTGTTCAGGCGCTTCTGAATTTAATTAGTGACACGTCATCAACCTGGTGGTAGATTGACTTCTATCAGAAGGTTAGAAGCCGACCAGAGGAGGAATTATGAAGCTTCAACGCCGTCTTGCAGTGGTTGCAATGACCAGCATGCTTGCGAGTGGTCTCGCTATTCCCGCAGTTCACGCGGCTGACCAAAAGCCGCAAGCAAACAATCAAGTGACGACATCCAGCGAAGGCATCGTGGATGGCGTCAAGGATTCCATCGCTACGTTATTCCTTTTGAGGCTGTTTGGCCCACCTGTGTCATCGTGCATTGCGAATAATGACGCTTCGTGTGAATTTATCTAACGACATTTAACCAGAAAAGTGGGGTCCGTGATTACGCAGGGCCCCACTTTTATTTATCAGTCGTCGGGCGAGCAAATTGCCTAACAGGAAGGAATGTCCCTCTCGCGGCAATTGATTTGTAGCCGCTATATCGCGGTACTTGGTTTCCAACTGTCATCGGGGGCGCGGAAGGGCAGCCCCCGCCACGGTTTCCATCCGCTATATCGCGGTACTTGGTTTCCAACAAGGACGGATACACGGATGTTGTAACCAAACAAGGTTGGTTTCCATCCGCTATATCGCGGTACTTGGTATCTGACAGTGGACAGGGGCCTGTTAAGCAGATGGGGCCCATCACCTGTTTCCATCCGCTATATCGCGGTACTTGGTATCTGACAAGACAAAGATTCTGGAGACTTCAAGGTTATATCCGAGTTTCCATCCGCTATATCGCGGTACTTGGTATCTGACGTTCAAAATGGACTGAATTTAACGAAGGTCTCGGACTATGTTTCCATCCGCTATATCGCGGTACTTGGTATCTGACGTTCAAAATGGACTGAATTTAACGAAGGTCTCGGACTATGTTTCCATCCGCTATATCGCGGTACTTGGTATCTGACCTGAGGTCTTGGCGGAACCTTCTGAGCCGGCTTCGGTGTTTCCATCCGCAATATCGCGGTACTTGGTATCTGACGGCGACCATCCAGGCCACGCGCACCACTACAAAAGTCTTTTGTTTCCATCCGCAATATCGCGGTACTTGGTATCTGACAAACCCAGCCAAGAATGGTTGGGTTGGGTGCGTGAGATGTTTCCATCCGCAATATCGCGGTACTTGGTATCTGACTTCTGTGCAGATATCGTCTGGTCATTTAGCTGCCGTTTCCATCCGCAATATCGCGGTACTTGGTATCTGACTTTCAAACTATCGAACGAGCTGTGAAGTTGGCGAAGTTTCCATCCGCAATATCGCGGTACTTGGTATCTGACCCTACCTCAAAAAAACGCCCCCTCTGACCAGCGGCGGAGGAAACGGTTTACACCCCCGTCGAATAGATCACATTCCCACATTTGCTTCCTTAAATCACGATAAAAAAACACCAGGTCAACCCACTACACACCAAACGCCGGTATCGAGTTTTCTCAAGCCGGTTTTGCACCCCCACACGTTAACCCCGTTCAAAAGTGGGCTTGAACAGGGAAGATAGGGGACGTGTCATCATGGTTACCATCACCGTAACATGATTAAACGGTGTAAATGGGGAGCAACGCCCTCTTTTGTTGCGCGTGGAATGGGGCGTTGCTGTTGTTTGCTGTCATTTTTCCATTTCGGGATGTTGATGTGCGTCAACTTCTGGGGTTGCTTCAAGAATTTGGGCTAAGGTATTGATGTCGTCATTGTTGGCGGCTACGGGAAAAATCCAGTGAAAGTCGATTTTCTCCGTTGTTACATCGATTTTTGTTCGCGAATTATCGTTGTCGGCCGGGGTAAAACGAATGTGACGAATTTCTGAACGGGGGACTTCGCCTTTGATTGTGCCGTGATTGCGGAAGTCGTGCGGATTGGCGGTGATGATGCGGGCGTCGGTAACCGCGATGAACGATGCACTTACTGCTTTAGAGACGGTGCCGATTTTCTTTTCCAGTCTCAGTAAGTTCCATGATGCGTCCATTTTTAGATCGAAAGCAGTAGAAACCATGGTTAGAGGATTGTTTGAGTCCATCTGGTGTGGGAATGCGATAGCTAGTAGATGCTCGTTGTCGTTGAGGAGCCAGCGCAGAATACGCACGTATACGTCAGTGTCATAGCCTTCGGGTGCGATGGTGGTGATTGTGCTAGCGCTATCTAGTTTGTTTCTGATCGGATTGAGGGCATCAGCCAGCGGTTCAATGGCTTCGAGCAGTTGTGCGCTGGTAAGTTGGCTTTGTTTACTGCACCGTTGTGGTAAGAGGGGAAGTGTTCTACGGCCGGGAAGCTCGGCGATGAGACGTAACTGGCGAGTAAGTGCCGCGACCAGGGTTGTTGCTGTGTTGCGACACACCTCTACCTCGGCGCGTGTGTCGTTGATGATGATGTCGAAAAGCTTGGCTTCATTAGGGTCGTTGGTTTCGTTGACTCGTGCCCTGTAAGCGTGCAGAACCTGGAATTGGGTGTGTGCCCTCAAGGAAAAAAGAAGCGCCTGGGTGTCAAACAGGATCGCTTCGGCGTTGGTGATCAGGTACTGGCGCTCCTCTTTGCCGTCAAGGGTGTCAAGCTGTTTGATATGGTCTTGAACATTTTTGCGGTACAGCTCCATGTGTTTGCGCAGTGTTGCTTCGTACGGGGCGATGCGTTGCCACAGCGTCTCGGGAACAGAGCCTATCTCTTTAGCATGAGTCGTGGCACGTTCCATCGTTTCAACGTGGCCGGTGAGTTCCGCCCATTGCTCGTTGCGGATGGTGGTCAGGGTTTGATTGAGCAGTGCGGTGTTGGTTTTGACTGCTGTGGTCACATCAGAAAGTGCCATCTGTAGGGCGACCATGGTGAGGGCTGGGCCGATGGTGGCTAAGGCTCCTGCAGCAGCACCCGCGCCGATGGGGACGAAACGTGCTTGGGCAATGATCTTGCCGTTTCTCATTACAGCACCAAGTTGTGCGCCATCTTTGAGGGCCATTGTTGCTCCGGCGCTCAGGAGTTTCTGTGTTTCTGCGGTGACGCGGTATAGCCCTTGAGCGGCTGTCATGGCTTGGGCTGTGCCTCCCGTGATGGCAGCGGTGTTGCCAATCGCGCTTAATGCGGCAGTGAGCTGCGCGCGGTCAAACTCGGGCAGCAGTCCGAAGTCAATGGGTTCAAGACCTTCTGGGATGTCTCCGAACACCGCAGTGATCTCAGGTGCGATCTCTACGATGGTGCTGGTTGGCTCGATATCGGTACTCATTTTCACACTTTCCTATGCTGAGCACATATTTTTTTATTATTTTTCTATAATATTACACAGTTTGAGTGGGAAAATAATGAATGAAACCCCTGCATAGGCCTACATTCACCCCACCCAGAATCGAGCCCGAAACCACCTGCCAACGGCGAGTGCCGGGGCGTCGTTACGCAGGCGCTAGACTTCGCACTATGGCTAAAACAGTGGCGCTTCTTGATTACGGATCTGGCAACCTTCGTTCAGCGCAGCGCGCGGTGGAACGCGTGGGGGCTGAGGTCACGGTGACCAGTGATCCTCAGACGGTTCTCGCCGCCGATGGCCTGCTTGTTCCCGGCGTGGGGGCGTTTGCGGCGTGTATGGATGGGCTGCGTGCTGTGAATGGTCCGCGCCTGATCGGGGAGCGTCTGGCTGGTGGTCGGCCCGTCATGGGGATTTGCGTGGGCATGCAGGTGTTGTTTGAGCACGGCGTGGAGCACGGCATTGATGCGCAGGGCTGTGGGGAATGGCCGGGCGTGGTGGAGCGTCTGCACGCTTCGGTGCTGCCACACATGGGGTGGAACACGGTGCAGGCGCCGGAAAATTCGCACATGTTCGCGGGATTCAGCAGTACTGATCGCTTCTATTTTGTGCATTCCTACGGCGTGCGGGATTGGGTGTTTGAGGGGGACGATCTGACCACGCCACCGCTGGTCACGTGGGCGCAGCACGATGGGGACCGGTTCGTGGCGGCCGTGGAGAACGGCCCGTTGTGGGCCACGCAGTTCCACCCGGAAAAAGTCGGGGGAGATGGGGTTGAAGCTGCTGGAGAACTGGGTGGGGTCGCTGTAGCTCCTCAGCAGCGTCAGCCACAGCTGCTCTTTTAAAAACCCAACCCCACCCAACCCCCACTTGAACAGCGTTTTTATCGATCACAATGTGAACCACACTATTGGGTGACCCTCAGCGCTGCGGTTCACCGACCAGCTAGACTTGCCCCTATGAGTCTCACACTTCTTCCCGCTGTTGATGTCGTTGATGGTAAGGCTGTGCGGTTGCACCAAGGCGCGGCGGGGAGTGAGAAAGTGTACGGAACTCCCCTTGAAGCCGCGTTGAATTGGCAGGAGCAGGGGCACAGTGGCTGCATTTCGTGGATCTGGATGCGGCGTTTAATCGGGGTTCTAATTATCAGCTCATGGCCGAGGTGGTGGGCGCCCTGGATATTAACGTGGAGCTCACCGGCGGCATTCGTGATGATGCTTCCCTGGAGCGCGCACTGGCCACGGGCGCGCGGCGCGTGAATATCGGCACCGCGGCGTTGGAGAATCCCGACTGGTGCAGGCGCGCAATTGAGCGCTTCGGCGACCGCATCGCGGTTGGTTTGGATGTGCGCGAAGAAAACGGGGAGTGGCGCGCCAAAGGCAACGGCTGGGTGTCCGACGGCGGGGATTTGTGGGAAATACTAGAACGCTTGGATGCGCAGGGGTGTTCACGTTTCGTGGTCACGGATGTGTCTAAGGACGGCACGTTGGATGGCCCTAATATTGACTTGCTGCGGGAGGTGGCGGCGGCGACGGATGCGCCGATTGTGGCATCGGGCGGCGTCGCTAAGCTGCAGGATGTGGTGGATATTGCGCAGTTTGTGGAGGAGGGGGATTGATTCGGTGATTATCGGTAAGGCTCTGTACGAGGGCAGGTTCACCCTGGCTGAGGCATTGAAGGCTGTGGATTCTGTAGAAGTGATGAAGCCTCGGTGACCGACATGTGGACCAGGGAGCTGCTGGCCGTCGCCGAGGCGGTGGTGGGTGACGCGGAGCGGGTGTTCCGGTCAAGCATTGGCGCGGAGCCGATGATTACTAAGGGCGCGGGGGATTTCGCCACGGAAACCGACATGAAGATTGAGCAGCGCGTCCGTGAGACCCTGGCAGAAAGAACGGGCCTGCCGGTGTTCGGAGAAGAAGGCGGCGGCAGCCTGGACGAAGACACGGTGTGGGTGGTGGACCCGGTGGATGGGACATCGAATTTTTCGGCGGGCAACCCCATGTGCTCCACCATTGTGAGCCTGCTGCACTACGGTACGCCGGTGGTGGGAGTGATTTCCCTTCCCATGTTGGGTAAACGACTCACAGCGGTGCATGGTTCGCCGCTGTATGTCAACGGCGTGGCGCAAAAAACTCTGGAGGAGTCGTCGCCGCTGGTGGCGCAGGTGGGGTTCGGCTCGATTGTGTCGGCGGTGGATTCCCGGTTCCCCACGATGCGTAGGCAGGCGCTCATGCGCATGCTGGCGGACCTTTATCCGCGACTGCGGGTGACGGGGTCGGTGGGCGTGGACTTGGCCTTTACCGCCCTGGGCACGTTTGGTGGATCGATTAGCTTCAGCCCACACGTGTGGGACAACGCCGCCGGGGTGCTGCTGGTGCGTTCAGCGGGCGGCGTGGTCACCGACCTGGACGGCAACACCTGGGGGCCGCGCTCACACGGCGTGATCGCGGGCACCCCGCTGGTGCACCACGCCCTGATGAGTACGATTGAACAGTCTGGTTAAGCCTTTCTATGTAAGGAGCGCTGTCTCGTGAGCGTTGCGGTGCGCATCATCCCTGCCTGGACGTGGACAACGGCCGCGTGGTCAAGGGAGTCAATTTCCAAAACCTGCGCGACGCAGGCGACCCGGTGGAACTCGCCGCGCGTTACGACGCCGAGGGGGCCGACGAACTCACCTTCCTCGACGTCTCCGCCTCCAAGGCCGGGCGTGGCACCATGTTGGACGTGGTGCGCCGCACCGCCGAGCAGGTGTTCATTCCCCTCACCGTCGGCGGCGGGGTGCGCAGCGTGGAGGACGTGGACCAGCTGCTGCGCGCCGGGGCGGACAAAGTGAGCGTGAACACCTCCGCCATTGCCCGACCAGAACTGCTGCGGGAACTCAGCGAACGCTTCGGCGCGCAGTGCATTGTGCTGAGTGTCGACGCCCGCCGCGCCACCGGACCCGACGCCAATACCATGCCCAGCGGCTTCGAGGTGACCACCCACGGTGGTTCCCGCTCCGCAGGCATCGATGCCATCGAGTGGGCCCGCACCGGCGAGGAACTGGGCGTGGGGGAGATCCTGCTGAACTCCATGGACGGCGACGGCACGAAAGAAGGCTTCGACCTGGAACTGATTCGCAAAGTCCGGGAGGCCGTGCACCTGCCCATCATTGCCTCCGGGGGCGCAGGCGCAGTGGAGCATTTCCCGCCCGCCGTGGCTGCGGGTGCCGACGCCGCCCTCGCGGCCACCATCTTCCACTTCGGGGAAGTAGCCATCACCGACTGCAAACACGCTATCGCCGACGCAGGATACGAGGTCCGACTATGAGCTCACAGACGCCTGACGATCCCAGTACCTACGAGCTTGACCCCACGATCGCGCAGCGCCTGCGCTTCAATGACGCTGGTCTCATACCAGTCATTGTCCAAGCTGCGGGCACCAAAGAAGTGCTCATGATGGCATGGATGGACCAGCATGCCCTGGCCTACAGCCTGGCAACGAGACGCGGCACCTATTTTTCCCGCTCCCGCAACGAATACTGGATTAAGGGCCTGACCAGCGGTCATGTGCAGGAGGTGGTAAGTATTCGCGCGGATTGCGATGGGGATACCCTGCTGATGGAAGTGCACCAAACCGGCGCGGCCTGCCACACTGGGACGCGCACGTGCTTCGACGCGGACCTGTTGGGGTGATGTTATGACCAAAAAACGAATTTCATTCATGGCAAAAGCTTTTGTTGCCGTAGGGGCGGGGGTGCTGTGGGTGTCGTCCCGACTGACCTGGATCAACGTCACAGCCAGTGATGATAAATCTGGGGAAAGCACCCAACCCCTCGTGGGAGCCACATGGTCCACCGAGATCATGGCGCTCAGCCTCCTGTTGCTGGCGGGGTTTGTGGCATCGCTGGTGCTGCGGAAAACGGGGCGTCGTGTGGTGGGAATCGTGTGCGCGGTGGCCGCGGCAGCTGCCAGCTGGGCACCACTGGGGTTGCTTGCCGGGGAACCCGACCCGGCGCGGGCGAAAAGCCTGCTCACGTCGGGCGTGGCCACCCAGAATTCCTCCGCGCCCACCACCCTGTCGGACTGGGCACAGGTGACTGACCTGCACGTGAACGCCCTTGGACCGTCGTTGGCGTTGCTGGGCTGCGCTGTGGCGCTGGTGGGCGGCATTGTGGTGGCCATGCGCCCAGGTGAAGATACGCCCAAGCGCAACCAGTATGAGACGAAGGCCGCGCGCCGGGAGAAACTGGAGGAGGACTTGGCGGATGCCCCCGAATCGGGGCGGGTGATGTGGGATGCGTTGGATGAGGGGATTGATCCGACGGACATGACGGGTGGGGCGGGTAGCGCCTCCGAGGACACCTCCACAAGCTGATAGCAAATTAGATAATAATCTGTGATTTCAGCGGCTTGATTTTATGAATGGCGGGTGTGGCCTATAGCCTGGAACGTATTAGCACGACGTTGTTAAATGCGGCCAAGGTCGCCTAAGCCCAATGCGTAAAGGGGTGAGATGTTCCATGACCACAGTTTTTGACCAGTTCCTGGCCGGAGTGCGGGCAGACATCAACGCCCGTGAGGCGCGGCTGTCCTTCCAGGACATAAAGGCGTTGTCCGCCTCTGTGCCGCCGCCGCGTGACGCTTTGGGTGCGCTGCTGCAACGTGGTTGTGGGGTGATCGCGGAGATTAAGCGTGCTACACCCGCGAAGGGCACTATTGCATGGTTTGATTCACCTAAGGATGTGGCTGTGCAGTTCGAGGCGGGGGGCGCAGGTCATCAGTTGCCATACGGGGCGTCATGGTTATGGCGGATCGTTCCAGGATTTGGATGTGGTCAAATCGGCGGTAGGGGGTGCCGGTGATGTGTAAGGACTTGATTATTGACCCGTACCAGGTGCACGAGGCCCGATATTTCGGGGCGGACATGGTGGCGTTGGTGGCCTCGGTGCTGGACCAGTCTCGGTTGGAATCGTTGTTGGACCGTGTGAGTCGTTGGGCATGACGGCGCTGGTGGAGGTGCACTCCACTGAGGACGCCACCCGCGCGATCAGCGCTGGGGCTCGCGTGGTGGGGATTAACGCCCGCAATGCGCACACGATGACGGTGGATCGTGACACGTTTTCAGAGATTGCCCCCGGGTTGCCGTCGGGGACTGTGCGGGTGGCTATGTCGGGGGTGCGTACGGTGGCAGATTTGATGAGGTACGCGGGGGCGGGGGGCAGATGCGGTGATTGTGGGGGAGGAGCTTGTTACGGCTGCGAACCCCAGGGAGGCGTGCCGTAAACTTGTGGCCGCTGGGCAGCATCCGGCTTGTCCTTCTATGAACTAGTTCCAGAAAAGGCATATCTGCTGTGATTGTGGAAAATCTGAGCCTCATTCCGTCACCCCCGCAAGGTGTGTGGTACCTCGGCCCGATTCCGATCCGCGCCTACGCGCTGTGCATCATCACGGGCATTATCGCGGCGGTGTGGTTGTCGCGGCGTCGATACGTGGCGCGGGGCGGCGACCCCGAAGTGGTGATGGATGCGACGCTGGTGCTGGTTCCGGCTGGCATTATCGGTGGGCGGCTCTACCACGTGATCACCGACAGCGACCAGTATTTTTGCTCCGACTGCAACCCCATGCAGGTGTTCAACATCGCCAGCGGTGGTTTGGGCATTTGGGGCGCAGTGACGCTGGGCACCCTGGCCGTGGCGGTGATGATGCGGGTGAAAAAGCTGCCGTTCGCCCCGCTTGCCGACGCCGCGGCTCCCGGAATCATTCTCGCGCAGGCCATCGGCAGGCTGGGCAACTGGTTTAACCAGGAGCTGTATGGTCGGCCCACGAGCGTGCCGTGGGGCCTGGAGATTTACAACCGCGTGGATGATGCAGGCAAGGTTGCGCCCATGACCGGGCATTCCACCGGCGAGGTGCTGGCGGTGGTGCACCCCACCTTCCTGTATGAGATGTTGTGGAACCTGCTGATTTGCGCGGTGTTGTTGTGGGTGGATCGCCGCTTCCGCATGGATCGTGGGCGGCTGTTTGCCCTGTATGTGGTGGGGTACACCCTCGGTCGGTTCTGGATTGAGCTGATGCGTTCCGACGCCGCAACACTCATCCTGGGGTTGCGTGTGAACACCATCGTGTCGGCCGTGGTGCTGCTGGCGGGGGTGGCGTATCTGGTGATTACCCGGCGACGAGGGGAGAAGAATACGGGCGTTACAGGCGATACAAGCACAGTGTGACCAGTATCGCGTGTGGCGGAATTCTCACTGCGCATCCCATCTTTATGCCCGTTTATTTTTGATTATCCCTGCTTATTTTCGCCAAGATGTGGTTTTTCGGTCATGAGTTTGGTGGGCAAACGTGATTATTGTCCCCCTTAGCGGGCGTTTCTGTGTGGCTTGTGGGGCCAAAGGTGGTTAGGGTGGGAGGCGTGGATAGACGAACAAAAATTGTGTGTACGCTGGGTCCAGCCGTCGCAAGCAAAGAGGGAATCCTCGGTCTTGTGGAAGCCGGCATGGACGTCGCCCGGATGAACTTCTCTCATGGCGACCATAAAGATCATGAGCAAAACTACGAATGGGTTCGTGAAGCAACCGACGAGACCGGTCGCGCCGTGGGCATCCTTGCAGACTTGCAGGGGCCAAAGATCCGCCTGGGGCGCTTCGTCGATGGGGAAGCCTACTGGAACGATGGTGAGATTGTTCGCATCACCGTTGACGACGTCCCCGGCACCCATGACCGCGTGTCCACCACCTACAAAGGGCTGGCCAAAGACGCCAAGCCCGGCGACCGCCTGCTCGTGGACGATGGCAAAGTCGGCCTCGTCTGCGTTGAAGTAGACGGCAACGATGTGGTCTGCAAGGTTGTGGAAGGCGGTCCCGTCTCCAACAACAAGGGCGTGTCCCTGCCGGGGATGGATGTTTCCGTCCCGGCCCTCAGTGAAAAAGACATTGAAGACCTCCGCTTCGCGCTGAAACTCGGCGTGGACATGGTGGCGCTGTCCTTCGTTCGCTCCCCGGCGGACGTGGAACTGGTGCACCAGGTCATGGATGAAGAAAAGCGTCGCGTTCCCGTGATCGCCAAGCTGGAGAAGCCGGAAGCCGTGGATGCGCTGGAATCCATCATCCTGGCCTTCGACGGCATCATGGTCGCCCGTGGCGACCTCGGTGTGGAAGTTCCGCTGGAGGAAGTTCCGCTGGTTCAAAAGCGCGCCATCCAGATCGCACGTGAAAACGCCAAGCCGGTGATCGTGGCCACCCAGATGCTGGACTCCATGATTGAAAACTCCCGCCCGACTCGCGCCGAAGCCTCCGACGTGGCTAACGCCGTGCTCGACGGTGCCGACGCCGTGATGCTCTCCGGCGAAACCTCCGTGGGCCGCGACCCGCAGAACGTGGTGTCCACCATGTCCCGCATCGTCAAGTCCGCAGAGGCTGACGGTGAAGTCCCGCAGCTGTCTCACATGCCACGCACCAAGCGCGGCGTGATCTCCTACTCCGCCCGCGATATTGCGGAGCGCCTGAACGCCAAAGCTCTTGTTGCATTCACTACCTCTGGCGATACCGCTCGACGTGTGGCCCGCCTGCACACTCATCTTCCGCTGTTGGTATTCACCCCAAACCAGGAGGTGCGTTCGCAGCTCGCCCTGACGTGGGGTGCGCAGACGTTCCTGTGCCCGGTAGTGGATAGCACCGACTCGATGATGCGCGAAATTGATGAGGCATTGCTGGCCATGGATGAGTACAACCGCGACGACATGATGGTTGTTGTTGCCGGTACTCCTCCCGGAGTGACCGGTAATACCAACATGATTCACGTTCACCCACTGGGTGAAGATCTTCACAGGAATGTGAAAGAGGATTTAAATAAGGCCACTAAAGAAACGGCGAAGAAAGAGTCCAAAAAGGCTAAGCCTGCGGTAAAGAAAAAGTAAAAATTCCGCTGGTATTCGCGTGATCTTCGTTGATCACTGCACAAAGTAGAATCGGTCCATCTTTGTGGTAATAACCACCACAACAGTGAAGATGGGCCGATTTGATATTTCTCACGTCGAGAGGTTTTTATTAAGTGGCATCGGGGGACTGAATTGGATAAATTAGAGGAGTGAAATCTTCCGGCACTGTAAAAGTAGCACATAATATTCCATCAGCGCTGCGTCCGTTGTGGCGTCTGGCGCTCAACTTGCGGTGGTCATGGCGCCCCGAGACTCGCGAACTGTTCCGTAGCATCGACCCTGAGTTGTGGGATGCGTTGGGGGATAACCCCAAGGAACTGCTCCAGCGCGTGCATGTGGACCGCCTCCGTGAACTCGCCGCCGATGACGGCTTCCTCGGTAATGTCCGCAAGGAAGCCGACAATCTCGACCACTACCTGCAGGAACCCTTGTGGTTCCAAAAGACTACAGCAAACAGAACAGCGGCACAGGCCGCACCTCCACCGACCCCATCGCCGCGTACTTCTCAATGGAGTTTGGCATTGACCCCACCCTGCCGATCTACTCGGGCGGTCTGGGCGTGCTCGCGGGTGATCACATGAAATCCGCCTCTGACCTCGGTATTCCGCTGATCGGTGTGGGTCTTTTGTACTCCTACGGCTATTTCTCGCAGTCTCTGTCCGGCGATGGCTGGCAGGAAGAAAACTACGAGTACCACGATCCTCGCGATCTTCCCGTGTCGCCAGTCCTGGGTAAAGATGGCAAGCAGATCACCGTCACCGTTGCCTTCCCGGACCACCGTGACATTGTGATTGCGTTGTGGGTGGCTGAGGTTGGCCGCGTGCCGCTGTTGCTTCTGGATACCAACATTGAAGAAAACCCCGCTGACCTGCGGGATGTGACCGACCGTCTGTACGGCGGCGACTCGGAACACCGCATCAAGCAGGAGCTGGTGTTGGGTGTCGGCGGCGTGCGCGCCGTCAACGCTTTCTGCGATGCCCGTGGCCTGGCACGTCCGCGCGTTGCCCACTTGAATGAGGGACACGCTGGCTTCCTGGGCCTGGAGCGTATCCGCGAACGCATGAACGAGGGCTTGGATTACGACGCCGCGTTGGCTCAGGTCCGCGCCACCAACATCTTCACCACCCACACCCCCGTTCCCGCTGGTATTGACCGCTTTGATATTGAGCTGGTCCGCCGCTACCTGGGTGCGGGTAATGAGGAATCTCGCCACCTGTGTCCGAAACGTCCCCATCGAAGAAGCCATCAAACTGGGTGTGGAGTCAGACCCGAATCGCTTCAACATGGCTCACATGGGCCTGCGGCTGTCACAGCATGCGAACGGCGTCGCTAAGCTGCACGGTGAAGTATCGCGTGAGATGTTCGCCAGCCTGTACCCCGGCTACGTCGACGAGGAAGTGCCGATCGGGTCCGTCACCAACGGTGTGCACCTGCCCACCTGGGTGAAGCCAGAGATGATGAGCATTATTGAGAAGGTCTCCGGCAATGCCGACCTTGCCGTGGCAGACAGCTGGGACTTCCCGGATGCCGTGAACGATGAAACCTTGTGGGAGGCTCGCAACAAGCTACGCGCCGACCTGGTGAACGTGGCCCGCGAGTCCGTGCATGATTCCTGGGCACACCGTGGCCTGCCCGATGCGCAGCTGCACTGGACCAAGCGCGTACTCGATCCGAACACCCTGACCATTGGTTTCGCACGTCGCGTGTCCACCTACAAGCGCCTGACCCTGATGCTGCGTGACCCGCAGCGTCTGCGCAGCATCCTGCTCAACGAAGAGCGCCCCGTGCAGTTCATTATTGCAGGTAAAGCCCACCCCCACGACATGGGCGGCAAGAAACTCATGCAGGAGATCGTGCGCTTTGCCGACGACGCGGGTCTGCGCGACCGCTTCCTGTTCCTGCCCGATTACGACATCGAACTGGCTGGCTACCTCATCTCCGGCGCGGATATTTGGTTGAACAACCCCATCCGCCCGCAAGAAGCCTCCGGCACCTCTGGTATGAAGGCTGTGATGAACGGCTGTCTCACCCTCTCCATTTCCGACGGCTGGTGGGACGAAATGCCGCAAGAAGACCACGGCTGGACCATCCCCACCGTGGAATCCCACGACACGGACTACCGAGACCACCTGGAAGCGCAGGCCCTGTACGACCTGATTGAGCACGAGATCGCGCCGAAGTTCTACGACCGCGATGCCGATGGCCTGCCTCGTGAATGGCTGCAGTGGGTGCGTCGTTCCCTGGTGGACCTTTCACCAATGGTCACTTCCACCCGCATGCTGCGCGATTACGTGGAAGGCTACTACCGTCCCGCCGATGAGGGTGCCCGCCGGGTCACCGCAAGTCCTAAGGTTGCTCAGGAGTACGTCCAGTGGACCAAGCGTGTTCAAGAAGGGTGGGACAGCATTCAGCTGTCCAACCTGATGTGTAACGGCGAAGCTGCGCCGAACGCCGGTGAGACACTTGCGGGTGACCCGATCCGACTGTCCGTTGATGTGAACCTGGGTGACCTCACGGGCAAGGATGTGCTGGTGCAGGCCATCATTGGTATTTCAGATCCGGAGAATCCTGAGGAATTAGTGCAGCCGTCGCTGATTTTCGATATGAAAGACAGCTCTGGCAAAGGCCGCTATGAAGTGGAAATCGGCAGCGATGTACCCGGCGAGTTTGGGTACACCATTCGCGTCGTTCCGAACCATGAATTGTTGGTTTCCCCGGCCGAGCTGGGTCTGGTGAAATACTACAGCGAATAGTTTCTTACGCTCTGTGAGCGTGCTGCTGCACCCCGTCTGATTTATGAACAATCAGGCGGGGTTTTGCGTGGTTGTGTTGCGGGGGAGCGCGGGATGCTATGTCGTAGAAAAAAACGAACCAGCGTTACCTAAAAAAATCACCAGCAGGCTACAAATGTGACGCATCTCTCTATTTTGGGATTTTATGGTAGGTTGACAGGTAGTTGCTGTCATACAAGACTTGCCTATCAATGTTGCGATAACCTGCAATTAATCTTATTGGAATCGCCGTATTTTTTCATTGCTCAACAATGTAGGCATTGTGCGAATTGTTAAGTTTGTCACTCGAAAGTAGTAATTGTGCAGCAGGGGTGTGGCGGAGTGGGGTTTAACATCGGGTATGGGGTGACGGGGACTCATCCTCCTTGGTTTCTGTTCCCCCAACGTTTTCATTCAACGTTTTCATCAGTGAGAAATACTCCCTGATCATTCAGGAACTTATGCCATGATTCAGTTTGTTTCGCAACGGTGGAGTCAGATAATGCTGAACAGTTGGCAGCATCTGAGTCTCGTTGTTCAATGTCTTGTTTTTGGCCACTGTTATTGCACTTGTTGTCGCCGCAGTGTGTTATCGAAGTACTTTTTTAACATCTGTTGCCAATAATGTCTCCGCCGTGGGATTAACCATTCCGTCTTTTGCACTGATCGGTTTGCTCATCATCCCATTGGGCTTCGGTGTTGCCCCAGCGGTGGCCGTGGTGACCTTCTTCGCCGTGCTACCCATTTTGCGCAACGCCGTCGTCGGCCTCACGGAAGTAGATCCGGCGCTGGTGGAGGCTGCCCGCGGCGTCGGCATGAGCCGCGTAGCCACGTTTTTTTCGGGTGGAGCTTCCACTGGCCTGGCCGGTGGTCATCGCCGGTATGCGCATTTCCGCCCAGATGACCATGGGCATCGCCGCTGTTGCAGCCTACGCTCTGGGGCCCGGCCTTGGCGGCTACATTTTCTCTGGCCTCTCCCGCCTAGGCGGAGCCAATTCCTTCGAGTCAGTAGCCACCGGTGTCATTGCCGTTGTCATCCTGGCTCTTCTTCTCGACGCGGCCTTGATTGTTATGGGTCGCCTGACTACCTCAAGGGGTATCCGTGTCTAACCCAACTGTTTCCCAATCAACAGACAACGCAGTAACCGAAATAACAGGTGCCGAGGAAGGCGGCGCCGCAATTTTGATTGACAACGTAACCAAGCGTTACGGCGGTAAGAAAGGCGCTGCTAAGAAGGCCGCAGTGAACCAGCTGACCCTGGAAATCCCAGCAGGCGCGGTGGTGATGTTTGTTGGCCGCTCTGGGTGCGGCAAAACCACCACGCTGAAAATGATCAACCGCCTGATCGAACCCACCGAGGGCAAAATTGTGATCAACGGCGAGGACGTGACCCACATGAATGGGGATAAACTTCGCCGTGGCATCGGGTATGTGATCCAGGCGGGTGGTTTGCTGCCGCATCTGACCGTCGGCGCGAATATCGCCATGGTGCCCAAGATGCTGGGCTGGGACAAGCAGCGTATCGCCGAACGTGTCGATGAGCTGCTGGAACTCATTTCCCTGGACCCAGATCTGTACCGAGACCGTTACCCGAAGGAACTGTCGGGCGGACAGCAGCAGCGCGTGGGGGTGGCACGCGCCTTAGCTGCGGATCCGCCGGTGCTGCTCATGGACGAGCCTTTCGGCGCGGTTGACCCGATCACTCGCCAGAAACTCCAGGACGAGCTGATCAGCATCCAGTCCGAGCTGCACAAAACCATCGTGTGCGTCACCCACGATTTCGATGAGGCGGTGAAGCTAGGGGACTGGATCGCCATTTTCGATGATGGTGCACGCATTGTGCAGTACGACACCCCTGAGCGTATCCTCGCGGAACCCGCCGACGAGTTCGTGGAGGAGTTCATCGGCTCCGGCGCTGGCCTGAAGCAGTTGAACCTGACACACATTCGGGACGTCGAATTGCTTCCCGCCGTCACCGGGCACCCGGGCCAGGACCCGAAGGAACTTGCGCACCTCGCTGACCAGGCGGGGCATGGACACGTAGTGATCCTGGATGACAAGCATCGGCCGCTGTCGTGGATTCCCCGCGAACAGCTGAACACCATACGGTCCATTCCCAGCCACGTCGACCCCGATCTGCCGGTGGTATCCACCCATTCCACGCTTAACGACGCCCTGGACACCATGCTGGTGGCCAGCACCGGTGCCGCGCTGGTTGTGGGTCCACGGCAGTACTTTCAGGGCGTCATCAATGTGGAAACAGTGATGCAGGCCATCACTGAGCTGCGGGAAACCCAGCCGAAAGAGATGCTCCGGTGGGTGTGAACGCGGACGCGGTAGAGGAAGCAGGGGAGAGCGATGACCACGACAACAACCTCTGACCGGCCCGATTCCAGACGCTGGTTGGGTCTGCTTGCCCAACCCACGTTGGTGCTGTTGGCGATAGGTGCCGTGCTGGTCTGGATTACCCGTGCCGATCTCACCGAGACTGAGCGGGTGACGCTCACCATCCCTTACCTGTGGGATCTGACCGTGCAGCACCTAAAGTTGACGGTGGTGGCGGCGGTTGTCGTCCTCGTCATCGCTATTCCACTGGGCATTGTGCTTACACGCAAACCGCTGCGGTGGTTGGCTAACCCAGTGATGATGCTGGCTAACCTGGGCCAAGCGGCACCCGCGATCGGCCTAGTGGTGCTGTTTGCCTTCTGGCTCGGCTTTGGTTTCGACGCCGCCGTGGTCGCGCTGATCCTGTACGCGTTCCTGCCGGTGCTGAAAAACACGATGGTGGGCCTGGATTCCGTCGATCCAGCACTGATTGAAGCCGGGCGAGGCATGGGCATGAGCGCTTTGTCAGTGCTGTTTCGCATCGAACTGCCCCTCGCCGTGCCGATCATGCTGGCGGGCATCCGCACCGCATTGGTGCTGCTCGTGGGCACCGCCACCCTGGCGACCTTCGTCGATGGCGGCGGGCTGGGCATCCTTATCACCACAGGAGTGAACCTGGCGTTAGACCGTGTACTGATCACTGGATCGCTGCTCGTGGCGCTCTTGGCGCTGCTTGTGGATTGGGTGGCCCGCGTCTGCGAGCACACCCTGCGGCCGAAAGGACAATGAGAATGCTAAAAAAGATCTCCCTCTGCTGCGTCATGCTCTTTGGCCTGGGGCTGTCTGCCTGCGGCCTGCAGCCCTCCACGTCAACAGTGCCCGCCATGACGGAAGGGTCCATCAAGCCAGTCGCCAATGCTCATGACGAATCCATCACCATCACCTCAAAAAACTTCACCGAACAGATTGTTCTGGGAAAAATCGCTGTGCTCATAGCCAAAGCATCCGGCTTTGATGTCACCGACATGACCAACGTGCCGGGCTCTCAACCCTCACGCAACCTCATGGTGTCAGGGCAGGCTGACCTGGCTTTCGAATACACCGGCACCGCCTGGCTCGCATACCTGGGACACGAAGGCGGCATCCCCGACAAGCAGAAGCAATGGCAGGCTGTGCACGACGCGGACCTGGCCAACGGCCTGACCTGGGGACAGCCCGCGCCGCTCAATAACACCTACGCCTTTGCCGTCCGGCCGGAATTCGCAAAACAGCACAACATCTCTAAGCTTTCTGATATTGCCTCTGTTCCCGTGGAGGAGCGCACTATGTGCGTGGAATCGGAATTTAACTCCCGCGTTGATGGCCTGAATCCCATGTTGAAACTTTTACGGAATACCACGCGGAACCCCCGACGGTGTGCCCGGAGGGAAACATCTCCCTCATGGACACCGGCACCGTCTACCAGGCAACAGCAGACGGGGATTGCAACTTTTGGTGAAGTATTCACCACCGATGGACGCATCCAATCCCTGAACCTGGTGATCCTGGAAGATGACCAGCATTTCTTCCCCGCCTACAACGCGGCACCTGTGTTTAATACCGAGTTCCTGAACAAACACCCCGAACTCGCGGAACGCTTCGCCCAGGTCACTCCGTTGCTTGACGATGACACCATGCGTTCCCTCAACCTCAAAGTTGATGTGGAAGGCGCTGACCCAGGTCAAGTCGCCTACGACTGGATGGTGGAGAAAGGGTTTGTGGGGAAATAAGCTAGATGCTTATGTCCAAAGAGGAAATTCCCCGATATTTTTCGCACGTTGGTTAGGCTACTCAACAATGCCTCAACCAACCGTGCGGTTCAGGTTGATGTGGGTGAGGGATTTGTTTTTCACCGTCGTGAGCTGGACGTATTGCTCATGGTTGGTGATAAACCTGGAATTTCGCAATCAGCCATTGCGCAGAATATCGGGGTGACCAGGGCCGTGGTGTACAAGATTGTGAAAAATCTTGTCGCCCGTGGTCTTGTTGAGTTTGATTCGGATCCTGACGATGGTCGCCGTGCGTCGCTGCGGCCTTCATCAATGGGGGAGAAAGCACTAGCTGCTCACCATCGCTACCACCAAGAGCGCGACCGTGATTTTCTGGACTACATTAACGGATTAGATGAGCAGCAGCAGGCCGTTATTTCGGAATTTCTAGCTCGGGCTTCGACGTATAACCAGATCAGTTAGTGGGAAAGGTCCATCTCCGTGGAGTCCTGTCTCCTTGAGTCCCGCTTGTGCCAGCGCTGAATCCAACTGTTTTTCTGTGAATAAGTGTCCTGAATGACCCTAGCCGGGTGGGTAACCAGTTCAGTACAAAATCTGCGGGTTGAGTGTGGTCTTCTGAGACTGCGCGATGCGTGTGGAAAAAGGTGCCCTCCAGGGGATAACATGCCAGCGAGTTCGTTTACCAACCCGGGCAGCGACTCGGCAAAAGTAGAAGACTCCCGACACAATAATCAACTCATAGGGGCCTCGTGGTTGAGTATCCACCTGAATGTGCTTTTCTGCCGTTGATTTTTCGGCATAGTTCTTCGTCGCGGCTATAACTTCCGGAGTTTCCACTAGCGTGACCTGTGCATGGGGAAACGCTTCTGCGATGGCGATGCCTAAAACCACCACATCCGCAGCCATAATCGAGCACGCGGAAGTGGGTATCGACGGAAAAGATCCGTTGCGCTAGTACGACCGCGTGTTGCCCACGTAATCCATAGACGATCGGCCAGTTTGTGTGAGCTTGTTGTGTGAAGTTTGGCCCAGGCACCACTGTGTTCCCACGCATTATATCTACGAGACTTGGGGTGTTCATGCTGTTCAGTGCATAGGAATGGAGTTCTTCTGAGAGGGCGTTACTGTAGAACAGTTCGCCTTCTCGCGTTACCCATCCTTGTCCAACGAGGGCTTCCAGGAGGAGCAGGATTTTTTGGCCATCAAGCCCATGTGCTGTAGCCAGATCGCCCGCTGATTGTGGAGTGCGAAGGTTATGGAAAATTCAAGCTCCAGTGCGGTTTTGAACAGTTCAGCCTTCAGTGCTCCGGTTTTGAGTGTTGCAATATCTCCAATTTGTATGCCTGGCATACTAATCACCCTAGCATGTTGTTGTGCTGTCTGGTTTCGCTGAGCGGTCAGCATTGTGTCCGGATTTGCAGCTGGTTAGGGGAAAAGCATGCAGGTATAGATCCAGATGATAGAAGCTTATCTGCTACCGTCGGTGGTATGGATACAATTTACTTCTACACAGCAAATGACCCGTACGGTGAGCTATCCAACTTCGCCCGCTACGGGTTTTACAAAGATGACGTTTACTGGCGCACCGCCGAACATTACTTCCAGGCGCAGAAATTTGAGGATGAAAAACTCCGCGAAAAAATCAGGCGCACCCCATCGCCGTTGAAAGCTGCTGGTATCGGCCGCGATAGAAGCAACCCCTTGCGGGCTGACTGGGAGGAGGTTAAGGACGACGTCATGTATACCGCCGTCCTGGCAAAGTTCCAGCACAACAAGGACTTAGCAGAACTATTGCTGGCTACTGGGGATGCCATGCTGGTTGAGCACACCGGCAAAGATGCCTATTGGGGAGACGGCGGTGATGGTTCCGGTGTGAACCGGCTTGGCGGCATCCTCATGCGCGTGCGAGAGGAATTGGCCGCACCTTAAGTGTTGAACTTCACTCCGCTGAGAAGCGTCACAGCAGACACGTCAGTATGGTCGATAAACAGGCTGCTGCCGGTATCCAGCGTGGATATGTCGGCCATCTGGGCGTCGGAAAGCGTGAAGTCGAACACGCTAATATTTTCCTCGAGGCGTTCGCGGCGCGCGGACTTCGGAATCACTACGACCCCACGCTGGATCAGCCAACGAAGCACCACCTGTGCCACGCTTCTACCGTGCTCCTCGGCGATGGCTGTGAGCGTGGGATTGGTGAACAAATCGTTCTTTCCCTCAGCAAACGGCCCCCAGGATTCGATCTGAACGTTGTACTCCTGCATAACCTTCTGGGCCTCCACCTGCTGGTGGAAGGGATGAGTTTCCACCTGGTTCACGGCTGGGGTGATCTCATTGTGCAGGATCAAATCCACGAGGCGGTCTGGGTAGAAATTAGACACGCCCACCGCGCGGGACAGGCCCTCCTTATTGAGGTTCTCCAGAGCGCGCCAGGATCCATAGACGTCACCCATGGGCTGGTGGATCAAGTAAAGGTCCAGGTAATCCAGGCCCAAGCGTTCCAGGGAACGCTCAAAAGCAGCGCGGGCGGGTTTCTCGCCGGCATCTTGAATCCACAGCTTGCTAGTGATGAACAGTTCGTCGCGGGGAATACCGCTAGCTGCAATGGCACGGCCAACGGCTTCTTCATTCCGGTACGAGGCCGCAGTGTCAATGGAGCGGTATCCAAGCTCCAGAGCTTCCGACACCACGCGTTCGCATTCGCCGGGTTCGGTGAGTTGATATACGCCAAGACCAAAGGATGGGCATCTCGACGCCGTTGTTCAGGGTTACGGTCTGCATACTTTACCTTTCTACATAAAGATCAGCGGTCTATGTGGCGGGGGCTTTCAAACGTAACGTCGGTTACACGGCTAGGTATGCCAACACCGCAGCCAGCGCCGCGCGATTAGAAGCAGACACCACCGGCTCATAGTCAGGAATGAAATCGGGCATGTGGTTGCCCGGTGCATCAGCATCGTCGGAGTTTGCGCCGATCAACCAGAAAAAATACGGCACTCCGAACGCGCGTGGCACCTCGGAAAAATCCTCCGACGCGGTCCAGCGTTGGGCATCCACGGAGGCATCGTCAAACACGGCGTCGAAAAGCGGGCGGACCTTGCTGAACACCTCGGGGGAGTTGTCGGTGAGTTCGCCGTGGTTGGAGTACGTGAACGTGGGCTCCTTCTCGCATCCGGAGGCGATGCATTCGCCGCGCACCACGCGCTCAATGGCGGTGTAGGTGCGGGCCTTCACATCGTCATCGTAGAAACGGCAATTGAGCACTAGGGTGGCGCTGCCGGGAATGGTGTTGTTCGTGTGGCCTGAGGTTAGTGTGCCCACAGTCACTACCGCGAAATGTTCGGGTGAGACTTCGCGGCCCACAATGCCCTGCAACCGCACCACAATCATCGCTGCAAGAAATGTTGGATCGATAGAGTCGTGCGGCATTGAGCCGTGTGCCGACCGCCCAAAAAGCTCAATGGTAATCGTGTCGCAGGCAGCCAGGGCAGGTCCAGGCATGCTCATTATTTTCCCCGCTTGGCCTGCCACAATATGCTGACCGAAACACACATCCGGCATGGGAATGCGGGAGGTCAGGCCATCCGCAACCATTGCGGCCGCGCCACTTGCTGTTTCCTCCGCAGGCTGGAACAGGGCGATGAATGTGCCCTGCCAGCGGTCGCGGGACTCATTGAGGATCTGGCACAAGCCCAGTAGGGCAGTGGTGTGCATGTCATGCCCGCAGGCGTGCATCCGACCCTCATTTTTCGACGCAAACGGCACACCCGTGGCCTCCTGGACCGGCAGGCCATCAAAATCCGCACGGAACAACACCGTCGGGCCTTCGCCGTTGCGGAAAAGAGCAACAATCCCGTGCCCGCCGATGTTGGTGATGACCTCGCAGTCAAACTCCCGCAGCTTGTCCTGAATAAAACCTGCGGTTTCCTGTTCCTCCCCAGACAACTCCGGGTACGCATGCATGTGTTCGTAGAACCCTCGCTGCCACTGCGTATCGACGCCGTGGTGGTTAATAAAGTCCGCTAGGGTACTGTGTGCATCGCCGTGTGCAGCGTGGGTGCCTGCGTCGTGTGTGCTCATGGAGTTAAGGCTACCGTCAAACCTTCCACCTTGACGGGGACAGGTGAGTCTGTGGTGGTTCCGTTGCCCAGTTCGCCGTTCTTGTTCCTGCCCCAGCACCAGAACGCGCCTTCGGTGTCCACATAGCAGGTTCTGCTTGCTTCAGTTGCAACAGTGACAGCCTTAACTCCCTCAAGATTCTTGTAGTTGGCATGAACGCCCAAACCACGTAAGGGCTTGTTTCCATCAACAATGCCGCCAAATCCGCTGCCCCAGCACCAGGGAACCTGCCTGTCATCCACAACACAGGTGTTATGGGAGCTTGAGCTAATGCTGGTTGCCTTTATCTTGGATAGATCAATCTTCTTGCGAGTCTTAGCGTCGTGGCCAAGCTCGCCGAACATATCTCGTCCCCAGCAGTGGGGCGTTCCGTCCGTTTCTACAACGCACCTATTTCCCCCCTGTGCTGGTGGTAACCAGCGCTGCTGTCATTCCCTCGATCTTCTTAGGGGACTGACTAGGTTCTTTGAGTGGATTTGTAGCCGCTCGCTTATCCATCCAACAATAAAGGGAGTGATCCAGTGATACCGCGCACCCTTCGGTTAAGGATCCACTGGCCGCCTGCACTTTAACATCCCCCAAAAGTTGTCCCCTCCCCTCCTCGTTTTCGCACCACAGCATGTCGCCGGAGTCTATAAAACAGCTGTCCCCAGCGCGCTTGAACTTCTTGTCTGCGGGTAAACCGGGGTGCTTGTGTACAGGAACGTTGCTTTTATCTGCGTTGTCTTTGTTCCTCGAGTTTATACCCCAACATACAACACTGTCTTCTGTCGTCACTGCACAGGTTTGTCCGTTGCCCGCTTCTGAAATTGAGGTGGCTTTCAAACCTTGAATGGCTTGTGGCTGCGGAAGAACCTCGTCGGAAGCGTATCCGCGCCCAAGTTGGCCAAAAGTATTTGCACCCCAACACCATACTTCGTTGTGGTTATCAATAACGCAGGTATGATCGTAATCCATGAGGATGCGGTGAGATGGAATATCATCAAGTACCTTCACGGGTGCATCGTGGACAGGTGCGGTGGGTGGCACTGATTCTGTTACTTCGGTTTGTTCTTTCGGTGCAGCATAAGCTGCGGGAGTGGCGGCACTGAATCCAACTATGACACACAGTGTGGCTAAAATCCGCGCGATGTTGATGGCGATGACGCGCATGACAATTCCTTTCATGAAAGATGGATGCTCTATCAGGCTTTGAACGTGCCGGTCAGGCGAATATTCTCCTTCTTTCAAAGGTGTAGTTGGGATGTGGATTGTCAGAGACGTAACTGTATGGATCCTTCGTGCACCACACGTAACCAGCAGTATCGACTACGCATATCCTCTCATCTATTTGAAGTACTCGTGCTGTCGGCATATTTGTCTTAGTTGGTACTTCGGGGTAGTTGATATCTGGTGCGTTCCCAAAATCTGGTCGAGAAGTTCCCCCAGCACCAGCTACTTCCAGAGCGATCAAGGGCGCAGACAGAAGACTGGTTAAGCGTAATATCAGCAATATCCTTGGGCAGCTTATCAACCTTGGTTGGCGTGGACGTGGAACCTGGTGTCTCAGAGCCAAGTTGTCCGTCAGAATTATCTCCCCAGCACTGTACCTCGCCCGTAGTGTTAAGTACGCATGCGAACCTGTTATTGGCAATAACCTTCTTGGCGTTGGCAGTTATTCCTGAGATGAGCACGGGAGTCTCAGAGCGTTGTGGTGTTACCTTGCTGGCAACCCCAAGTTTGCCTTTATCCCAACACCACACCTTATTCTCTAGGTCAATTGCGCAGGTAGCGTAGAAATCTGAGTGGACGTCCTTCATCTTGATGTCGGTCGTTTTCTTTCGGCTCTGTATGTCTTGGTCTATGGTGGCCTCGGTGTTCCAGCTCCATTCCCACTCCCACAGACCATTATTGCTGTCTATGACGTGTACTCTGTCGTGCTTAAGTACGACCTTCTTGGCCTGCATGCCGACCTTTTTTGGAATGGTTTCGGTTGGATTGTTGGCATTCTCTTCACTCGTTGTGCCTGCCCAACACCAGAGCTCGTTGTCCATAGCGATCGCACATATTTTGTCTGTACCAGCTGAAATCGCTTTTGCGGTAACTCCTTCAATCTTTTGGGGAGTTGTATTGTAGATGGGGGTTTGGCCGCGTGACGTGTTTGGTACCGGCTGATTGCTCCAGCACCACACGGAATTATCAGCGTTGATGGCGCATTTCGTCCACGATGAGTTTGAAAACCGGTCATTCCATTGATCTGTTGGAACATCCTGTGCTTGTTGTGCGTAAGCGGATGTTGTGAGTTGGGGAGTGGCTAGTGCTACCACCATTCCCGCGAAAGAAGAGCGATGGTGACTATTATGCGTACGCGTGTCATTGTGACCTCCGCAGTTGCTGTTAGCTGATACGCCAATTGTGGCTGGTAGAAGCGACAAAGCACGTGAGCGCTTCCGATAATTTGATAATAATCATCTAGGAGGAACGTTTGATATGGTTAGCAAAATAGATGCCACTATCATGAAAAATTTTTCATCAACTAAGTCTCCTTTTGGGGGTGGCTGGGCTAGTGGATCTTGGCCTAGCTATGCCTGATCACCCTTGGGTAGGTTTGCTTACTTTTGATTGTAGAAATATTGCTTTTGTTGATAGGGTACAGGTGTGCCTGCAAAGTTTGGCCAGTAGATATAGAGGAACGAAATGGATCTGATTTTTCCTAGTAGAGGGTGAAAATTTAATCAATTTTATTCCAGTTATTGAGGATAGAGGCGATCGCACATGGCTAAAGTGAAAGACATCAATCTTCACGTTGTTCCTATGTATGGGCAAGTTCAGTTTTTCGGGGAGGGAGACGAGTATCCCGAATGGGGAGATGAGGGGGTTGCTGTTTCTAGCGCTGCGGCCACGTTTCTTGGGATGCCTGATGTTGAGACATGTTCTGTGTCTCTTCACATCTATGACGAGTATGAAGAGGTCGCAGATGTTTTCTATGAGTCCATGATCGCTATAGGAATGAATGGGCTGGAAGTCGCTTATGTCGAGGCATCAAGCGAGCCTGGTTCCGAGGGGATAATGGGAACATGCTATTCACTGCCGTGGCGAGGGGAAGGTGCATTAAAGTTCGTAGCACCTGATGGGTTTTGTTGAGGCTGCCCCTGGTTTTCCTGTTCCCCGCAGTGTGAGTGTGCATGTGATGCCGAGCGACGCGTAGACGTGGAAGTTCAAGGGGGCTTGGATCTTTGGGGGAGGAATTGGTGGATGATGCCAGGCGATGACTATATAGATTTATTTCTTAAACTTGATTCGCTTATCGAACATGGTCCTCCTTGCCGGGATAATGTTTGGGGAAGGTGCAAGGTTCTGAAAATAGCTATGCTTTTGCAGTCGCTAAAACTAGCAGCGTAGATTGCGTTGAGTTGCTAGGACGATAGGGGTGATGGTCAGATCCTGTAGAAAGGTTTTCTATTCTTTCTGGGAAAGCTAGGTCTACCCCAACGGGGTAGACCCCATTCTACCTTTGGTTTTAGATTCTCTGTTCTTCCTTAAGCTTGGCTGCCGGAGAATCTCGAAAAGGACAATCAAAGGTAGATCATTATGGCATCAGGGCGCGATTGGCAAGAAACGTACGATCAGAAGGAACCTCGTAACCCCAGACCCTACGCCCTCGCACTTTTGTGGGCTGTGATTATGGCTCCGATTACCTTGTTGTTGGGGGCTGTTCAGCCGTTCACTAACATTCCATTTCAGGTCTTGCCGCTGGTCATGGTTGGCCCGTTTGTTGCAGCAGCCCTATGTAAACTCATTGTGCCGTCGTGGTTTCCATCAGATGCGCCCCGAGCCACCACAGCTTTAACCAAAAAGGCCTGGATCGCCACCGCGTTATCGTCACTTGTGTATGTCCTCTCGCTGGCGCTCCTCGCCACACCAGGCTACACCCCCGTTTGTTGTCCATGACTGGCCTAAACCTATAGCAGTTGCTGCCGTGTGTATTGGTTTTATATTTGGCTCGTGGTGTGAGGAGGTAGGTTTCCGTGGCATCATGTATCGAGCGTTGGCGGCGAAGTTGGGTCCGTGGCCAAGTGTGGTTATCAACGGCGTGTTCTTTGGTTTGTGTCACCTTCAGTATTTCGGCGTAGGCGTCCTTCCGGTGACTTTGTTTGTGGCCTCCGCAGTGTTGTTGGACGTCATTATGGCCGCGCTGTGGACGGGTTTGTGGACGCACAGAGTCCTGGTTGCCACGGCTATTCACGCGGTGGTGAATATTTCTATAGAAGCCACCGGCACTGATTTGACGCAGGTGTACCCGTATGTCGCAATGCTCACGGCGACTATTGTGAGTGCCCTATGTGCCTTGGTACTTGGCCGCACATTCAAAATCGGCGATTTCATTACCCGCAAAGCAGCCACGGCAGCCGCTTAATCCTCCCACGATATAACCAGTTTTCCGTGCGCGGATTCTGCGGCACTGTAGGCACGGTAGGCGTCCCGTACTTGTTCTGCAGGATAGATGTCGCCGATCACGGGACGAATCTCACCTGAATCAACTTTCTGTGCCAGCCACGCTAGCCCTGTGGGGTTGGCACCAGCAGAGACGATCCGAATGCGCGGCCCGCGCGTCACCAGCGACCGGAGCACATCCATCACGGCAGGCGCGACCGTCGTAAAGCGCCCGCCGGGTGCCAGCAGCGCACGGTAGGGCAGAAGGTTGATGCCCGCAGTGTCCAAGATGAAGCTGTACCTGCCAGGGATCGAGCTGGGTGGGGTGATGTGGTAGTTGAAGGTTTGCCCTGCACCTACGTGCTTTGCGACGCCCTCTTCAGCCCCTGTCACTGCATCAACCTCGGCACCCAATGCCAGGGCAACCTGGATGGCGGTTGATCCCACGCCGCCGTTGCCGCCGATTACCAGTACTTTTTCACCAGCTTTTAGCCCAGCGAACCCTTTGAGTGCGGCGAGTCCAGCCAAAGGGAGGGCGGCTGCTTCGACCAGGGGAATGGTGGTGGGCGCTGGGGAGAGGCAATGTGGGGAGACGGCGATGTAGTCGGCGGCGGCGAGGCTGGTGCCGGGGCGTCGGAACCCGACGTAGCCCCACACGCGGTCGCCAACCTTATATCCGCTGACGTGCGCCCCGACGGCGCTGATGGTTCCAGCAAAGTCCACGCCGGTGCCGATGGGGAAGGAGCGCCCGGTGAAGAGCTTCATTTTTCCTTCTTGTTCCATAACGTCCATCTGGTTGACGCTTGAGCCGGCAACCCTGACGAGGACTTGTCGTGGGGTGATGTTCGGTGTGGTGATGTCGCCGAGGTGGAGTGCCTGCGGTCCGTTGTAGGAGGTGAATTGTGCTGCGCGCATGGCTTTAGAGTGTCCTTTCCATAGGCCATAAATAGTTACGCTACGTAGCGTAGCTATATCTGCTCGGGCGTGCAAGCCCCTGTGCCTGCCTGACCCCTGTAAGCAGCCCTCTTAGCCGACTCCCAGCGAGCGCAGCATGTGCTCAGCCAACTGGTTAGTTAGCACCTCAGTGTCAGTCTCTCCCAGCATGTGCACGGATGCGTAGGGGATACCCAACAACGCGGCGTGGAGCACAGCAACATCCACCACGGTGTCCGGTGTGAGTTCGCCTCGCGCGCTGGCGCGGTCAATTATTGCCGCGATGTGCTCGGTGGTGGGAGTGACAAAGGCATCGCGGAGTCGTTGACGCATCTCGGGGTCAGCCGCGACGGCATCCAAAAACCCAGGAAGGACTTTCTGGGACATGTCGCTGGCGGTGAAATTCACGGTCATCTCGGCCAGTGCGCGAACGTCGCCAGCCAAAGATCCTGTGTCAGGAAACTCATCCTCAGCTCCATGAAGAACTAGCTCAAAAACCATTTCTGCCTTGGATTTCCACCGGCGGTACACGGTTGTTTTGGCCACGCCGCTGGCCGCACACACGCCTTCGATGGTCATGGCGGAAAAGCCGATGTCGTTGAGCTGTTCCCGCACGGTCGCCGCGAGTTTGTCGTCGGTTTTAGCTCGCCGGGACCGACGACCATCCACCGCATTGTCGGCTGCGTCATTAACCATGCCACTCACCTCAGCACGGGATTGTATTTCAGGCTGTTGCGGTCAACGCGGCATTCGGTGGCTATGCGAATGTTGGGGGAGATGGCTCCTTCGTCACGCAGCGCGTAGAACTGGCTGACCATGCGGTCGCGAATGTCAAAGGGGGGAGACGGTGTTCAGGTAGATTTTCGTACCTCCCTCAAATCCCGCGAGCGTCGAAACGCGCCATTTAATCATGACGCGCCAGGGCATGGGAATGTCCAGGTCGATGGGCTTGTGGTGCCATTCCTCATTGCAGGGTACGTCGGGTCCAGCGGCGGCGTGGCAGGCGTGGATGAGATCGCTCATGGCGCGAATTTCCTCGGGCGTGTGCAGCCACGGTTCGGCTGCGGCGGACTTGGAGTAGACCTCCAGGGTGGGGTAGCGGTGCCCGAACCCGGCGAAGCAAACAGCATGGTCGTTTCGGCGATGATGAGGTTGTGATACCCGGCGTAATCTACGGCCCATTCGTTGAACATGTTGGGGTTAGCGCGAAGGCGTTCGATTTCAAAGTCGGCTTGGACACTGCGTTCGTCAATAGAGACGAGTTGTTTGTGCAGGTGGTCGAAGGACGCGCCGGCGGGTTTCAGCCAGTTTTGGAACACCGCCACGTACGGAACATAGCGGTTTTTGGCGTAGAGATCTTCCAACGAGTCGAGGGTAAAGCGGATGAATTGTTCGTGTTCGTCGGGGGTGAGCGTCCCGGAGGAAGCGAGTTGGTTGTCGTATTCCGCACCGTCCACGTAGTGCCTGCGACCAATGATCACATCGTGTCCACCCGCGAAAAAACCACCCGCCTGGTCCAACAGTTCCTTGTCGCTGAGTTCACTACTGTCTTTACCGGCAGCAGCGAGTTTGGTGCGCACAATGGTGAGCACATGTTCGCGGCCTTGTGGATCGCTCAGGTATTTCTCCATGAACGCCGCCACATCGGGGTGCATCTCAAAACCGTAGTTGGCCTGCCAATAGTCGTAGGAGACGATTTCAAACAGGTTGGGTACGCGCCGAAATTCCGCGACGCTGTTGTCTAACTCGCTCGGTAGCAGCCCGCGTTGAATGCTCCACATCCCGCGCGCGTCCTGCACCATGCGGGATTTCTCCGGCGGGGTGGACAGCTTGTTTGCCGAACAGAATGCGCAGGTTGCGGTGTGCGCGTCGGGGCCCAGCGGCTGGGGGTTTGCCGCAGGCACCGAGAGCGGACGGTTGCCGCGACCAGGCACGGTCCACACCTCGGTTCCGCTGAACGGGTTGATCTGTTTGATAGTGCCGTCCGCCATGGTCACAAGTGGGGTGGGACGGGCGTGGAGATGGTCAGACATACCCACTACCTTATCGCTTCTCGACGCCCCGACAGCCCCCGATCCCACGCACCATACCGCGTCTATTGCTGAGGCAACGCCGCAGCGATCCTGCGCCCGGCATCAACAAGCTGCGTTTTCGCATCCGGACCATCGGAGAGTTCCACCATACTTACCCCCTGACCAGCAACATTTTTCCTGGAATGACCCGGCCACAACGACCAGCGGGACATCGGCGGCGACGGCCATATCGAGCACCGTACCCACCACCTTGCCGCGCGTGGATTGCTTATCAAACCTCCCTCACCCGTGACCACCAGGTCGGCGGACTGCATCAGCTCGGGGAGGCCCACTCGATTCGGCGACCATGCGCGCGCCGGGCAGCACATGAATGTGGGAATGATTGCCATGCATAAGTGTGGACAGCCACGTTATTCCGATGGGCAGCCCACCAGCGGCACCGAAGCCTGGGGTGGTGGGGTCCACCTCGCAGATGTCGCAGAGTTGGGCGAGCGCGGCGTCGAGAAGTGTGATGTCCTCCGGCGTTGCGCCCTTTTGCGGCCCGAACACGGCTGCTGCGCCATCGGGGCCGGTGGCGGGGTTGGTGACGTCGGTGAGTAGCACCCATTCGACGGCCGCGGCGGGAATGTTGAGTTGAGCAGTGTCAAAACCCGCGAGTTCGGTGAGCGAACCTCCGCCTGGTCGCAGCGGGTGACCAGCCTTGTCCTGCGGAGTTGCGCCCAGTGCAACAAGTATCCCGGTGCCGCCGTCGACGGTGGCGGTGCCTCCGAGGCCCAGAATGATGCGCTGTGCGCCGCGTGTCACGGCGTCGGCAATAAGCACGCCGGTTCCGTAGGTGTCGCCGGTGAGGGGTACGGGGATGGTCGGCAACGGCGGGCAGGCCGCTGGCTGCGGCGACATCAATGTAGGCTTCCGCCACGTCGCCGTCGTTGAACATGTAGGTGGCCTCGGTGAGTCGGCCCGCCGCGTCGGTGGTGGGAAGCGTGACGGGGGTACCGTCGAAACAGCTTGCAGTACCCTCGCTGCCGTCGGCCATGGGTACCAGTATCAGCTCGGCATCGGGCAGTGCCTCGGCGATGCCTTCGGCCAGGTAAGCGGCGGCATCGTGCGTGGTCGCGGCGCCTGTGAAAGCGTCCGGTGCGATAACAATCGTGGTCATGGATGGGGTCCTCGGGCGTGGGGGTGGGGGAGAGTTGTGTTCAGGATACGTGACGATACGCTGGACAGCGTGTAGTTAACTTCCTGTAATGGTAAGTGGGGTATCGCGATGCTTATGCGTACAACAACTGCAAAAATTCTGGTGGCACTACTGATCATGTCTGCCGTAGTGATGCCGATGTCGCCGCCCTTGGTGCGTGCCCAGCCGCGTCACGTTCAAGGCCAGGTGGAGGGGCCGGTGTTTCACACGCTGGCGGAGGCGTATAAGTATCGCGTGGAGCATAAGGATCAGCCGGTGGTACCGCAAGGGGTGAATGAACCGGATTGCCGGGTCACACCAGAGCATAAGCAAGCGGTGGTGTTGGTACACGGCACGGACACCACCATGTACGCGGATTATTCGCAGTTGGGAGCCGCTATTGCTCAGGCGGGATGGTGTACGTACGGGTTTGATTACGGTGCTGGTCCGGCACCCGATAAGGGTTTTGGCTGGGCACCGATTGAGCAGTCCGCCGAGCAGCTTGACCAGACCGTTGCGGCGGCGCGGCGTTCTTCCGGGGCGGAGTCGGTGGTGTTTGTGGGGTTTTCCCAGGGTGCGACGGTGGCGCGTTACTGGATGCACAGCGACCCCGCCCATGCTGCGGAAACCCACAAGTGGATTGGGTTGGCGTCGCCCACGCGAGGAGGGAATTTCTATGGGTTGGCGCACCTTGCCCAGACGTTTCCGTGGCTGCACGACGTGGTGGGGAGCTTTGGTTTGCTCTCGCCCGCGTTGAACGAGCTGATGACGGATTCGGAATTCAACCAGCGCTTGAACACCCCAGCAGAAACGGTTCCTGGTGTTCGGCACGTGACCATTTCCACGCGGTTTGATGAGATGATGCCGGAGGGTCACAACGCCGCTATTCACGCTGGTCAGAACGCGGAAGTAGATAACATTGTGGTGCAGGATGTGTGCCCCGACAACCACGGTGGACACATGTTCATGACTTACAACCCGACGGTGATTGACCTGGTGCTTTCAGAACTTGGTGCGGTTTCCCGCGACCGCGTGCGCTGTGCCCCCGTCCCGCTGGGGTATTCCATGCCGGACGTCATGCTTTTCGATGCCCCGCGCAAGCTGCTGGGTGGCACGGACAGACCCACTCCGGTGGATATTTCTACTATGTGATAGATATAACAGCGTTGCTACTGGGGTGACATGACGCGCGCCCCACCAGCGAAAAACTAGTGAATGACAGAAAACCTGTGTCGATGCGTGCGTTCCCGCAGGCCCGCTTGACTTGCATGAGGCAAGAAGGAAACGAAAAATATAAATCGGCCCCAAACTGTTGAACCGAGCTTTTTAAACCAAGCTTTTTAGAACCTAGCCGCACGCAGGAACATCCCGGTGGGTGTGCGAGGAGATTGGAAAAATAACATGTCCGTTGATGAACAGGTGTCCAGCTACTACGACATGCTGCTGAAGCGCAACGCTGGCGAACCCGAATTTCACCAGGCCGTCGCAGAAGTACTCGACTCCCTCAAAATTGTCTTGAACAAAGACCCGCACTACGCCGACTACGGTCTCATCCAGCGTCTGTGCGAACCGGAACGCCAGCTGATCTTCCGCGTTCCGTGGGTTGACGACAACGGCGACGTCCAGGTCAACCGCGGCTTCCGCGTCCAGTTCAACTCCGCGCTCGGCCCCTACAAGGGCGGCCTGCGCTTCCACCCCAGCGTCAACCTGGGCATCATCAAGTTCCTGGGCTTCGAGCAGATCTTCAAAAACTCCCTCACCGGCCTGCCCATCGGTGGCGGCAAGGGCGGCTCCGACTTCGACCCGAAGGGCAAGTCCGATGCCGAAATCATGCGCTTCTGCCAGTCCTTTATGACTGAACTGCACCGTCACATCGGCGAATACCGCGACGTGCCCGCCGGTGACATCGGCGTTGGTGGCCGCGAAATCGGCTACCTGTTTGGCCAGTACCGACGCCTCGCCAACAAGCACGAATCCGGTGTGCTCACCGGTAAGGGCCTGACCTGGGGTGGCTCCCTCGTGCGCACCGAAGCCACCGGTTACGGCTTGGCCTACTTCACCAACGAAATGTTGAAGGCTCACGGCGCTGAATTCACAGGCTCAAAGGTTATTGTGTCCGGCTCCGGCAACGTGGCCATCTACGCCATCGAAAAAGCCCAGGAACTCGGCGCAACCGTTATCGCCTTCTCTGACTCCTCCGGCTGGGTGCACACCCCCAACGGTGTTGACGTTGCAAAACTCAAGGACGTTAAAGAAGTTCGCCGTGAGCGCGTCTCCACCTATGCTGACGAGGTGGAAAGCGCAACCTACCACCCCGAAGGCTCCATCTGGGAGCTTCCCTGCGACATCGCACTGCCTTGCGCCACCCAAAACGAGCTCGATGGCGCCGCAGCTCGCACCCTTGCTGACAATGGCTGCAAGTTCGTTGCTGAGGGCGCCAACATGCCTTCCACCGCCGATGCCATTGAGGTGTACCGCGAACGTGGCATCCACTTCGGCCCCGGCAAGGCAGCCAACGCTGGTGGAGTGGCTACCTCCGCGTTGGAAATGCAGCAAAACGCCTGCCGTGACTCCTGGAGCTTCGACTACACCGACAAGCGCCTCCACGACATTATGAGCAACATCTTCAAAACCTGTGCCGCAACCGCCAAGGAATACGGCCATGACGGTGACTACGTGATCGGTGCTAACATCGCTGGCTTCAAGAAGGTTGCCGACGCCATGCTTGCCCAGGGTGTCATCTAGCCTTTAGGAAACATTCGCATTACCTGCCTTCCAGTGCACTGGACGGCAGGTTTTCTTTTATGCTTTGAACAATGGTGTGGTCTATGAAATGTACGCGTTGGGCGGACCGAGCGTACATTTCATAGATCGCGGCTCATAGATCACGGCGCCCTCGACACGTTTGCGTAGAAGAAGATCTACCGTCAGGGTGTGAAACAAGCATGAAAGTATGCTTATCCTCAAGCTCGAAAACAAGGCATTCCTGGGCCTGAACGTAAGCAAACTTTGCATGTTCTTGTCTGCGCGAAACGCCTACCAGGGTGTCTTCCGCAGTTGAGTGCCTTTTCGGGGGTAGCCTGGTGAGCATGTATCGTGTTTTTGAGAATCTCGATGAACTTCAGCAAACTGTCCAGCAGGCGTATGGCGTGCCTATGACGGCTAACTGTATGGTGCCGCGTAATGAATTCCTCGCGCTTCTCGACGACCTCCGCGACGCCCTCCCCGTCGAAATCGACGATGCGCAGGACGTCTTGGATAACAAGGACCAGATCATCGAAGAAGCGCATGATCACGCAAACGGCCTGGTTGAACGCGCCGAGGGGGATGCGCAGGAGCTGCTAGAGCGTGCCCGCCACGATGCGGACGTGATGTTGGGGGACGCGGAGAATCGTGCGCATGCGATGGTGGCCAAGGCGAAGGAAGAGGCTGATCGCGTGATGCACAATGCTCAGCGTGACGCCCAGGATATGGTTAACCGCGCGAGCGCGGAGGCCGAACGCTTGGTGTCCAGTGGTAATGAGTCGTATCAGCGCAGCGTGGATGAGGGCCTTGCGGAGCAGCATCGCCTGGTCAGCGAGGCTGAGGTGGTGCGCCGCGCAAACGAGGAGGCTCACCGTATTGTGTCGTCCGCCCATGCGGACTCGAATCGCCTGCGCGGGGAGTGCGATACGTTCGTAGACCAGAAGCTTTCCGAGTTTGAGGATTTGTTGTCGTCGGCACTTCGCACTGTGTCCAAGGACCGCGCGGCACTGCGCAGGGGCGCTGGTGTGTCGGGCCGGGGCATGCAGGAGGGCGAGTACAGCTCTGGTGAATACAGTGGCGCCGGCGAGTACTCGTCTAAGGAGTATTCCTCCAGCGACTACAAGCGCGATGAGTACGAGACTGAGGATTACGGGTACGATTCATAGAATCATGACTTCACCTTTTGTTTTTGATGTGGCCGGGTTGTTGCGCGGCCCTGGTTTGCCTGTTCAAGAGTCCAACACGGGCCAGTCGCCGGTGCGTGTTGGCGTGCCCATGATCGCCGTGGATGAGGGTGCCGAGGTCACGGTGGATGCCACGTTAACCCCGTTGGGCGAGGGCGTCATGGTCGATGCGACAGTGACCGCCCCGCTGACGGGGCAATGTTCGCGGTGCTTGAGGGATTTGAGTGCGGAGCGTTCCTTCAAGTTCAATGAGGTGTTTTCCGCATCGGAGTCGTTTATCCAGGGCGATGCTGTTGACCCTGAGGATGACGAGGTTCCCGCCATCGTCAATGATCGCCTGGATACTCTGCAGACCTTCATTGATGCCGCGGTCTTGGAGTTGCCGTTTAACCCTACGTGTGAGGATATTCTCGGCGAGGAGTGCGAGGATAATGATGTCCCGTCGCCGGATGGTATTTCGGGCGAGGAAAATCAGGATCGTGTAGATCCCCGCTGGGCTGGTTTGGAGAAGTTCAAGTGAGCCGGAGTAAGGGCAGCAAGAGGCGCGTTGATGGCCAGCAGGTGCTGCGCGAGGCATTTGAGTCGGTTGACCATGAGCCACTTTTTGAGCGTCTAGGCGTGCGCATCCGCGAGGATTTGTTCATGCTGTCGCTGACGCATCGTTCTTTCGCCTACGAGAATGGCATGCTTCCGCACAATGAACGCCTCGAGTTTGGGCGATTCTATTTTGGGCTTGTCGGTGGCGGACCAGTTGTATCGCCAGTACCCAGATCGCCCAGAGAGCGATATTTCCAAGATGCGCGCTAGCATGGTCAGCCGTTATGGCCTCGCGGATATTGCCCGAGAGATTGGCCTTGGTCAGCATATTTTGCTGGGTAAGGGGGGAGCGCGCCACGAATGGTCAGGATAAGGACTCCATTTTGGCGGACACCACCGAGGCGATTTTCGGCGCGGTGTACCTGGAGCATGGGTTTGATACGGCCCGCGAGGTGATTTTGCGCTTGTTCAAGTACAAGATTGATCACGCCTCTGCGCAGGGATTGCATGCGGACTGGAAGACGGCGTTGCAGAATTTGGTGTCGGAGCGCAGGCTGCCGCAGCCTGAATATGAGACATCGTCGGTTGGGCCGGACCATGATTTGGTGTTCACGGCGATCGCCCGCGTGGGTGAAGCTGAGCTGGGTACGGGGAAGGGGCCTAGTAAGAAGCAGGCGGAGCAGCAGGCGGCGCGTGTGGCGTTTCATGCCCTGCGGGATAATGTGACCGCGCTGCCGGATGCCTGAGCTTCCCGAGGTTGAGGTTGTCCGTCGCGGCCTTGAGCAGCATGTTCAGGGCAGGACGTTGGTGGGGCCTGAGGTTCTGCATCCCCGTGCCGCGCGCCATAACACCACCCCGAGGGACGTCGAGAAGCGTCTCGACGGCGCGGTGGTGCAGGCCGTGGAGCGTCGTGGGAAGTTCCTGTGGCTGGTCTTGGGGGATGAGGCACTGCTAGTGCACCTAGGTATGAGCGGGCAGATGCTGATGAAGGGGCCGGAGGAGACAACGCACCGTCACCTGCGCGCGCGGGTTCATCTTGATGACGGCAACCAACTGTGGTTTGTGGATCAGCGTACGTTTGGTTATTGGTCGGTAGTGCCGCTTATCGACGCCCCGGTTCCCTCAGCTCATCAGCGCATTCCAGCGTCGATTGCGCACATTGCGCCGGATTTGCTGGACCCGACGTTGGATCTGAGCGACCTGGCGCGCGCGGTGAAGCAGAAGGACACAGAGCTTAAGCGCGTGTTGTTGGATCAACGCGTGGTTAGCGGGATTGGCAATATTTATGCTGATGAGATGCTGTGGCAGGCGGGGCTGCATGGAAGGCAGCGGGCGTCGAGAATAGCAACTTCGCGGTTGGTGTCGCTGTTAGAGGTGGGGCAATCGGTGATGGAGCATGCATTGCTGCAAGGCGGTACAAGCTTTGATGACTTATATGTCAACGTCAATGGTGAGTCGGGGTATTTTGACGTGTCGTTGAACGCGTATGGGCAGCAGGGCAAGCCATGCCCGCGGTGCGGTGACGCAATTGTGCGAGAGGAGTTCATGAATAGGGGCAGCCATTTCTGCCCGACATGTCAAAAAGAATATTGATATCTTGCATATTCATCACTGGGGGCAGCTAAGGTATGTCTTTATGGATGCGCTGACAGACAAGATTGATTTGTTCAACGAAAAATACTGGATTTTTGTCCTGTTCTTGCTGGTGGGGGCTGGCCTGTACTTCTGTGTCCGCACCGTGGTGGTACAGCTGCGCTACATTCCAGACATGTTCAAGGCGGTCGCAGAACCGCCGTCTGAACTGGAATCTGGCCAGAAGGGCATTTCCGCGTTCAAGGCGTTTACCATTTCAGCTGCATCTCGTGTGGGTACTGGCAACGTGGCGGGGTGGCGTTGGCCATCGCGACGGGTGGTCCAGGTGCTGTGTTCTGGATGTGGACATTAGCGATCATTGGCGGTGCTACCTCCTTTGTGGAATCCACCTTGGCGCAGGTATACAAGGTACGGGATAAGGATTCCTATCGAGGTGGACCAGCCTACTACATCACCAAGGCGCTGGGATGGCGCTGGTTGGCGGTGCTGTTTGCCGTGCTGATCACTGTTACCTACGGCTTTGTGTTTAATGCGGTGCAATCCAACTCTATTGCGGGTTCGATTGCTAATTCCTTCGACCCCGAGGGCACCAACGCCATGCGCATCAAGATTATCGCGGGTGTGGTGTTGGCCCTGTTTCACGGCGCTGATCATTTTCGGTGGCGTACAGCGCATTGCCACCGTGACCCAGGTGATCGTACCGATCATGGCCGTGGTTATATTGCGGTGGGGCTGATCGTGGTGGTGCTGAACATTCAACACGTTCCTGGCATGATCGGGACCATTGTGGAGCATGCATTTGGCATTGAACAATTCGCGGGCGCAGCGCTGGGCCAAGTGGTATTGAAGGGGGCGCAGCGCGGACTGTTCTCTAACGAGGCCGGTATGGGTTCAGTACCCAATGCGGCTGCAACGGCATCGGTGTCACACCCGGCGAAACAGGGCCTGATCCAAACGCTAGGCGTGTATTTTGACACGATCGTGGTGTGCTCGGTCACGGCGTTTATTATTCTGCTGTCGGATCGGGTCGGGTCGGATTCTGAGGGCGGCATTGCACTGACCCAGAACGCACTGGCGGACAGCGTCGGCGGCTGGGGCGTGCACTTCCTCACGGTGATGATTTTGTTCCTGGCGTTTTCCTCCGTGATCGGCAACTACTACTACGGCGAGGCGAATATTGAGTTCCTGACCAGGAACCGCATGTACCTAAACATTTTCCGCGCAGTTGTGGCGCTGTGCGTGTTCGGTGGTGCCATCGGGTCGGTGCCTTTGGTGTGGTCGCTGGCGGATACCTTCTCTGGGTTCATGGCAACGGTGAACTTGATCGCGTTGATTCCGCTGGGCGGGGTGGCCATTGCCGTGCTGCGGAATTTCTCCAAGCAGCGCGCCCAGGGTATCAACCCGGTATTCCATCGTGATGATGTTCCGGGGCTGAAGGGCTGGGACGGCATGGAATGCTGGGACGGCACGGACCCCATCACCCGGCGTGATAAGGAAACATCGGCCGATACCAGCGCCTAGATGAGCTACGGGGTGGCGACGGTGAACGTACCGTCGCCGAGGGCGTCGACAGTAACACCACGGAAGTCGGGGATGTGCGGATGCGCCTGCATGCGGTCGTCATGCTGCGCCGCAGACCCCACAACCACCACCTGAGCCCCGGCGGCAATACCTGCGGTAATGCCCGCGTCAGCGTCTTCGAAAACAACAGTCTGGCTAGGGGCAACCCCTAGCTGCGATGCTGCGGTGAGGTAACCCTCGGGGTTGGGTTTACCTTGGGTGATCGTCTCAGGGGTGACCAACACGTCGGGGATGGGAAGCCCCGCCGCCACGATGCGGGTTCGCGCCAGGTCGGCGGTGGCGCTGGTGACCACCGCGTACGGCACGCCCAGCTGGTCTAGCTGTTGAAAGAACGCCACGGCACCAGGGATTGCCACGATGCCGCTGGTGATGCGGATTTCCTCAGCTGTGCGTTCGTCACTGAGGTGTTGGTGCTCGTCCGCCGATAGGTCCGGCAGGAAATGTGCGATGGTGGTGATGGAGGGGCGCCCGTGGGAAAAACTGAGAATGTCGTCGGCGTCGAGGTTGTGGCGCTTGGCAAATACCCGCCATAGTTTTTCCACAATGGCGTTGGAATCGAGGATGGTGCCGTCCATATCAAAGAGGAAGGCGCGGCCGGTGGCAAGGAGATGAGTGCGTGACATGAGGGGTGGGCCTTTCTGGTGTGTGCCCAACAAAAGGAACGTGGGGGTTCACTTTCGATCATAGGCTTGCAGTTGCTCATGTGGTGCTTGCCTACGCTGAGGTTGCTTACACTGGGACCATGGAGACACTTCGAATGACGGCCTGGGTGCACGGCACCGTGCAACATGTGGGTTTCCGCTGGTGGGTGCGCAGCGAGGCACTGGAACTCGGACTTTCCGGTTCGGCCACAAATTACCCAGATGGCCGGGTATGCGTGGTGGTGGAGGGAGACCGCCCGCAATGCGTAGCCATGTTGGGATTATTGATGGAAAACCCGTCATCAACCGGGCGGCCGGGACACGTGACCTCGGTGATTGACCAGTGGTCGACGGCGCGCGGTGTGTCAGGGTTTTGAGGTTCGTTGACGGATCACAATCAGCCGTGAAAGCCTCTTCACGCCTCCCCGGTGTCAAGTCACATCAATGTTAGTATTTACCGGTGCATTTGAAATCGTTGACGCTGCGGGGATTTAAGTCTTTTGCGTCGTCAACGACTCTGAAATTCGAGCCGGGCATTTGCGCCGTGGTGGGGCCGAATGGGTCTGGCAAATCCAATGTGGTGGATGCCTTGGCGTGGGTGATGGGGGAGCAGGGCGCGAAAACACTGCGCGGCGGCAAAATGGAGGATGTTATTTTCGCCGGTGCGGGGGATCGCAAACCCCTGGGCCGAGCGGAAGTGACGCTGACCATCGATAACTCCGATGGCGCTCTGCCCATTGATTATTCTGAAGTCTCGGTGACGCGCCGCATGTTCCGCGATGGAGCCAGCGAATACGAAATTAACGGCGCCCGTGCTCGCCTGATGGACATTCAGGAATTGCTGAGCGATTCCGGTATTGGCCGCGAAATGCATGTGATTGTGGGGCAGGGGCGGCTGTCGCAAATCCTGGAATCCCGCCCTGAGGAACGCCGCGCTTTTATCGAAGAGGCGGCTGGCGTGCTCAAACACCGCCGTCGCAAGGAGAAGGCGCAGCGCAAACTGGTGGGCATGCAGGCGAACCTGGATCGCCTGACGGACCTCACCACGGAACTTGGCCGCCAGTTGAAGCCGCTGGCACGCCAGGCTGAGGCGGCGCGCCGGGCACAGACAGTGCAGGCCGAGCTGCGGGATGCGCGCCTGAAGCTGGCGGCGGATGAGTTGGTGCGCTTGTCGGAATCGCTGAGCTCCGCGACGTCGAAAGCCGAGATGCTGGCCGAGCAGGTCACATCGGTGACGCAGGTGTTGGAAGAATCCACGGAGACACAGCTGGAATTAGATGCTGCGTTGACCGCTATTACTGCTGAGTCGGAGGCGGCGCAGAAGCTGTGGTTTGAATTGTCGGCGTTGGCGGAGCGCGTCAGCGCCACCATTCGTATTGCTGCTGATCGCGCGTCGAGTCAGGGGACCGAGCCCGCCTACCAGGGCCCTGACCCGGATGACCTGGAACGCCAGGCTGATGCCGCCGACGAGGAGCAGCGGGAATTGGATGAGGCCGTTGAGGTGGCTCGCGAACGCCTCGACGCCATCAGGGAGGAAGTGGAGGAGCGGGAAGCCGCTGCCCGCGAGGCCGATCGTGAGCATTTGGCCCAGGTCCGGGCCATTGCGGACCGCCGCGAGGGAGTGGTTCGCCTGCTGGCCGCCGAGGAATCCCTGCGTGCACAGTTGGGCGCCGCGCAGACGGAGGTTGAGCAGCTATCGGAGCAACTGGAGGAGACGGCGGAAACGCTGGCCCGCGTGAAGGGGAGTCTGCGGAGGTTGCGGCGAAGCAGCAGTCGCTGAGGGATGAGCGCGAGCCGCTTGCCGAGGCATCGGACCGCGCAGATCAGGAAGCGCAGGCCGCTGAGCAGCGTTTTCGAGCAGCTGCGGGCTGAGGAGCGAGACCTGGAGCGCGCCATCTCCCGGGTGGAATCCCGCATCGACACCCTGCAGAACACGGCCCCCGTCGCCGATGCGGCTGAGGTGGTGGAAAAATTCGGGACGTTCACCGGCATCGCTGACCTCATGCAGGTGGAACCCGGCACGGAACAAGCCGTTACGGCGGCGATGGGTGAGGCCGCCACCGCACTCGCCGGGCACGTCACCGACGACCTCACCGCAGCGCTGACGGCGGACACCATCAGCCGCACCACACTCATCCACCAGGGCACCACCGCCGACCCGTGGCGTCTCGACGCAACCCTCCCCACCGGCTGCACCTGGCTGCTCGACCACCTCACACTCGATGCCTCAGTGCAGGCACCGCTCACCCGGCTGCTTGTCGACGTCGCGCTCACACCCAACCTCACAACCGCGCGTGCCCTGGTGGACACCGACCCCCGACTGCGAGCCGTCACACTCGACGGCATCCTCGTGGGGGCCGGGTGGATCAGCCTGGGCACCGGTGCGCCCAGCCCCGTGGAGAACGCCGCACAGATCGCAGCCTCCCGCACCGAACTTGACGAGCTGACAACTAAACTGTCCGAATTGTCCGGCACCCTCGAAGGTGCACGTCAGGCGGCTGACGACGCCCGCGTCCACGCCGCAGCCACCACCGCCGCTCTTCGCGATCACGACGGACTATCGCGCACCCTTGATGCCGAAGCGTCACGGCTCGACAGGGAAGTGCGCTACGCAGAGACGAACCAACAAAAGATGATGGGGCGTGTCGCCACTGCGGAAGCCCGCGTGGAAGAGACGTCAACCCAGCTTGAGGATACGCTTGACCGCCTTGCCCGGGTTGATGACGACGCTCAAGATGATGAGCCCTCCACCGAAGCCCGCGATACCACCGCTGCGGCACTCGCACAGGCGAAAGCCATGGACGTGGAGGCGCGCCTAGCACTGCGCACCGCCGAGGAGCGCGCCGGGCAGCGGCGCGGGCGCGGTGATAGTTTGCGCAGGCAGGCTGAGTATGAGCGGCAGGCTAGAGCGCGGCACGAGCAGGCCATGGCCAAGCGTCGGGCGCAGGCAGAGCTGGCGCGAACCGTAGAGCTGGGAGCGCGGGACGTCGCAACGCGGGTGGAGCAGGCGACGGAGCAGGCAGCGCGGCATCGTGACGAGGTGAACGCCCAGAAAAACGACATTGCCTCGCGCCTTGCGCAGGCCAAAGACGCCGTGCATGCGGCGCAGATGCAGCTGAATAAGCTTACCGACAGCGCTCATGCCTCCGATATTGCGCGCAGCCAGGCGCAGGTGCGCATCGAGGAAGCCCAAGAACGGGTGGTACAGCAGCTGGGCATGCCCGCCGAAGACCTCATGGCTGACTACGCCCCCGGTGAGGATTTCGACCGGGACGCCGAGCGGGCACGCCTGAAACAGGCGGAAAAAGACCTGGCGGCGCTGGGAAAAGTCAATCCCTTGGCATTGGAAGAATACAAGGCACTGGAGGAACGCTACGAGTTCTTTGGCCAACCAACTCAACGACGTGGAGCAGGCCCGGCGCGACCTCAACGATGTGATTGAGGATGTGGATGCGAAGATCCTGCAGTTGTTCACCGATGCCTGGCACGATGTGGAGGCTGCGTTCCCAGAGGTGTTTTCCACTTTGTTCCCCGGGTGGGCAAGGACGGTTGGTGTTGACCGAGCCGGAGGACATGCTCACTACTGGTATTGAAGTGGAGGCGCGGCCGCCGGGTAAGAAGGTCAAGCGCCTGTCGTTGCTGTCTGGTGGGGAAAAGTCGCTGACGGCGTTGGCCATGCTGGTGGCTATTTTCAAGGCACGGCCCAGCCCGTTTTATGTGATGGATGAGGTGGAGGCCGCCTTAGATGACACGAATCTGCGTCGGCTGATCGCGTTGTTTGAGAATCTGCGGGAGACCAGCCAGTTGATTGTGATCACGCACCAGAAGCCCACCATGGATGTGGCTAACGTGCTTTATGGTGTGACCATGCGCGGCGATGGTGTGACGCGTGTGATCAGCCAGCGCATGAGTCCGGTGGCGGCCGCACCCACCTCCGCCGAGACCTAACTAGTGGTGGTTGTATCGTCCGAGCCCGGAGTAGTCCCACCCAGCGTCGCGCCAGTGCTGCGGGTCGAGGGCGTTGCGGCCGTCGATGATGGCGGGGCGGTTCACCACTGCAGCAACTTCCGCGGGGTCAAGCTGCACAAAATCCTCCCATTCAGTGACTAGCACCACCACATCGGCGCCGGTGAGCGCGCGGATCGGGTCGGCTTCGGTGGGCAAGTCGGGGCGAACTTTCGCCACCGCGTCCAGGGCTTTCGGGTCGGTCACCGTGACTACCGCGCCCAGGTCATGCAGGCGCTGCGCCACCTCCAGGGCGGGTGAATCGCGGATGTCGTCGCTGTTGGGTTTGAATGCGGCGCCCAGCACCGTGACGTGTGCGCCGTCCACGTTGCCGCTCAGGCTGCGCAGCACTTCCGAGACCACGCGATCTCGGCGGCGCTGGTTGATGGAATCGACTTCCTTCAAAAACGACACAGCTTCCTGCACGCCCAGCTCTTCGGCGCGGGCGACAAAAGCGCGAATGTCTTTGGGCAGGCAGCCGCCACCGAATCCGACGCCAGCGCGCAGGAAACGATGCCCAATGCGTGCGTCATACCCCAGGGCTTCCGCCAGCTTGGTCACATTCCCGCCGGTGGCTTCGCATAGTTCAGCCATGGCGTTGATAAAGCTGATCTTGGTGGCCAGGAAGGAGTTAGCAGCCACTTTCACCAGTTCGGCGGTGGGGTAGTTGGTGGCTATTTTCGGCACGCCTTCCGCAAGGATCGTGGCGTACACCTGGTCCAGTGCATTCTCGCCCAGCTGGGCGAGGTCGGGGTCATTGGACAAGCCATAGACAATCCGGTCAGGGTGCACTGTGTCAGCCACGGCGAAGCCTTCCCGCAGGAACTCGGGGTTCCACACCAGGGTGATGCCGTGCGCTTCAAGCCGGTCGGCAAGGTTCTGCGCGGTGCCCACCGGAACGGTGGATTTGCCCACCACCACGGGGTTATGGTCGGCAGTGCCCGCGGCTGCGATGACGGCCTCCACGGCGGAATCCACGTAGCTCAAATCGGCGGCACCGCTGTCAGCGGATTGTGGCGTGCCCACCGCAATGAAATGCACATCCACATCAGCAAGCTCATCCGTTGCTGGTGCCGCGACAAAACGCAACCGTCCGCTGGCCAGGGAGTCCCGCAATACGTCTTCAAAACCGGGTTCGTAGAACGGTGAATGCCCCGCAGACAGCGCAGCGATTTTCGTAGCGTCGGTGTCCACACCCACAACGTCATGTCCCAGCGAGGCCATGCACGCGGCGTGGACGGCTCCGAGATAGCCACATCCAATGACGGAAATTTTCATGATGGTTCCTTTCAGGGTCACAACGTTACGCAGGTGTCTACCCAACCGGGCAGCCAGTCCTTCGAGGTCGGGCGGAAAGCATATACGCAGGCCAGCCGCAGGAGCGCGGCGCGGCGGTAGGTCTCAAGCCGCGCCGGGTTGACGTTGAGCGCTGCGGCAACAGTATTCACATGGCCTGCGATGGTGTCGCTGGTGCTGGGGGTGAAGATGTTTTGGGTTAGTCGTAGGTCGGCGTGCGCGAGCAGGTTTCCCAGGTCTAGGGCTACTTCGCCGCGTGCTGCAGTGTCCACGTCGAGCACGCCGAGTGTGGAGCCGTCCCACAGGAGTTGCTTGTCGTGGAGGTCGCGGTGCAGCACCAGCGGGCGATCTGCTGGCCCTGCGACCAAGTCATGCGCGGTTTTTTCCACCACTGCGCGGAAACGAGGCAGTTCTGGCAAGGCGTCGAAAAGCTCGGCGAGTTCTAACCAGCGGGTGAGCACGGTGGCTTCGGCGTGGGCGTCGTGCTCGGGCAGGTCATTTGCGTCTTGGGTGACCAGTTCAGGCCATGTTGTTGCAAAATGCAACCAGCCGGACGCGCCTGCTTCCCCGAGGCTGTGTAGGGTCGATCCGTTGACGCGGGAGAAGTCAACATGGGCATTGTCCACGTTCTGTACATGCGCCGATGCCAGCCCAGCGATGGCGCATAGTCGCCCGACTTTGGTGGTGACACGTGCCAGTGCGGTGGCCTTGCCATCGCGGACGCATTTACGCACGTATGTGTCGTTGATGATCACGGCGCGGCGGCCCAGGCGGTGGACGACGAGATCTCCAGAGGCGGGTGGTTCGAGGGACGGCAGTGCTGGGTCGACTGCAAAGTCCGCGAGGTGGATGCTCCCGTCGGGGTTGATGCGTCCGGCGCGGATCCGGCCACTGTCGTCGTGCTGTTCAAAAGTGAGCGTGCCATCGACGTGCGGCCAGCCTCGGCGGATGCGGGGCACCGTGGCAAGTGCGCTGAGTGCGGTCATGGTAGAACCTCCTTTATACGATCCAGTTCCTCGTTGATGCGTTGTTCCCAGTCTGGTTCGGCTGCGCGGAGTGGTTCGGCGAGGCGCATGAGCATGGCGTGTGCTGTGGCGCGGCGGATGTCGGTCTCTGAGGGGAGTGCGCCGCCTGCGGCCGCATAGCCTGCAAGAAACGCTTCCCCGATGGGCTGGTCTACCACGGACAGATAGGTGCCCAGGTCGGTTACAGGGTCGCCGAGGTGCGTCCGGTCGAAGTCGGTGAGCCAGAGGGCACCATCGTTGTGTCGGAATAGTACCTGGTCGGGCGAGGCGTCGCCGTGGAGAAGTGCGGTGTGTCGGGGTGTGCTGCAGTGCGCGGCACGATCGTCCGTGATTTTCCCCGCAACGTCCCGAACGCCTGCAGCCAGATCGGGTGACAGGTGGTCGAGAACACGTGCATGCGTGGCACCTGGTTCGGTCTGCGCAAAAACATTCCCGCGCTGCTGCAGCTCTGCGGCTACAAGTGGCGGCAGCGTATCGACGCCCCGGTGCAGCTCCGCCAGCATCTCACCCGCGTCGTAGGTGGAGCTGATGTCACCGAATACGGTGAGGTCCCCGTCGCCAACGAGGGTGTGGACGCTGCGATGCAGGTTGCGGCCGTCGTCCAGTCGGGTGGGGGTGGCAACAATATCAGCGATGGCTTTGTGAATGCTCATGTCCATCGGGTCTGCCTGAGCAGCGATGCGGGTCACAGTTGTGTCTTCGTCGCTGCGGTAGACCAGCCTGCGGGCTGGATTGTAGCGAAGGATGGCATCGTCGTGTTGGGCCTTGGTGATAGCGGCGCTGTCGCCAACGAGGTACGCCCCGAGTTTGGCGTCGGTGAGTAGTTCTCCGTGTTGGAATATCAGCCCGTTGTCGGTCTCCGTTGAGCTAAGGCGCAGTGCGTGTCGGCCAGCCCAGTGTTCTGCTTTGTCGGCTTTGCCTCGGCTATCTGGCCAGAGGAGACGCGCCCACCCGACGGGAGTGCCTGCGTCCACACTGACCAATGCCATGACAATGGAGGTGTCGGGTTTGATACGCAGGCGGCTGGCGCGAACGGGCATGCCACACATAGCGCTCAGCTGGGTGCGATCAAGCACAGTGTCTAATGCGACACGGGTGAGGGATGGGGACTGCTGCATGGTCAGTCCTCAATCCTGATGTCCATGGTGGCGCGGTTGCTGGCATCCACCCAGTCGCGGAATTCCTGGCTGGTGGCAAGCAGTCGGCGGGCGAGCCGTCGAGAAGCACCTGGCCGTCTTGCACCCACACAACGCGGTCGGCGCGGAGTGCCACGTCGGCGTCGTGGGTGACGGCAAGGGTGGTTCGGCCGGCAACGAGTTGTTCGATGGCGTCCATGACCAGCGAGGCGGATTCGGGGTCGAGGCCGGTAGTGGCCTCATCCAGCACCACAACGGGTGAGTTACGCAGGAGTGCGCGAGCAATGGCGATGCGCTGGCGCTGTCCGCCAGAGACGGTGCCGCCGCGTTCGCCGACGATGGTGTCGTACCCGTCGGGTAGTTCCATGATGAAGTTGTGGGCGTGCGCCGCTCGAGCTGCTTGCTCGATCTCCTCGTCAGTGGCGTCGAAACGCCCGAAGCGGATATTCTCCCGGATCGTGCCCGCGAACAAGACGGCTTCCTGGTGCAGGATGGACACGTTGGAGCGTAGTTTCTCCAAATTCAGCGTGGGCAGCGCCCGTCCATCAAGGGTGACGGTGCCGGAGGTGGGGTCAATGGCGCGCACCAGTAGGGACACCAGCGTGGATTTACCAGCACCGGACGGCCCCACAATGGCGATGTTCTCACCCGGGTCAACGTCCAGATTGAAGTTACGCAGCACTGGGTGGCCGTCGTACGCGGTGTTGACGTCAATGAATCGGACTTCACCTAAGACTTTATGCAGGCGGGCGGGACGTCGCGGACTCACAATGTCAGATTGGATGTCCATGAGGTCTGCCACGCGTTCCCCAGACGCACTAGCGCGGGCGATGCGGCCGGTGTATTTGGCCATGTCGCGCAGGGGCTTCATGGTGGTGCGCAGGTAGGTGGTAAACAGCACCAAATCACCCAAGGTCATGGCACCATCCAACACGCGAAAGGCGCCGCCGATCATCACGGCTGCAGAGGCCAGGCCCACTATCACATCGGTGGTGCGTTCCAGCCGCGCCGCCAGCCGTCGGGACGTCACGCCGGTGTCGAGGGAGATGCGGTTGGCGTCCACGAAACGCTCCCCAATGTGGTCTTCCAGCCCGTAGGACTGCACCACCTTGATGGAGGACAGGGATTCCTGCGCGGTGTTGGCCAGGCGGCCTTCGGCTTTGCGGGTGCGACGTGAGGCATCCGCAATCTTCTTTGACGTCCCCGAGGAGGTGACAAAAAACAGCACCATGGCGATCACCACCACCGTCGACAACAGCGGATCCAGCACGATCATCACCACCAGCATCACCAGCAGGGTAATCATGTTGGCCAGCAGTGGAAGTCCCGCTGTCACCGCCACTTCCTGCATCCTGGCCACGTCACTGACCACACGCTGCACCGTGTCGGCACTGCGGTTGCGGGAGTGGAACTGCTGGGAAAGGCGCTGCACGTGGCTAAATACCCGGCTGCGTAACGACGTCGCGGCACGCGAACCCACCAGCGAAAAGGCCACCGTTGCCAGGTAATTCGACAGGGCGCGCGCACCCACAATGGCCAGCAGCGCGACCCCACAGGTCAGCAGCAGTGCAGGAGTGGCAGATAGTTCATCTACTTTGGCGCCCAGGGACACAGACAGCGCATCCACCACGATCTTGAGCGGCCAAGGCTCCAACACCCGGAAGCACACCTCACACAACAGTGCCACCACACCGGCACCGATCAGTTTCTTTTCCGGTGCCACATCCTGGCGAATCAGCCGGAGGGTACGTCTCATTGACGTTGTTTGCTCAGCGCGTTTTGTGTTGTCAGGGTGTTTAGCACGTGAGGTATCCGGCACAGCCCTGTGCCGGGCAGCATTAACCATGAGGAACGTCCTCCTTCACACCAGCGTGGGCCAGAATGTGGTCCACCGTACCGGTCCAGCTGTGCTCACGCTCCGCCTGCCTGCGATTATCCGACCCCACCCGTGCCCGCTCGACTGGGGTTGGCTACCAGGGCATCCAGTGCTTCTGCCAGCGCTTCCGGGTCAGACGGCGGCACCAAATACGCTGACTCGCCCATAATCTCAGGCAGCTGTCCCACCCGGGACGCCACCACCGGCAGGCCCGCCGCCATGTACTCATACACTTTCAACGGGGAAAAATATTGATCGGAATCGGTATCCATGGCGGGGTAAGGAGCCACGCCGATGGCGGTCCCCGCCATGTGCTGCGGAATCGCGTCGGGGGCCACGGCGCCCCGGAAATCCACATCAATGCCCAGAGAGCGGGCTAGATCATCGAGTTCGGCACGCATGGGGCCATCGCCAATAATGCGCAGTTTCCAATCTTTGTGTGCCTGAGCGCGCGCACGCAGCAGAACATCCACCCCGTGCCACGGCTTGAGTGTGCCCACGAACGTCACCACGGGTGCGCCGGGTGATTCAGGCTGTGGGGTAATACGGTGCACATTCACGCCGTTCGGCACGGTAAACACCCGCGTCCCCTCCGTGCGGGCGATCACCCAGTCGCGCACGGGGTCGGAGACGCAGATTGTGGCCAATGCCGCCTGAACCTGCTCCTGCAATGCCGCGTCAGCGGCCTGCTCATCCACGAGCACGCGGTGTGTCCGCTGTTCATCAATCAACGGTGCGTTGACCTCCAGGATTCCCGGCACCCCGCACTCGGCGATGACGGTGCTGAATAGGGAATACCGCTCGTACACAAGGTCGTAGCCCCCGGCGCGAACCATGTCGGATACCGATGCAGATGCTGCCTGCTGGGCGCGTTCCCGCTCCTCTTCGTCGCGGGTGGTGATCGGAACGTCTACGATCCGCAGTTCCGCGAGGTCGTCAGGGACGTCGCTCCCACGACGGGTGGCATAGACGGTGACGTCGTGCCCGCGGCGTCGATACTCGCGCACCACTTCCTGAATGTGTACGCTGGCACCTTTCGTGCCAAAGACGGGGATGCCGGGGTCGAGGCAGACATAGGCGATATGCATGGCTGAGTCCTACCCCTCCGCCTTAGTGGATTGCTGCCACTCGGACAGCTGCGCAGCCTGCTGGCGGCTATCAAAGTGCTCCTCAATGAGCTGTCGGGCGTTGTGGGTCAATGCCGTGATGTCTACGTTGCCTTTGATCACGTCTTCCAGGGCGGCGATGAGTCCGTCGACGTCGTTGGGCTCCAGCAAAATTCCCGTCTCACCTGTGCGAATCACCTCCGGCAAACCGGTCACGGAGGTGGCGATGACGGGAATACCGGAGGCCATTGCTTCCAGCACCACGGTGGGTAGCCCGTCAATATTGCCGTCGGCGGCAGGCACACAGGGGGCGACAAACACGTGGGAACTTTTAATCAGGTTCCGAACTTCCTGTTGATTCAGTGGCCCGAGAAGGCGTGCGGATTCTTCAAGTCTTTCCTCAAGAATTTGTGCTTGAAGTTCAGAATACAATTCACCTGCGCCGCCAATGGATAAATCAATCTGATAGCCTTTGTCGCGCATTTTTGCCACGGCGTTAATTAAATCGGAGAATCCTTTTTTCGGAACAAGTCGGCCTATGGCGACAATTTTCAGCGGATTGGAAACGGGCAGGGCTCGTGGAAGGGGAAGCGAGCCAGCTCCAGGGCGTTGTAGCGCAGGGAAATGGTGGCACCCGTCCCGGCTAGTGCTTCATCTAGGTAGGTTTTGTTGAACTGGCTGATGGCGATCACCCGGTCGGCGTCGCGGCAGATACGCCGCAGCCAGGTGGAGTCCACGCTTTTGTGGAAAATATCCTTGGCATGCGTGGTCAGGGTGTAGGGGATACCAGTGATTTTAGAGGCCATCCAGGCCATTCGGCCAGGTAGGGAGGCGAAATGCGCGTGCAGATGGGTGATGCCGTCATTGTGCACGGATTGTGCCAGCGCCACGCCTTGGGCGACCTCGTCGGCGGGTAGTTCCACCAGTTCCGGGAGGATACGCAGGAAATTGTCGCGCAGGGTGGGATGCTTAATGATGTTCACTAATTCCGCCCACAATCCAATAGCAAGAACAGGCGTGGTATCCATGTGACTTCCGCCTGTACTCGGGCCAGTTCCGGGTGGAAGCGCGCATCAGTCGTGGGGCGAAGGGCGTAAATGCTTAAGTCATCGCCGTGTGCCTCTCTGGCCAGTATTTCGGTCACAATAAACGTTTCCGAAAACCGGGGATACACTTTGAGTACATAGCCGATGCGGGTCATTTGAGGGTGCTGCCTTCCGTGGAAACAAGATCAGTGTGATTTATCAGTTCTGTGGCGTAGTGCGCTGCAACATTCAATCCGTCCCGGGCTAAACTTGACCGATCAACAGTGCGGTGCACGGCATCGGCAACCCAGGCGCTCAGAGCGTTGGTGCTCACCGCGCCCACGCGCAGGTAATCAATAGCGCGAGCCTCATGCAAAGATTCAGCGCGAATGAGTTGTTCACGTCTGGGGTGTTCACGGGGAATCAGCAGCCCTGGGGTGTCAGTGCACAGGATTTCGCACACAGTGTTGTAACCACCCATGGCGATCACTGCCGACGCTCGCGCAATTTGGGTGCTCAGTCCAGGCCAGGAGTGGTGCACCTCGGTGTTCGGCCCGGCCAGCGAGGCGATGTGTTTGAATGCTCGTTCCTCAAGTTGTGGTCCGGTGACGATGATGTGGCGGTGGCCAGCGGGGACGTCGATACGCGTGGCCGATTTAAGGAGGTGGTAGCCGTCAGATCCGCCGCCCGCAGTGGTGAGGATGAAGGGCTCGGGTGCCAGGGTCGTGTCGTGATCTGCGACGCGCCGACCGTTGGCGAGGTAGCCGGTGAAGCGGAGGCGGTCGGTGAAAAAGTCGGGGATTTCGCCGGTTTTGAGGGGGTTATGCGCGGCAGGGTCGCCGTAGACCCAGACTTCATCAACAATGTCGCAAAGTTGTTCGGGGTTGCCCAGTGACTCCCATTCAGCGGCTGCAACGGCGGGTTCGTCCAACACCTCGCGTAGGCCCAGCACTACAGAGGTGTGGGGGTGTGCCGTGCGTAGTTGTTCGAGCGGGGTGAACAGTTCCTTCCACACGCCGTAGATGTGCCGGTCGATGATCACCAGGTCTGGGGCGAAGGAAAGCAGTGTGGATTTAAGCAGTTCAGAACGCAACCGAATGAGGTTGTGGGTTGGCTCGCCAAGGCTGCGTGGCTGGTAGCCGTCTTTTCCTTTGGATATCCCGGGGATGGTGAGCCAGTCGAATCCTTGTGGCAGCGGGAACACGCTGGCGGGGGCGAGTCCTGAGACGAGCAGGCCGGAGACGGGACGTCCCGTTGCTGCAGGGATTGCAGCAGCGATGTGGTGGGCGATGGTCAAGTTGCGTCGAACATGCCCAAGACCTTGGGAATCATGGCTATAGAGCAGGACGCGGACAGGGGTAGTTTCCATGATGTCTTCTCACTACGTTTCTCAAAGCATCTGGCCACATGGTGGTGTGGCGAAGAAATTAAACGACAGGATGGGTGAAGCAGGTAAAAGCAGTTATGTCAACAATTCTCTAGGGGATTGTTTAACCGTTTTTAGATGTTTCGTTAGCGCTCGCAATCAAAAAATTTCTAGAGGTTGGGAAGGGTGTGTCCTGGAAGTTCGTCCTGAAATTTTGTTCCGAAGTTTTTTCGGTGCGTAGCTAGGGTTGGTAATAAAAAGCCAGACACCTGCTTTGTTTTTATTGTACTGGCACGCACAAAAAAAGTCACATCAAAAAGGTAGACGGCCTATTTTAATGAATTTTTTACAATATTGGCAGCGCTGTTAGTTGGTGTGCTGTGTCCACGTCGTGCAAAACATGGATATGAAAATCATTTTTTGTTACTGGCTCCTGATGGCGGGTTGAGCGGGGGTATAGCTATGGTGCTATCGTGTGGATGATGGTCATCGCTCATCGCGTGTTGCTGTCATGCATCTCGCCATCATTGCAGCTCATGGGTCTGTGGCTAATCTTGTGGGTAGTTGCTCCATGTGGCTATTGTTGCCCGCATGCGTGGGGTGTGTGATGGATAACACCACGGTATTTTCTGTGGCATTCATGATGTTTTCGTGTCCACTAATAAATTCCGGTAAGAAAACTAATGAGAAAAGCTCAGAATTGTATAATTTATAGGCATTATAGCTGTCGCTACTGAATAAAATAGGGGAAACCGGTGAATGGGGCTGCGGTATCGCTACAGTCGCCGCCATAGCCGAAGCTGTACAATCCGGGAAGTAGCGTTGACGCTACCTGGGTTTTGGGGATGTGGCAACGACATAACAGCACGACAGTGCCTATGCAGGAGCTAGGCGCGCGCCTTCATAGTGGGCTAGAACTCATTCATGCTATCGTGCTTCCCTTTGTGAATGCACAGGCTAGACTGGTGTGACTATCAGGTCATGTTCACAGTTTTCACGAACTAAGGGGTATTTTTTCTATGAGTGGTGACGCACTGGCTGCGACTCCCATTGCCGATCCCAACGATTCTTTACTGGGGTGGACGCTTCAGACGGAGCTGTCGCTGAACCAGCGCTTTAAAGACATCACGATGTTTGCCCAGTCGGATATGTCCGCCGATGAGCTTGAGCTTATCGACCGCTTCTACGGCACGTTTTTGTCCCGGCAGTTGGCGGCGGGCGCTCAACTGGACACACTGCTGGATAACACCCCGTACTTAGCGGTGACTACGTTGGTGTCTCGCGCCGCGCGGATGGTGGACCCTGAAAGCTTCTTCGCCGAGTACATCGGTGGTCTGGAACTTCACCCAACCCCAGAGTGGGTGGATACGGTGCAGCAGAAAACCCTCGATTTGTTGGTGCAGGTTGGCCTGTGGGTTCCCAAGGATGACCCAGCCCACGGTTGAGGTGTTGGCGCTGCATGCCGGGGTAACTGGCTCTGAGGTTGCGGCGTTGTTGGAACTCATGGATAGCCTGGATAGCGACGACGTGGAAGTACCGTTGGATGCTCTCCCGGCAGAGACCATGCCGGTGACGGCGGCGGTGGCGCAATGGGGCGTCGATACGCTGAAGCCCGTGGTTGATAAGGTTGCGGCTTTCCGGGCCTTTACCCACGCCCACCCCCATAACTGGCAGGAGCTTGAGCCACCTGAGCTTCCGGCCTTGGTTCGGGAGGCCGTGGCTGCTGAGCTGCGGGAACGTCCCGTGGGCACGCAAGATCGCGCAACGGCTGTGGGTATCGCCACCAGGGAGGCCCGTCCACGGTTGATTATCGACGCCGCGCGCCGCAAGGTGTGCCTGCGCCTACCGGAGCAGATCCTCCCAGAGGGGGCGGAAGAGATTCATTGGCGGGTGAACCTGGACGGCACCACCAAGATTTACCGTACTGGCCGACCGTGGGGCGAGACCGGACCGTTTGCGGAGTCCCTGGATGTGGCGATTGAACGCCAAGTTCGTGAGTTGACCGTCACGGATTCCACCACGGGCACTACCTGGGTGATTCCCGTGGTGGATTCGGACGATCCGGTGCTGGTGTTCAGCGCCAAAGGCCAAAACCTCACTGACAAGGTGTCCTTGCATTACGCAGAGCTGCTGGTGCTTTGCCCCTCGGATGCGACGCTGGTGGACGTAGTGGCTGGTGCGGATATTCCCGTCACTGACACCTTCGATATTGAGGGATGGGCCGGTTGGGTGTGCAGGCGTATTGACGCTCACGCAGCCGCATCTCTCCAGGTTGTTCGACCTGATCAGAAGCCCTCTATTGTGCAGCCGGTGCGGTGTATTGACCCTCGTCGCCGGGTGACTTTCCGTGACCCGGATGCCCCAGTACCGAACCTGTTTCCTACGCTGGGTTGCCTGTGTACGCGCAGTCGCTGTTGGCGGAGTTTTCTCCCACGGTTTCGGGCCAACCGGAAACGTGGTACTTGTCTATCTCCTCATTTGGCGGGATCGGGCAGGCGGGGGAGGAGGTTGCCCCGGCTGAGCCGCTGGAGATTCCCGCCGAGGGCGGCGTGTTTGATGTGTTCGACCCTGATGCTTATGACGCGCCCTGGGTTGGGGAGTATCTGATTCGCCTGCGCGGCCCGCGTAACGAATCCTTCCGCCATGAGTTCGCCATCGTGGAGGGCATGCACGCGGTCACGGAGATCGCCGGGCCGTGCCGATCCTTCCGCATTCCAGCGCGCGGCGGTCTGAGCGAGGCGGCGTTGCTGGTGCGCAGTGGTGCTAAGCCGTTTGATGTGTCACCGAAGGAGGTGATGGTTCCCGCAGATGAGGCCGGTGCGAGCGTTGTGGTGTCAACCGATGAGGGCGACCAAATGCCTTTGCGGTTCATTCCGCCGCGTCTGCGGTTCGAGGTTCCGTTGGTCACCGAACCTGCGATATGGCGCACCACGCGCCTGGTGTGTACGCCCCGCCAGTGTGATGCGGATGGGGTGGTGCGTATCCGCGCGACGGGTGAGCTGGGCACTCCGACCATGACGGTACGTAACCACCACGGTGCACCGCTGCGAACAGTGAAGCTGACCACCGTGGATGGGGTGACGTATACGGCTCCCATGTCGGCGCTCGCGGCGTCGATTAACGTGATCAACAGTGGGCGGCTAGAGCTTGAATGGACGGACCACCGCAGCGATAAGCGCGTGTCGGTGAACGTGGCGGAGGTAGAGGCCGCCCCGCACGCTACCGGCTGCCGTATTGAGGATGGCGCGCTGGTGTACGAGCAACCCGCCGCAGGTCGTAATATTGCCGCCTGGGTGTGGCCCGCAACCGCGCCGTGGGTGGGCGGACGCACTGTCCGTGACCAGCTTCCCGAGACGCTTCTCGACGCCGGTCCGCTCATCGTTCAACTTCATTCCGCCGATAGCTTCAACATGCTGTGGCCACCGTTGGTGCCCAGCGCTGATGCTTTTATCGCAGAGCAGCCGGGCTTCTATCACGACCCTAACCCCGCTCTGGCGGAACTGTCCGCGTTCCTTGCCGGCGAGCGCGAAGATGCGCCGTCCAACCCGGACATCATGCCCATACTCTGGGATTATCTTGATGGCTGGGGGAGTGTGGAGGCATCGTCGCTGGAGTCTCGGAAGGCAGTCATGGAAGCCATGGCTGCGTATCCCAGCGCGGCCTTGAAGGGACTGTCGGTATCGCTGGTGCCCGTGGAAAAGCAACCCGGGCGGGTCATTGCATCGGGATTGGTACACGGCGTGTTCAACGATGCGAAAGACGTCACAGAGATACACCGCACGGCCTGGATTGGCACTCTGCAGTTGTTGGGACAGCTGCCCGCGCAGTACGCCGCGGCCGAAGTCGGCGAGGGACGCGCCGCGCTGCGCGACACCGTGTCCAAGCTGGAACAAGTGGCGGGTAAACGCCTGGTGGAGGCCCTTGCCACCGGACGCGATGCCACCTTGGACACAGCCTGTGTGGACCAGTCCATTGTGCACATTGCGCACATGGAACCCGCGCAACAGGACACGCTGATTGAGATGCTGTTCTCGCAGGCGGAGATCGTGCCTGGTCCGATCATGGACGATAGCGCCCGTCTGCTTGCAGTGTTTGAGACCTTCAAACAGCGTGCGGCACTCAATGAACTGCTCTCCGACCAGGCGCTAATTGCCACGGCGGTATCGCTGCTCCGCGCCTTGCGTGGTGCAAACCGCCAACTGTACGCTTCGGCACGTATTCGTTTTGACAAGCTGGACGGCGTGGACACCGATGACCGCAGCAACATCTGGACGTTGGCCCCGGTTATTTCCCTGGTGTTTGCGTTGACCGCGCGTATGCGGGCGCACGAACTGATCGGTAAGTCCAAGTTGCTCACTGAGGCGCGCACCGGCTGGAGTGCTCTTGCCGATGTCGTGCCCGATCTTGTCACCAGTGACCTGATTTCAGCGGAGGCTATGGTCTTGGCGGTGAAATACCCCGGCATTGGCGGATAAGTGGGTTCGTTTTCATTTTTTCGTTAACGGTGCCGTTGCGATACATTTGCGTGGTTGACTAGCATTTTTTGGCAGCTGCGGGTGTGCCGTAATGGCTATCGGACTGTCTACTTAGGTGAGATTCTGGGGCGAACCTGCCACTATGGAGGTTATGACTTTGACGGCCATTATTCTCATCGCAGTTTTTCTGCTGTTTATGCTTGGTGTGTTGATCCTGGTTGGGTTGCGGCGCAGCGATGCCAAGAAGGTATCCTTCACCACAACCGACGAACCTAAAGAACTCACCCAGCAGGAAAAGTCCGGCAACTATCAAGCCCACGGCGGGTTTAACTTTGCGCCCGCCAAAGCCGACGACAAAGAACCTGCGGTGCTTCCTGGTCAGGAGCTCAAAGCGGAGCCTTCGCACTTCGATCCTGCACCCCTAGAACAAGAAGCGCAGCAACAAGCTGTGCAGGAACCCGTCAAGGAACCAAAGGAACCAACAGCGGAGACCGAACAGGCTGCAGCTGAGCAGGTTGCTTCCAAGCCAGTTGTGGCAGAACCAGTTGCGACAGAGTCCGCCGTGACGGTGCCACCGGCATCTGAGAAGACGGATGCCTCACAGGCAGAGGATGAGGCTGCTGAAGAAACCACCAAAGAATCCGCCGAAGACAACACTGATGTGGCTGATTCCCAGGAAGAGAGAAGCCCCCGAGGAAGCCGCTGAGGTTTCCACCGCCAACGCTGTGGTGGTGGAAGAACTAGACGATGAGCTGGAACTTGAGGAAGTCACCGCCAGCGAGGTGATCGCTGAAACACCCCCAGCAGAAACACCCGAGGAAGCACCCTCAAAGGAAAACACCTCAGACGAAGGCACCACGGACGCCGCCAAGGATGAGGATGAGACCGAGGATGACGCATCCGAACCTGGCGACGAACATAAGGACGATGCTGAAGAGGCTAGAGAAGCTGCAGACTCTGCTCAAACACAGGTAGCCGCTGCGGAGCAAGCGCTGGAAGAAACCCCGGTGCCAGAGGCCCCTGCGCAGAAGGCAGAGTCCCAGAAGCCAGAATCCACGGCTCAGCAGCAGGCACCGAAAGAAGACATTGCTCCAGCTGCAGGGTCGCCTGGGCCGGCTGCGTGGGACGGTTGTCTAAGTCTCAGAACGTGTTTGGTCAGAGTGTCCTGGGCATGCTGAGCGCTGGTGACCTGGATGATGACGCCTGGGAAGAAATCGAAGACACCCTGCTCATGGCGGACCTGGGAACCACCATCACCATGGACGTGGTGGAAAAACTGCGGGAGAAAATCGCCGAGCGTGGTGTGAGTAGTGAGGAGGAAGCGCGTGCCATGTTGCGTGAAACCCTCATTGAAGCATGCAAACCAGAGTTGGATCGTTCGATTAAGGCGATGCCTTACGAAGGCAAACCGGCTGTGATTATGCTGGTCGGCGTGAATGGTACGGGCAAAACCACCACCACCGGCAAGCTCGCCCGAGTCTTGGTGTCCATGGGGCACAAGGTGCTGTTGGGTGCAGCTGATACGTTCCGCGCTGCTGCGGCCGACCAGCTGGAGACGTGGGGACGTCGCGTTGGTGCGGACACGGTGCGTGGTGCGGAAGGCGCAGACCCCGCATCGGTGGCGTTTGACGCGGTGGCGCAGGGCGTCGATACGCAGGTTGATGTTGTGCTTGTGGATACCGCAGGCCGTCTGCACACCTCGGTGGGGCTGATGGACCAGCTAGGCAAAGTGAAGCGTGTGGTGGAAAAGAAAGCCCAAGTGGATGAGGTGCTGCTGGTGCTGGACGCCACCATCGGACAGAACGGTTTGATGCAGGCCCGCACCTTTCCGCGACGTGGTAGACATCACCGGCGTGGTGCTCACCAAGCTTGATGGCACCGCGAAAGGCGGCATCGTCTTCCAGGTGCAGGAGGAACTGGGGGTTCCGGTGAAGCTCGTCGGCTTGGGCGAAGGCGCGGATGATTTGGCTCCCTTCGAAGTCGAAAGCTTTATCGACGCCCTCCTCGGCTAACCCCGGCGAGACTCACAGGAAACGTGCAGGCGACTTTCTGGGAACGGCCAGCGTCGCCCTGCACAGTAGCGAGCATGAGAAAACGTCCTCTACGACTACAACGACGACACTAAAACCACGTCGTGGTCGAACTTTCCCGTCACCTTCGTCGAGCGCTCCGGGCTGAAACTCGGCGACCTCAACCAAGAACAACAAAAAGCCGCGCTCAAAGTGCTGAAAGCCTTGCTCAACGACGACGCCTATGCCAAAGTCACCGGCATCATGGAGGGCGACCAGTACCTCTACGACAAAAGCAGGCGCCACAGACCTCGGCAACACCCAATACAACATTGCATTCTTTGGCAACCCCTCAACACCTCCGCATGGGCGGTGCAGTTTGGCGGCCACCACGTCGGTATCAACGCCACCTTCGACAACGGTGCCATCACCTTCGCACCCACCCACCTGGGCACCCAGCCCACCACCTATGTTGATGACAACGGCCAAACCAAATCCGCGCTGGGTGGCATGTACGAGACCGCTTTTGCCTTCTACAATTCCCTGACCGAGGAGCAAAAATCCAAGCTCTACCAGGGTGAAGAGGTGAAAAACTTGACCTGCGCGCCGGGCGACGCCTGCGACTATCCCACCGGTACCGGCATCAAAGGCTCCGACCTCACTGACGAGCAAAAGCAACTTCTGCTCAAGGTGATCGCCAACTGGGTAGACCTGGCCGACGGTGAGACCACGCAGAAGGAACTTGACGCGATCTCAGCGACTCTTGACGAGACCTACATCAATTGGTCCGGTGCCACCACCTACGACACCTCCCAAGGGCACAGGTATCTACTTACAGATTTCCGGGCCGAAGGCGTATATCGAGCTATCCAGCCAGGACAATTCTGCTGGCGCAGAGATAGACGGCGTGTCCACCTCAGGATGGGGGCCATATCCACACCATCTACCGCGACCCGACCAACGATTACGCAGGTAGCGCCACTCAACAGAAGGCATCCGCGCCGACAATGGGCGGAGGCATGCCGGGAGGTGGGGAAGGACCAGGTGGGAACGGTGGTACTCCGCCCAACGGCACTCCTCCCAGTGGCGGCACCCCGCCGCGGCGGCAGTAACGGTGCCGGGACGCTGGGCATGCGGGGCGTCGTTAAGCGGCGAAAGCTTGTTATTACCGCAATATTCTGTGGAACTTATTGAGTATATTTCTATCGCATGATAGATTCCTTCCTGATTGATCAAGCGTAACGCCACTGCAGCGCCACTACGCCGCGTAGGCGTTCTTGTGGCGCGAAGCTGATCGCGGGGTAAAAGTTATAGGATTGGGAAGATCAATAAGGGAGAACAGTAATGAAACTGATTACAGCCGTGATTAAGCCTTTCACGCTCGAAGACGTCAAACAGTCCCTCGAACAGGTGGGGGTCTACGGCATGACTGTCACGGAAATTCAGGGCTTTGGACAGCAAAAAGGCCACACCGAGGTGTATCGCGGCGCGGAATACGCCGTGGATTTTGTGCCGAAGGTGAAGGTGGAAATCGTGGTGAGCAACGAGCAGCTCGACGAGGTTGTTGCCACCATCGTGGACACCGCCCGCACCGGGAAAATCGGTGACGGCAAGGTGTGGGTGATGGATGTGGAAGAACTCGTCCGCGTACGCACCGGCGAGCGCGGAAACGACGCGCTCTAACTCAACCGCGAACTAGCCCGTGTCCCTTCTCGACGCCCCCGCCATCCGCGCCGCCACCATGGCTGAGGTCGGTACACTGTTGCGCAGCCTAGAGCTGCCGCCTGGCACCGCGCTAGCCGCCACCGGATCTTTTGCACGCGGGGAGATGACCCCGTATTCAGATGTGGACCTGCTGCTCATTCACCCAGACGGCACGCAACCCCCGCAGGCGGATGGGGTGTGGTATCCGATTTGGGACGCCAAAAAGCGTCTCGACTATGCGGTTCGCACCCCGCGCGAGTGCGAAGAGATGGTGGCCACTGACACCACGGCCGCGCTCGCACTCTTGGAGCTGCGTCCCATCGCAGGCGATGCCCAGCTGGTGGAAGAGGCCATTCAGCGGGTGCGCACGCGGTGGCGCCGGAGCGTGCCAAAGACGTTCAACACTGTGGTGGATACAGCCATTGCGCGCTGGAATCGGTCTGGTTCCGTAGTCGCCATGACCCGTCCTGATGTGAAGCACGGGCGCGGGGGACTGCGTGATATTGAGCTACTCAAAGCCCTGGCGCTGGGAAATGTGTGCGACGCTCCACCTCTAGAAGAGCAGCGCCGCCTGCTGCTGGATATTCGCACCCTGCTGCATGTGGAAACGCGCCGCTCACGCGATGTTCTCGACCCCGAATGTGCCACCGATATTGCAACTCACCTTGGTTTCGACGACCGCCTGGACCTCTCTCGCGCGCTTGCCGATGCCGCCCGCACCATCGATGCCACCCTCACCCAGGCGCTCACAACCGCGCGGCATGTTCTGCGTCGTCCCCGTAACTACCGGCGCAGGCCCGTGGACTTGGGGGTGGTGGATGCAGGCGATGAATTGCGGCTCAGCCGTAACCAATCTCTGGATGATCCGGGCCTAGTGTTGCGCGTTGGGGCGGCATCGGCCCGCACAGGGCTTCCCGTCTCTGCAGCTACGTGGCGCAGGCTTGCCAGCACCCCGCCGCTTCCCACGCCCTGGCCAGCGACTGCGACCGGTGATTTCTTTGCCCTTCTCGGATCCTCCGAGCACACGGCCCGTGTCGTGGGGGACATGGATACCCACGGGCTGTGGGAGCGCATTGTTCCAGAATGGGTGCATATTCGAGGTCTCATGCCCCGCGAACCTAGCCACATCAACACTATTGACGTGCATTGCCTGAACACGGTGGCCAACTGCGCTCACGTCAGCGTCAATGTGTCCCGGCCCGATCTGCTGTTGCTTGCGGCCCTGTTTCATGACATTGGCAAAGGATATAATCGCCCACATTCCCAGGTAGGGGCGGAAATGGTAACGCGTATGGCCGCAAGAATGGGGCTTAACCCGCGCGACCGCATGTGTGTGCAAACCCTCGTTGCAGAGCACACCCTGCTGGCCCGCCTCGCCGCCACCCACGACCCGTGGGATGACGCGGCCGTCGATACGCTGCTGGATGCGCTGCACTACGACCTCCTCACCGTGGAGCTCCTTCAGGAACTCACCGAGGCTGACGCTCGCGCAACCGGCCCTGCCGTATGGACTGCGCACCTCAACCACGCCGTAACAACGCTTGCCAACCGGGCGCGCAACGCCCTCACCGCCGTCCACCCTCATAAGCCACACGTATCGACGCCCACTGACCTCGGCCTCACCAGCTCCGGCGAACTCGCCCACGTGCATTGGCGCGGCAGCGACATTATCCCCATCCTTGCTCTCATTGCAGCCAAAGGCTGGAACATTGTCACCGCCCGCATCGTTGCGGAACGCACCACGGTACGCGCCGAATTCGACGTCCGCGCCATGCACGTCGACGGATTCAACCAGGAAGAATTCATCCAAGGTTACAAATCCGGCGTGTTTTCCGCCCTCCCTGCCCTTGAACCCGCAGCAACCGCTACCCACTGGTTCGGTTCCGTACTCGAAGTCCGGACGGTGGACCGCCGTGGCGCACTCGGCGCGCTCCTCGGCGTCATACCCGACTACACCTGGTGCACCGTCGAACTGCCTGGATCCACCATGATCGCCCGCTTCCACCTTTGCGGTGCATTTGACAGGGCAGCTGTGGAACGAAGCATTACCCGAGTTCTGGCAACCGGGTAACCCAACGGGCTAACATGGTGAGGCTAGCTAGCTAATATATTGAGGAAGTACATCGTGTTCGAGTCTTTGTCCGACCGCCTTACCGGTGCCCTTCAGGGACTCCGGGGTAAAGGCAAACTCAGCGAGGCAGACATCAACGCCACCGCGCGTGAAATTCGCCTGGCATTACTAGAAGCCGACGTCTCCCTGCCCGTTGTGCGCGCCTTTATTAAACGCATCAAAGAACGCGCAGCAGGTGCCGAAGTCTCACAGGCGCTCAACCCTGCACAACAGGTTGTCAAAATCGTCAACGAGGAACTTATTGACATCCTCGGTGGCGAAACTCGTCGCTTACAACTAGCCAAAACCCCACCCACCGTCATTATGCTTGCAGGTTTGCAGGGTGCCGGTAAAACCACACTTGCCGGCAAACTAGCCAAGCACCTTGCCGGGCAGGGGCACACCCCCATGCTTGTGGCCTGCGACCTGCAACGACCAGGTGCTGTCCAACAGCTGCAGATTGTGGCGGAACGCGCCGGAGTGTCCTGCTTTGCGCCTGACCCTGGCACTGCGATTGACTCCCACGACCACGACATGGGCACCTCCCACGGCGATCCTGTTGATGTGGCGCGCCGCGGCATTGAGGAAGCAAAACGCACCCAGCACGATGTGGTGATCGTGGATACTGCTGGTCGTCTGGGAATTGACGAGACACTGATGACGCAGGCTCGCAACATTCGCGATGCCGTTAACCCGGATGAAGTGCTCTTTGTTATCGACGCCATGATTGGCCAGGATGCCGTGGCTACCGCTGAAGCCTTCCGCGACGGCGTCGACTTCACCGGTGTCGTGCTCACCAAACTCGATGGTGATGCTCGCGGCGGTGCCGCACTGTCCATCCGCGAAGTCACCGGCAAGCCCATCATGTACGCCTCCACCGGTGAAAAACAGGATGATTTCGATGTTTTCCACCCCGAGCGCATGGCCAGCCGCATCTTGGGCATGGGTGACATGCTCACCCTCATCGAGCAGGCCGAAGCCGTTATGGATGAGGAAAAAGCCCTGGAGGCAGCCAGCCGCTTGGGCAGCGGTGAGTTGACTCTTGAGGACTTCCTAGACCAGATGCTCATGATCCGCCGCATGGGGCCGTTGGGCAACATCCTGAAAATGCTTCCGGGTGGCAAGCAGATGTCCGAGATGGCCGACATGGTGGATGAGAAGCACCTCGACCGCATCCAAGCCATCATTCGTGGCATGACCCCCGAGGAGCGCATCAACCCGAAAATCTTGAACGCTTCGCGCCGCAAGCGCATTGCCAACGGTTCCGGCGTCACCGTGACTGACGTGAACCAGCTGGTGGAGCGCTTTTTTGAGGCGAAGAAGATGATGGGTGCCATGGCCGGGCAGATGGGCATGGGTGGCATGGGCAAACGCTCTGCCACCAAGAAAAAACCCAAGGGCCGTAAGGGTAAAAACGGCAAACGCAAAGGCGGCGGCCGTAGGGGACCTTCGCAACCAAGGATGCCCATGGGTGGTTTCCCCGGCATGGGTGGCGGAATGCCCGGAATGCCTGGTGGTGGCATGCCCGATATGGCCGAACTGCAGAAGCTGCAACAACAGATGGGCGGCAAACTCCCCAAAGGCATGGAGAACATTGACTTCAGTCAGTTGGGTATCGAACAGGATAAGAAAAAGTAGCCAGCTAGCCGACGTTTGTGGATGCGCCTGCCAGCCGGTATAGTTCTAGGGGTTGCCCACCCAAGTGGGGAACTTTTTCATGCTTCACCCTGCGTAACACCGCCCCCGACCACGGTCGACCGGTAGTCACACGCAGGCTCAATCCAAGGGCTGAACCGGCTGTTCGCACAATGCAAATGGTGACTGTACTGCCCAGTGACTACATGTAAGGAGCCATCATGGCTGTCAAAATTAAACTGCAGCGTATGGGTAAAATCCGTACCCCGCACTACCGCGTGGTTGTGGCTGATGCCCGCACCCGTCGTTCTGGCAAGGTCATTGAGAACCTCGGCATCTACGAGCCCAAGGCCAATCCTTCTGTGATTCGTATCGACTCGGAGCGCGCACAGTACTGGCTGGGTGTCGGTGCGCAGCCGACCGATCCGGTACTGGCTCTGCTGAAGATCACCGGCGACTGGCAGAAGTTCAAGGGTCTGCCTGGTGCTGAAGGCACCCTGGAAGTTGCTCCAGAAAAGCCCTCCAAGCTTGACCTGTTCAACGCTGCTCTGGCAGAGGCTAACGATGCTCCCACCGCTGAGGCCATCACCGAGAAGAAGCGCAAGGAGCGCGAGGATAAGAAGGCCGCCGAGGCTGCTGCTAAGGCTGAGGCCGAGAAAGAAGCTGAGGCTGAAGCAGACGCAGAGATCGCTGCTGAAGAAGCTTCCGAGTAATAGAGTACTCAACACAACAAAACCGCCAGATACACAATCTGGCGGTTTTGTTGTGTTTAGACCTTTTCTGCTGTGAGCATTGTGAGCATGAGCACGTTGCCATCGGCGGAGGCATCTTCGGGGCAGTCCACGCGGTGAATAACGTAGGCGGGCAGGTGCACCGCAACACCTGGTTCCAAGCGAACAGTCTCGTCGCCACAGGTGAAATCAAGTGTTCCACGGAGGGCCTGCACGATAATGGGATGTGCGGCCTTGTGGTCTTGAAGCTGCTGTCCAGGAAGGAAATTGAAGGCGATGATGTTGGCATGATCGCCCTGGAACAGGCGTGACACGGCGGGGACGTTCCGGTCGGGGTTGGCGGCCGGGGCGTCGGCAAGCACGCGAACTGTGGACATTCCAGCCGTGGACTCGTTGTCGGCTGGACCGAAGGTATCAGGAGAATTAACGGGAATATTCATGCCTTCCATGGTGCACTTTTTTTGATGAATGCGCCATGAAATCAAGTGTTAATTTCGTTTCAGTACCATGCCGATGGCGTTCATATGGTTGGCATGCTCGCGGAACGTGTTCCGCATGGTGAGAATGCGGCGACGAATGTCCGGCTGGCGGAGAATATTAAAGACGATCTTCGCGGTGCGGAGGGGGCCTTCGTCGGCAATCATGCGGCGCGGTTCCAGCAGCGCCATGGGGGCGTGGTACACGCCGACCACGGTGAAACCGGCCTGCTCAGCGATTTCAGTCCACTCAGCGGTAGTCAAGGGCCTGGCGTTGACTTTGATTGCGCGGGCCAGGGCTCGCTGAATCTCTGTTTTGACCTCTGAGTCCAGCTCATCAGGAGTGAGCCCCAGCTCGTGGATGGCATAGTATCCGCCTGGTGCCAGGATGCGGGCGGCTTCCTGCATGATTTCCAACTTGTGCTTGTCTGTCTGCATGGTCAGCATTGCCTCGCCGACTACGATGTCGGCGGAATCATCGGGCAGCCCAGTCTCGGCGGCACTTCCGTTGATGATCTCCACGTTGGCAGGTGATGTGGGGGACTTTTCCACAATGCCCGCGAGGGTCTGTTTAGTGGTATCGACTGCATGAGGGTCTGCGTCAACACCGGTGTACGTGGAGGGCTTCTTCTGTAGAATTTCCTGCGCGGTGACACCCAGGCCGGGTGCAAATTCAACAACACGCTGATCGCGGATGGGCAGTTGCTCAATGAGCCACCGGGTGGTTTCCAAACCTCCCGGCCGGAGCACTTTCTTGCCTACCTTTGCAAGGAGCCAGTGGCCGGCGAGGGGTTTCGAGGAAGTGCTGTCAGACATGGGAACCTCATAACGTCGGAATGGGTATTTGCTTAGGCTAAGATTACGCTGTTTTGCCGGATGTGGTGGTCTATGCTGTGTTGACATGGAGCTAAAGATTGGTCGCGTGGTGAAATCCCATGGAATTAAAGGCGAAGTGACGGTGGATATCAGCACCGACGAACCGGATATTCGTTTCGCCGTAGGGGAGGTTCTTCACGGGCGTCAGGGCTCCAAAGAGCATACGTTGACTGTTGAAGCTGCGCGTGCGCATCAACGTCGGTTGCTGGTCAAGTTTGAAGAGATCACGGACCGTAACGCCGCTGACTCGCTGCGCGGAACCGTGTTTTACGCCCCGCCACTGGACAGCGATGACGACAATGACGGCTTCTACGACCACGAGCTTGAGGGCCTACACGTGATTCACGATGGCGCTAATATCGGTGAGGTGACGGGTGTGCTGCACGGCCCAGCTGGGGAAATCTTGGAGGTGCGATTGAGCGGCGGCAAAGACGTGCTGGTCCCGTTCGTGCACGCCATAGTGCCAGAGGTGGATCTTGATGCCGGTACTTGTACCATCACCCCGCCTGATGGACTCTTGGAGCTGTGACATGCGGCTTGATGTGATCACCATTTTTCCTGAGTACCTCGATCCATTTCGGCATGCACTGTTAGGCAAGGCGATTGAGAAAAATATTATTCAGGTCGGCATACACAACCTCCGGGACTGGGCGACAGACGTGCATAAATCCGTCGATGACACACCCTACGGCGGAGGACCCGGCATGGTCATGAAACCCGAGGTCTGGGGACCTGCACTCGACGACATTGCCGTTGGTGTTGCCGATGCACCCTTGCTGGAATCGGCGCAGCCCCACCTCATTAAGTCGAGTGACGCCGACGTGCACGGTGGCGGTGATCAAGAGGGCGTCGATAAGAAACCTCTGCTCATCGTGCCGACGCCCGCCGGTAAGCCCTTTACCCAAGACATGGCGCGGTCCTGGTCTGCGGAGAACCACATTGTGTTCGCTTGTGGGCGCTACGAGGGCATTGACCAGCGCGTCATCGACGATGCCGCTCGCCGCTACCGAGTCGAAGAGGTCTCCATCGGAGACTATGTGCTCATCGGTGGGGAAGTAGCGGTGCTGGTCATCGCTGAAGCTATCGTCCGCCTCATTCCCGGTGTGCTCGGCAACACGCGAAGCCATGAGGAGGACAGCTTCTCTGATGGCCTCCTGGAAGGTCCCAGCTATACTAAGCCCCGCACCTGGCGAGGGCATTCCGTTCCCGACGTGCTGTTTTCCGGCAACCATGCACTCGTCGATCGCTGGCGCCGCGACCAATCCCTTCTCCGCACCGCTTCTCGACGCCCAGACCTCATTGATGCTCTCCGTGCTTCGGGTGGCCTCAACTCAGCTGACGAAAGTGTGCTTGACAAGATTGCGGCGGCACGACCGGTGCGTGTGTCCCTAAATGTCCTGCTCACTCCAGCAGAATGGGTACGCAGCCAGGCACTACTCTCCGACGTGGAGGGATTCACTGTGGAATCGGTGGACGCCGAGGAAATGTCCGGCTTTTGCGAAGCCGAGAACATGCTGGTCGCCCAATATCAGCAGCTTCACGGGCGGTCTCCCGTTGTGGAAGTCGTGCACCGCATCGAGATAACGGGCACGACCACGCTTTCCGACCGCGACGTTACCCGTGCAGTCGTCAACTCAGCGTTCCCTGACGGGACACTCTGGTACGGGACGACCATAGCGGAGTGAGTTTGGTAGAGCGTGGTGTTGGGGAGGCAGCTCATGATCTATCAAACTGCCATTTTTGGCCTTAAAATTGACACTTTCATAGAGCGAGGCGTTCGAGCATTGCAGCGCTCTATCAAAATGCCCGAGGAATGACTCGCTGGGCAATATGTCGTTGAAGTGCAGTTGGATTTTGCAGCAATGCGTTCGTGACTCTCATGGACTCCCAACCAAGATCATGCAGGATCAGAGTTACTTCCGCGTCGTAATCATGCTGCTTGCGTGTGAGGTGATGCTCACCATCGTAGAACAAGCCAACTTTTTCTTTGCGCCAACCGCAGTCAAGCTTGGTGACTAGACGGCCACCATAATATATCGGGATCTGTGTTGTAAGGCCAGGGTGCACCTGCGCGGCAATGAGGCGAAGAGCAGTCTCGGGTGGAGATTGGGCACCAGGATCTGACAAGCCCACAGCCTTTTCTACGATTGTTTTCTTTACGACACCCTTCGCTTCAGCCTGTATGTCTCCAAGATTGAGATGGGGATCTAGCTGCCGAATTGCGTCAATGAACTGCACAGATCTAGTTTCACCATAGGATAATCCCGGCACATTGTACGTCCACCAACCATGTGCATTATTCACAATGTCGCGAAGACATTGCGCGGCGGCGTAGGGAAGCATGGTCGTGCGTAGATTTGGAAACTCAGGGTCTGGCGTGCATGTTTCAAGGGAAGCGCTGAGTCGGCGACGATTCGGTCTGCGTAGGTCGGTCGTCTTGTAGAAACCACTCCTCACTAGCAGCGTCACCGGTGCGGTGTCAGTCCAGTATGAAAGCCCCGCATAGGAAGCGGCGGCCCAACTGTCGATCACAGCCTCGGGCGCTGTGAGGTGGTGGGCGCGGGCGCGGGTGATGATGTCCACGTGCGTTGAACCTTCAGTCCGCAGCATTCTCACCCCGTGGACAATTCCAGTAAACAAATGGTCAAGTTCCCTGCGTGAATGTCGGCACAGTAGTGTCTGGGTGCGTTCAGGCGTCATGTTTCCTCTGTAACCGACTATCTAGCACTAGCACCGCGACGTATCTCGCGCCTGTGGATAGCTCGACGTTATCCACAACCGCCACGACAACATCTGTGTCCTTGCCCTGACCCGAACCAACAGCCGACTATGCTTGTTCAAATGATTAATTCCACTATTGCCCGCGAGCTTGGGGTGTCGGAGAGCCAAGTTGCAGCCACGGTTGCATTGTTGGATGAGGGGAACACGGTCCCGTTTATTGCGCGGTATCGCAAGGAGATCACGGGCGGCCTGGACGACTCGCAGCTTCGCCAGTTGGAGGAGCGTTTGGCGTATCTCCGGGAGTTGGAGGAACGTAAGCAGAGCATCCTCGCCGCGATTGAAGAGCAGGGGAAACTCACCGATGATCTGCGTGCCTTGATTCTCGCCTGCGAGACGAAGGCCCGTCTAGAGGACTTTGTATCTGCCGTTTAAGAAGCGCCGTAAAACCAAGGCTGATGTTGCCCGTGAGGCCGGGATTGAGGCGCTGGTGGATGCGCTTATCGACGCCCCCTCAACCGATGCCACCTCCGCCGCCACCGCGTACGTGTGTGAGGGTTTCGAGGATGAGAAGAAGGTACTGGAGGGAGCTCGCGCTATCTTGGTGGATCGCTGTGCCACCAACGCTGACCTGGTGGGGGAGGTTCGCGAGGAAATGCTGAGTCGCGGCCACATGACCGCCTCCGTCGCGGAAGGTAAGGAACAGGAAGGCGCTAAGTTCAAGGATTATTTCGAGTTTTCGGAGTCTTTTGAGTCGCTGCCGTCGCACCGCATTCTGGCTCTGCTGCGCGGAGAAAAGGAGGGCGTGCTGAACCTGCATCTCGATGCCGGGGATGACGCATTCTATGAGGGGCTTATCGCGGATCGTGCAGGTATTGATACCACTAACCCCTGGCTTGACGACGCCGTGCGTTGGGGCTGGCGCACCAAGCTCTATGTGTCCTCGGGGCTGGATGTGCGGATGCGGCTGAAGGAGAAAGCCGAGGCAGGCGCGTTGGAGGTGTTTGCCAAGAACCTGCGTGATGTGTTGCTGGCCGCTCCGGCTGGTCAGCGGGCCACCTGGGGTTGGATCCGGGGTACCGCAATGGCGTGAAGTGTGCCGTGGTGGATACAACTGGCAAGGTGTTGGAGACCATGATCGTCTACCCGCACCAGCCGCAAAATCGTTGGTCCGACGCGGTGAAGGTGTTGTCCACGGCATGTGCCACGCATGGCGTGGATTTGCTGGCTATCGGCAATGGCACGGCATCCCGGGAGACGGAGAAGCTGGCATCTGAGGTTGCGGATATGATCGCTACCGCTGGTGGTACCCGCCCTACGCCGGTGGTGGTGTCGGAGTCGGGCGCGTCGGTGTATTCGGCGTCTGAGGTTGCTGCGAAAGAATTCCCCGATATGGATGTCTCGTTGCGAGGGTGCTGTGTCTATTGCACGGCGGCTGCAGGATCCGCTTGCGGAGTTGGTGAAGATTGATCCGAAGTCCATTGGCGTGGGGCAGTACCAACACGATGTGAACCAAAGCGCACTGGCAAAAACGCTGGATGCGGTGGTGGAAGATGCGGTGAACGCGGTGGGCGTGGACGTGAACACGGCGTCGATACCTTTGCTCACGCGGGTGGCGGGTGTGACGTCAACGCTGGCGGGCAACATTGTGGCGTACCGCGATGAAAACGGGGTATTTCCTAGCCGCGCGGCGCTGAAGAAGGTGCCGCGCTTGGGGCCGAAGGCGTACCAGCAGTGCGCGGGCTTCCTGCGTATTCAGGGTGGCAAGGATCCGCTGGATGCGTCAGCGGTGCACCCGGAGGCGTATCCGGTGGTGCGGGCGATTGCCACTGCGACGGGCTTGACTGTGGCGGAACTGATCGGCAATACCCGCGTGCTTCACGGGCTAAACCCGGCGGATTTTGCCACCGACGAGTTCGGAGTCCCCACCGTCACCGACATCATCGCCGAGCTGGATAAGCCCGGCCGCGACCCCCGCCCCGAATTCACCACAGCCAGCTTCAAAGAAGGAGTGGAGAAGGTCTCTGACCTGCAGCCCGGCATGATTTTGGAAGGTACCGTGACTAACGTGGCCGCTTTCGGCGCGTTCGTGGATGTGGGTGTCCATCAGGACGGGCTGGTGCACGTGTCCGCTATGTCGGACACGTTTGTGGATGACCCGCACACGGTGGTGCGTTCCGGCCAGGTCGTCAAGGTGAAGGTCATGGAAGTGGATGTAGATCGTCAGCGCATCGGCCTATCGCTGCGGTTGAATGATGAACCCGGAGCAAAGGGGCCGAAGAAGTCGAAGGGTGGGCAAGCCGGTAAGAAGCCCCGTCAACAACGTGGGAATGGACGCAGCCAACGCCAGCGCCGCAATGACCGCAACGACACTGCGGGCGGCAGCATGGCTGATGCACTGCGAAAGCAGGTTTTGGTAACTAAGGCGCTGTGGTCATCGACTGGTCACAGTACGACTGGTCATAGCACGACAAAACCCAGCGTGACCAGAGAGAGTGCCAACATTCCCAGGCAATTTAGCCAGAATTCCCTGCCCAGGAAATGCGCCCGAATGTGTGCCACGACGGCACACAGGAAGTACACCACCACGCCCACGGTGGCTGCCAGCCCGACGCCCGCGTATCCGGCGTCGGCAAGCCAGTGGTCGGCGATGAGGCCCGCAGCTGCCAGGGTTTTGATCACGAGCAGTACCCACCAGAAGTTTTCCGGCAGGTTCACCCCGCTCAGGCACGCGCGGATGAACGCCATGGGACGTATGGACATGGCGACGTCGGCGAGTAGGACGACGGCGAGAAAAAGAGTCATTGATTACCTTCCTTGGTACGTGAGGGTGCCCATAGCGTCCGGTTCAGTTGTCAGATTCAGCCCTTCACGCAGAAACTTGCCGAACGCACCGGGAACGCGCAGGTTAACAAGGATGCGCTTGCTTCCGTGTGCTGTGCGATACCGCTCGGCAGCCTCGCGTGATGTCAGGGTTTCTGGTCCAGCGAGGGTCAATACATCTGATTGGGGTAGGCATGCTAGCTGCGTAGCGACGTCCCGTGGATCAATCAACTGCCACCGAGCCCCTGTCGGTAGTGGGATGAGGCCGGTGGGCGTTGCGGCGTCGAAAAGCGAGGTTAGAAATGTGGTGAATTGTGTGCATCGTACGGCGGTGTAGGGGAGACCGGACGATGCGTAGACCTGATGTTGTTGTTGCTTGTGTTTGTAATACGAGAATGTGCTTTTGTCCTGATTGAGGATGCCCAGGCAGAGGATGCGGGGTGTGACAGCGGCGCGGTGAACGCTGGAAACAACACTGGTGGCCATTCTGGGGAGCATGGAGCTGCGGCGTTTGGCGTCAGTGACGTCGATGATCAGTTCTGTCCCTTCCACCATGTCCAACGGAATGAGCTGTGTGGAGAGGTCACCATGTGTACGTCGTGACCAGGCGGTTACAGCGTGCCCGTCGTCATGGAGACGTTGTGTCAGCGGTGTGCCAATGGTCCCCGTTGCCCCGAGTACAAGGATGTTCATGAGTGTGCCCCTTGCGAGGTGAAAAAGAAATCGACGAAGCGGCGCAGCTCAGTGGTGGGAAGCTGGACGTCGCCCACAGTGGCATCGACACTGCCTGCCCATACCACCAGCACCCCTAAGAAACCCAGGTAGAGTGCGTGGGCCGCGCTGGCGGCGGTGTCAGCGTGCTGGGGCAAGAAGTGCGTGATGAGTTCTGCAAATTCTCGTTCAAGCGCTTCGGCGAGTTCGTTGAAGATGATCGAGGAGTGCGAGCCGCTGACCAGCGTGGCAAAGTACTCGCGGGATAGGTCCAAGTGCTTGGCGAAAATCGTAAGGAATGGAGAGACGGTGGCCAGCACCGCGTCGGTGGGGTTGGGCGCGTCAGCAATGCCAGTGTGGCCGTTGCGCGATTGGTGGATGGCTGCAATCTTTGTGTCAAAAATCCTGATGAGCAGCGTTTTCTTATCGCCAACCGACATGACGGAGCCAGTGCTCACATTGGCTTCTGCGGCGATGGCGCGGATGGTCGCGTTCTGGTATCCGTGCGTGACAAAGTGCTGTTCTGCAGTGGCAAGGATGGTGTTTTCTGTGGCCAAGCGTTGTTCTTGTCGTGCAGTCATGAGTGATCCCATCTGCGTAACACGCCAGGGTGAACAGGTTCAGTGAACATGTTCACCAAAGTAGTGATGAGTTGTTGTGCTGTCAACAGGAGGCGTTGTATGTGCGTCTTGTTGCATCGATTTTTGACGCCACAGCGCTGCATGTGCGAAAATTGCGCAGTTGTCTGCTTGGTCTTGGCCTGGCAGTGGCACGTCATGTCTCGGATACGAGCCGGCTGAGCGCCCAATTAGTCACCGCGCGATGGTGCGGTGGGAAGCGCCGCCAGGTTCCTCTTTCTATTACAGAACTTAAGGATTGTTTCTATGAACATTCTGGATAAGGTCGATGCCGCACAGTTGCGCGACGATATTCCGAAATTCCGCCCCGGCGACACTGTGAACGTTCACGTGAAGGTCATTGAGGGTGACAAGTCCCGTATTCAGGTTTTCAAGGGTGTTGTTATCCGCCGTCAGAACGGTGGCATCCGTGAGACCTTTACGGTTCGTAAGATTTCTTTCGGTATTGGTGTGGAGCGTACTTTCCCGGTGCACTCACCCAACATCGACAAGATTGAGGTTGTCTCCCGCGGTAAGGTTCGCCGCGCTAAGCTGTACTACCTGCGTAATCTGCGTGGTAAGGCAGCCAAGATCAAGGAATACCGCGAGCAGTAGTGCTTGGTTTCTTGATGTGATCCACAGGATGGACACGACGCCCCGTTTCGGAGATGAAGCGGGGCGTTTTTGTGTGTACTACCGCTAGCGTGGCGAGGGTAGTAGATGTGAGACGTATAAAAGTCTGTTTAGGGTTTCCGATGTAACTGGTAGAGTTTTCTTTCGTGACTGACTCGAACGATAACTTTCGCGTAGACAGCAGCCGGGCTGATGATCGCCACGATGATGACCGCGATGCTGGTCGTAAGAAGAATAAGCGGGGGGACGATGGCCGTCGGCAGCTGCCGTGGTACATCGAGATCCCCGTCGTGGTGTTCACCACCATCCTGATCATTGGGTTGCTGCACACGTTTGTTGGTCGCCTGTATGTTATTCCGAGTGAGTCGATGGAACCTACGCTGCACGGGTGTAGTGGTTGCACAGGCGACCGCATTTATGTGGAGAAAATTTCGTATCGTTTCGGCAGCCCAAAGCCGGGGGACGTGGTGGTGTTTGCGGGCACCGAGTCGTGGAATGCTAACTACGATTCACGCCGCTCCTCCAACCCTCTGATTCGTGGTCTGCAGAACCTCGGGTCCATGGTGGGGGTCGTTGCGCCGGATCAGAATGACCTGGTCAAGCGCGTTATTGCGACTGGTGGTCAGACAGTGGAATGCCAAGCCGGGGATACGGGCGTGAAAGTCAATGGCAAAGTGATTGATTCTTCCTACACGCTGCAGCCGCCCGCCTACCCGGTGGATCAGTCCACCGGGTCGGAAGCATGTGGTGGTCCCTACTTCGGCCCCGTGAAGGTGCCTGAAGGGAATGTCTTTGTGATGGGCGACAACCGCACTAATTCTGCGGATTCCCGCTATCACATGGCCGACCAGTACCAGGGCACCATCCCCGAGAAGAACATTGTGGGCAAGGTTGTAGCTATTGCGCTTCCGCTTGGCCGAATGGGCCTAGTGGACGACCCAGATATTCAGCACTAACATCCGCGCGGTGCGCACGTTAAAGCAGCTCCGTACGTACGAGGTCACCCTATCCAAGAGTGGTCTCGGCCCGGTCGCGGGGGTTGATGAGGCGGGTCGGGGTGCATGCGCCGGTCCTATTGCTATCGCCGCATGCATCTTGCCGGATCACCCGATCACAGATCTGGCGGAACTCACCGATTCTAAAAAACTCACAGCACGCCAGCGCCAGCGCCTTTTCCCGCTGGTGAAGAACCACGCGCTGTCATGGGCCGTGGTGCTGGTCTCCGCACAGGACATTGATACCCACGGCATCCAGGACGCCAACGTTTCCGGCATGCGGCGTGCGGTGGCCGCGCTGGATACCAGGCCTGGGTTCGTGCTTGTCGACGCCCTGCGTATCCCAGGTTTTCCGGTACCTTCACTGCCCATCATCGGCGGCGATTCGCGTGCCCGTTGCATTGCTGCGGCGAGCGTGTTGGCAAAACAAACCCGTGACAATCTGATGATGGAATTAGATTCACGCTACCCGGCCTATGGGTTTGCTGCGCATAAGGGGTTACGGCACGGTTTCTCATATGGATGCGGTGCGCCGTCACGGTGCGTGCTCGGAACATCGCTATAGTTATTCAAATGTGGCTGCTGCTCATTCGGAGTGGGAGCAAAGTTGCGTTTAGCTGGGAGGTTGTGGCGTGAGCGCTGAGGAACTCGACAACTACGAGGCCGAGGTTGAGCTGTCTCTGTATCGTGAATACCGGGATGTGGTGAGCCAATTCTCTTACGTGGTGGAAACGGAGCGCCGCTTCTATTTGGCCAATGGGGTGGAGTTAATTCCGCACAGTGCGCACGGCGAGGTGTATTACGAAATTCGCATGTCAGACGCGTGGGTGTGGGATATGTACCGTTCGGCGCGTTTTGTGCGTTACGTCCGAGTGATTACATATAAGGACGTCAATATTGAAGAATTAGACAAACCGGAGATGATCATTCCGAAGTAGCGGGGTGATTGCGGTCTGTCAAACGCGCCCCAGGGACACTGTGGATAATCAACCGCTATCCACAGGTGGACGACGGGGTGGTTGCGCGGGGTGGGCGTCGATACGCATAGTAGGTAGTGAACATCGGGGCAGATAATAGTTCACTACCTGGGGGTTTGTTATGGCGCATGCCAAACATAACTTGTTGTTGGGATGCCGTGGCGAGGAGCTGGCGGCACAGTATTTTGAAGATCTAGGCGCGGAGATCGTGGGCCGCAACGTCCGGTACCACTGCGGCGAGCTTGATGTGGTGGCACGCTTCCCTGATGGGGAAGTAGTGTTCGTGGAAGTCAAAACACGCAGCAGCCTGGACTATGGTGGCGCGGAGGCGGTGACGCCAGAGAAATTGACTAAGCTGCGCCGGGCGGCGGCGATGTGGCTGCAGGGCAAGCCGTACATGCCTGTTCGTTTTGATGTTCTTGTGGTGCTCATGAACGGCGACGATGTGGACTACGAGCATTACGAAGGAGTCACCGATGGCGCTTGGTAGAGCGCTATCGGCAGCGATCGTAGGGGTCACCGCAACCATCGTCGATGTGGAGGCCAATGTAGGGCCGGGGCTGCCGCGCATCCAGATCGTTGGGCTCGCTGACACTGCTATTTCGGAATCCCGCGACCGCATGAAAACCGCCGTGGCCAACTCTCAACTGCACTGGCCAAAAACAAAGGTTGTGGTCAGCCTCTCGCCAGCATCCATGCCCAAAGCCGGTTCGCATTTCGACGTCGCCATGTGCCTGGCCATTCTCACCGCCAGCTCCACTGATCCGCTGGTTCGCCAGCGCCTCAGCGAGACGGTGCTGTTGGGTGAGGTCGGGCTGGACGGTTCGCTGCGGCCTGTGGCTGGGGTACTTCCCGTGCTGATGGCGGCACGCCGCGCCGGGTTGCGGCGCGTGATTGTCCCTCAGGGGAACGCTGCGGAGGCCGCGCTTATCGACGTCCCGGTGGACCAGAAACTGGGCACCCCGCGGATGTCTGTCCTGGCTGCCCGCAGCCTCGCACAGATTATGGGTTGGGTGAATGATCTCGTGGAATTGCCCAGTGCTGTAAGTGTCGCGGAGGCGCAAGGCACAGGGGCGTCGGAAAAGTGCTGCGGTCCCGGACATGGCGGATGTGTGTGGTCAGCCTGAGGCGCGGTGGGCAGCGGAAGTTGCTGCCGCTGGCGGGCATCACATGATGATGGTCGGTCCGCCTGGTACGGGTAAGTCAATGATCGCGGCGCGGTTGCCTGGTCTTTTGCCGCCTCTTGATGCTGGGCAATGTGTGCAAGCTACGGCGGTGCATTCGGTCGCGGGTGGGGTGTTTCACGGTCCTGTACTTGTGCCGCCGTTTGTCGCTCCTCATTACAGTGTGTCGCGGTCGGCGTTACTCGGCGGTGGCAGTGGAATGCCCAGGCCCGGTGCGGTGAGTTTGGCGCATCATGGTGTGCTGTTTCTGGACGAGGCCAGTGAGATCCCCGCATCGGTGCTGGATAGTCTGCGTACTCCCTTGGAGGAGGGCGAGGTCCGGTTGGTGCGGGCCCGTCATGATGTGCATTTCCCGGCGCGGTTTCAACTGGTGTTGGCGGCTAATCCCTGTCCGTGTGGTGCGGAGGATCCCAGTTCGTGCCGATGCTTGGCGCGGGTTCGGATGCGTCATTTGTCTAATATTTCTGGACCGTTGCGGGATCGCCTGGATATTTTTGTGCATACCCGGGGTGTGGGTGCTGTGCTGGGACATGCGGGTGAGGAGTCCACGGCGTCGATAAGGAAGCGCGTGGTGGCGGCTCGTGAGCGGTCGGTTGCGCGCTGGTCGCGCGCGGGGGTGCGTGCGCGTTCCAACAGAGATGTGGATTCGCAGGTCTTGCGGCGGGAGTTCCCGGCTGATGATGCCGCAATGGCCCTTCTTGCCGCCTACCTGGGCAATGGCGATGTAAGCCAGCGGGGTGTCGATCGGATGCTGAAGCTTGCCTGGACCATCGCCGATCTGGCGGGGGCGTCGCGTCCCGGGTTGGATCATGTGGCGCAGGCGTTTGAGCTTCACGGTGCCCCAGTGGAGGTGGCGGCATGAATGAGAATGATCGCCGTAGGCTGGCGTGGGCGTACCTGTCGCGCGTGGTTGAGGGGCCGAATGCTCATGTACAGGCGCTTCTGAATGCTGGGCATGATGTGGAACGTATTGTGTGGGGGATTAAACACCGTGAGGAGTGGATCGGGGAGGGGCTGTTGCGTCAGACACGATCACGGTGGGACTGGGAACGCTCGGCCGAAGACCTTGCTGCCGTAAGCGCGCTGGGTGGTCGCTTGGTCACGCCGGATGATCGGGAATGGCCGCATGCGGAGTTTGATCATGCGTTTGGGTTCGCACAGTCGGGGAAGAGCGAACATGCCCGGACCTATCAGGAGGATGCGGTGCAGCCGCATGCGCTGTGGGTGCGGGGCGGAATGCTTGCGGGTTTGTGCGCCCATAGCGTTGGTGTGGTGGGCACTCGTGCTATCTCGCGGTATGGGATGGAGGCGACCAGGCTTCTGGTCTCGGGGTTGGTGGAACACCACTGGGTGATTGTGTCTGGTGGTGCGTTGGGTGTGGATACTGTTGCGCATGAGCAGGTCATTGCCTCGGGTGGTGCCACGGTGGTGGTGTCTGCATGTGGGCTTGATCGCGTGTACCCCGCACGGAATGCCGGGTTGTTTGACCGGATTTTGGCGTTAGGTGGAGCGTTGGTCAGCGAGTATCCTCCGGGGGTGGCTCCTGCGCGGCATCGGTTTCTCACGCGTAATCGCCTGGTGGCAGCCTTGTCACAGGGTGTGGTGGTCATGGAGGCCGGATGGCGTTCGGGCGCGTTGAATACGTTGACGTGGGCTAGCGGGCTTGGACGGGTGGCCATGGCGGTTCCCGGGCCGATTACGCATATCAATTCCCTCGGCTGTCATGAGCGCATTAAGGATGGCCGTGCTCAGCTGGTGGCGTCGGCTGATGACGTGCGCGCACTGCTGGGCGCGGTGGGTGCGTTGGATTCGGCTGAGCAGTATGAACTGCAGTTTGCGGCATCGCCGATCCAGGGGATTATCGCGGTCGGAGATGCGGGTCTTTGACGCGCTTCCTGCTGAGAGTTCCGCTGATGAGACGGGTTTAGATGCAGAAAGCGTTGCTCAGGAAAGCGGGTTGCCATTGCCGTTGACTGTGCATGTGCTTGTTGATTTGGCAAAACGCGGACTTGTCGTGCGGGAGGGCGTGATGTGGCGGCGGGGCTAGTGTGACGCGCAAAAATGCAGATCATAGACCTGATGGCAGCGGCATCATCAAAAAGTTGGAAAAGGGGGTTGTCAAAGTTGGTGAGGGTGCGCTAATGTTGGTGAGGCAAGCCTAAGTTAGACATGAGAGGTTCGGGCTGGTTCCTTTGATGTCACTGCCATAGAGACCCCGCAAAGCGGGTGAAGGGCGCGCCCTTCTCAGCGCAGGGAGTCTAGGCGCTAGGGTTATGCACTATGGGTGAGTCAGAAGCAGAGGCGGCACACGTGAAGTCCACGGTGCCGCCTTCTGCTGTTCAATTAGCGCTGGAAGACTACGCAGAGGAACTAGCGCTCCTGCGCGGCAAGTCGCCAGCAACAATCAAAGGCTACACATCTGACATCTCCACGTTTATCGCCCAGCATCCCTCGTGGGAGGACTTCACGCTGCTCACTATGCGGCAGTGGCTGGCACAGGCCGCAGCTGAAGGAAAAGCACGGACAACCCTGGCACGTCGTACAGCGGCGCTCAAAGGATTTTCCACTTGGGCGGCCAAAAAAGGATACGTGGCCAGCGATGTCGCCGCGCGCCTGGTCACCCCGAAGGCTGGGAAACACTTGCCGCACGTACTGAAACAGAAAGATGCGGCGACGCTGATGGATAACGCGGCGTCAACAAGCGAACCGGAGTTCTTGCGCGACGTTGCCATGCTAGAAGTGCTCTACGCGTCGGGGTTGCGAGTGTCCGAGCTATGCGGACTGGACGTCAACAGCGTGGATAGGTCGCGCGGCAGTGCCAAAGTCCGCGGCAAAGGTGACAAAGAGCGGGTGGTGCCGCTGGGATCTGTGGCGCTGGAGGCGATCGCGGCATGGGAAAAATAACGGCCGTGGGCAGTTGGCTGCGCCGGGGGAGCAGGCGCTCTTTGTGGGCAAACGGGGCGCGCGTATTAATCCCCGGCAGGTGCAGCGCGTGGTGAAACGCGCCGCCGCGCAGGCGGGGTTGGCGGACACGAGTCCGCATGGGCTTCGGCATAGCGCTGCCACGCACATGCTGGAGGGTGGTGCTGACCTGCGTGTTGTTCAGGAAATGCTGGGGCATTCCTCACTGCAGACCACGCAGATTTACACGCATGTGAGTGCGCAGCGGCTTCGCGACGCCTACAAAAACGCCCATCCTCGTGCTTAGGGTGCTTCAGGCGGCGACCGGTTTGAGTCTGATGTGCGGTTCGGCAAGCAGGCTCAGGGGATTGAGGTAATCCTTCCCGCGCTTCGCACCCCAATGCAAACCCGGCCAGCCGTCCGTCGGAGGGGCCAGCGTGCCGATCTCCTGCCCCGCATGAACCCGCTCACCCTGCGCAACCCGGGCGTGAACCGGCTGGTAGGTGGTGCGAATACCGTCCGCATGATCAAGAGACACCACCGGCGTACCCGCCACCATGCCAACAAACGCCACCACGCCATCGCCTGCGGCGCGTACTGTGTCGCCCACCTCAAGCTGCATATCGACGCCCCGGTGACCCGGTAACCAGTTATGTTCCGGCTTGTCAAAAGCACGCAACACCCGTCCTGGACCCGGGGCACCCGTGGTCGGATCCACATAGGCTATGGCGGGAGGCGGGAAAGCTAAGAGCGTTAAGGCGGTGAGTACGGCGATGACTATTTTCCTCATGTTTTCAGTCTTGCCGCTCACTAGGTTGGCGTGCTTTGGCCTTGTGGAATATGGGAAGGGTGTGGCTTGTGTGGCCATCAGGTGTCGGGGTTGCTGACTGGGCTGTGGAAAACCGGGGGTGAGGTTTGAAAGTCGCTGGAAACAGGCGTAAAGTGTTGCGAGCAATGCGCACACGTGCGCGTTGACTACGCGCGGTCACGCACTAGCGCACAACAAGGTCCCCTGACTACGCGGTAGTTGGGGGTGTTGCTGTGACTGATGGCCGCTAGGGTGCGGGCAAAACCCGCACATGTTGGAAAACCGAAACTACTGAAAGAGAGGGAGCATTCCCATGGCAGTTGTAACCATGCGCGAGCTTCTCGATGCCGGTGTCCACTTTGGCCACCAGACCCGCCGCTGGAATCCGAAGATGAAGCGCTTCATCTTCACTGATCGCAACGGCATCTACATCATTGACCTGCAGCAGACCCTGACCTACATCGACAAAGCATTCGAGTTTGTCAAGGAAACCGTTGCACACGGTGGCACCATCCTCTTCGTTGGTACCAAAAAGCAAGCTCAGGAAGCAGTTAAAAACGAGGCTGAGCGCGTTGGCATGCCCTACGTCAATCACCGCTGGTTGGGCGGCATGCTCACCAACTTCCAGACCGTGTCCAAGAGCCTCAGCCGCATGAAGGAACTGCAGGCCATGGACGCAGCTGAAAACGGCTACGAAGGCCGCACCAAGAAGGAAATCCTCATGCTGACCCGCGAGCGCACCAAGCTGGAGCGCGTCCTCGGCGGTATCGCAGACATGTCCAAGATTCCTTCCGCCCTCTGGATCATTGACACCAACAAAGAGCACATCGCCGTGTCCGAGGCTCAGAAGCTGAACATCCCCGTTGTGGCTATCCTGGACACCAACTGTGACCCCGATGTTGTTGACTACCCGATCCCAGGCAACGACGACGCCATCCGCTCCACCGGCTTGCTCTCCCGCCTCATCTCCACCGCCGTGGCTGAAGGCAAGAAGGCACGTTCCGAGCGCGAACTCGCAGCCGCTAAAGAAGCAGCTGGCGACGCCGAAAAGGTAGAGGTAGCAGCCAAGGTTGAGGCAGCTGCTGAGGTTGTCGACGCCGCCGCTGACGCTGAGGCAAACGCAGAAGCTGACGCCGCCACCGACACGGCCGCCGAATAATTTCACCTGTGCGACATTAAACACCCCATATTCAAGGAGGATCGCCCCAGTATGGCGAACTACACCGCTGCAGACGTAAAGAAGCTCCGCGAGATCACCGGAGCTGGCATGCTCGACTGCAAAAAAGCTCTCGCAGAAACCGACGGTGACTTTGACAAGGCCGTAGAGATCCTGCGCATCAAGGGTGCCAAGGACGTCGGAAAGCGTGCCGAGCGTACCGCAGCCGAAGGTCTTGTTGCCGTGTCCGGCAACACCATTGTTGAAATCAACTCTGAAACCGACTTCGTGGCAAAGAACAGTGAATTCAAAGAGTTCGCTGCCAAGATTGCCGCCGCCGCAGCAGCCGTCAAGGCCAACACCGTTGAAGAGCTCCACAACGCTGAAGTAGAGGGCAAGAAAGCCGTCGATGCCATCCAGGAACTTTCCGCCAAGATTGGCGAGAAGCTGGAACTGCGCCGCGCAGCTACCCTCGAAGGCGACAAGCTGGCCGTCTACCTGCACCACCGCGCCGCCGACCTGCCCCCGGCAGTGGGCGTGCTGGTCACCTACACCGGTGAAGGCGACGCAGCCGCTGAGGCTGCTCATGGTGCCGCCATGCAGGTTGCTGCTATGAAAGCCACCTACCTCAACCGCGAAGATGTTCCTGCGGAAGTCGTTGAAAAAGAACGTGCCACCCAGGAAAAGATCACCCGCGAAGAGGGCAAAGCCGGAAGCAGCTCTGCCGAAGATCGTGGAAGGCCGCATGAACGGCTTCTACAAAGATGTTGTGCTCAACGAGCAGGCATCTGTCGCTGACAGCAAGAAGACCGTCAAGCAGGTCATGGATGACGCAGGCGTCACCCTCACCGGCTTTGTGCGCTTCGAGGTTGGGACAGCACAACTAAGCTTTTGAGCTGAAAGCCAGAATCCCCCGCAGCTGTGAGTGGCTGCAGGGGATTTTTATGGCATATACAAAGCTATGGAGGCTTTCTTGCCCTGGTCAGTTGACCGGACAGAAAGCCTCCATAGCTTTGGCTCTGATAAATACTGCTAAGATGCTACAGCTTGGGGCGCAGGTATCCTACCAAACTGGTCTTGGGAAGGCGCATCTGATTAGTTGCTCCTGGGTTTTGCGAAATGACGTTGAGATGATCACCGGCATCGCTTTCGACAACGGCTACATGCCCGTAAGGGCTGTATTGCCAGGTGTGGCCCCAGATTGCTACGTCTCCTTTACGGGGCGTGGCGCTGGCTGGCAGCTTCTCCCAATCTGCATCGGGAGCAGCTGCATGTAGATCTTTGGCGGCTCCCACCTGGATGAATCCATGACCAAGAATTTGCTCGTTGTAGTGGTTGAATAGTGCAACGCACTCGCAGGCACCATGGTTACAAATTGGCTTGCCCATGGTCTGGTCGGTGAATTCCTTGAACTTACCTTCTGCGGGATTAGCCTCGGGCTTTGGCTGATCGTTTTTCGGGGGGTCAGCCTTCGGTTTATCGTCCTTCGGAGCGTCGGCCTTTGGCTTGTCGTCCTTCTTAGGCGCATCAGTTTTCTGTGCGTCCTTGGCTTTGTCGTCCTTCTTGGCGTCTTGGCTTGGTGCCTTGTCGTCTTTCTTGGTGTCAGTCTTGTTGTCGGCCTTATCACCAGACTTTGATGAATCCCATACAACGCTGTCATCTTTCTTGACTTGGAGGGCACCCTCATTGGTCAAGGTAAGGCAGTTTGCGTTGGAGGTTTCGGTGTGCGATGCCCATACAGCTTGATGGTCAATGTAGAGAACTAGGTTGCCATCTTGCTGCATGACTAGCTCTTTGAAGTCACCAGTCTTCTTGACGTTTGTCGACCAAGTGACGGTCTTATTTTCTCCCTGGATGACCAGGTTACCGTCTTCCTGCATCTGAGCTTCAAACTTGCCGTTCTCTGAGCGTAGTGACTGGCCAACACGAAGCGTTTCATTCTGCTTGAGAATGCTCTTGCTGCTGACTGAGGTCTGTGAGTCCTGCCCGGTCTTGGTCTTATCGGTTTGATGCTTGCTTGCAGATCCGTTTGAGGAGAGTGAGCCTAGATCACTTGACGATGATGATTGAGCCATGGCTTGTGGCGAAAGGATGAAGCCAGTAGCAAGTACCGCAATGATTGCGCTGGGCACCGCTCTTTTGAGCGATCGTTTGGTGTTCATTTGAAAGTGAATCCTCCACTTTTCGATGTGAAAATGGCAATGAAAGGATAAGGTTGTTCCCCACATGATGTTGGCATGGTAGCGCCAACGAATCGGTATGTCGCAAATGTCGCAGACTAACTTTGTGCTGTCCCCGCAGCCTATGATGTGGCTTACTCTGCGTTGTTCAATAAAGGAGCTTGTATTTGGGTATATGTGTGCAAGACACTTGAGTTGCTAAACAAATGCAACTTGCTGTCTGCAATGGTCATACTATGCAAGTCTGTTGGGGAATAAAACCTTCACACCAAAGCGGGGGTAGCGAAATCGCGTTGACCTGCATTGCTACTGCTACCGGCGGAGTCGATGTAACACTTTGGCGGGGTGTATCGAGACAGGTGAAGTAGATATTTTTGCTGCGGAGATTGCTTTTTTGATAGAAAAATGTGCTCTGACGTGGTCTTTTAATGGAACTGCTGAGCGGTGGTCGCTGTAATGTTTGGAGTGGGACGCTCTATGAAGGTGATCACTCTCTCGATATCGAATATGCAGGTAGTGGTACGCCTGACCATGATGAAAGGAGTTATAGAATATCGATGTTATTACACGGTGTCATGTGTGGTAAAAACATCGTTGAGTCTTTGCTCTGTGGCGGTTGCGTGCGTGATTCGAGTCTTATGGAGTAGTGTAGCGTCGTGCGGGAATATTATTTTCGCTACATGGCTAATAGAGTTTATTTGCACTCTACTTTAAAAAGTGTTGTTCAGAACGCAAGAGAATAATCTTAATATCCTGGCGGAAAACGGGGATGTCTCAACCGGTTCGGGTAGTACGAGGAGATAATAATACGCGTCTTTAAATATCAAATTTATGTCGTAAGGGTCAAAATCATTTAACGTGTCAAATGTGTGTAAAGTTGCTACGTGATTCATGCTGATATTTTTGCTCTCGATTCCAAAGCAGCCTTCGCCATTGTGGTCAAGGTGATACCCGTTTTCGAGATGTGAATCAAGCATGGCTGAATCGCGATAAAATAAAATGTTCTTCTCATCGTTAAATTCTATGTAGTCATGAGTAAATCCTAGCTGTGATCCTACTGATTTGATCATTTTCTCATAGGTAGTTACGATGTCCTTGTCTGTGTAGAATCTGTAGAGTTCACCTTCGGTCCATGTCATCGCATTTTTCCTTTATTGTAGCAGCTCAGGGGTATTTTTAAGCGCGGAGAGCTTGTGTGCAATGCGCTATCTATTCCATCTGCGAAAAAGTATGATATTCCCCTGGTTGGCGTGAGGGAATAGGGCGTACATATACAATTTTCAAAATTTTTTAGTTTCGTAAATATCGGTGCGTTATAGTTACAAAGTATGCCGTTTTCTTCTACCATGACTTTGTGTATGGTACATAGCGAGGATGTGACGCGCGTGGAACATATCCTTCGTTGAAAAATATTAAGATAAAAGAAAAGCGGCGGGAAATTGGATATGGGGTAGGTGAGTGGTCACACTATCATTACCCCCGACAGTGTCTGATAGTACGCTTAGCATGCGCCGAGGTGGGGGTGCGGTAGGATTGGGTGCGATCATTGGCGCGGCGTCGATAAGCGTGATTGCTGTGTGCAGCACCCACGGCGTCGCTCAACAGTGACCGCAGTAGAGCCGAGACCACAGCAGAAGAGCAAGGAGACCGGACGGTGACCGCACCTGACAATAAGAGGCGTCGAGCTTATAGGCGAGTAATGCTGAAGTTGGGTGGTGAGATGTTCGGCGGCGGGGGAGTTGGCGTTGATCCTGATGTAGTTCAGAATGTGGCCCGGCAGATTGCTGAGGTGGCCAAGAGCGGCACGGAAGTGTGTGTGGTCATCGGCGGCGGTAACTTCTTCCGCGGCGCGCAGTTGCAGCAGCGCGGGATGGATCGCGCGCGTTCGGACTACATGGGCATGCTCGGCACAGTGATGAACTGCCTGGCGTTGCAGGATTTCCTGGAACAGCAGGGCGTCGATTGCCGTGTGCAAACCGCCATCAACATGGCGCAGGTGTCGGAACCGTACCTGCCGTTGCGTGCGAAACGTCACCTAGAGAAGGGGCGTGTAGTAATTTTCGGCGCGGGCATGGGCATGCCGTACTTCTCTACGGATACCACCGCAGCGCAGCGCGCTTTGGAGATTGACTGTGAGGTGCTGCTCATGGCGAAGGGTGTGGACGGTGTGTTCACCGACGATCCTCGCGTCAATGCGGATGCGGAGATGTTCTCGGAAATCAGTCACCGCGAGGTGATCGAGAAGGGACTCAAGGTCGCGGACGCGACAGCATTTTCGCTGTGCATGGATAATGACATGCCAATTTTGGTGTTCAATCTGCTGACGGATGGCAATATCGCCCGGGCGGTTGCGGGGGAACACATCGGCACGCTCGTGCGTTCCTGATAAATTAGCTGATAGAAGAAATCATCACGCTGCATCGTGAAGCCTCTCGGGCTTGTGACGCTAGCTTAGGAAACCAGTCAAGGAATTTTCACCATGATCGATGACACTCTGCTCGACTGTGAAGAGCGTATGACCAACTCGGTGGAGCACGCCCGCGAGGAGCTCACCACCATCCGCACTGGGCGCGCCAACCCGGCAATGTTCAATGGTGTGCTGGCCGAATACTACGGCACGATGACACCGATCACTCAGATGGCTACCATTTCTGTTCCTGAGCCGCGGATGTTGCTGATCAAGCCGTACGAAATGTCAGCGATGGGCGATATTGAGAACGCGATTCGCAACTCTGACCTTGGCGTGAATCCCACCAACGATGGCCAGGTACTGCGCGTGACCATTCCTCAACTCACCGAAGAGCGTCGCCGCGACATGGTTAAACTTGCGCGCTCCAAGGGAGAGGACGCGAAGATCGCTATCCGCAATGTCCGTAGGAAGGGCATGGAGGAGCTGAAACGCATCCAGAAGGACGGCGAGGCCGGCGAGGATGAGGTCCCAGGCCGCAGAAAAAGAACTGGATAAGGTCACCCACAAGTACGTGGCTCAGGTTGATGAGCTTGTGGCCAAGAAGGAAAAGGAACTCATGGACGTGTAATGCGTTCTGTCCTGCGGCGCTGCGTGTGAGCAGCGCCTTTAGGCATACCTGGACCTGGTTGACGAGGAGAACCTGATGAGCGTACCTGCGCAAGGGCACCATGATGATGACAGCTATGGTGCCCCAGAGGGTGGCCATGGCGCCGGCGACAGTGCGCCACAGGGGACTCACGAGCATTCAGTGACCGCTTTTCGACGCCCCGACACGCAAGGCTCAACTGCGCACGAACATCGCATCAAACCCCGCAACTCTGCCGGACGCGACCTTAAGTCCGCTATTGGTGTGGGTGTGGGGCTTGGTGCGGTGGTGCTGCTGGCTATTTTTGTTATTCCGGGCGGTTGGTATCCGCTGGTCGCCTTAGCTGCCGCAGCGGCGACGTGGGAAGTGCACAGCAGGCTGAAGGAACACGGTTACGTGGTGTCCTTGCCCACTGTGCTGGTCGGTGGCCAGGTGATGCTGTGGTCATCACTGTTTTTTGGGGTTGAGGGGCTGATTGCCGGTTTTGTCACCAGTGTGCTGGCGCTCATGTTTGGCCGCTTGTTTTACCATGGCAGACATTCTGCGCCGCAGAATTATCTCCGGGATGCGGCCATCGGTGTTTGTATTGACGTGGATTCCCCTGTTCGCGAGCTTCGCTGCCATGTTGTCGCAGATCAGCGGAGAGGCGGTATCAGGCCGCTACTACATTGTGACGTTTATGCTCTGCGTCATCGCGTCGGACACCGGCGGCTACATTACTGGCGTGCTATTCGGTAAAAATCCCATGGCACCCGCGGTGAGTCCGAAGAAATCCTGGGAGGGTTTTGCGGGTTCCGTGCTATTTGGCGCGGTCACTGGTGCGTTGTGCGAACATTTTCTGATCCACGGGTATTGGTGGAGTGGAGTAATCCTTGGGCTGTGTTTGGTGGTGTGCGCCACGTTGGGGGATCTTGTGGAGTCGCAGTTCAAGCGCGAACTTGGAATCAAGGATATGTCCAATATTTTGCCTGGCCACGGCGGTGTGATGGACCGGCTGGATGGGATGCTGCCCTCCGCCATGGTCACATGGCTCATTCTCAGCTGGACAATGCCCATGTGATTGAGCAGGGCTATCTAGCTGGTCGGGCATAGAGGCTTGAGCTGTGTGTGTCACAGGATCGACACCTTCCAGAAAGCGTGGATCCTGTGACAAACGCCTGCTCAGAGGGTTTCTCCAACCCCAATTAGGAAACTTCCTAGTGCTCGCGGGAAGCGAGTAGTTTCTTTTCCTTTTTCACTTGGCGACGTAGCTCCAACATGCGTACTCCGCCGACCAGGGCCATGATGAGCGCGCCCGCTATCGCGGAGAGCAGGAATCCGACCCCAGACGGGAATTGGAAGTGCCAGGAGAAGAAGTTCAATTCAGCGGATTGCTGATTTTGCAGGATGAACACCAGCAGCAGAATTAACAAGAGGCACCCAGCGATCAACGCGAGCCAGGTTCCTCCGGCGAAAGAACCCTGCACGGTTGGACGAGGCTTTTTGGGTTGTTTCGGCTGCTTGGCTGGTTGTTTGTCACTCTCACTGTGCTGTGTTTCTGCGGTTTCCGTGGTGGCGATTTCACCTGGTGTTGTGACGGGTACGAGGTCCCCGGTGGGCGTCGATACTTCTGGTGCGTCGTGTGCTGTGTCTAGGGCGTCCGACATGCCAGATTCTGCGGAATTATTCACGCCATCAGTGTTGTTCATATGCTCTATTCAACGTGGCTATGTCGTTTGTGACAAGTTTGACCTTGTAACAATTCCACTATTCCGGTATATCCGTGCGATGATGGTGGAACTATGCCTTCCACCTCACCCACTGCGCTTCCCCTTGTTTTTACTGCTTCACGTCGCGGAATGCCGCCAACGCATTTTGCCGATTTGAGTGCTGAAGAGCGTATCGACGCCGTGACCAAACTTGGTTTGCCTAAGTTCCGCGCCCAGCAGATTGCGCGTCATTATTACACGCGTTTTGAAGCTGATCCGCTATCGATGACTGACCTACCGGAATCGGCGCGCGGAAAGTAAAAGACGCGCTGTTTCCTGAGTTGATGGCACCTATCCGCGAGATTTCCTGTGATGATGGGCAGACGCAAAAGACCTTGTGGAAGCTGCATGACGGTACCTTGCTGGAATCCGTGCTGATGAGGTACCCAGATCGGGCTACGCTCTGTATTTCTTCGCAAGCTGGGTGCGGTATGGCCTGCCCATTTTGCGCGACGGGACAGGGAGGCTTAGATCGTAATTTGTCCACGGGTGAGATTGTGGATCAGGTGCGTGCTGCTGCAGCCACGATGCAGTCCGAGGGTGGTCGCTTGTCCAATGTTGTGTTCATGGGTATGGGTGAGCCCCTAGCCAACTATAAGCGTGTGGTGAGTGCGGTTCGTCAGATCACCCAACCATCGCCGGAGGGGTTTGGTATCTCGCAGCGCAATGTCACGGTGTCCACCGTTGGCCTGGCTCCAGCGATTCGCAAACTGGCCGATGAGGGGTTGTCGGTCACGTTGGCGGTGTCGCTGCACACCCCAGATGATGAGCTCCGCGATACGTTGGTTCCGGTGAATAATCGCTGGTCCGTGCAGGAAGTGCTGGATGCTGCACGCTATTATGCAGACAACACTGGTCGCCGTGTGTCCATTGAGTATGCGCTGATCCGCGACGTGAATGACCAGGGTTGGCGCGCGGATATGCTGGGTAAGAAGCTTCACAAGGCGTTGGGGTCGCGAGTGCATGTGAATCTTATCCCGCTGAACCCCACACCGGGGTCGAAATGGGACGCCTCGCCGAAAGATCGCCAGGACGAGTTCGTGCGTCGCGTTGCTGAACAGGGTGTTCCTTGCACGGTCCGAGATACCCGTGGTCAGGAGATTGCGGCTGCTTGTGGGCAATTGGCTGCTGAGGAACGATAGGAAAGAAGTTGCTACATAGCTGTCGATCTATAGATTTTTAGTATAATAGTGGTAGATCCATCCGATTTCTTTCTTTGGAGGAGAGTCTATCCATGCAGCCGATGCAGCCAGATCCCACGGCCTCAGCCTTCGCAGTCCGTGGACTTACAAAAGTCTACGGTGACAAGGCGGTGGTTGATCACCTGAACTTAGATGTTCCCCGGGGCAGTATCTACGGCATTGTCGGACCCAACGGTGCAGGTAAAACTACCATGCTGGGAATGGCAACAGGACTGATTCGTCCCACCGAAGGCGATGCATACATTTGGGGCCACAACATGTGGACTGATCCGATCGCCGCTAAATCGGCTATGGGTTTGCTCGTCGACGACTTGCCAGTTTTCGACCGCCTCAGCGCCACCGAACTTCTCAGTTACGTCGGTGCCCTACGTGGCATGGACCCTGCGGTGGTACAGCAACGCAGCGCCGAACTTCTCGACGCCCTGGGCCTAGCCGATGCCGGTACCAAACAGGTTGTTGACTTTTCTGCGGGCATGACCAAGAAAATGCTCCTCGCCTTAGCGTTGCTTCACAGTCCTGATGTGCTCGTGCTGGACGAACCCCTTGAAGCCGTGGACCCAGTTTCTGGGCGCGTGATCCAACAGATTCTTCGCTCGTTCGCAGCATCGGGCGGAACCGTGGTGCTGTCCTCGCATGTCATGGAATTGGTCGAGGGACTCTGCGACCATGTGGCCATCATTGATCACGGCAAAGTCCTTGTTGCCGGTCACGTTGATGAGGTCCGGCAGGGACAATCCCTCAGCGACATCTTTGTCAGCTACGTGGGTGGCGGCACCCTTGATGAAGGCTCCCTAGCATGGTTGCATAGCGAGCAGCAGGGCAATGGCGGTGGGCAATCATGACCCGCACACTACTAAAACTCCAGTTTGTGCTGTGGGGACGTTCCCTGCGTAAAAACCCCAGTTCAATGATCATGTCTGTGCTGGTATTTGTCTATGCGCTCTTGGGGCTGTTCAGTATCGGAGCGATGACTGCTTTTGCGATGCATGAGGGTGCTTATGCAGCGGTGGCCGGCGCGGTGGGCGTCGGAACCCTGGCGTACCTACTGGCCAGTGTGATGATGCCGTCAGGAGAGTCGCAGCAGCCCCGAATCCTTCGCGATCTATCCCCATAAGAGCAAAGGAACTTATCGGCGGTTTTCGCCCTTGCTGCTATTGCGCAGTCCCGTGGTGTTGCTGCCCTGATGTGCACGATTGGCACCACGCTGTTTGTCTTTGTGCCTTTGATCGTAGATGGAAAGGGCTGGCTTATTGCTGTGATTATCCCAGCAATGATTCTGCAATTCCTGATCACCATCGTGTTGGGGCTGTGCCTCACCACAGCGCTTGGTGGAACATCTACCCGAGCGTCTAAAGAGCGAATGACCATCATTGGAACGTTCTTAGCTTTTATTGGTTACTTCGCCTTCATGGCCATGATAAACAGTGACAGCAGCGGGAACATGAACCTCGGGCAACTTGGCCGATACATCATGTGGACCCCTCTTGGCGCGGCAGGCGGTGTCATCTCTGGGGCCGCCGATGGAAACGCCGTGACTGCCTTAGGCTGCCTACTTATCGCCGCCCTCACCTTCGGGATTGCCCTCTGGTTCTGGTTGCGCGGAGTGGCAAACCAGCTTGAAGCACCCCTCGAAAGCGTTCAGAAAACCAACAAGAGGAAGGAAAAAGCAGCCACCACCGGTGTGCCGCTGCTGCTACCGGGACTGCGCTATGGACTTGGATCCATGATCTACTCCAGAGCCCTTGTCTACTCGCGCCGGGACTCGCGCCTACTTGGCTCCTTCCTGCTCATGCCCGTGTTCAGTATTTACTTCCTCTATATGGGTGCGGTTCAACAACCTGGCACAGAATACCTTGGTGCCTTTGTCATTGCCTTACTGGGTAGTGCGCTCGCCGCAAATGACTTTGGATACGACGGCCCCGCAAACTGGCTCCACATCAGCGCCAACGTTCCAGCGCGGACACTAGTTCCGGCCAGGCACTTCGCTTCCATGACAATCGGATATCTTTTCCTTACCGGCTATCTCATCGCAATGAATATTCTGGCGAACAATCATGTGCTTGCCCTTATTCTCACTCCTTGTTTTCTTGGACTTGCTATGAGCGGTGGGGCAGTAGGGGTTATTCTCAGCAGTTATAACCCCTTCCCAGTCGCCAAACCAGGAACCAACCCATGGCAAGACAAAAGCAGTTTCTCCGCTGGGGCGCTTGTCTCCAGTTTTGCATCGTTGCTGATCGGCTGGATCCCTAGCGCGCCGGGTGTTGCACTTGTGTTGATAGGACACTCCACAGGCATGATCTGGCTGACTGCTGTAGGAATGATCGTGGCGATTGCTCTTCCCGCTACTTTGTATTTCTTTGCCATCAAAGCAGCCACCAAGCGTGTAACGGTGCACTACCCAGAGATCTTTGAGCGGGTACGCTCCTTTGCCAACTAGCCATGTAAAGTCTGCCTATCGTCAAGTGCGGAAACGCCCGCTTTTGTGCTTGGAGGTGGGCAAACTTTACACAGGCATTGGTTTCTCATGATTGGCCTACGGTTCTGAACAACATAAAAGCCGCCGACGCACCCTCCAAGGTGTATCAGCGGCTTTTATGTGTTGCTTGAAGACTTTAGCCCTCAACTGCCTTGCGGTTTTTCACTGTAGATGGCTCGATGTTTAGAGAACGGATCTGAGAGTCAGTCAACTCAGCGTAAGGGCCAGCCATGGTGTGCTGAAGGTAAGCCCAATCAGGCTCCTCGTGGCCAATAGGCTTGTTACGGGCGGTGACGGTGCGTACCTGGTTGAGTTTCGGCTGGAACAACTGGATAAGCAGCCCAACGACAATCAAGGCGGCGATGGCGAAAAGCCAGATGGTTTCAACGTGTCCCTTGTGGTTGCCAAAGTTGTAGGCGAGTAGAAAGAGGACGGAAATCCAGCCTGCAATCTGGATAGGGCCACGGCCAATGTCGTGCCAGCCCCATGCTGCCGAGGGTTCGTCGAGCGTGGATACGCCGTTGTGGACTTCGGGCACGATCGTGGATTTTCCAGCCACAGTGTTCTCCTTTACAGATACCTTTGGGGACATTTTCGCATATCTGACGTGTCAGGGCGACATGCTTACCCCGCGTATGTGCGTATCATGCCAATTTAGGGTGAAAGTTACCCCTTTTGATGGAGCGCAGACAGTGTTTTTTGCCCCGATCGGGTGTAGAAATGGAGGTCGTGAGAAAGCGCATTCTGATTCTGGGCAGTACTGGTTCCATTGGCACTCAAGCGTTGGAGGTTATTGCTGATAACCCCGAAAAGTTTGAGGTGGTGGGTATTGCCGCAGGTGGGGGACAACCTGATCTGCTGATCCGCCAAGCTCAGGCGTTGAACCTGCCGCCCGAGCGCGTCGCGGTGGCAGATCGAAAGGTAGCGCCTGCTATTCAAGAGGTGCTAGGGGGCACCGTCATTTCAGGACCCTGACGCAGCGAAAGAGCCTAGTGGAGAACGTGGAAGCCGATACGGTGCTGAATGCCTTGGTGGGGTCGCTGGGGCTTTCCGCCACGCTTGCCGCACTGGCATCGGGTGCGCAGCTTGCCTTGGCTAACAAGGAATCCCTGGTCGCCGGCGGTCAGCTGGTTCTTGATATGGCAAAGCCTGGTCAGCTTGTGCCAGTGGATTCGGAGCATTCCGCCATGGCACAGTGTTTACTCGCTGGTACTCGCCCAGAGGTTGCGCGCCTGGTTTTGACGGCATCTGGTGGACCGTTTCGGGGTTGGAAGAGGGAAGAGATGTGGACTGTTACGCCAGAGCAAGCGGCAGCGCATCCTACCTGGTCGATGGGGCAGATGAATACGCTCAATTCGGCGACGCTGGTGAATAAGGGGCTTGAGTTGATTGAGGCGAGTTTGCTGTTCAGTATTCCCGCTGAACGTATTGATGTGACTGTGCATAAGCAGTCCATTATTCATTCGATGGTGACGTTTGTTGATGGTGCCACCATCGCTCAGGCGTCTCCGCCGTCAATGAAGTTGCCTATTAGTTTGGCACTGGATTGGCCGAATCGCGTTCCCGAAGCGCAGCCTGCGTTGGACTTTACGCAGAGTTTTTCCTGGGACTTCGAGCCGGTGGATGACGCAACGTTTCCGGCGGTGCAGTGCGCGCGGGACGTCGTTACGCGTGGTGGGACGTGGCCTGCGATATACAACGCTGCGAATGAGGAAGCGGCGGCCGCGTTCCTATCTGGGCGGATTGCTTTTCCGCAGATCATGGATGTTGTGGAAGAGGTGCTGGAGCATGCAGATGGGTTTGCTGGTGTACCCTCAACGGTCGAGGATGTGTTGGCATCTGAGGCGGCTGCCCGCGCTAAGGCACATGACGTGATGTCCTAGCGGTCCTCAACAGCAGAGCATTAAGAAAGCAAGGTTCATTGTGGTGGGTTATTTCGGTGGTGTCGCGCTGTTTGCGCTGGGCATCATGGTGACTATCGCCCCTGCATGAGTGGGGTCATATGCGCTCCCGCTTTGGCGTGCGGCATGAAAGTGCGTCGTTTTTTTATGTGGGTTTTGGTCCCACCGTGGTGAAGTGGAACCGTAAAGGCATTGAATATGGCTTTAAAGCTGTTCCCCTTGGTGGCTTTTGCGACATTGCCGGTATGACGGCCATGGATGAAATAGATGAGGATGAGCGCCCCTACGCCATGGTGTATAAGCCGTGGTGGCAGCGCATTTTTGTGTTGTCCGGTGGGGTGCTGATGAACATTCTGGTTGGTCTGGTTGTGCTGTATGCGGTGGCTGTTACAGCTGGGCTGCCGGATCCCTGACGCTGATTACACGCCAACTGTGGCGAAAACGGCGTGTGTCCCGGCGTCGCAAATCGATGCTCAGACGCTCAGTGACTGCACCGGCGCGGGCCCCGCTGCCGAAGCCGGGATTCGGAAGGGAGACCGCATAACCGCCGTCAACGGTGAAGCCGTGGCATCCTTTGTTGACTTGCGCGCCAAACTGTACGAGATGCCTGGGCAAACCGCTGACCTTACGGTTGAACGCGGGACTGAGGTTCTGCATATCGACGTCCCGGTCACCAGCGTCACACGTCTGAACCAGGCAGGTGAAACCGTCACCGTTGGGGCAATCGGCGTGACGTCTGAGCCTGTGGATGTGATGCGCAGCTACGGTCCGTTGGACGGAATCGGCGCGACCGTGAGGTTTTCTGGCTCAATGCTGTCTGCAACCCTGCAAGGGCTAGCGAGCTTCCCAGGGAAGATTCCGGGCGTCGTGGCCTCCATCTTTGGCGCCGAACGTGATCAGGAAGGCCCCATGAGCGTGGTTGGCGCCAGCCGTGTGGGCGGTGAACTGGTGGAGCGTTCGCAATGGACCATGTTCCTCATGATGTTGGCCAGCCTGAACTTCTTCCTCGCGCTGTTTAACCTTGTGCCGCTCCCTCCACTGGACGGCGGACACATTGCCGTGGTGATCTACGAAAAAATCCGAGACTTTATTCGCGGACTTCGTGGCATCGCCCCAGGTCAACCCGCCGATTACACCAAACTCATGCCAATTACGTACGTCATGAGTGCGGTGCTGCTGGGGATCGGTGCAATTGTGATCATTGCCGACGTGGTTAATCCTGTTCGCTTGTTCGGGTAAGTATGGTGTGGGTGAGTGTGGCGGGTTTTCCTGGTGTGATCCGGATGATGGTGTGACCCGGGTGATAGAATTAGCTCGACTTTTTCTTATAGTAATTTTTTTGAATACACCAAGGAGTTTGTACTGTGGCTACCCCTATCGGGCTTGGTATTCCTGACGCCCCGCTGCCTACTCTTGCGCCGCGGCGCAAGACCCGCCAACTGCAGGTCGGCAGCGTTGGCGTTGGGTCTGAACACCCGATCTCAGTGCAATCTATGACCACCACCAAGACCCACGACATTAACGCCACGCTGCAGCAAATCGCGCAGCTCACGGCGTCAGGGTGCGACATTGTCCGCGTTGCCTGTCCCAAGACAGTGGACGCGGAAGCACTGCCCATTATTGCCAAAAAATCACCCATCCCCGTCATTGCAGATATTCACTTCCAGCCGAAGTACATTTTCGCGGCTATCGACGCCGGGTGCGCCGCCGTCCGCGTCAACCCCTGGCAACATTAAGGAGTTCGACGGCCGCGTGAAAGAAGTGGCCAAAGCAGCCGCTGAGGCGGGAATTCCCATCCGTATTGGTGTGAATGCTGGTTCCTTGGATAAACGCCTCATGGAGAAGTATGGCAAAGCCACCCCAGAGGCGCTAGTGGAATCCGCGCTGTGGGAGGCATCCCTGTTTGAAGAGCACGGGTTCGGTGACATCAAAATTTCCGTCAAACACAATGACCCCGTGGTCATGGTTGAGGCATACCGGCAGCTGGCAGCGCAGTCTGATTACCCGCTGCACTTAGGCGTGACCGAGGCTGGACCGGCGTTCCAAGGAACGATCAAATCATCCGTGGCATTTGGTGCGTTGCTCTCTGAGGGGATCGGCGACACAATTCGAGTGTCTCTGTCGGCGGATCCGAAAGAAGAAGTCAAGGTTGGAGACCAGATTCTTCAGTCCCTGAATCTACGGCCCCGCAAGCTAGAGATCGTATCCTGCCCATCTTGTGGGCGCGCGCAGGTGGATGTGTACACCTTGGCAGAGGAAGTCACAGCAGGGTTGGAAGGGATGGAAGTTCCTCTCCGTGTGGCCGTGATGGGGTGTGTGGTTAATGGTCCAGGCGAGGCCCGCGACGCGGACCTGGGGGTGGCATCCGGCAATGGCAAGGGCCAGATCTTTGTCAAAGGTGAAGTGATTAAGACGGTTCCTGAGTCTCAGATTGTGGAAACTCTTATTGAAGAAGCCATGAAGATCGCGGAGACTATGGAAGATACCACCATGACGGGTTCGCCAGAGGTGAAAGTGACCAGGTAGCTGGTGCCGTGTTGGCGTGGGGTGGGCGACGGGGCGTTGATGGCGTGCTAGATCGCCCGCGCTCCGTGGGGTGCTTGGGGGAGTGCTGTGCTTTTGGGGGTAATTGAGTGGTTTCGGCAGTGCAACCACCCCCGAGCGTAGTGAATTTTCTATCTTGAGTAGTGTCTCCTGTTGCGCTGCTGTGCTGGTAGATCTAGGTTTTGGGGGTTGTGTGATGGTTGTCCAGGGGTGGACAATGGAACTAAGTTTCGACATGTAGCGAATTTGCGTGTACCTTAGTGTCGATGCATTAAAACGGATGTATGAAAGGGGATACCATGGCATTGCCTGCGGTAACCACACAACGGATTGAAGCTGTACTCAAAGATGAAGAGTTGGAGTACGGCGTTGATGATGACAACGAAGTGTTTGCGAGCTTTGTCAACGCCAACTTCTTTTACCGCATCGTTGAGGACATTGAGCTGCTGTTCATTTACGGCTACTGGAGGGCAGAGACTGCCGACTCTGATCTAGTTGCCCGCCTGCGGGAGTTCATCAAAGACAAGAACTCGGATATTTACCTGCCCAAACTCACAATGGTCTTTCTTGATGATGGCTTGCTTCGTGTTGGCTACGAATACTCCGCTCCTGTAGGCGGCGGACTGACTGATGAGCAGTTGCACAACACCATTATTGCGGTTTTTGGTACCACATTTAGCGTGCTTGAAGAGCTAGAGCAGGCATTCCCGGAACTGGTCACTTGGGATGTCGAAGAAGGAGAAGACTAGACATGGCTTGGTTTAAAAAGAATGACGGACAATCCTCTGCGGATATTCCCATGCCCGTGACCATCAACCGCGTTGGTGCGCTTTTTGACCGGAAAGAATGGACCTACGAGCTCAAAGACGAGCGCATACTCACTGGCTTTGATGGGTTTTTCACAGGTCTGCGCATCGTAGATGACACTTTTCTCTCCATCTCAGTTGCTGCTTCCCATGACTCTTTGACCGCTGATCGTGGCGAAGAGCTCCAACAGTGGGCTGAAAGCCGCAACCGCGACGGCAGCATTGGAACCGTCCAGGTGATGTGGGATTCTGACGACGATTCCTTCATGGTTCTCTCTGACCATTCACTGCTGATTAACAAGGGGGCAACGGACAATCAGATTGAAGTCTGGGTTGAGGCATGTATTGATGCGCAGCTGACCCACATGATGTCGCTGCGTGAAACGTTTGATCTTCCGTCTCCCTCAGAGTCCTAGAAGCGGTTCAAACAATAACTGTGTAGAAGCAAGAGGTAGTTGGTGTCTTCAGAGGAAAAATTCCGCGTTGACCTTGGCGGTATTGTTGAATTGCTGTCCCGGAACCTGTACTCCGGTTCAGACGTGTATTTGCGTGAGCTGCTACAAAATGGCGTTGATGCTATTACAGCAAACTCACAGTCCGGCAAGGACGATGAAGATACGTACAGTAGTGATACCAGTGGACGTATCCGTTTTGTCGTTGATGGGCACACCCTGAGGGTTACCGACAATGGCGTGGGGTTGAATATTGATGAGGCACGCAACCTACTGGCGACCATCGGTGGTTCGTCGAAGCGTGACGAGTTTGGACTGGGACGCAGCGACTACCTTGGACAATTTGGCATAGTCTATTGTCCTGCTTCATGGTGTCGGACAACATTGTTGTTTACTCCAAAACTGCCCGCGACAATGGTGACAGTGTGGTGCGCTGGCAAGGAAATTCCAGTGGCACGTGGACTGTGAGCCTAGTAGAGGACGCCAAGGAAGGCCATGCTGTGCCAAGTGAGCTTGCTCAGCTGCCTCATGGGACCACGGTGGTGCTTCACACGTTGCCTGGTGAACCTCCGTTTGACTACCGCAACATTCGGGACATTATTGAGCGTTATGGTGAGTTCTTGCCCGTCACTGTCACAGTGGAACGTCCTAGTTCTGACCTTGAGCTTGTAGGTAATCACGGCCAAGGCAAACCCCCGGTGTGGGATGCAAGCAGCAGCGCGCAGCGTCGCTGGTGCCGTGAGAATTTTGGCTTTGACCCTTTTGATGTGATCCCACTGGAAGTGCCGGTTGCGGGGTTCAAAGGCGTTGCGTTTGTGCTGTCCGAGGGCGCGCACCCGGGACGGTCGGCGCGGCATCAGTTATACCTGCGCAGGATGTTGCTGAGCAAAAAAGTCACTGACCTACTGCCGGACTGGGCATACTTTGTTCGAGTTGTTGGCAACACGGACTTTTTACGCCCCACAGCGGCCCGTGACGCCTTGTTTGAGGATTCACTGCTCAACGAAACACGTGATGCTCTGGGCAGGGAGGTACGTGACTGGTTGGCTGGATTGGCGAACCGTGACCCACAACGCTTCCAGCGTTTTATCAACCTGCACATTACTGGACTGAAAGCACTGGCAGTTTCTGATGCGGAAACCCGAAACTTGGTGGTGCACTCAGTGCCGTTTGAAACAACTTCAGGTATGCGCACGCTGGACGAGCTCATGCTTGAAGGGCCAGTGCGTTTTGCCCGCACGGTTCAGCAGTACAAGGCATTGCTCCCCATTGCTGCGGCTAATGGCCTGACTGTCCTCAATGCGGGCTACGCCTTCGATGAGGAAATCCTAGAACAGGTGCGACTTGATCAGCCTGACCGGTCCATCGTCGAGATTGGCATGAATGACATTGTTGGTGCCTTTTCTCTTGCTGACGCTAGCGAGGAAGCTCGCTTTCTGCCACTCATCCATGCATGTGATCAAGCACTAACAGGGCAGGGAGTTGCGGTGATTCTCCGTGACTTTAAGCCGTCAACAATCCCAGTGTTGTACCTTCCGCAGTCCGCTGCGGCACACGGCGTGGTGGAGGATGCTGCACGTCATGCTCCTGGCGAGAGCGGTCTCAGTGGGATCCTTGACATGCTCGATAGCGCGGCTGAGGGTGGAGGAAACGGTGCGTCTGGCGCACTTATCGTGCCTGACTCTGCGCAGTTGGTGGTGAACGCCAGCTCACCGCTGGTGCACCAACTCCTTGCTGCGGTGGATTCCCCACGGATTGTTGCGGCGCTACGTGGGTTGTATGTGCAATCTTTGCTGGCTGGGCATCATCCGATGGATCCACAAGCGAGAAGCTGGGCATCTGAGGTGTACACCTCACTTATTTCATTGGCGTTTTAACGTCGTACGTGATTATTGGACTAGAGGCCAACGGTGGCCCCAGAGACTTGCAGAACTCCTCAGGTCACCGTTGGTCTGTCACGGTCTGCCGAAAAGTTCATATATGGTGTGAAAGGAATAGTGAATGTTTGAAAATGAGTCCGTGCAGGATCTCATGGACCTAGCCATGGATACCCCCTATGGGAAGACCTGTTCGGCATTGTGGGCTGAGGCCGCGCGTCGCGCTGGTGTAGAAGGGTTGGAACGCGAGGAAATATGGTGCTACCTACGTCTTGCCCAAGCTTTTACCATGGGCGGCGAGGTGACCCGAATGGTTGCCCCGTTTATGTGGGTGGATAAGCGCAGGAAAGAACGCCCTGACCTGTTTGATGCGGATATGCAGGACAGCTTCGCGTGGTACTACAAGTACGTGATACTCGTTTTGCGGGATGTTCCCCAGGCGTCGGCAGATGAGTGCTTTAACGCCTTGCGGGAAATGCGGGAGTTTTATCAGAGCCTCGGCGATTCGCTGAAAGCCTATTATCTGCGCGAATACTATATATTTTCCATGCTTGGCCGTGACGAAGAGGCAGATGAAGCCTACCGGAAATGGAAAATCGCCGACGTGTCCGAGCATTCCGATTGTGTGGCCTGCGACCCACAGCATGAGGTGGCATACTACTCACAGCGTGGGGAATGGGACAAAGCTGTTGAGGTAGGGGAGGAGGCCCTGGCTAATTCCCAGGATTCCTGTTCATCGCAGCCATCCACCTTGTATTGCAATATGCTGCTGCCGTGGTTGTACACCGGACAAGACGATAAAGCATGGCCGGCGCATATTCACTCTATGCAGCGCAATAGCCACAGTCCTGCGTTTTTAGAGTACATTGCCAAACATTTCGTCTACCTTGAATTATCTGGTTCAGCTGGGCGACCCCAGCGGTTGGAGCGCGCTTTAGACATGGTGGTGCGTTTCATGCCCTGGTGGCTGGAAGCAGAAACACCAGTTGTCCTGATGGATGTGGCAACAGCTAGTGCGCGGGTCATGGCCGCACAGCCGGATCAAGACCGTCACCTCGAGGTAACGTTGCCTGGGCAGTCGTTGCCATGGGTGAAAGCTGACGATGTTGTGAATCCGACCGTCGCTGAGGCCGCCGCGTGGTACGCCGATCTGGCGCTGCGCATTGCGCACATGTTTGACCAGCGTCCTGGCTTGGTCAAGCCCCACATGGTTGCGCGCGTAGAACATAACTTGTACCACATGCCTCCGGTGCCGCAGCTTCCAGACGAAGGTCCCATACAGGATGCCTCAGGTAGGTTTTCGCCTGTCACCTTTGATTACCGCCTGGAAGGTGTTGGTGAAACATTGTCAGCGGCTTCTGCGGTGGACACCGACGAAGACGAACCTCTCATCGTGTCCATCGACATTAATGGTCCCTGGCGTAGCTATAGTCCAGAACAGCTAGAAGCAGCGCATGCTGCACTGAACACATCGTTGCCGTCGATTTACTCGGGGATTCTAGGTAAAGCCATAGAAATTGACCTAGAAACTGCTGCTGAAGCCGATCCGGCTCGCGCTTTGCTTATCGACGCCCTGCGGTTCCAGGTCCATGGACAGTACTTGGAGGCAGCACAAGCAGCCGATACAGCTATGCGAACCGCCACCGAGGAGCCTATTGGGGTCCGGCTTCTGGCCTTGAAGGTGCTTGCAGAGACTGCGTTGAATGCTGGCTACTATGACGAATCGGCTGAGGCATCAAGGCACCGTCTTAACGTTGCTGCCGCATGTGGGCTCCCGTTTACGCAGGTGAATGCTGCTGTGCTGTTGGTGACGTGCCTGAATAAGCAGCAACAGTTTACGGAGGCCGCAGAGGTTGCTCATACCACGTTGTCTGCAACTGCGGCCGCGCTGCAGGCTCCTGATTATGATCCGCTCTTGTTAGAGGAGTCGTTGGCGTTACGCCGTCTGCTGATCACGGCGCTCGACGCGTTGGATCATGATACTGCTGCGGCTGAAGAAGCCCTACGTATGGCTGAGCTGTGTCAGGATAACGGTGACAAGGTTGAAGCCCTGACTCGGGCTATGGCGGGCTTCCGCTATGACCATGAATACGAGCGTTCCTTTGCGGCTGGTACGCGGCTTGTCGACGCCGCGGAGTCCCTCCTGCTGGAGGCTCAGGCGCGTGCTGTTGTGGACCCTGACGCGGAGGAAAACCTTTCCCAGGTCGTGAGCAGAGTTGTCGATGTGTTGCTTGATGTGGCATGGTCGCGATCCACGCAGTCAACCTTGGTAGATGACGCTGGCTACGAGTTTATTGAATCGGTACTGGCGCGGCGCCTTGAATTGCAGCAACAGTATTTGATTACGGATAAACGTGAAGCGGAGTTTTACCGAGCCGATAACACCGAGGATCGAGGGCTTGCTGCCCTACGTAGTCGTCGTTACCTTGATGGTTGCTGTTATTGGATGACGCAGCGCAACAGTTTGTGGAAATTGGTCGCCCGCATCTTGCTGCTAGGGCGTTGAACTCAGCGGCTCGTGCTAAAGGTCTTCATGAGGATTATGACGGTGCGCGGGAGATAATTCAGCGCTCCCTTGACTTGTTGGTTGGGACTGTATGGGAAAGCCATAAGTCTGTTCGGCAGGCGCGGGAGCTTCTTGCTGAAATTGATGAGTGGGAGGCGGAGGAATCGGACGATTAACACCTGTTACGTTGGCCGTGGAAGAGGCCAGCGTAACAACTCTGGTGTCACCTCCATTCGGTGTTTCCAGGGGATGGTGCTAAAGAGCTGTATAAAGGTTGCAACCACCGCAGCGACCCTGGCTGGTGCGGTGGATACTCGATCATGGCCATGAAGACTGAGCAGATGCGGGATGTGGTCAAGAAGTTCGCCATCGTCATGCTCTGCTGCTTCGATGGTGTGGCGCAGGCATGCGAGAACCACCAGGTTGTAGGCATCTGCGGTGAGTGTTTGCCAGTCGCCATAGGCGAGAAACTCGCTTACTTCCATTTTGCTCAGTTCGGTCCACTTCCTGTCTGCAAGAAGGACGCGAAGATAATCACTGTTGGTAGCGTCCTCGGAACTGTCGTCGCTCACAATAGCGTCTGATTCTACGGTTGGAGCATCACCCAGCGTCATGAGGTTGCTGTACAACTGCTTTTCCATGATCACCCAGTCGATGTCTCGAATGCCGCGCTCAATGTCTACACTAAAGCGTTCTTGATATTTGGAGTCTAGAGATGTCAGCGTTGTACGCAGCCGTAGTAATGATTCGGAATCTAGCTGTGTAAGGCTGAAAAAGCACTGACAGAGGTCGTCGTCAGGATGCCAAAACCAGGATTCTTCGTTGCCGCGTCGGGCGAAAAGTGCCAGTAACCCGGTGGGGTCTTGGTTGTTATCGTGGGCGTCGAAAAGCAAAGGGGGAAGCATCATATGAAGTGTAATGAGAAGAAGGTGAATGGGGTTTACGATCTTATGCCATTCCGCGACGAGTGTCACATTGGTGGTGTATGGGAACATATTTTCGTGTTATGTGCCGTTGCGTGTCTGAAGAATCTTTTATACTGAAACCTATTCGATGCATGCCAGTGGGTTCAATAAGGAGATATCTACAATGAGTTACGATTTTGCGCTGTTCATCCCCGACTATGATGTGGACGGCATAGCGGTTGGTTCACGCTACCTACCTGAAAATAAGCATCTCATGGAACGCTACAATATGGAGGATGTTCCGGACCCATCAGCTGCGGGGCCGTTGGCAGATATTGCAGAAGCCATAAATAGTCAAGTGCAGGAGTTGGAAGAAAACGGTGTTTTATTATCCAGCGACATCGCCTTGGAAGGGGGCCGTATGCTTCCCATTCCCGTAACATACCCAAGCGCAGAAGTGGCGAAAAACTGGTTAAGCGAGTTGGCGGTGAATAACTCGCTGGGCCTGATTGATGCGTCCTCAAACCTGGTGATTACTTTTGGCGATGAGGATCCTAGGTTTGAGACCATAACGGCTTATTTGAGTATTCCTGGTTTTTCTCGTCGGGGTTTGCCCAGCCTGTTGGAGTATGTGCGAGATATGCTAGATGAAAATCATTTTGTGATTCTGCAAAGAAAAGACGCTGATCAGAACTACATTCAAACCATTGTTGATGAAGATGCCAAGCAACCTGATGCCTGGCATGTGGAATACCGGGCTGGTTCCTATGACCAGCATTTCGCCCTCGATGTTGATTCAAAGGATGAGGTCGTGGAACTATTTAACCAGTGGCTGGATGGGAGCCCAGAATTCACGCAACATGGGTGGGAAAAATATGGGTTTCACTAAATAATGAATATTTCTGCCATTAAAGGTATACTGGAACAGTATCGTCGTTCAACGCTGCAGCTGATTTTATGTGGTGTGTCAACTGTAGATGGAACTGGGCTTGCAATGGATCCAGCAGCTAGCCGTGTGGGTGGCCCAGCGCTTGTCTCTGCTGGTTATCCATGGCCAGTAGACTCTCGTCAAACTCCGATGATGCATCTTGCGCAGCTGAATCTTGCTGATTGTGATATGCCAGAACCTTATCCCACTAGTGGCGTGCTCCAATTCTATATATCGACGGATGATTCTTGGAGTGAAGCGTTGGTTCGGTATATCCCAGTCAGTGAGTTTTCTGAGTGTTCTCACCAGTGGATTCTTCCTGATGATCCAGATGATAGCGTTATTCATGGCGGATTTTTCACGGTAACCACTAAGCCATATCAGCAGCTGCCGACTATGGACGATAGAGACTTTGATTTTTTGCCATTTCCCAGCGATATGGATCCAGATTTCTTCTATGAGGACCACGCTGAGGAGCTTGTTAATGTGCTCAATGATCAACCAACACTTATCTGCGGTGGCGGTTGGGCTACCTTTCGTCAATGGGATCCCCGTCCCGAGAATGAGTCTTTAGAACTTCTTTTGCAATTGGATTGCTATGAAGATAACGGTGTGGTGCTTAACTATGGTGATCGTGGCATCGTCAACTTCTTCGTTAATCCTCATGATGTGGAAAAAGAAGATTTTAGCCATGTGTTCTACACATGGTCGCAGTTTTAAGATGAAGCACCATTTCTATGTCGTTCACGTGTTGCGCGAGCATCGCCAGCGTGGGGATGTTATCTTCGACCGTATGAGACGTGGATCAGTGTTGGTGACGGTTGTGGCGTTTGTTACAGGTATGGTTGCTGGCTGCACCCCGAAACCCGACGATGTTGATCCAGTGGTGCAGGACTTTTTCGAGGCAGTCAGTCGCAATGACATGGCGGCTGCGGCTGGCATGTCGGATAACAGCGAGTTGGCTGAACAGATTTTGTCAGGATCATTTTCGGGTTTGCAGGCGGAAGGGGTTGGAGTCAGCGTTGATTCGGTGAATGCCAGCGATCAGCAGGCGACGGCAAAGTATACGTTGACCTGGGATTTGCCGAAAGATCGCTCGTTTTCTTATTCCACCGAGATGAATCTGTCCAAGAGTAAGGGGGAGTGGAAGGTTCGTTGGCAGCCTAGTGTATTGCACCCGAAATTGGGGGCTAACCAGCATCTTGAATTGCGGTCGCTCCCGGCTGAGCGGGCGAATGTGGTGACCGCTGACGGGGCATCTGTACTGCAACCAGGCACGGTATACCGTCTGCTCATTGATCCGGGTAAAACCGATGATCTAGACACCACTGTGCAACGCATAACCCAAACATTGGCGTCGGTACGGGCTGAGGATGATTCAGTGCCGCAGGTCTCGGCGCAGAAGCTTACTGAAGATCTTCAGGGACGCACATCGCCGTACTCGGTCACTATGTTGAGCGACGCTGCGGGCCGTGCGGCTTTGCAGCAGCTGGGAGATGTGCCTGCTGTGACCTTCAACCAGGAGGCCGCCATGGTGCGCACGGATCCGTCGTTTGCGCCAGATATCGTCTCCCGAGTGGAAAGATTGTTAATGACGACCTTGAAGGTGCTAACGGTTGGCAGATTGGTGCCGTCAACACCCATGGCGCGCTTATCGACGCCCTGGAAACTCACGCGCCCAAACCAGCCCCGGCAGTGCGGATCAGCCTGGACCACAAGGTGCAGCAAGCGGCACAAAAGGCCGTGGATACGCGGCAGGGAATGAAAGCGATGATGGTGGCCATCCGCCCCTCAACGGGAGACATTTTGGCTATTGCCCAGACAGAAACGGCTGACGAGGATGGCAATATTGCGTTGATGGGGCAGTACCCTCCAGGTTCGACCTTCAAGATCATTACAGCTGCCGCAGGTATGCAAAGTGAGAAGATGACTCCTGACACCATTGTTCCCTGTCCAGGGACCATGGATATCGGCAATCGTATTGTCACAAACTACAACCAGTTCTCCCGTGGGAATGTTCCGCTTGAAACGGCATTTGCGGCATCGTGCAACACGTCTTTTGCTGATATTTCCTCACGCTTGAAGCCTGGTGAACTGAAAAACTACGCTAAACAATTTGGCCTTGGAGTGGACTACACCATCGAAGGCTTAGATACTCTGACTGGGTCTGTGTCGGGAGGTGACGACATCATGGACCGCGTGGACGCTGGTTTCGGACAGGGGCACGATCTAGCCAGCCCGTTCGGAATGGCGTTGGTTGCTGCGACTGCGGCGGCCGGGAAAACCCCAACACCTGTACTGATCAGCGGGCATGAAACCAAGGTTGATACTCAGGTTGATCCACCCTCGCCTGAGGCGATTGCCGCCCTGCAACAAATGATGCGTTCTGTGGTTACCTCTGGAACGGCGCGTGGCATGCAGACAGGCGGTGAGGTCCACGGCAAACCGGTGAGGCGGAGATCTCCAACGGTTCACACGCCTGGTTTACCGGATACCGGGACGACATTGCCTTTGCCACCTTGATTGTGCTGGGTGGAGGTTCGCAATCGGCAGTTTCCATTACCGACCAGTTTTTCAAAACCCTAGACCAGCCTGATGCCGCAACGACAAGCGCTACTGGTGGCGTGCAGTGAGCACAAACGATGTGGGGGACGTGGTCGGGGCGTCGATAAGCATGCCACAGGGAGTCGTGGGTAGTGTGGTGCATGATTCTTGTTGACATATCTACAAGAATTGTAGAAACTAATAATGAGATTACCTAAAGCGTGCTGTACGGTACTCGGCTTGTCATGGGCGTCACTGCCGTCCTTGTAGGGTGCCGGACGCTGCCGAAATCGGGTATGTTAGAGTCGTAGCTTCAGCCCTTATTGTTCTTCCGTTCAGGTTTTCCCCAAGGAGGGTGGTCATGATCCACACGCAAAGCGCCGTGACACGCAGTGTCGTCGCTGTTGCAACATCGGCAATGCTCCGCGGTGTCTCAACAGCGGTTATCGGATGTGCTGGAGTTGTCTCGCTGGGGTTAACTGGGGGAGGAATTGTTGGTAGCGCTGCGGCTGCGCCAGCTCCATCTGTGGCACCAAGCGCGCCAGCCGCGCCTGTATCAGAGGCATCCGCACCAGCTGCTGCGCAGGCACCAAAGGTGTGGACGGATGAGTTTTTTATCACACCAGCGCCGGATGTTCAGAAATATTACAAGGAACTCAACATCACCTATGCCGTGTACAAAGTTCGGGAAAGCTTTGCGCTTGCAGCAACAGGGCAGCTTAATGGTGCAGCCAAGGGTGGAGATGTGGAGCCGATGAAGCTTGCGGAGGCGAAAAGTAACGATGCCGCGTCCTGGGCGAAGGCTCGTTTCATGCTCTCGCTACTGCGGGCTGAGGGAAACTCGGCAGCACGAGAACTGGACTTGAACAAAGTCGGCGTTGATAAGGCCGAAACAGAGAAGGCCGCCAAGGTGCTGGATGAGGGGCACGCGGATGTGCGGGAACACACCCTGAACCCTGTTGGTGTTGAAGGCCAGCGCACCAACAAAGGCGCACGGTTGCAGAAAAATGATGAGGCGCTTACTTTCCTCAAGAGTGTTCGTGATCAGCTAGGAAAAGGTGACCAGCAATCTCTTGAGTACGATGCGCAATCCGTTATTAACTGGGGTGTTGCTCAGCACTTTGTGCACCATACCCAACGTGAATTGAAGCTGCCGCGCGAGTATCAGCGCCTTGAGGTTGTTAACGCGGCCGGCGCGAAAAGCGTAGAGCGAACCGCAGCGGTTGATAACGGAAATGCTAACCGAAAAGTTCTTGATAGTGATGCAGCTCTTAACGCTCGCCCCTATCCGAATGGTTTTGGTAAGTAGAATGCTTATGCGCCCGGTGAAGGGCACATAAGCATAAGGCGATGTGCAGTAGAGGGCACACCGCCTTATGCTTTCTTTTGGTGAGATCAGAGCAGGGGCTGCTCCAACTCAGCGTTATCTACCCAATAAACCCCCTGGTAGAAGCCGCGTGACCGTAGTTCCAATAAGTACGGTAGAGCGCCCTTTTTCCTATTGCGGTAAAGGATGCGGATGAGGCTGGAGGTACAGTTTTCATACCGCTCTTTGCCGTGGTATTCAACGAGTGCATCAAACACTACTTGGTAGTCATCTGCATCAAGCCTATACCAGCGTAAATCTTGGGCGGCGTGGGACAGGACGAGTTCGTCCTCGCTCATATCGCTGATAAGGGCAATCAAGGCGTTTTTAACAAAGAAAGAATTAGAGTTTCGCGCAAGGCAGTTAATAATAGCTACTTTGAAGAAGGGTTCGCTGGTGGAGTGAAGGTCACGAAGGAGGATGTCGACTTCATCGTCGTTAAAGGTTCTTCGTTATCATTGTTGTATCCGACCAGGAAGTTCTCACGCTGCTCTTCAGTGGCGAGCCTAGTATATTGTTCGACGAAGTTGTTCACAGTGTTGCCATTATCCTTTTGTGTAGGTGTCGGGTCGGCTGGTTGCTTGGGGGATGCTTCCTTGTGATTACTTCTTCATCGCCATCCCACGATTATGGCTGTTCCTCTCGGTTGGTCGTTGGTTGTTAGTCGGATTCATCAAGTTCGTAATTATAGGGAAGAAACGAACAGGATGAATCGATGTGTTTTTGTAAAAAGTCAGAAAAGCAAGGGGTAAGCACGATCCATGCGTCGGGGTCGTGCACGTAGCAGATAATCTGACCTGAAACGCCCCTGCTAGTGGGGTTAAAATCAATGTAGAGTTGGGATGTTCCACCATTATTCATGCAGTTGGCAAATTGCAAACGCTGAGACATGGGAATTGTGGGATCAATTTCGGGGATCCACGTCGACATCACCGTCTTCTATGGCGTCGTCACCGTACATATCAACAATGGAACTGTCATCTCTTTCGTCGAGTATTTGTTCGCATGAGTTCATGAAATAAGGATAGTCATAATCCCCGGTTTCTGTTTCCTCTGCGCCCAAATCTGAGGCGAACATGTATACCAACACCTCATGGTTACCGTAGTCGCGTCCCCACGTGCCATCAACCTGCTTGAGAAGCTGTTGAAACTCCTCAGGGGTATCTGGATAGACTGCGAGCACGCGTGCCAGGTCATTGTCAGTGGCACCAGTTACGTGGGCAAAGCTTTCGCGGTCATCTTCGTTGAAGTTTTTGCGTAATATCGCCAGGTATTCGGACACGACGGTGGGCATGCACACGAGTATATATGAAAAAGTGCTAACCATTCGGGGGTGTTATACTCTGTGCATGTCATTACGGGTTCCGGTTAAGGCATCACCAGGTGATCGGGTCGCAGTGTTGTCGCCGTCATTTGCGGCACCTGCTGTAGCACCGGCCGTGCACGAGCAAGCGATGCTTCGACTTAAAGATCTCACTGGACTGATTCCTGTCGAGTTTCCTACAACCCGGCTTATTGACGCCTCGCCACAGCACCGTGCGCAGGATATCAACAGTGCCTTTGCGGACCCTGATATAAAAGCTGTGCTGGCCACCATTGGTGGGACAGATCAGATTACGGTCATTCCACATTTGGACGCACAACTGATACATGACAATCCTAAGATTTTCATTGGCTATAGTGACAACACCAACCTGCACAATTGGTTATGGCAGCAGGGAATTACAAGCTTTTATGGCGGCTCTACTCAGGTGCAGCTTGGTCCAGGGCCCTTTGTTGATGCAATTCATGCTGATTCGCTTCGTGCAGCCTTGATCACCGGTGGGGAGTTAGAGCTGACTAACCCTGGTGAGTCTGAGGATTTTGGCGTTGATTGGGCAGAGTCAGCCGCTTTGACGAACTTTGGCGAGCGGGAAGTGGCGGAACCGTGGACATGGATAGGGCCAGAAAAAACGGTACGTGGTCGTACCTGGGGTGGCTGTATCCAGGTGCTTACCCAGTTGGCGCTCGCTGATCGCTTGCCTGCCCTAGAGGATCTGCAGGATACGATTGTGCTCTTGGAATCCAGTGAGGAAATACCTACTGACCTGGAACTTACCATGACCGTTCGGGCTCTGGGTGAACGCGGACTTTTTAACATTGTGCGAGGCATCATGGTCGCTCGACCACCGGTCAGTGACTTCACATTCCGCCCCGATGTTGACGAACGTCGCCGCTTACGGGACAAGCATCGTGACATTGTCCTGGAGCAGATAGCTAGGTATACAGACGACGCTGTGGTCTGTTTTGGTATTCCCTTTGGGCACACCCGACCCCAGTGGATTGTGCCGCATGGTGGTTACATCACACTGGACGGGCGCGCCCAAAGGGTATTCGCCGATTATTCGTAGTTAGGAGTCAGTGTTCTCTGTGACTACACGGAGTCCGTTGAGTGTGCGCGGATATCCGATCAGTGGCAAAAGTTGGATGATTGTTTCGATGAGGAGCGCGCGGTCATTCCCCACGTTGAGGTTGCCGTTGATGTGACCACGCAGTTGCGCTTCGCACCCACCCATGGACACCAGCATCACCAGCGTGAGTAGTTCCCGAGTTTTGATGTCAATACCAGAGCGCGTGTAAATGTCGCCAAAGCAGTTTCCGCGCAGAAAGTTGAGCATGACCTGTTGATCGTCGGGAGTGTCGGTCGCTGTGGCGTCGATAGCCTCGTCGCCGAATATGGTGCGAAGGATTTTATCGCCTTCCTCCATCCGGGTTTCTCGAGTGGTGGTTGATTGTGCCGGTAAGGGCAGTTTTTCGTCGCGGCGCATCAGTTCGTTGTTGGTGATTCGGAGGAAGTCATAAATGCGCCCCATGCCCACGTAGGCCACCGCTTGGTACAGAATTTCCTTGATTTCTACCGCGCTGACCCCCACGTTCAGGGCGCCTTCCAGCATGACTTTGTACATTTCTTCGCCGCCACTGGATACCAGTGCTGCGAGGTGCAACATGAGCCGCGTGTGGGTGTCAATCCTTGTGGAGCTTGTGATTACTTCGCCGTAGGCAAAATTGACGTAGATCTCCCCGAGTTCAGGGTCGAGAGTATGGAAACGGGACTTGCGCTCGTGGAAAAGTTCCTTGAAGTATTGGATTGCTTCTTCGCTAATAGGCATGCCCCCGAGCGTAGGCTCCCATACGCCGTAGCGTCGTTGGATAAGGGGTATCGGGGGTGAAAATATTGGGGTCACAGCTACTGGCTTGGAGCGTCACCTGAAATCGTCACCTGGGCTGCAGCACATGAATACAAAGCGGATACAATAGAAGCTATGTCGAACTCCCGCGCCCGTCTTGTCCCTGGTAAACCCACTCCTATTCGTACTGTTCCTGAACAGATTGACCGCCCTGAATACGTGTGGAAGGACACGGTACAGGAGGCCGTGGGCGAGCCAGTGGTGCAGTCGCCAGAAGTGATTGAGGCGATGCGCGAGGCGTCGAAAATTGCGGCGAATGCGTTGGTTGTGGCTGGTCGTGCGGTGGAACCTGGTGTAACCACGGACGAGCTCGATCGGCTCGCCCATGAGTACATGTGTGATCATGGTGCATACCCGTCGACACTGGGGTATCGGGGTTTTACTAAAGCTGTTGTACGTCACTGAATGAGGTGGTGTGTCACGGTATTCCTGACACAACTGTGATTCAAGATGGAGACATTGTGAATATCGATGTCACCGCATATAAGAATGGCGTGCATGGCGATACGAATGCGACATTTCTCGCGGGTGATGTATCGGAGGAACATCGCTTGTTGGTTGAGCGTACTCGTGAGGCAACAATGCGTGGGATTAAGGCGGCAAAACCTGGTCGAGAAATTAATGTTATTGGTCGGGTGATTGAGTCCTACGCTAAGCGTTTTGGTTATAACGTTGTGCGTGATTTCACTGGGCACGGTGTGGGGCCGACCTTCCATAATGGTCTGGTGGTGCTGCATTATGATAGCGATATGTATACTGACCTGCTTGAACCTGGCATGACGCTCACCATTGAGCCGATGATCAACCTCGGTGAGCTTCCTTACGATATTTGGGATGACGGCTGGACCGTGGTGAATAGAGACGGAAAGTTCACTGCCCAATTTGAGCACACTATTGTTATCACTGACGACGGTAATGAGATCCTCACCATTCCAGACGAGGACGTATAGGTGCCGGCTTTTCTTATTGCGGGCACCACATCCGATGCCGGTAAATCTGTTATTGTCGCTGGATTGTGTCGTGCGCTGGCGCGTCGTGGCATAAAAGTCGCACCGTTTAAGGCACAGAACATGTCTAATAATTCGGCAGTATGCCCTGATGGTGGTGAAATTGGTCGTGCGCAGGCTTTGCAAGCTGCGGCCTGCGGGCTGGAACCCAATGTGGATTTTAACCCCATTTTGCTCAAACCCGGATCGGATCGGACATCACAGTTGGTCGTGCGCGGGCATGCGGTCGGTTCTGTCAGTGCCCGTTCGTATATTGAGCACCGAACTCATCTACGTACCGTAGCAGCATCATGTTTGCGTGAGTTGGAGTCGCGTTTCGACGTCGTGGTGTGTGAAGGTGCCGGTTCACCTGCAGAAATTAATCTCCGCGACACGGATGTGGCTAACTTCGGTCTTGCGGAAGCCTGCGATATGCCGGTGTATGTGGTGGGCGATATTGACCGTGGGGGAGTGTTGGCTCATTTGTTTGGCACGCATCAGATTGTGTCGTCGGCTGATCGCACCAGGATTAAGGGCTTTGTGATCAATAAATTCCGCGGGGATCAGTCCATTCTTGAGCCGGGTTTGGTGTCCTTGGAGGAGATGACCGGGGTGCCCACAGTGGCGGTGTTGCCGTATCTTGAGGGCCTGTGGATTGATGCGGAGGATTCGTTGCAATCCCATGTGGGGGCATCGGTCGGTCCGTCCACTGCCGCGTTGGGGACACAGCGACTGCGAGTGGCTGCGATTCGGTTGCCTCGGGTGTCTAACGCCACTGATGTGGAAGCGCTGGCGTGCGAACCAGGGGTGACAGTGACATGGACGGTGGATCCCGATGCTGTTGCCGAGGCTGATCTGGTTGTTATTCCGGGCTCCAAGGCGACGATCTCTGATCTGCGCTGGCTGCGAGACCAAGGTCTGGCTGACGCTGTATGTGCGCGGCGCGGACCTGTTGTGGGCATTTGTGGTGGTTATCAGATGATGTGCGCGTCTCTTGTTGATCCGATTGAATCTGGTTCGTCTGAGCCTGTAGCCGGTCTTGGGCTTTTTGACGCAGATATTACGTTTCACCCCGATAAGACACTGATCAGGCATGATGGCGGGGCGTACGAGGTTCATCATGGTCGGGTGACCCGCACCACCGAGAATCCGTGGATTGGTGATGAAGGCAGTGCGCGCGACAATCTGCGTGGCACGCATCGCCATGGGCATATGGAAAACGATGCCGCACGGCGCGAGTTTTTGCGCTGGGTTGCTGATTACTGCAACAAGGATGGTTTTGTGCTGAGCACCGATACCTCGTTTGCGGTACAGCGCGAACAGCAGCTTGACATGATCGCTGATGCGATTGAAGCTGCATGGGATATTGGCCAACTACTCCGCGATACGCACTATCAGCACTAAAAGTCCCCCTGTTGGCTTAAAGGTCAGCAACCAACAGGGGAATTAAGAGTGTGGAAGGTTATGCCGTATATCAGGGGTGGCAGCCGCGAACGTCACTGAGGTGGCATTGCTTGCTGAACAACGATGCGGTGATCATGAATGGCATCGCCGACAGAGTAGTGGCCGTGAGGACCGGGCTTTCCAGCGGGGTGCCTATAGCGAGTGGGAAGAGCGTTCGGAAAGGAAGCGTTGCGGACCCAACAACGGCATCGCCAACAGCTTGGCTGGATGCGGTTGGTTCCATGTAGGCGGACTGTGCGGATGCTGGCACAGTCAGCATCCCGGTAGCCAGTGCTCCGGCAACACATGCAGTGGCAATACGTGACATCTTCTTCACTACGTTCTCCTATCAACGGGTGCAGTTGCTTGTGGTAACAAAGTTACACTGTTTACTGAACATTGACGCACTGAGTGATGTGGCTGTGAGAGACAACAGGGCTACCCCGGCAGCGGGCCCCTGGAGCGGTGTGCCATTGAAAAGTGGAACCAGGTTGAAAAGTGGTTCCGTTGAGTTGACCAGGGCGTCGCCAATAGCTTGGCTGGAGCCGCTAGGTGCGAAATCCTGGGCAGATGCTGGCGCAACTGCTAGTCCTGTGGCGAGAGCACCAGCAACACATGCTGCGGCGAATCGCGATGTCTTCTTCACAGCGTTCTCCTCAACTATCGCTGGGCCTGGGCAAAGCAGCCGCGGGTGTCACCGAGGTGGCACTGCTTGCTGAACAAGGAAGCGATGACTGCGACAGGCATGAGGGACAGTGCTGCGGCTGTGTTGGCAGGGGACTCAAGAGAGCTGCCTTGTACTAACGGAAGTATAGCCCGGAAGGGTAGTTCTGCTGAGCCGACCAGGGCGTCGCCAATAGCTTGGCTGGAGCTGTTGGGTTCGACCCCTTGAGCGTATGCCGGTGCGGTGGCCAAACCGGTAGCCAGGACGCCAGCGATGCATGCGGTGGCGATCCTCGACCTCTTTTTCATGGTTCCTCCTGAAAATGGTGATGTAGTAGATGGGCCCTGTACGGCTCGATAATCACCCTAGTATTCCGCCTTCGAGATTTGCAAGATTATTCTCAATAAATACGTTCTGAATCGGTTATTGTTTGCTATTTTCGCCCTGCATTACGCATCTGTATCGAGTAATCATGCTGGTAGCAGCCCTTTTGCTGACGCTCATTGCCGTTCTATTTTTGTAAAGAAGCTATCACATTTTTGGTTGCATGTAACGTTCCGAAGGGAAAAATAGATAGGCTAATTTAGCGTAGCTATTTCTTTATGTAATGTTGTCATATCAGTAATGTGAAAAGTTTCTTATGCATGTGTCTCATGGTTAGTGGTGCAGTTTGAGGCGCGCGGCAGCCACAGCAGTAGTAGTGGAATGCTCATGAGGCCGATGGCGCCAAAGATGATGCCAAACCGCAGCTCAACAGCCAGGGCATTACCAACCAGCTGGATCATTCCAGCTACAGAGAGCATGGTGGTTATGCCGATGCTGCCGCTGACCTGCAATGCAGACCCGATAAATCCTGTTTCGGTTTCGGCGCACAGGCTCAAGGCTTCTGCGGATAGCCGGGGGTAACTGAACCCCATCCCGATACCCGTAACGCCCCAGCCGATGATGGTGATCCACCAGTGCGATCCCGTCAGTACCGTGACCGTGACAACCACGAATCCTGCGGCGATGAGCGCGGTTGATATGAGAAAGACGCACGGCGTCGATAGGCGGTCACCGAATTGTGCTTGATAGTGGGAGCCAATAAACCACGCAAATCCCGAGACAGTGAGTCCCAAACCGGTCAGGGTGGGGCCGAGTTGGTAGCGTTCTGCGAGCAACAACGGAAGGTACATTTCTGCGGCGGAGAGCATGTCGATAATCCCACGAGTTAGGACCAAACGCGGCGTCCCGGCACGCGCAAGGAACGTCCCAGCAGGCACCAGTGGATGCATGCACAACAGCGCAACGCTGCAGGCACCCACAAACACAAGGATGTTGGTGGGCACCTTAAGGTGTGTGGATAAGTTGATTATCGACGCCGCGCCCGCCAGCACTACAGCCGCGCCGAGAGTGCGTACGTATCCAGGTTGGGGCGCTGGTGTGGACTGAGGCAGTGCGGCGAGTACACGGTAAAGCAGCGCTACTGCGATGATGACCGCGACAAGCGGCAATGCGAATACTGCGTGCCACGATAATGTGACCGCAAGTAGCCCGGCGACACCTGGGCCGACGAGGGAAGGCACTACCCAGGCGCCTGCGAAACCGGCGAATACCTGTGGTCTGAGTTTTTCTGGGTAGATGAGGGCAATTGCGGCGTAGATGGCTACGATCAGTCCGCCAGTGCCCAGCCCTTGTATCACGCGGGAAGCGAGAAATACGGGCATGGTTCTAGACACCATGGACAGTAGCAGTCCAACCATGAGCAGGCTTGCGCTGCTGATGATGGTGAATTGTGCGCCACGGCGATCGGTGAGGATGCCTGAGAACACCATGCCAATAATGGAGGCTGCGAGCGCCGAGACGAAAGTTGCTGAGTAGGCGTTGGTGTCGCCCAAGCGAGCCGCGATCTCTGGCATGACGGCCGTCACCGCAGTCTGGTCAAACGCACAGACGCAGATTGCGGTGAGTAGACCGCATGTGGACATGCGGTAGCGCGCTGAAAAAATATCAGAGGAGTTACCTATGGGCACTCCTAGAATTCTAGCCCCAGCAGCGCGTTTTCAATGAGTTCGGGAAGCGCCGGATGGATCCAGTACTGATCGGCAGCCATGGCGCGAACATCAATATCAAACGCCATCATAGTGACCAGCTGCTGGATCAAGGTGGATGCCTGCGGCCCAATGATGAAGGCACCAAGAAGTTTCCCGGTGTCTTTATCGGCGATGAGCTTGGCAAAGCCCGTGGTGTTTTCCATGGCCCAGCCGTAGGCAACGTCACCGTAGTCCTGTACCTTGACCGTGACTGTGTGTCCAGCGTCGCGAGCCTGCTGCTCAGTCATGCCCACGTACCCGATCTGGGGGTTGGTGAAGATAGCTGCTGGTACGTGTTTGTGCGGGAATGCGCGCAGGTCGTCTGGGTTCAGCACATTGTGCTCGATGACGCGAGCTTCCGCGTTGGCCACGTGCTTGAGTTGGAAGGGGGAGGAGACATCGCCGAACGCCCACACTCCAGAAGCAGTGGTGCGTCCATACTCATCGACCTTGATGCGCTGGCCGTCCATCTCAACGCCACCCTTGTCCAGGTCCATCAGGTCGCCGTTGGGGGTGCGTCCGGTCGCCGAAACCAAGACATCGGCGGTCAGTTTCTCGCCATTGTCCAGGGTGATGGTCACGCTGCCGTTGGAGTTTTCCTCCGCAGCAGCCACTTCATAGCCGAGGCGTGTGTTCCATCGTTCGGATGCCAGTTCCGTGAAGCGGTCCGAAACCTGCTCATCCAGGTGCTTGAGAAGGCGTGGGCTGCGGTCACCACAGTCACGTCGACACCCAGCGCAGAGAATATGTGCGCGAACTCTACCGCGATGAAGCCGCCGCCAAGAATGATCATGGTTTGGGGCAGCTGCGGTAGCCGAAGTACATTCTCGTTGGTGTAGTACGGGACACCCGACTGCTCAATCACCGGCAGAATGTGTGGGCGCGCGCCCGCAGCAATGATGATTTGATCAGCGGAAATAATCTTCTTCTGATCGCCGTCGCCCGTGGAAATTGTGCGCTCACCCACAAACCGTGCATGCTGGTCGTACACATCAATGTTGGGTGTCTCTGGGCCGCGGCGATATGCCTCGCCTCCCTGGGCAATGGGATCGATACGTTTGTCAAAAACGCGGGACACAATTCCTGGCCAGTCCACTGAGTCCAGTGTTGAATCCACCCCATACTTGCCGGAGGAGCGAACTGTGTCGGCAACATCGGCGGCGTAGACGAACATCTTTGTGGGAATGCAGCCGACATTCAAGCAGGTGCCACCAAATCTTCCTTTTTCAACAATGGCGATGGACTTATTGTCAAAACGGTGGTTAGGGATCATGTTGCCGGAACCGGCACCAATGATGATGATGTCGTAGTGCTTATCCACCTGTATGTCCGACTGCTGTGCCATGTAAAAGCGCTCCTTAGAAAAGTACTGTGCCCCATGATCGCGAGGGGTTCAGTTACTGTAACCAATTGAGGCTAGCCATTGTTCCACCCGATTGAGCGCGGCATCTCTTACTGCTGGTTGCGAAAGGTACACATCATGTCGTGCATCAGGAATTGGCGACACGGTGACGTTGCTGCTGAGCGTGGGCGCCCAGTGCTGAATCTGCCGCACATCCAAGATCACGTCGGCGGTGTCCACTTTTGGTGAGTATTTGCGCCCCGACCTGGATTCTGTCGAACACAACACCAGCAGTGGAACCCCGCAATCTGTAGTGCCGGAATGGATAATATCCTGGCCCACGAATGATGGCGCGGAGCCATCCAATATTCTTTTGGTGACCGGACAGGGGCTTCATGTCGGGGTCAATCACCCATTCACCGTAATGTTCTGCACTCACGGATTTCCCGTAGGCAGTGAGGTTGCCCGCGGGCATGGAAACATCTGGCCAGCGTGCCCCCGCCCACCTGAGCACCGGTTTCAGTGTTTCCGACACAGGTTTAGGCACCATCATGTCTAGCCACGGGCTGTTCAATACGGCCCCTGGGACGTGGACATGTAGTTCAGGGTTGGTGTGCCGCACATGATTCAGCCACAGTGCCACCACAAGTCCGCCTGTGGAATGCCCTTGTATCACCACCGTGTTGTGCGTGTCGCTAAGGTAGGCCAGCGCCGACGTCAGTTCCTCAAAATACTGGGTTATATCAGTTGTGTGATGCCAGCGCTGGCCAGGGCGCCAAGAACGCCCGCATTTACGTAGATCAATGGCGTAGACGGCCCAACCGCATTGGTGAAAGAACTCGGCCACGTGACGATGAAAAAAGTAGTCACTCATGCCGTGTACAAACAACATAGCTGGCCTGCTGCGTAGACGGCTAGCATCGGTGGGGCTGTAGCGCACCACGGTGGCGTAGATGTCGGTTTCGCCGTCAGGGTCGTCGCCGAGCGGCATGGTCGCGGCGTGGAAGTCCGGCCCGAGAATATCCTGAGACCATTCGGGGGACCACTCTGGGAGAAGGTGCAGGGACATAGTGCACACCTTAGGCGTTTGTGCGGTGCTGGTGTCGTGCAAGGCGTCGACAAGCGCTCTCGCCGGTAACCAAAATGGGGGTGAAAGTGGTCTACCTGGGTGGATTTTTCTTCCGAGTTTCCGAGGAATGTCTTACCCCCAAAGGATAAAGCGTAAAGTGTAGCCAATGGCTGAATGTCATGCTGATTGTCGTAGTGAAGGAAGTTGGAAATAGTGTCAGATTCTACGAACTCCGCAGTGAAGGGCACTGACGAGGCTGATGTTGTCCTCGTTGGTGCCGGAATTATGAGTGCCACGTTGGGGGCCATGCTTCGGGAATTGGAACCTGGGTGGTCGCAGATCATCTTCGAGCGTCTGGATGGGCCAGCGGAAGAATCCTCCTCCCCGTGGAACAACGCGGGTACTGGTCATTCGGCATTGTGCGAGCTGAACTACACCCCGGAAGTGAAGGGGAAAATTCAGACGGAGAAAGCCATTGCGGTGAATGAAAAATTCCAGATCTCGCGGCAGTTCTGGTCGCACCAGGTTGATAAGGGAGTGCTGCCTCACCCAGAGGGCTTCATCCACCCTGTGCCACACGTGTCCTTCGGTCAGGGTGATACGCAGGTCGCCTATCTGCGCAAACGCTATGAGGCATTGAATGGCCACCCCCTGTTTCCGAACATGCAGTTCACGGACGACCCTGATGAATTTGCCCAGTTCCTTCCACTCATGGCGAAGGGGCGCGACTTTAATGCCGAAAAAGTGGCTGTTTCCTGGACGAATGAAGGCACCGACATCAACTATGGTGGGCTGGCTAAGCAATTCCTTGCGGCAGCGGAGAAAGACGGCACGGAAATTCGCTATGGTCACGAGGTTAAAGACATAAAGCCTGATGGTTCGCGGTGGAAAATCACGGTGAAAAACCGCCACACCGGCGACATCTCAGTGGTGCGGGCAAACTTTGTGTTTGTGGGTGCAGGTGGCATGGCCCTGCCGCTGCTCCAAAAATCCACCATCCCCGAGGTTCGTGGTTTCGGTGGCTTCCCCGTCTCTGGACAGTGGCTGCGTTGCACCAACGAGGAGCTTATCGAGCAGCACAACGCTAAGGTGTACGGCCAGGCATCCGTGGGTGCTCCGCCCATGTCTGTGCCGCACCTGGATACCCGCGTGATTGATGGCAAGAAAGGCTTGCTGTTTGGTCCTTACGCTGGGTGGACGCCGAAGTTCCTGAAGCAAGGCTCGTGGACGGACCTGCCGAAAACCCTGCGACCTACCAACCTCATGTCCATGTTGGCCGTGGGTTTCCAGGAATTGAGTCTGACCAAGTACCTCATCCAGGAACTCCGTAAAGATGAGGCAGCTAAAGTTGAAGCGCTCCGCCAGTACATGCCATCCGCGCGGAAGGAAGACTGGGAGATCGTTGTTGCTGGCCAGCGCGTTCAGGTGATTAAACCGATTGTCGGCCCCCGGTTCGGTTCCCTCGAATTTGGCACGGCTTTGATTAACAACTCTGAGGGCACTATCGCAGGTCTTCTTGGTGCTTCGCCAGGTGCCTCCATTGCTCCCGCCGCCATGCTGGAACTTCTGGAGCGCTGCTTCGGCCACAAGATGGTGGAGTGGGGCGACAAGATCAAAGAAATGGTTCCCTCTTACGGTGTTAAACTGTCCACCGACAAGAAACTCTTTGAACAGGTGTGGGAACGCACCCAAAGGACGCTCAAACTGGAGGATTAACCACAGTGAACACCACCCCCGTGCCGGGCTATCCATTTTCGGCAGTGGTGGGGCAGGACCAGCTCCGGCTGGCTCTGATCCTCACCGCCATTGCGCCCCGCATCGGGGGTGTTGTGGTGCGCGGCGAAAAAGGCACCGCAAAAACCACAACGGTTCGAGCATTTTCCGCGCTTCTGGGCGACGCCCCGTTGGTTAACCTCCCCATCGGCGCTACTGAAGATCGCGTGGTAGGCTCCCTGAACGTTGAAAAAATCCTCACCACAGGCCATGCCGAATATCAACCCGGTTTGCTTGCCCAAGCGGACGGGGTGTGCTCTACGTTGACGAAGTCAACCTTCTGGCCGACCATCTGGTAGATGCGCTTCTCGACGCCGCCGCGACCGGTGCCGTGACCATCGAACGCGATGGCATTTCCCACACCAGTTCCGCCAATTTTGTGCTGGTGGGCACCATGAACCCTGAGGAAGGGGAACTCCGCCCGCAGCTGCTTGATCGCTTTGGTCTCGCTGTTGATGTTGCAGCCTCGCGTGATGTGGAAGTTCGTGCGGAAATCATGCGGCGGCGCCTTGACTACGAAAACGATCCGCACGCGTTTGCTGAGCGGTGGGCAGCGGAAGACGCGGGCGTCGCAACGCAAATTACGGCGGCACGGGCGTTGTCGCCTGTGCTGACTCCCACCAACCTTGCGCGTATTGCGCACCTGTGTGCCAGCTTTGACGTGGATGGCATGCGCGCGGACCTTGTTATTGCGCGGACTGCGGTGGCGCACGCGGCGTGGAGCGGTCGGGAAACCGTCGAGGATGAGGATATTCGAGTTGCCGCTGAGCTTGCCTTGCCGCACCGCAGGCGCCGTGACCCCTTCGATGAGCCTGGTTTGGACCAGGAGCAGCTGGATGAGGCGATGGACGAGGCGCGCGACCAGCACCCGGAACCCGAGAGTGAAGAAAAACCCCAGGTAGAACCACCGGAATCTACCGGTGAGTCCGACGAACCCACCTCCGATGGAGAGGCAGGTAGCGCCGACAACGGTGCCCCCTTTCGTTCCTAGGGTGCTGCGTCGTGCGGGCATCGGGGAGGAGAGCGTCCCAGGACGGCGCTCCAAAGCCTACAGCGCGCAGGGGGCAACGGTTCGTGCTGTTCGCGATGGTCGCGGCATCAACATGGTGGGAACAGTCCTCGCCGCAGCCGATAGGGGTGCCCGCATTGTGGGTAACCTCATCGATTTTCAGCCCGATGATCTTCGTGGATCGCTGCGGCGCGGTATGGAATCCAACCTGATTGTGTTCCTTGTGGACTCATCCGGGTCCATGGCGGGTAGGGATCGACTCTCTGCGGTGACAGGCGCCGTGACGTCCATGCTTCGCGATGCCTACCAACGCCGCGACAAAGTCGCCGTGATTACGGTGCGCGGGACTTCTCCCGAGCTGGTTCTCCCGCCCACAGGATCCATCGACGTGGCTATACGCCGTCTCGCAGGTCTGCCCACCGGCGGGCGCACCCCACTCGGCGAGGGGTTGCTCATGGCCCATGAGGTGATAGCCCGGGAACATCGCAAAGAACCAGGCCGCCGCGCCCTCCTTGTGGTGCTTTCCGACGGCCGCGCGACCAGCACCTCAGGCATGGGAGGTGTTCGACAGGCCGCGGGGATGATAGCTCAACGCAGGCTTGCTGGAAGCATTGTCATCGATTGCGAAGCAGGCGGCCGCGTGCGTCTCGGCCTAGCCAGTGAACTAGCCCGCAACCTTGGCGGTGTGTGCGTTCAGCTGGGGAAATCAACGCCGCATCGGTCGCGGCAGTGATTCAGGCTGTGTAAGTGAGGGGCTGCTAGAAGGCCAAAGCCCCAGGCGCATGGGCTGTCATGACGAGAGCCTAGAGGCGACACTGGGGCGTTCAGGTCTTAGGGTAGCATGATAGTTGCGGTGTTTTCAATCAATCCCATCAGGAAATAATTAAAGCATTTTTACTGATTTTTCAACCCTGATTATATTGTGTAAATAAATACTATTGACAATTTTTTGTGAAGGGTTCTCGTATATTTGATATTGGATTCTTGCTTCAAATTGTCCGGAAAATTCGGCGTAATGTCGATTGTGATCTGCGTCCGTGCAATAAAGGTCATATTCCTCTCGCTCTTGACTGGATATCATATATTGATCTGCCTTATGAATGTATGCCGAAAAAAAGTTATGGACGCTTCAATGTTTATATCAGCTAATACATCATCTTCTTCAAATTCTTCATGAATGTTAATTTCCAGACTATCGGAATTAATTTCAATATTGTCAATATATGCAGTTTCAATCGCTGGCGGTAGATATAAATTTTCAATATCTATGCCCTCAGGATATTCTTTATCTGGCAAGTTTATTTCTTGCTGTAAGATTTTATGATTAGCCCCTTCAATGTATGGGATATAGAAATCTTCAAGAGTCTCTTCTTTGTTATTGTGCTGTTCTTTGGTGTTATCGATATGTTTAGTGCTGCTTGTGGCATCTGATTTAATTGATTCAATAATTTCAAATAAATTTTTAAGATCGGATAGCCATTTCACATTAGCAAAACCTTCATGTTGTAATTCTTTCAGTAAAGTAGGGTGGATTGCTGTTCCTTCCTTATTGGCAAAAATCTGTTTTGTTACTACTTACAAAAATAGAATGGTCCAACATCTACGCCGCTGCTGAGATACTCTTTGATCGTTTCCCAAATTAGTGTATCTCTGAAGCCTTTGCTGAATCCTTTGCTATTGGTTACAAAGGGTTTCTTATTTTCTAATTCTCGTGATAAAATATCTCCAATAGGAGTTTTTGGAAGCGGGGCAACTTTTATGTGGAGACTTTCTAGATATTGTTCAAATATTTCTTGGTGTAGAAGTGGCGGAATGTTATCATCTTGAGAAATGGGTAAGTTTCTTGTTCTACTAGCTTCTCTATTTTGAGATGAAGGATCTTGCGGATTCCAATCTAGATCATTCCCGTCGGTCCTGATGGTATGTTGGAGAGAATTTAGTTTTACTAAATTTCCGTCGTATTTAGATTTCCATTTTCGTAGTGTTTCTTTTTACTACTACTTCTGGAATTACAATATTTATATTTTTTTCTGCTCTGATATCTCTAATAGTTTTCTCCAATTGGCCGTCTTTAAACCGGGCCATTGAGTGGTTTCTGTGCTGTCGATAAATATGGTCGTCATTATATAATCCTACTATGTTTTATGAATTGAAATGATGTGCAAGGGGCGATCTTGGAAATGGTTGTTAGTATACTTTGTGTCTTGTGTGTGACATCTGTAAAATACACTACTGAAACCTGCCCATCAAAAATCCTGCTTTTTTTCTGCACTCGTTCAAAAGGAGCTCACCACCCATGCCCCAAGGCAAAGTTGATCCCGCGAATATTCCTGACGACGGCTTGACCACGCGCCAACGCCGTATGCTTCCCATCACGGCTGTTCATACTGGTCCGGGTAAGGGCAAGTCGACGGCCGCGTTTGGTATGGCCATGCGCGCTTGGAACCAGGGTATGCGCGTGGGGGTGTTCCAGTTTGTGAAGTCCCCAAAGTGGAAGGTTGGCGAGGAGTCAGTATTTAAAGCGCTTGGGTCAGCTGCACGAGGAGACTGGTGAAGGCGGTCCGGTGGAGTGGCACAAGATGGGAGAGGGCTGGTCATGGTCGAAAAAGGCCGGTTCCGAGGAAGATCACGCACGTGACGCAGCCGAGGGATGGCAGGAGATTAAACGCCGTCTCGCCGAGGAAACTCACGATATTTACATCTTGGACGAGTTCACCTACCCGATTAAATGGGGCTGGATTGATGTAGATGATGTGGTGGAGACGCTGCGGAACCGCCCAGGTACACAACATGTGGTGATGACGGGCCGTGATGCAGATCCGAAGCTCATTGAGGTGGCTGATCTTGTTACGGAAATGACCAAGATCAAGCACCCGATGGATGTGGGACGTAAGGGGCAGAAGGGCATCGAGTGGTAACTCCAGGTGTGTGCATTGCCGCGTCCGCGTCTGGCACGGGCAAAACCACCATCGCCACTGGCCTAATGGCAGCGCTGGCGCGCACGCATACGGTTGCGCCCTTTAAAGTTGGGCCGGATTACATTGATCCTGGTTACCATGCCCTGGCTGCTGGTAGAGCTGGGAGGAACCTGGATTCGGTGATGTGCGGGACGTCGTTACTCGGCCCGTTGTACGCGCATGGCAGCCAGGGTGCAGATATCGGAGTGGTCGAGGGAGTGATGGGGCTTTTCGACGGCCGCATCACCGACCAGGTGTACACGGATTACGCGCCGGGTTCGACTGCTGAGGTGGCCGCAACCCTGGGCCTACCGGTGGTGCTGGTGGTGGATGTGCGGGGGATGAGCCAGTCGGTCGGTGCGGCCGTGAAGGGTTTCGCCACTGCAGCGGATGGGGTGCGTGTGGCTGGCGTGATTCTCAATAAGGTGGGTACGTCCCGGCATGAGGCGGTGTGTCGTTCGGCGGTGGAATCGCAGGGCATTCCGGTTCTGGGAGCGTTACCCCGAGTGGACAAGGTGGAAGTGCCTTCAAGGCATCTGGGATTGGTCACCGCTGCTGAGCACGGGAGTGCTGCGATGCAGGCTGTGGAACGCATGGCGGATCTGGTGGCAAAGCATGTGGATCTTGACGTGGTGAGGGGGTTGGCATCGTGTTCTTATGCAGGTTCGGCCTGGGATCCCGCTGCCGTGGTGCAGCGTGTGCCTGGTGATCCAGTGGTTGCTGTTGCGGGTGGCCCGGCGTTCACATTTGCGTATGCGGAGCATGCGGAGGTGCTGGAGGCGGCTGGCGCAAAGGTTGTGCACTTTGATCCTCTCAGGGATCCACTTCCACCCTGCGATGGATTGATTATTCCGGGTGGTTTCCCGGAAGAGCATGTGGAGGATTTGTCGTCACGCCATGATCTTCAGGACGCAGTTCGCGCCCATGTGGCGGCGGGCAAACCCGTTCATGGGGAATGCGCGGGACTGTTGTGGCTGCTGGAGAGTCTGGATGCCTATCCCATGCTGGGTGTGATTGACACCCACGCGGCCATGGGGCGCCGCTTGACTCTGGGGTATCGTGACGCGGTGGCTCTGACGGATTCAGTGCTGTTTCGTGCAGGCGAACGGATTACCGGCCACGAATTCCACCACACAGCCTTGACTTCCCAGGAGGTGGCAGGCTGGGAATCGGCGTGGGGTTGGCGTGCGTGGGATGGCCGCGCGGTGCGTGAGGGTTTTTCGCGGGGAAACATTCACGCGTCCTACATGCATTGCCACCCGGCGTCGTTGCCGCAGGCTGTGGAGCGTTTCGTGCGGGCGTGCGTTGACGCCCGAAACAGCGCATCTTAAGCTCGCACGCGCTACACGACGGGGCTTAGCTTTCCGTCTGCCATGGTCAGCTCGCGGTCGGCGTGGTCGGCGGCATCGCGGTCATGGGTGACCAGCAGAGTGCCCACGTTTTCAGAGCGGACCAGATCGAGCAGCAGCTCCATGACAATCCGGGAACGCTGGGAGTCGAGGGCTGAAGTGGGTTCATCGACAACCAGCAACTCCGGGGAGTTCATCAGGGCACGGGCAATGTTGACGCGTTGGCGTTGCCCGCCGGAGAGTGCCCCTACACGGCGGTCCGCACAGTCACCGAGATCAAGCCGTTCCAGCAGCTCCATGCCCCGGCTACGCACTTCCTTTCGCTGTGCTTTTTGACGCCACGGCGGCCCGAGATGCCGCATCATTTCCAGCTGTTCAAGGGCGGTGAGAGAGGGGATGAGGTTGGACTGCTGGAACACAATGCCGATGCGGTTTCGCCTACACTCCGCGGCTTGCTTTCCACTCAAACGAGCAAGCTCTGTGTCTCCCAGCATGATGGATCCACTGTCGGGCGTGATGAGTGTTGCGGCGAGCGCCAACAGGGACGATTTTCCCGAGCCAGATGGCCCAGTAATGGAGATGAGTTCCCCAGGTTTCAAGGTAAAGGACACATTGTTCACAGCGGTGACGCGGTCTTTGCCGTCGGGGAAAGTGAGGGTGACGTCAGTGAAGGAAAGTTCTGTGGTCATCGGTTTTCCCCTAGGGCGGATAGTGCGGAGGCAGAGCGGAGGAAGCTTAGCGCCGCTGCCGCGCCGCCGAGCCCGAGAAGGAAAATAGCCACCGCCGGTAGAAGGATACTCCCAGGAGAGATAGAGAAGGGGAGTGAATCGCCAATACTATGCGCGGCGATGAGCGTGATGCTGATCCCCAGCACAATGCCCAGGCCCAGAATCATCGCTGCCTGGCCTAGCGCGTCCACGATCAGCGCCGATGATGAGGCACCGAGTGCTTTCAGCGTGGCAATGTCTGGTTTGCGTTGCATCATCCATATGGTGAAAAACGCGCCAGTGACCAGGGCAGTGACAATAAACAACATGATGTTAATGAGCATCAGGCTCATGGATTGTGCTTTGAAAGCGGTTAACGCTTGGGGCATATCCTTCGTGGCTATCTGCACCACCTTGGGATTGTCCGGGGTGATGGCAGAACCGGTGAACACGACATTGGCGGGTTGATCGTCGGGAAGGCGCGTCCATAAGACTTTTTGGTGGCTGTACCAGTCATCACCAGTGATGCCGTCCACAATGAGTTCTTCACCCTTTATAGTGATGGTGTCACCTGCGCCGACTCCCAGGGCTTCCGCAGCGCCTGAAGATGCGTACACATGACCAGACTCCGGTAGCGGGGTGGCATCATCCGCCGGACCGGATGCACCTGGACGCACGGCAAGCACCGCCAGGGGTTCCTCATTGAGCACCACGCGGGTGATGCCAACGGCGGTGGCGGTAGGGGAGGCATCGACAAGCGACTTTGTGTCGTCAAGGGTCAGCTCGGAGCGGTCGAGATTGTCATTCGACAGGTAGGCGTAGCTGCCACCCAGAGTGGAAAAAGCGGCAACGTTTTGATACCGCAAACCACCCGTCAAGCCGAAGAGGAAACTTACCAGCAGCGCCAGCATGGCCACCGTCAAGGTGATCAGCGTGAAGCGCCCACGGGCGGCGCGAATATCGCGAAGGGCCAGAAACATAACGCTGATTGTACAGTTGGTACGACCTAGCCCAGCTGTGGTCTCGGTGCGCAGTCGGTCTACACTTAATGATCATGAACCAACCCCCTGAAGCCTTGCCGGGCGTCACCCTTGTGGGTGGCGGCCCTGGTGCCTGGGACTTGATTACCGTGCGCGGCATGCGCGCCCTGCAGAACGCCGATGTCATCCTCGCCGACCACCTCGGTCCCTCCACTGAGCTGGAAAAGCTCTGCGACCTCTCCGGTAAGACGCTTATCGACGCCGCGAAATTACCGTACGGACGCCAGATGGCGCAGGAAAAAATCAACGAAATCATGGTTGAACACGCGCGTCAGGGAAGCAACGTGGTGCGTCTTAAAGGCGGTGACCCCTACGTGTTTGGCCGGGGCTTTGAGGAGGTACAGGCATGCCAGGAAGCTGGCATTCCCTGCACAGTTGTACCTGGCGTGACCAGCGCCATTTCCGTGCCCGGCGCGGTGGGTGTTCCTGTCACACAGCGGGGAGTTGTGCATTCTTTTACTGTCATCTCTGGCCACGTACCCCCTGGGCATCCGCAGTCTCTGAACAACTGGGAGGCTTTGGCACAGACCGGCGGAACCCTTGTTGTGATCATGGGTGTGAAAAACTCGCGCAGTATCGCGGATGCGCTCCTTGCAGGTGGGCGTTCTGCTGATACACCCGCAGCTGTGATCCAAGAAGGAACCACCTCAGAAGAACGAACTTTTCGCTGCACGTTAAGTACGCTTGCAGATGTGATTGAGCACGAAAGTATCAAACCCCCAGCCGTCTACGTGATCGGTGAGGTGGCCGACCTGTGACCCGACCAGCCACCACAACACATACCTACCCCGTCACCGGCAATGCCTTTGGGCTGCCACTCCTGATCATCTCCGCGTTGCAGCTCATGGTGGTGCTGGACGGCACGGTGGTGAATCTGGCCCTGGCCCGCATCCAGGTGGAACTGGGTCTTACTGATTCTCTCCGCAGCTGGATTGTCACCTCCTACGCCCTTGCCTACGGCGGATTGCTACTTCTTGGTGGCCGACTGGGTGACGTGTTCGGGCGGAAACGCACATTCCTCATTGGGGTGAGCATGTTTACCCTTGCCTCGCTAGCCTGCGGTCTGGCTAACGGTGCAGGAGTGCTGCTGGTGGCGCGCGTGATTCAAGGAATCGGTGCGGCCGTCGCATCACCAACAGCCATGGCACTGATCGTGGTGACTTTCGCGCCGGGGAAACCCCGCAACCAGGCTTTTTCCGTGTTTGCCATGATGACGGGGTTGGGGTCAGTGTTGGGGCTGGTTGTCGGCGGGGCTTTGACTGAAGCCAGCTGGCGCTGGATTTTCCTCATCAACGTGCCCATCGGCGTGTTCATTGTTGGCCTGGGTGTGAAGTACTTGTTTAGTACAGGGCAGTCCGAAAAAATGGCCCTTGATGTGCGCGGCGCCGTCTTGGCAACCGGGGCGTCGACACTTCTGGTGTTCGGTATGACGGAAGGCGGCGTTGGCTTCACCGCTCCCGTTATTGGATCCGTGGTTTTGGGTGTCGTACTGCTCATTGGATTCTTCCTCTCGCAGCGTACGGCCGCTAACCCGGTGCTTCCGTTGGGGATGTTTGCGCACCGAAGCCGCACGTTTGTGTTTGTGTCGCTACTGCTGGTGGGGGCGCTGCTCATGGCTATGACGGTTCAGGTTGCGCTCTTTGTTCAGGAGGTTTCTGGGTTACGGACCGCTGACGGCTGGGACTGGCGTTCATTCCGTTTGCCTTTGCCCTGGCCACTGGGTCTGCCATTTCTGGACGGTTGGCTGAAGTGGTGTCCCCGCGTTGGATCGTTGCTGGTGGCGGCGTGATTCTCATTGGAGGGTTTGTGTTTAGCTCCATGCTTGATGAGCACGCCTCTTATCTGCCGGACCTCCTGATTCCGATCTTGGTGATTGGTGTTGGCCTTGGCATTGTCCTGATCCCACTCACGTTGTCAGTGGTGGCTGGGGTGAAACCCACGGAGGTTGGCCCGCTGACCGCGACCTCGCTGGTGTGCCAGACCCTAGGCGGCCCGCTGGGGCTTGCTGCGGTCACGGCCTACGCAGAGATGCGTACTCGCAGCCGTCTGGGGTCCGCGTTTGACACCCTGAATCGCTCTGCACTTGACGACGCCGCCCGGGCCGCCCTCGGTGACGGCTACACCGGCTCCCTGCTCATCTGCGCAGGATTGGCCGTTGTGGTGGTCATCCTGGTGGTGGCATTTGTGAAATTCACGCCAGAGGATATTCGCGAGGGCAAGGCCGCCGAAGCTGCAGCGCAGCGGGGCTAATGCAACCTACATCTTCCTCATCATTCTGATCAGCACAATGAGGATGGCGATCAGGACTGCCGGGATGAAAAGCACCACACCAAGCATAAGAAGGCCAATAAGAATCTCGGCGGCACCAATGGTAGACATTGTTCCGACCCTACCGGAGATCAGCCCGTGGGATGAAGAATATGCGAATGCACTCGGGATAGTTTTGGAGCCATGAGATCGTTATCGTGGCCTACAAGGTGGGTGGGCTCGCCCCTGCGGGTGCTACTTATCGTTGTATTTTCAGGGTTTTTCCTCGCAGAGCTTACTACTCATACGGTACGCAGCATACCTGATATGACTACTAACTTTGTCATTGCGTGTGCTCTGTTGTTTCACCCAGTGCGTCGAGAAATCTGCACAGGGATTATTGCGGTCAGTCTTTTCATCATCGTTTTTATGCCGTGGGAATCACATTTTACGCCGACAGCAGTCGTTTTTTATGTCACCTATCTTGTGAGTGCATATTCACCGCCGAAATGGCGGCGGGTATGGCTACCGGTGATTATTGTTGGTGTGGGTCTCGCTATCGTGATGAACCGCACGTTTATCGATGAAATCTTATTCTCAGTGCTGACTCTCCAAGGCATATGGCGCGCCTGCAGCTGTACCCCATGATGGCTGCCTTTAGCCTGATTGGGCTTGGTTTCTTCTGGCTTTTGGGCTTGCAGAGGCGCCGCCAGGATGCAGACCGTCAGGCGTTGAAGGATCGTGCCGAGTTGGCGGCTGTGGTGGAGCGCACCAGGATTGCCCGGGAAATGCACGATATTGTGGCGCATAACTTATCGGCGGTGATCGCGCTGGCAGATGGTGCGCGATACGCGGCGGCAAAAGACCCGCAGGTAGCCTCAGATACACTAGGCACCATCGCGGAGACGTCGCGCGAGGCGTTGAACCAGATGCGTGGGTTGTTAAGCGTGCTGCGGGATGATGCAGTCCGTGATCCAAATGCAGTAGGTGTGTCTGCAGTTGAAGGTTTGCTTGCCGACGCCCACCGCACCGGCCTCACCGTCACCAGCACCGGTTTTGACGAGCTCCCAGAAGGGCTGCCGCAGCTGACGCAATCGACGTTGTATCGGGTTGTGCAGGAATTGCTCACGAACATGCTGAAGTATTCCCCAGATCGTCATGGCACACTTACCGCAGAGGTGACTGATCGCAGGATTCGCATCATCTCAGCAAATAAGCAGGGGGATTCTGAATCGGATCCGGGTTTCGGTCTGATCGGAATGAGGGAGCGGGTTCATGCGTTAGGTGGCACAATGCAAGTATCCCGTGATGAAGAATTTACTGTGACGGTGGAGTTGCCGCGATGACAAAAATATCCGTTGGGCTTGTAGACGATCAACCCCTGGTGCGTACTGGGTTTGCCATGCTCATCAATTCCCAAGATGATATGGAAACCAGCTGGGAAGCCAGTGATGGTGCGGAGGTTCCGACGCAAACCCATGCGGATATTGTGCTGATGGATGTGCAGATGCCCAAGGTCAACGGCATCGAAGCCACCCGCGCACTGCTGCGTTCAGATGCAGACACCAAAGTGATCATGCTGACGACCTTTGACGATCAGGATTTTGTCAGCGGTGCCATTGAGGCGGGGGCCAGTGGCTTTTTGCTGAAAGACGCGCAGCCCGAGGAGCTGCTTCACGCTATCCGGCTGGTATATGCCGGGCAAGCAGTGCTGGCACCAAAGCGACAGCGAGGGTGCTGGGTATGCTGAAGAACCAGGGCGTCGATAAGCACGTGGAGCCTCCCGACCAGGGGGTACTGGACGAGCTCACTCCGCGGGAACATGAGGTTCTCAGGCTTATTGCGCTGGGGCTATCCAATGAAGAAATAGCGGTGGCGGAGTATGTGTCCATGGCGACGGTAAAAACACACGTGCGGCACATCCTCATGAAAACCAATTCGCGTGACCGTGTGCAGGCCGTGCTGTGTGCGTATCGGAACGGGTTGGTCACAACTGAGGAACTTTTGCGGCACCCTCTAGACTGACGCAGTGCTATACCACAAGGGTTAATGCTGTTGGTGAGGTTATTTCCACGGTCATTCCGGCTGCGCGGGCGATGGCTGCTACCTCATCGATGCTGGTGGGGTCCTGTTCGCTCAGCGCCAGTACGCGCGCGAGTTCCCCTTTGTAGTGCTTATTAAAGTGGCTGACCACTTTGCGGGTACCGTCTGGCTGAACGGACTCCACCCGAACCGTAATGGCGGTTTTCAGTCGGCCCAACTGCTGGTAAGTGCCGCTGCGCAGATCCACCACCAGGTCATCGGCTGACGACAGCACCTCAGTAATCAGCCCTCCCCACCGGGACTTCAGTGTGGGGGTTGTGCTGCTGCTGCGAGTGGGTAGCTTTGTGCCGCCCGACAAGCGATAATGCGGAATCAAGTCCCCGGCACGCACCACACCAAACAGGGCCGATCCTATGGCCAGGCGCTGCAATGCCTCGTTGGGAAGGGTGCCGGCGGACAGGGCGTCGTAGAGCACACCCGTGTAACGGAGGATCGCCGGGGTGGTGGGGGAGGTGAGGAGCTGTTGGTTTGCCTCCCACCTCGGCGGCGAGCTTGTCGCTGATGCCCAGGACAGTGAACGGGTCATCCAAGGCCACGAGGTCAGCGGCTATCTGTTTCCGCACTGAATTCAATTCAGGGAAACTCAGGGAGTCCCAGTCTAGGGGCGGGTGGTCACCGCCGAAAGATTTGGTTTCGCTTGGTGGGAGGACAATGAGCATGCACTCAACAATAACCGGGTATATTTACTTTTCATGATTACCCGTATGTCCACGCTCTTTCTGCGTACCCTGCGTGAGGACCCAGCCGACGCTGAGGTTCCCAGCCACAAGCTCCTTGTCCGCGCCGGATACATCCGTCGCGTGTCGCCAGGTGTGTACTCGTGGCTGCCGCTGGGCTTGAAAGTTCTGCGCAACATTGAGCGTGTTGTTCGCGAGGAAATGCAGGCCATCGGTGCCCAGGAAATTGAGCTTCCTGCGCTGCTGCCACGCGAACCCTACGAGGTGACTAACCGCTGGACGGAATACGGTGATGGGTTGTTCCGGCTGAAGGACCGCAAGGATGCCGATATGCTGCTGGGACCCACCCATGAGGAAATGTTTACCCTGATGGTCAAGGACATGTACTCCTCCTACAAGGATTTCCCCGTCACGCTGTTCCAGATTCAGACGAAGTACCGCGACGAGGAACGTCCCCGCGCCGGTATTCTGCGCGGGCGCGAGTTTGTGATGAAGGACTCCTACTCCTTTGATATGACCGATGAGGGGTTAGAGGACTCTTACCAACGCCATCGTCGTGCCTACCAGCAGATTTTCGACCGCTTGGGTGTTGACTATGTGATCTGCAAAGCAACATCAGGTGCCATGGGCGGTTCCGCCTCTGAGGAATTCCTCGCCGTGTCGCCCAATGGCGAAGACACGTTTGTGCGCGCCACCCACGGCGACTATGCGGCAAACGTGGAGGCCGTGGTCACGCAGCCGGGTGTGGAACGCGAGATTGAGGGTTTGCCCGAGGCACAGGTGCACGAAACACCGAAGTCAGAAACCATTGATGCACTGGTTGATTGGGCGCGCTCGGCTGGAGTGCGTGTCGACGGCCGCGAGGTCCAGGCATCCGACACCCTCAAGTGCTTGATGGTGAAAGTCACCGCCCCCGGTGAGGAACCCGAACTGCTGGGCGTGCTGGTTCCAGGCGACCGCGAAGTGGACATGAAACGCCTGGAAGCATCACTCGAACCAACCGTGGTTGAACTCGCCTCTGAAGCTGATTTTGCCGCTAACCCGTTCCTGGTGAAAGGCTATGTGGGTCCGCGTGGTCTGGCAGCCAACGGCGTGCGCATGCTCGCCGATCCCCGTGTCGTTCGCGGCACCACCTGGATCACGGGTGCCGACGCCCCCCAACGCCATGTTGTTGGACTCGCTGTAGGTCGTGATTTTGAGCCTGACGGTTACATCGAAGCCGCCGAGGTGCATGAAGGCGACCCCGCCCCTGATGGACAAGGCACCCTTACCCTTGAACGAGGGCATTGAGATCGGGCATATTTTCCAGCTTGGTCGCAAATACACTGATGCCTTTGACGTGCAGATTCTCGACGAAAACGGCAAGCGATCCATCCCCACTATGGGGTCATATGGAATCGGTGTATCACGCCTCGCCGCGGTTGTGGTGGAGCAGCGCCACGACGACAAGGGGCTCAACTGGCCGGTAGAAATCGCCCCCTACCAGGTGCATGTGGTGGTGGCCAACAAAGACTCTGCCGCTGCCGCCGCCGCTGAAGAGGTAGCGCAGGAACTCTCCAATGCTGGGTTGGATGTGCTTTTCGACGACCGCCCCAAAGTCAGCCCCGGCGTCAAGTTCAAGGACTCCGAACTCCTGGGCATGCCCTACGTGGTAGTACTTGGGCGCTCCTTCGCCGACGGCAAGGTCGAGCTTCGGGTTCGCGGTGGCGAGACGGAAGAATTGCCGTACGGTGAGGTTGTCGCCAGAGTGAGTGAGTTGGCGCGGGGATAATTGTAGTTACCGCATCCAACTGGTTGGTTAGGTGCGGTGCTGCCGCTGGGCCACCTCGTTTGGGGGACATTTTTTCATAGAAAACCCGTTCCAAATAAGAGTTCAATGATTATTGAATAAACCCCATTCATGGGCGACTGTCCCGGTGATTAGCTGAGACCATGGTCACTATGGTCACTTCATTGAGACGATATCCCACCCAGACACTCGCCGCGATTATGAGTATTGCGGGTGTGCTGTTGGCAGTATTAACAGTGCCGCAGGCTGTTGCTGAGAACTCCTCGGATTCCCCATCAACATCGGTGATTATCGACGCCTCGGGTTCCATGCTCGCCCCGGATGCTGGTGGGCAAACCCGCATGGATGCCGCGAAACAAGCAACCGAAGGCTTACTCAACGACCTCCCCAAAGAACAACGGTTATCCCTGTTAACCTATGGCACCCAGACCGGTAGTGGTGATGAGGAAAAAGCCGCAGGCTGCCAGGACGTCACCACCCTGGTGCCTATGGGTGGTAATCGCGCGGAGATGGTCTCCAAAGTCAAAGGCTTTAAATCCCTAGGGGCTATACCCCGATTGGAAAATCCCTACAACAGGCGGAGAAAGAACTGCCCGGCCAGGGTGCACGGCAGATTGTGCTGGTCTCGGACGGTATTGATACCTGCGCCCCACCACCAGTGTGTGAGGTAGCTAAGCAGATTCGTGAGCGTGGGGTGGATATTGTCATCAATGTGATTGGGTTGAATGTGGATGACCAAGCCCGTAGTGAGTTGCAGTGTGTGGCCAAAGAGGGTGGGGGGTCGTATGCGGATGCCAAGGATGCGGCGTCGTTAAAAGAGCAGTTGGTGTTGAAGTCCACTCGTAATCTGCAGGGAGTATAAGTCTGGTGGTGGGCAGGCTCATGGGACGCCGACGGCAGCGGATGCACCTGTAATCGAGGCGGGTGGGCATGAAGGACGGGAAACCTGATCCGAAAGCATTATCAGGATGTGATTCCTGCTGCGAAGTCTGATTCCAAACAGGAGTTGCACTGGAAAGTGAAACTGGACAAAGGGGAGAGATTTGGCATTGGGTTTATGGCCCCACCGCCACCACTCACAGGGAATAGTCTTGGCAGCTACATCATCATTAAGGCAGTGATTAAAGGCCCTGGTGGTGCTTCGGCGTGCGAGGATAAAAACATGAGCGGCAATAGCAGTGAGTTTTCTCAGCCCGTAGCTGGTTATGCTCTTTACAAAGGTGGCTGGTGAGGGATTTTCTTCCTGTGAGCCGGGCGAATACGATGTTTTTGTGGAAAGTAGTGGTCCTGCTGCTGCGAATCAGGATCTTCCGCTTGAGCTGATGCTGTGGAAAGTGCCAGAGGCTGCTGATGCGACAACCACTTCGGCACCGCCGACGGATAAACCGCAGCCAACAAACGTTGAGCTGGGTACCTCAGCTGGTAAGTTGCCTAGCGCGTTGGGTCCGTCCGATGCCCCGACAGTGAAGCCTGGGACCTACGATGTGGAGATTGTCCCTGGTGAAATGCTGTGGTTCAAGGTTCCTGTGGCTGAGGGGCAGCGTTTGCAAATGGCGTTTGATGTGCCACCAATTGATGTAGAAAACCCCAACGATCTGAAAGAGGACCTAGGACGGAGGATTTCCTGGAATGTGATGGGACCGACGTTCTATCCGCTATCTACGAATGCGCTCAAGGATGACACCTATTTTCATGATGACAATGTGGAAGCCATCAAAGATAAAACGGCGACTGGCACGATGACCACTCAGCCGATTCGCTGGAACAACATGAACAGCAGCGACTCGGATGTTTCCGGCAGTTTTGTTTCTGGGGAACAATACGTCGCTCTAAGGTACAGCACTCTTTTCCGCAAGGCAGATCAAAAATACGCAATCAATTCCTGTTAAGTTCCGCGTCGCGGTGGCTGCCACAGGGTGAGGCGGAAAAAGGCCCCAACCTTGAGCTATAACGGGCGAGCAACAATCCACAACTGCGTCGGCGGCCACGGATAGCTCCTCAACCTCCGCCAATGCTGATGGTGGGAACTCTACGGGTGGAATCCGACGCACTGCAACGACGCTGGCGGTAGGCGGTGGTGCTGTTGGGCTTGTCGCACTTCTTGTGATTGGCGTGGTGATCATCACGCGCAAGCGGCGATAGTTCCAGTACAAGTGTGTAAAGTTTGTATACGCTTAGGTCGGAAATGGGGTGTTTCCAGGCCTGACGGTATACAAACTTTACATAACCCGCATTTTGATCGATCATCACAGCCCAGCAACTCGTTGTGCGTCACCGCAGGCTTTCGTAAATCCCCAGTAACTGTTCGGTGAGCGGGGATTGCACTGTCCGGGTTTGGGAGTTCAGCATGTGCGAGCTCATCGTAGAAACTTGGCTGGGGTTTTCAAGCAGGTAGCGTATCGCCTCCGCAATGTTTTTGGCGAATGGTTTGTTTGTCAGCAGTCCACCGTCGTCTGGGATGACTTCACCAAGATCGGCATCGCAGTACACCACTGGCGTACCAGCTGCAGTGGCTTCCAGGAGCGTCATGGGCTGGTTGTCAAAGTCATAGGAGCTGAGCACAAAAATGTGGTGGTCGCGCATGGCTTCCACAACGGTGCTTTGTGGTACGCCTCCGTGCAGATGTACGCGGTCTCCTAGACGGTGGTGCTTGATGTATCGGCGTACAGAAGGAAGATTCGGGCCGTCGCCGTACATGTCCACGGTCACCGAGTCAGGAAGTTGTTTCATGGCTTTCAAAAACACCAGTGGACGTTTCTCGTTGGACATGCGTGAGCACCACAGGATGCGTAAATCTTCACCGGGGCTGTAATGCCGGGGCGAGGAAGTGTGAAGTTTGTCCACAAGCGACGGATCCAAGCCGTTGGACAGGACTGTCAGGGGTTTGGTTACGCCCTGATCCTGGAGTTTTTGTGCAAAGTGGTGAGAGGGGACAATGACATGTTGGGCATGGTTTGCCTGGCTGACCATCACGCGCCACATGCGTCGGGCGAGGCGAGTGCGAGTGTAGGATGCTTGTTCAAGGCTGATGGACGAGCGTGGCACAAAATGTTTGTGCATCCACGCCAGCCATATGCTGGAGACGTGGGGCATTGGCAGGACGTCGCGCACATAGGCGTCGATACGCGTGTGCATGGATTGCACCAGCGGAATGTTGAAGATTTCGCTGGCCCGTACGCCGGCGAAGGCGGCACCCATTTCGCTATGAACGTGGATTATGTCGATGTCACCGAGTTTTTCGATGCTGGATACCCCTGCGTTGATGACCTTGCGAGGTGGCCAACAGAAAGGGTACCCGTCTGGTTTGATGACGCTGCTGGTGGGCAGGCGAACCACGGTGGGGTCATCACTGGGTTCGTGAAGCGGACAGAAAACCGTAACCGTGTGTCCAGCTGCTTCCAGGGTGTCCTTCTGCGCCTTGATCGAGGTTTGAACACCACCCAGTGTTGGCAGGTAGTAATCAGTGAACACGGCTATATGCATGAACCGCACTATACCGTGTATGAGGGAACCGCCGCGTACAAAAAGAGCGAAGTTCTGTGGTGTTTGGGTATCGACGTCCTGTTAGTTACGGAGTGCTTTTATGGCTTCGGAGTACACCGTCAGTAACTGGTCGGTGTACTGGTGTTGCATGGTGGTGCCTCGCGCGGCGATCATGTGCTCACTCATCTCCGAAATGCAGTCGGGATGGTTGAGAATGTTGCGTAGAGTGGCTGCGACGTCCTGCGCGTCAGGGCTGGTGGTGAGTATTCCGCCGCCGTCAGGAACAGTTTCACTGAGATCTGGATCGCAGTAGAGGATAGGCGTTCCCGCTGCGATAGCTTCCAAAAACACCATGGGTTGGTTATCAAAATCGAAGGAGGTGGACACAAACACATGGTGGTTGCGCATTGCGTCCAATACCGCGTTTTGTGGGACGCTGCCATGCAAGTGGACACGCTGCTCCAGCCCGTGGCGGCGAATAAAACGTCGCACTGATGATAGTGCTGGACCCGTGCCATACATGTCGGCGATCACTGTTGGGGGAAGCTGGCAGATTGCCTCTAAGAACGCGAGTGGCCTTTTCTCTTGGGATACCCGCGCGCACCACATCACGCGCAGTGGTTCTCCGGCTGAGCGTGTGCGTGGTGCAGAGGGTGGAAGTTGGTCCAGAACCGCTGGTTCCAGCCCGTTGGACAGCACCGTGAGTGGTTTGATCACACCTTGGTCGTGGAGTTTGCGGGCAAAGTGGTGCGAGGGAACGATGACATGTTGCGCCTGATTCGCCTGGTTGACTAGCAGACGCCACATGCGCCGAGCGAGGCGGGTGCGTGTGTAATACGCTGGTGTAAGGGGAATATCGGCGAGGGGAATAGAACGTCGATGGAGTGAGGCCAGAATGAATGTGCTGACTGAAGGCAAGGGTAAAACGTTTTTTGTGTACACATCAACGCGACCATGCATGGTTTGTACGATTGGAATTCTTAGTGACTGCCCAGCGTGGATGCCGCCGATTGCGGCTGCCATTTCACTGTGAATGTGAATAATATCCACGTCGCCTAGCTCACGTATGTGGGAAATGGACGCGTCAATAACTGCGTCTGGTGACCAGGCGAAAGGATAGTTGTCTGGTTTGAAACGCGTGCTCGTGGGGAGGCGCACAATGCTCGGATCGGTGCTGGTCTGGTGCAGTGGACAGAAAATAGTGACTTTGTGCCCAGCCTTTTCAAGGGTGTCTTTTTGCGCTTTGATGGAGGTTTGAACCCCACCCAAGGTAGGCAGATAGTAGTCAGTAAACACCGCGATGTGCATGATCAGCACTATACCGTGAAGGCTGTGGGGAGGGTCGTGGTTTTGCTAGGGTGAATGAAAGTGTGATGTTAGGTGCGAGGATATAGAAAGCGGACATGGCAACAATACTGATCACGGGAGCCACTGGTTTTCTGGGTAAATATGTTGTGGATGAGTTTCTGCGGCATGGCTATCAAGTTGTTGCTCACGGCAGGAACGCCACTCGGCTTGCGCAGCTACATGACCAGGGGATACAGACGCTGAAGGGCGATCTGCAGGAGCTGTCGCATGTGACGATGCGTGTCGACGCCGTGGTGCATGCCGCCGCATTATCCACCGTCTGGGGCCCGTGGCAGCGGTTTTATCGCAACAATGTTGAGGGTACCCGTCACGTAGTTCAGTTTTGCCAAGCAAATAATATCCCGCGTCTTGTGTTTATTTCATCGCCGAGTATTTATACAATGCCAAAAGACCGGCTGGGTATTCGCGAAGATGATGTTGATGAACGCAACATGCTCACCAACTATATTCGCAGCAAAATTATGGCCGAAGCCGTGGTCCGGGAAGCAAGTGAATCGGGTATAAGCACAGTGATTTTGCGACCACGCGGTATTGTTGGAGTGGGGGACACCAGCATTGTTCCGCGATTATTGGAGGCAAACCGGACAATGGGAATCCCGCTATTTCGGGGCGGGCACAATGTTGTGGATCTCACCTGCGTTGAAAACGTTGCCTTGGCTATACGGTTGGCGGTGGAGGCGGATGCCAGCGCCATTACTACCGGTGTCTACAACATTACAAATAAAACTCCACGCAGTCTCATCTCCATTCTTGAACAGCTTTTTTTCCGGGCTATCCACAACACCGCACTATCGGAATCGATATTTCTGGATCGTGTACGGTGTTGCCGCCGCTGTGGAATGCCTATACAAAGTGCTGCGCATTGATAAAGAACCCATGATTACGCGGTACACGGTATGCACGCTGGGGTGTTCACAAACCCTTGATGTGAGTGCCGCCACACGCGATTTAGGCTACGAGCCGATAATGAGCCTTGACGAAGGGATAGCGCGCTATGTCGCTTCACTCACCAATTAACGACGCCGCGTCCACACCACACGGCATCACAAAGATACGCTATTACCAGTGCGGATATTGTGTGAATGAGATGTCACACATCTACAAGGGGTACCCGAAAGAAAAACGAATTTTTCCGGCCGGGGTGTTTCTCTTGGAACATGCTACCGAGGGGAGAATCCTGTTTGATACAGGGTATTCCCGCGATATTTTCACAGCCGGTTGGCGCAGTAAGCTCTACCAGGCACTGAATCCAGCGACGGTGACGGCTGAAGATGAGCTGCCTGCACAGCTGGAAAAAGATGGCATCGCGCCGGAGAGCATCAACTACGTTATTCTGTCCCATTTACACCCCGATCACATCGGTGGGGTGAAATTCTTTCCGCAGAGCACGTTCGTGCTATCGCAGGAAAGTTACGATGTATTCCGCACGCCAAAGCTTGCCGACCTCGTGTTTCCTTCTTTTTTGCCCAACTGGTTTGCAGAGAAAGTCCACGTTGTTGATAGCCACCGTATGCTGCTTGATACGAATACCGGGGTTGAAGGACATGACTTCTTTGGTGACGGGAGCCTTCTGCTTACAGGACTAAGCGGACATGCACGCGGCCAGGTTGGTGCTTATCTTCCTGGGCAGTTGCTGCTGGCTGCTGATGCATCGTGGGGGACTGATCTGATCGATTACACCGATTCGATGCGCTTTCCAGCGCGGTTGATCCAGGCCGACTATGGCGAATACAAACGAACGGTGGGTCGTGTGAAGCATCTGCGTGAGATGAATATTGATGTCTACTTTAGCCACGAGCAATACTCAGTGAAAGACATTCTGTAATGAGCGGAGTTCGGCAGAAACTGCTGGTAGCCGTTTCTTTTGTGCAGAATCGGTGGTTGCGCAGGCTCCATACGCGTGCTGCTGTTGAGCGCTTTCAGGCGCGCCATGTGAAAAAGCACGGCGCTTTTCTGCGTCAGCATTCCCCGTATTTTCGTGATCGTCCGCTTATCCGCAGTGTGGAAGACCTGGAGCAGTACCCACTAATGGATAAGGCGATGATGATGGCGGAGTTTAACGCATTAAATACCTGCAATCTGGATCGAGACACTGCCTTGGATATTGCCATCCAGTCGGAGAAAACTCGTGACTTCCAGCCGATGTATAACGGGGTATCGGTGGGGTTATCGTCAGGAACAAGCGGACATCGTGGGCTTTTTGCTATCAACGACAAGGAACGCTACGCCTGGGCCGGTGCCGTGCTGGCCCGCTTTTTGCCTAAGGGCCGGCTGCGCGGACATCGCATCGCCTTTTTCTTGCGGGCGAACAACAACTTGTATGAGACGGTGAAGTCTAGGTTTATTACCTTCCAGTATTTTGACACCTACCGACCCATGGCGGAGCATATTGATGCGCTGCGTGATTACCAGCCAACCGTGCTTGTGGCACCCCCCTCGGTGTTGAATGTTCTTGCCAGTGCTGTGGAGTCGGGTGAGCTTGTGCTTAAGCCGGATAAAATTGTTGCGGTGGCGGAAGTGCTCACGGTGTTTGATCAGCGTCGTTTCAAAGAAGTTTTCGGGCACGACATTATTTTTCAGGCGTATCAGTGTACGGAAGGCTTTTTGGCCTACACCTGCTCTCGCGGGTCACTGCACCTGAATGAAGACATTGTGTATTTTTGAGAAGGACTTTCTTGATGATCGCCGTTTTGTTCCGATCCTCACGGATTTTCGGCGCAGAACACAGCCGATTGTTCGCTACCGGCTCAACGATGTCCTAGTGCTCGCTGATAAGCCCTGTACCTGTGGCAACGCAACAACGGTGATTGAGCGTATTGAGGGGCGCGAGGATGATATCTTCCTTTTCCCTAGTGTGACCGGTGGTCAGGTCACCGTCTTCTCTGACATGATTGAGCGTTGTCTATTGTATTGCGATGGCGTGACGGATTATCGAGTTGTGCAGGTTGCTGCAGATAAGGTCACCGTCTATGTCGATCCGGCAAACACGCGCATTCACGATACGATTACCCACGAGTTTACGTCGTTAAGCTCTAAGCTGGGTTTTGTTATGCCGGAGATGAATTTCCAGCCGTACGCGGTTGAACCTGGTGTCAAACTTAAACGTGTGGAGCGGCGGTGGTCGCCACTTCAGCAGCCCCTGCAATAAAGACTGCCGGGCGTACACGTGCGGATTTTATGCCTCGGGTGGTTTTACCCAGGCGTTGCCGTACTTGACCGTGTAGAACCGTGCCGGAGATGACCGCAGCGTCGATAAGCTCCTCGCCAGGGAAGAGGGTAAAGGTCCAGGAATCACGGAGTTCACAGTCGGGCATGGTGGTGCCGCATTGCAAGGTGAGGGCTTTCCAGAGTTGCAGGGTCATGAGTTTGCGGGTGTCATACCCACGCACGGTGAATCGCTCGACGGAGGCGGCAACTATGGCATCATAGCTTCCCAACGCCAGCCCGGCTTCGGAGGTGATGGTGACAAATAAGCTCCATGGCGCACCGTCAGCGCAGTGATTGCGTGTAATTCCGATGCGTTCGTCACTGAATTCTGGTTGCGTGACTTCAGGCTGGTCGCGGCGAATGTTGCGGGGCAGGGGCGGGCGGACGTCGAAAAGCTGCGGATTGGGTACCAGCAGTGGCCCGAAAGTGGCGGTGTCGGCGAAGCGGGCATCGCTAAACAGCGCTGTTAGTTCCTGCGTTGCAGCTGCGGCTGCCTCCCATGCAGATGCATCAAAAGCGCTGGTGAGATAGTCGGCCGTGGGGATGGGAACCCCTGCGGATGTGAGGGAGCTAGCTACCGACGGCGCGAGCCATCCCGAGCGACGCAGGTGGTCTGGCAGTTGGTTGCTCATACCTTACGAGGCTACTGGGTGTCGTCTGCATGGGTGAGTTCGCCGCGCACCCGCATGAGGATCACGCCGAGGCGATTTTTCCCGGAACCGTCGCCGCCATCTGCCCAGTAGGAATCTTTGGTGGTGTGTTCGATGAGGATTGCATTTCCGGTAGCGATGAGTTCCGCAGCAATGTCAGGGTTTTGGGTGAACTTTGCCAACACGGCATCGTACATGATGCGTTCTTTCACCGATTCCCAGTCTTTGCGCAGCGGTTTCTTGCGGTCCCTGCCCGCGCGGGCGGCGAGCATGGGGGAGGCGAGCCGACGGATGTTCTTCTGGATTGTTGTGTCGTTGAACTTCATGGCCTGGAAATAGTGTTCAGAGGTTGGCCACGTGGTGCCATCAAGTTCGAAGCTGTAGGCAGCGAAGTTGGACATGTAGCCGTAGTCGTCGTTGGTGCTGTAGAAACGGATTTCGTGGGGGTGGGTGTCCATATCCCCAAAGATAGCAAATATGATGTGCGGTTGCTGGGTGCGTATGATGCCCCGTATCCCGTGCCCCTCATGCAACTGCGGGCCGGAATACCTCAGTGTGAGACTTCCGGCCCGCAAGGGAATCTGACTGCTGTGGTTCTTCTACAGCAGCGACGGTGTTGCCGCCAGCAGGGTACGAGTGTACTCCTGTTCGGCATGGTTGAAGATGTTGTCGGTGGTGTTTTGTTCGATGATCTCACCGCTGAGCATCACGCAGATGCGGTCGGAGACGTACCGCACAGTGTTGATGTCGTGGGAGATGAACACCAAGCCCAAACCGAACTCTTTCTTCAGGTCAAGCAGCAGGTTCAGCACCTGTGCGCGCACTGACACGTCCAGCGCGGAGGTTGGTTCGTCCGCGATGATCAGGTCCGGTTCCAGCGCCAATGCGCGAGCGATGGCGACGCGCTGGCGCTGACCACCGGAGATTTGCCGGGGGAGTACGTCAAGAGCGGATTGCGGCAAACCCACAAGACTGACCAGCTCGCGGACTCGTTTTTCCCTGGATGCAGGATCTCCAACTCCGTGGACCTTCAACGGGTCGAGCAGCTGATCATGCACAGACATGCGGGGGTTCAGCGAGGTTGCCGGATCCTGGAACACCACGGACACGGATTGCCCGAGTTGCTTGCGTTGCGCCCCGCGCGGTTTAAGGGGAACACCTTTGAACAGGATCTTCCCTGAGGTGAGCGGCTGCAGGCCAACCATGACGCGGGCCAAGGTGGATTTACCACAGCCGGATTCGCCCACCAGCCCCACAACCTCGTCACGTCGGGCAACAAAGTTGATGTTTTTGTTGGCGTGAACAGTATCGGGTCGGAAAAGTTTTCCTGTACGGGTTTTGTGGACGACGTTTCCGTCAACAACTTCGATGATCGGCGTGGTCACCGGGGTGGTCTCAGTCATGATTGTTCTCCAGATTCTCCGAGTACGCTGAGCAGTTCATCAGTGACAGCGTAGGAGTGGGTTGTTCCGGGGATGGCGCGCATGTGTGGCTTTTCGTGCAGGCCAATAGTGGGATAGCTGGAGCGCGGTGCAAAGCGGTCGCCGTCCACAAATTCGCGCGGCGAAGGCACGGTTCCGGGGACTTGGTAGAGGCGATCCACACCAGCCTCGATGGAGAGCACCGAGCCGAGAAGGCCCCGGGTGTATTCGTGTCGGGGGTCGGTGAGTATTTCGCGCGTGGTGCCTTGCTCCACCACCTGACCCGCGTACATGACGGTGATTTTGTGTGCCAGGCGGCCGACGAGTGCCAAGTCGTGGGACACAAAGATCATGGCAAAAACCGAGTTTCTCGCGCAGTTCGTTGAGCAGCTGCACAACTTGGTGCTGCACGGTCACGTCGAGAGCAGTGGTGGGTTCGTCGGCGATGAGCAGTCGCGGATTGCGGGTCAGCGCCATGGCGATGAGCACGCGTTGACGCTGGCCGCCGGATAGCTCATGCGGGTAGGACTGCAGTGTACGTTCGGGATCCAAGCCCACCAGTTCCAGCAGTTCCTCGGCGGTTCGTTTGCCGCCACGTTTGGTCAGCTGCTTCATCTGGGTGCGGATCAGCATGGACGGGTTGAGGGCGCTGAGTGCATCTTGGTAGATCATGGCAATCTCATGGCCGCGCAGTGCGTTGTGCTCTTGCGGGCTGAGTTCCAGCAGGTTCTTGCCGTTGTAGATGATCTCGCCGCTGAGTTTCGCAGTCTTGGGGAAGCAGGCCCATAATGGCCATGGCGGTGATGGATTTACCGCACCCGGATTCACCCACCAGGCCCATGGTTTCCCCGGCGCGAACGGTGAAGTTGACGTTATCAACAATCTTCACGTCGCCGTGGGAATTGGGGAACTGGATGGAGAAGTTGCGGACCTCAATGAGATTGTCGTCGGCACCGTCGAACACAAGGCGTCGATCGCTGTTCTTCTCAGCTTCGGCCAGTGCCGACAGGGATTCGTTGAGCGATGCCGCTGCTTCTTCGGCACTGGTCTGGCCGAGGGTGTTGGCTTCGGTGACCACTTCGTTATCAGGTTTCGACGCTGCGGCAGGCTTCACCGCTGGTGCTGCGAGGGCGTCGGTAAGCCCTTCCGCGAGGATGTTCAACGCCAGCACCGTGAGCAGGATCATCAGGCCGGGGAAGAACGTGGGCCACCATGCACCGGTGAGCAGGAGCTGTTTGCCGTCGGCGAGGATGTTGCCCCACGAGGGATTCGGGGGTTTCACACCAGCGTTGATGAAGGACAGGGAGGCTTCGAAGACCACGGCATCGGCAACCAGAACCGTGGCGAACACGGCGATCGGGGCGATGCAGTTGCGGGCCACATGTTTGAGCAGGATGTGTGCGGTAGAGGCACCCAGCACGCGGGAGGCGGAGACGTAGTCTTCACCGAAGGCAGCAATGACGTTGGCGCGGACTACACGGGATAGCTGCGGCACGTAGAGGAAGCCGATGGCGAAGACCAGCACGGGAAGGGAGTTACCAAAAACAGCAACAAATACGGCGGCCAAGGCGATGCCTGGGAAGGACATGATGATGTCCAGCACACGCATCAGCACCTCAGACACAGCCTTGCCAGCGGTAGCGGCAATGGACCCCAATACTGAGGCCGCGACCAGCGCTGCAGCCGTAGCACACAGGCCGATCACCAGCGATGACCGCGCACCGTAGGCCACACGGGAGAAAATATCGCGCCCAATAGCATCGGTACCAAACCAATGATCACCACTCGGAGGTTTCACCGGCGGCCCTGAAGCCAAGGGGGGAGTAGTTGGTCAGCAGCGGGGCCATCACGGCCACAGCCATGACCAGTAGTAGGAAGGTCACCGCGATTTTGGACGGTGCCGGAAGATTCTTCAGATTACTGAAACGGCCACCAGCTTTGTTTTCAAGCTTGGTTGTCAGGTTGCTTCTCATCAAATGCTCCTGATCCTCGGATTGACCAGGACATAGAGCATGTCCACGGCAATGTTAATGATGATGAAGGCAATGGCCACCGTCAGGGTCACACCCTGCACAAGGTATACGTCGTTACGCGTGACGCCATCCAAAATAAGCTGGCCCATCGCCTGAATGTTAAAGATGATCTCAATAATGACGGCGCCACCCATCAAGTAACCCACACGCAAACCCAACACTGTGATCGGTGTGATCAGCGCGTTACGCAGCACATTTCGGGCAACAACCTCTGATTTCGGAATGCCAGCACCAATGGCGGTGCGCACATAGTCCTTATCCAACTCTTCGACCATTGACGTACGGACCACGCGGGCCAGCGAACCGGCAACAGGAATAGCCAACGCCAAGGCGGGCAAGAAAACGTTATTCAGATATACCGCAGGATCCTCGCTGAAAGGTGTCCACCGAACAACAGCGGGGAAGATACCCCAGCCACCTGGAATCGTGCCCAGCCACTGGATCAGCAAAATAGCCAACCAGAATGAGGGGGTAGCCAATGCCGCGATCGAAAAATACGAATAACCTGGTCGGGCCACTGGTCGCGATACAACGCCGCAACCACCCCCAACACCAAGGCCACTGACACAGCAATCAACAAACCAATAAACGTCAACTGTAACGTGATCGGGAAAGCTTTCTGCACTACATCCGTCACAGCTGAATTACCAGCGGTGGTACCAAGATCACCATGGAACATGTTCCACAGGAAATTACCGTAACGGATCAGGAGTGGATCGTTAAGACCGTTTGCTTCGCGGTAGGCTTCCAGTGCTTCCGGGGACGCCGTTTCACCCAGTGCCAAGCGTGCCGGATCAGCTGGGCTGAACGACATGATAAAAAACACCAGGAAAGTGACACCCAGAATCATGATCGGCAACGCGACGAGGCGCCTACCAATAAGCCGAAGAAGATTAGACATGACAACTTTTCTTTCAGAGGGAAATATTGAACCCGGCGCAGTCACAAACAAGAAATGTGTGTGGCCGCGCCGGGCAAGTAGCGGTGCGGACCCGCTAGATGTGGTTGTTACTTGGTGGATCCGACGTCCAGGAACCGCAGGCCGGTGACGCTGATCGGCTTGAAATCAACGAGCGTGCTGCCGTCCCATGCGGTGGGTGTCTTGCGGTGGAAGAGCGGGTACAGCGGAACTGTCTCAGAGATGAGGTCAAATAGCTTGTCCCACGTTTCCTGCGCTTCGGTGTCGGAAGCAGCCTGGATGCCCTTGTCAAGGAGTTCTTGAACCTGCTTGTAGGAGTCACTTCCTTTCCAGTGCATGCGGGTGTCGGTCCAGGTGTCACCGGAGTACCACCAGCGCATCAGCAGGTCGGGGTCTTTGCCGAATACGGATGGGTCACCGGGGGCGATGACAACGTCGTAGGCTTCCGGTTTGCCGTCAATGGTGTTGTACACGTCGGAGGACTTGGCCTGGGAGAACTCCACCTTGATGCCAATGTCTGACAGCGATTCTTGGATGAGCGGTGTGCACTGGCGAACCCAGTCGTGGTCGGTGCACAGGAGTCGGAAGCTGGTGAGCCCGGTTTCGCCGAAAAGTTCTTTAGCCTTGTCGGCGTCGTGGGTGTATACCGTGCTGGCCTTGTTGTAGTTCGGGTGGCTTTCCTGCAGGAAGGAGGTGACTGCGCTGGCCTGCCCACTCATGCCTGTTTCGATGACGCGATCCATGTTGATGGCGTATAGGAATGCTTGGCGGTTCTTCACGTTCGAGAAGGGGTTACCAGCGTCGTTGTTGAACATGGCGAAGAGCAGACCGAAGCCCTGCTCTGATTCCACGTTGCCAGTGGCCTTGAGCTGTTCGATGTTGAGGTAGGGCACCGAGTCAATGGCCTGCGTGGACTTGGACTGGAGTGAGTTGATGCGGGTGGAGGCATCGGGAATGATCTGCCAGTTCATCTTGGCGGCCAGAGCAGGGCGGCTGCCGTTGTAGTCATCGAAACGCTCAAACTTGATCACCTTGGAGGAACCACCATTGTCGGTGAGCTTGTACGGGCCGGTGCCTACGGGCTTGGAATCGAATCCCTTGGCATCGGCTTCCACCACGGACTTAGGCACGATCTTGACCACAGCGAGGCGTTCGGCGAATACGCCGGTGGGGTACTCGGTTTCCACGGTGACGGTGGTGTCGTCTTTCTTGGTTACGCCTTTCACAAAGGGGATGAAGGAGGCGTACAAGGATTTATTGTCCTTATTGAGCACGCGCTCGAAAGAGTAGACAACATCGTCCGCGGTGACGGGATCGCCGTTGTGGAACTTCGCTCCGTCACGGAGTTTGATGTCCACCGAGGTGCTGTCACCTTTGGGAAGTTCCGAAGCGAGAGCGGCATAGACATCGCCTGTCGCGGGGTCTAGTTCTGTCAGTCCCTCGAAGACGTGCCAGTTCACCGACACGGTGAGGGCCGCAGTTGTGGTCATCGGATCATAGCCGTTGGTTCCAAGTTCGTAGGAGATTGCGGCGTCGATAGTGCCATCTTTGTTGATGGGTCCGGCGCTGGAGGAACCAGAACCGGAACCGTTGGAGGAGCTGCTTGGCGCGCAAGCACTGATGGTTGCGGTAAGACCGGCGGCAGCGCTCAGGGTTCCGGCAATGCGGAGGAAGCTGCGGCGTGTGAAGGTCTTGCTCATCGTGGTCCTTTCCCTCGGTGGGGGTTGAATACGGAATTTGCTGAGAACTCCCTGTGATTAAAATGTACATCAGACGTCTGATGTGATCTACAATTCAGGTGAGAAAAAATGTGAGATGGCCACCAAGCGGACATTCGATGCAGGATGAAAGCACGGTTTAAGGTCGAAACGCGAACGGTGAGGAGAGGGCACGTGGTACCTAGAAATCGAAATGCTGCACAGTCTGCAGTTGAAGGGATTGAAGACTACATTCGCCGCCATAACCTGCACGTTGGTGACCTTTTGCCGTCGGAAATGGAACTCTGCGACGAGCTTGGATGCTCCCGCTCGTCCCTCCGGGAAGCCATGCGAACATTGGTCTCACTGGACATTGTGGAGGTGCGTCAAGGGCAGGGAACTTTTGTCTCGAAGATGTCATTGGCTCCCCTCATTCGGGGGATGGTTCTCCGAGTCACGTTAGATGTCGATCAGTCCTTTGAACACCTACTGCAAGTGGTTGATACTCGCCAAGCATTGGAGGTGTCCCTCGCGGATGAGCTCGCGCAAGTCCACGATGAAGACTCCATCCATGAACTCCATGAACTCGTCAACGCCATGTATCGGCGGGTCGAGCAGGGAGAGTCCTTTGCTGAGGAGGACCGGCGATTTCACGCCACCTTGCTGCGCCAAACACGAAACCAGCTGATCCGAGAGCTGTCTGATGCCCTTTGGCAGGTCAACTCCGAGGTTGTCCCGCTGCTCGATCTCCCTATGGCGGAAGACACGAAACGCACTCTCGAATCGCACTGGGCGATGGTGGAAGCGCTTCGAAAGAAGAGCTCCCAGGCGTTCAAGGATGCGGTGCGTCAGCACTACGCCCCGCTGCGCCATGCGGTGTCGCTCCAACGCCAACACGGGTCATTGGGTACCTAGCTCTGTAGCGGTGGATACCCCCATATTGCGGTGATCAATGATTGCCCGCATGGTGGCGCGTATCGACGCCGCGACGGGGCACGTGTAGCGTGTAGCACCGCGCATTACGCGGGGCACAGCACCATTCACGCCAATTAAATTCACTTTTTAGGAAAGGTTCTATTTCTCATGTCCGTTTCCGCTTATACCGGTGTCATCCCGCCGGTTGTCACGCCTTTCAACGAGGATTTCAGTATTGATCGCGAGTCCCTGGCCACACAGGTTCGCCGCATGATTGACGCCGGAGTCGACGGGCTATTCGCTCTCGGTTCTTCTGCTGAGGTGGCGTTTTTGACCCGCGAGAACCGTCGCGCAGTGATCGAGACCATCGTCAAGGCTGCCGACGGTAAAGTTCCAGTCCTTGTGGGCGTGATTGACACCACCACATTGCGTGTCGCCGAACACGTGGCAGACGCGGTGGAACTGGGAGCATCCGGCCTGGTGGCCACCGCGCCGTTCTATGTGCGCACTCACCCAAACGAGATTCTCAACCACTTCCGCCTGATACACGAGATGGCGCCTGAGCTGCCGCTCTACCTGTACCAAATCCCCGTGTCAGTGCATGTCACCGTCTCTGATGACCTGATTCTGCAGCTCGCAGAAGAAGGTGTCATTGCTGGTTTGAAGGATTCCTCCGGCCTTGATGGGGCAACCCGTGCGCTGATCGAAAAGCGTAATGCCCGAAACCTCACCAACTTCAAAGTCCTCACCGGCTCCGAAACAACCGTGGACCTCAACTACTTCTTCGGCGCCGATGGTGTTGTTCCTGGCTTGGGCAATGTTGACCCTGCAGGGTATGTCCGCCTAGCTGCAGCATGCACAGCAGGAGACTGGGATGCTGCCCGCGCTGAGCAACAAAGATTGAACAAACTTTTCCAGATCGTGTTCGTCGGCGACGGTGCCCGCATGGGTGGATCCTCAGCCGGACTGGGCGGGTTCAAATCAGCCCTACAGCACCTTGGAGTGTTTACGTCAGGGCGAATGGCACCCCCGCACGTGGCGCTGAACGATGAGGAACTAGCCACCATCCACAGCATTGTTGATCAGGCCGACCTGAACTAAAGCCATGACCAGTGCCATGAATAAGACCTGCACCATTGCCATAGACATTGGCGGCACAAAAATCGCTACCGGTTTTGTTGATCCCACTGCACCCACCACAGTGCATGGGCGCGCCACCCGTCCGACCCGCGCCGCAGATGGCCCCAGGGTTGTTGTCCGCGAGATTATCGACGCCGCGACCAGCATCATCGCCAATGCCAATGCCGACGGATATGTGCCAACATGTGTGGGAGTCGGTGCCCCCGGGGTCGTCGATACGCGAACCGGATGCATCAGCTACGCCGGACCCACCATGCCGGGCTGGGCTGGTACTGACATTGCATCCACGTTGAGGGCCGCCCTTGACCTGCCTGTGTCCGTGCACAATGATGTGCGCGTCATGGGTCTTGGTGAAGCCGTACATGGAGCCGCTGCAGGTAACACAGGTGACGTGTTGTTCGTGTCCATCGGTACCGGAATCGGTGGGGCGCTGGTTACTGGCGGGCAGCTTCCCCAATCCCCGCACGACATACGTGGCGAAATCGCGTACCTGCTTGCACCCGTTCCTGCAGGTAACGGCTGCGACACCATTGAGAACATTGGCTCGGGACCGTCCCTGACCCGCTCCTATAACACCGCAGTCAGTGGCACCCCAGCGAAAGACCTTCGTGAGGTGATGCGCCGATACCATGACGGTGAAGACCTGGCACGACGCGTCATTACCGATTCCCTGCGGTGCGTTGGCGAAGGACTCGCCGCGTTTATCAATGCCATTGATGTGAGCGCGGTGGTGATCGGCGGTGGCGTCGGTACGCTTGGCGAACCGATCCTCGGACCGCTCCGTCAGGGACTCCGCAATGGGTTGTTAGCGCCACTGTGCAACATCCCTATTGTGCAAGCAGCGCTGGGCACCAATGCGCCTCTTGTCGGCGCCGCTCACATGGCACACACAGACATACTGGCATCTACCCACTTGATGAAAGAACAGTAATCCCATGGATCTTGCAACATTTCGACAGCATGTCACCGGCACGTTGATCGTCTCTGCGCAAGCACCTGACGGTCACCCACTGCGTGACACCCACACCATCGCTCACCTTGCAGCCGCAGCCGTCGCCGGTGGCGCAACAGCAATCCGTTGCGGTGGGTACGGCGGTCTAGAAGACATTCGCGCTGTTGCTGAAAAAGTCAACGTACCCGTGATTGGTCTGACTAAAGAAGGTGCCACCGGGGTCTATATCACCCCCACCGTTGCCTCTGCGAGGGCCGTCGCCCACGCGGGTGCAGACGTTGTGGCTGTTGATGCAACACAACGCCCCCGCCAAGACGGCTCCACCTTTGCCGAGCAAGTCGCCGCCGTCCATGAAGAAGGTAAACTCATCATGGCCGATATCGCCACTCTCGACGAAGCCATCGCAGCACACAGTGACGGTGCCGACATCATCTCCACCACGCTCGCTGGATACACCGAACATCGCGCGAAAACCCACGGCCCCGACTTGGAACTCGTGAAAGACATCCGCCAAGCACTCGGTTCCGACGTTTTCCTCACCGCAGAAGGGCGCTACCATACCCCCGAATGGGCGGCTGAAGCCCTCACTCTTGGCGCCGACGCTGTGATAATTGGCACAGCCATCACCGACGTCTCCTTTGTCACCGCGCAATTCGTCACCGCAGTCACTGCCGCAGCCACGACCGAGGACAAGCAGTGAGTACCGCCGTCTACAGGGGAAAAGTACTCACCAACAGTGGGCTGCTTGACGACGCCCTGGTGGTCACCCTGCGCGACCGCATCAGCGACATCCGCCCCGCAGGCGATTACAACGGACCCGCCACCACCGCCGAGTACATACTTCCCGGGCTCATTGACCTGCACAACCACGGTGGTGCAGGCGAAGGATTCCCCACCTCAACCCTCAACGGTTGTCGGCGCGCCGCCCGACACCACCGGGCACACGGCACCACCACTTTGCTGGCATCACTGGTGTCCGCGCCGGGTGACCATTTGGTGGAACAAACAGCGTTGCTTGCGGACCTCGCCGACGAAGGCGAGATCGATGGCGTGCACATGGAGGGGCCCTTCGTGAACAGCGTGCGCTGCGGCGCGCAGGACCCAGCTGCCATCATTCCGGGTGATCCCGAGCTGTTCGAGCGGGTGGCTAAAGCCGGTCGCGGCTGGCTCAAAACCATCACGTTTGCGCCGGAAACCGCAAACGTGGATGGGCTGCTTCGGGTCTGCGCCACCTACGACGTGGTGGCGTCGTTGGGGCACACCGACGCAGACTTTGACACCACCCTGTCCGTCATTGACCGTGCCACCAAAATGGGGGTGACGGTTACTGCCACCCACCTGTTCAATGCCATGCCCCAGCTGCATCACCGTAACCCCGGCGCGGCTGCTGCCCTTATCGATGCCGCCGCGTTGGAACGCCTCTTCGTTGAATTGGTTGCCGACGGCGTGCATCTTGACGATCGCACTGTTGATGTGGTGTGGGACACCGTGGGCACGTCCCATTCATTCTTTGTTACTGACGCGATGGCAGCAACAGGAATGAGCGACGGCGCTTACATTCTTGGCGATCTCGCCGTCAGCGTTGATGGCGGAGTGGCCCGACTGAGCGCTGAGGATGGCGGTACTGGGGCGATCGCCGGCGGCACATCGCACATGTGCGATCAATTACGCAGGCACGTGCAGCGCGGGCGAAAGCTAGACGACGCCGTGTCAATGGCATCTACAACAGCAGCGCGAGCGCTTGGACTGGCAGACCGGGGCAGCATCGCGGTAGGTAACCGCGCTGACTTGCTGCTGTGCAACAACAACTTTGAACCAACCCATGTCGTGCGGGCCGGCGAAGCCGTACCCGCTGACCCTGTAGTAGGAGAGTGATTTCCATGGAAGTAATTATTTGTCGCGATGCGGCTGAGGTAGCACACGTTGCTGCTGACGTGTTTGAAGAATATGTGCGTGGGCCACGTCCAACAACCTTTGGCTTAGCCACCGGTTCAACACCGGTGGCGCTGTACCGCGAGCTGATTCGTCGTCACAAGGAAGAAGACCTGAGCTTTGCGGGTATCACGGTGTTCCTCCTTGACGAGTACGTGGGACTGCCCCGTGATCACGAGCAGAGCTACTATCGAACCATTCGCCGGGAGTTTACCGAGCATGTGGATCTCAACGACGACGAGGTGCACAGCCCTGATGGTCGCGCTGACAATCCCGGTGATGCAGCTCGCGCCTATGATGAGTCGATCAAGCAGGCCGGGGGAGTGGATGTCCAATTGCTGGGCATTGGCACCGACGGACACATTGGTTTCAATGAACCAGGGTCCTCGCTGGCATCGCGGACGCGTATCAAAACGCTGCATCCGCAAACAATTGAAGATAATGCCCGCTTTTTTGATTCCCCAGACGATGTGCCGGTGCATGTGCTGACGCAGGGGTTGGGCACAATTTCCGAGGCCCGCCACGTGGTGCTGCTGGCCACCGGTGAAGGCAAGGCGGAGGCCATTGCTGCAGCCGTTGAGGGGCCAGTGTCGGCCTTCTCTCCGGGGTCCGCACTGCAGCTGCACCCGCATGTCACGGTCATCGTTGATGAGGAGGCTGCCAGCAAGTTGAAATTCGGTAAGTACTACCGCTTTGCCTACGAGCACAAGCCGGAGTGGCAGCGCTTCTAATTAAGCTGCAGGAAATCGGCACGCCAGGGTTCGATGCCAGCGAATTCCAGAGCGGGTACGGCCGTCACGGCAATCGTGGAGGCGATGCGTATGCACAGTGCCCGCCAGGTGGCATCAGATGCGTGGGACGCGTAATCGTGCCACGCGAGTACTGACTGTGATGCGGAGTCAGCGAAGAATCCTGAGTTTTTGACATCGTTAATGGTGTAGCCGGCTTCAGCGACGGGAATGTCACTGACGTTGGCTGACTCCAACCCCATGCGTAATGCGGTGGCGATACTGCGGTGCTCGTCAAGAGCATCGTTGAGGGTACTAGCAAGTTCGTTTGCTACGAATGCTTCGTGCACTTCAAGCCCATAGATGGTGGCGTATTCCCATTCCAGTGCTTTTTTTCACCTGATCACTATCCGCTGCCGTGGGAGTGATGTTGTTGTTCTGGTCAAATGCGGGCGGGGCAGCCATGGTCAAAAATGGCCAGTTCAGTGTGAATGCGAGCAACCACTACTGCGGAATCCGCTGGAATATCGGCGAGCAGCGAGTTGACCTGGTCCAATGCCGCTTTTCAGGACGGCGTTGGGTTCTGCGTGTGCGGCTGCGGTGGCGCTGGTTGTGGTGGTGGCGGAAGGGGAGGTCGTCGATACGCAAGAATCGGGGACGCTGCCGTTTTCGAAATGTCCGCAGTCCCGCGCCACCTCGGTGGACAGCATGGTGGCGTGGCGTTCCCGGATGGCTGCGAGGTCGGAGCGGACCGGGGCGAGAGCTGCGGCGTCGGTACGCGCCTGCTCCGCCAATGATACAAGTGTGTGATTAGGCTCCGGCGCTGGGCGTGAGCAGGCACTCAACCCGGCGGTGGCAAAAGCAACAGCAGTAAAGGCAAGGAACGTACGGCGATTCACGGCTGTTGAGTTTACCCTGCGCGCTAAGCTCACACACATGGCTTTTCCCAGTGTTGAAACATTAACCACCATTGTTGACCCCATCGCGGCGTCCCACCACATGGATGTGGAGGAGATCAAGATCAATCGTGCGGGGTCGAAAACCGTTGTTGCCGTCGCACTTGATTCGGATAATCGACCCGACCTGGACACGCTTGAGGTGGTTTCTGGGGAAATATCTGAGGCTTTTGACGATGCTGAGGACTCGGGGGTAATTGCTTTCGGGGGCCAAGGTTATACACTTGAGGTGTCAACCCCGGGTGTGGATCATCCGCTGACTCTGCCGAGGCATTGGCGTCGAAACCGAGGGCGATTGGTCACCTGGGACGACGGTGGGACAAAGCGCACGGGTCGTATTGGGGCCCTCAACGATGCCGAAACCGAGGTTGTGTTGATCAGCCGTGAGGGTAAAAACATGTGTGTTGATGTGCGTAAAGTGGCGGAAATAGGCCAAGCAGTGGTAGAAATTGAATTCGCTACGGTTCCTGCGGATGAAAAGGCCGTGGCAAACGAAGACTTTAACATTGCCGCGGAAAGGCGAGAGGAACACAAGTGAACATCGATATCAAGGCGCTAGAAGCGATTGAGGCAGACAAGGGGATTGGTGTCGATGACCTTCTCACCACCATCGCCGAAGCCCTGCTCCACGCCTACTACGCGCACCGTGGCGAGGTCGAGGACGCACCCCGAGCTCGCGTGGATATCGACGCCCAGACAGGAACCGTCAACGTCATGATCACCCAAGTAGACGATGACGGCAACGTGATCAACGAATTCGACGACACACCCAATAACTTCGGGCGTATCGGCGCACATGCAGTCCGAGATGCGATTGTTCGAAGGCTCCGCGAAGCCGAAACCTCCCGCGCGTTTGATGCTTACTCCGACTTTGAGGGGCGCGTCATCTCCGGTATTGTGCAGGCCGACGCCCGCGCTAAGGAACGTGGCATCATTGTCGTCCATCTCGGTACGGAGGCGGACGGTCAGGACGGTATTATTTTGCCGGCCGAACAGATCCCTGGTGAAAAACTCAACCACGGCGACCGCGTGAAATGCTACGTCGTGGGGGTCAACCGCGGTCCCCGCAACCTACAAATCAACCTGTCACGCACCCACCCAGAACTTGTGCGCAGGCTTTTTGAGCTGGAAGTTCCAGAAGTTGCCGACGGTGCGGTGGAAATTGTCAGCATCGCCCGGGAGGCGGGACACCGCTCCAAGGTGGCCGTGCGCCCCACGGTGAAAGGACTCAACGCCAAAGGTGCCTGCATTGGTCCGCGTGGCCAGCGTGTCTCCAACATCATGCGTGAACTTGGTGGCGAGAAGATCGATATTATTGACTATTCTGAGGATCCGGCGCAGTACGTCGGGAATGCTTTGGCACCCTCCAAGGTTGTTAAGGTAGACGTTGTTGATGAAGATGAACAGCGCGCACGGGTTGTGGTGCCTGACTATCAGCTTTCCCTGGCCATTGGTAAAGAAGGCCAAAACGCCCGGCTAGCCGCTCGACTAACCGGCTGGAAGATCGACATCCGCTCGGACGTAGACTAGCCCACCTGCTGCGTGTTGGCTGCATGCTGACCGCACCCTCATCACGGCCTCGCAACAGCGTTATGCCAGCCAGTACCAACGTGGAACACGTGACATTTTTACTTATTTTCCGCCCACGTGGCGTAGTATGTAATCCGGCCCAGTTCGGGTTGGTGGAAAAACGTAGGGTTGTGAGCGACAAAGTCGAAGGAAGCGTATGGATTCAGTGCTCGGACATGAACACTCCGACATTCGTATCCGCACGTGCATCGCACACCGTCACCGCAAACCAGATGTGGATTTGCTGCGGATTGTCGCAGAGCCGCATCCTGCTGGACTAGACCACGGTTACATTGCCACACCGGATCCGCAGCGGCGGAAACCCGGCAGGGGAGCGTGGCTGACACCAAACCTGGAATCCCTGGACCTTGCCGAGAAAAGGCGCGCCTTTCACCGCGCGTTTAAGGTGTCTGGGCAACTAGACACAGGTCTTGTGCGCGATTACCTACACCTGCGTGAAGGTTCGCGTGGAGGACCCAGAGAACCAAGAAGGACCGAACACTGATGAGCACACGATGAAGCATCAGCGATGAACGTCATAGCACACCTCTAGGAGCGTGGGCCTTCCGGCCGCGACTCCTAGGAAAACACATAGGAGTAAAGTGCCCGGAAAGCTACGTGTACATGAGCTTGCAAAAAAGCTTGGTGTAACAAGCAAAGAACTGCTCGCCACGTTGAAGGAACAAGGCGAGTTTGTGAAGACCGCATCTTCTACCGTCGAACCCCCGGTGGTGAAGAAGATGGAACAGTACTACGCGCCCAAGAACGAGGGCGCCGATGATGCGCAGAATGCTGCGCCTGCGGGGAATGCCTCCGCACCACAGACCTCGGCGGCGACAGGTGCCGCCACCCAAGCAGGCACTCCGAAGCCTGCTGCTCCCGCTGCTAAGCCCGGCCCCGGCGCATCTGCGTCTGGTGCGCCAAAGCCCGGCGCGAAGCCTGGTCCTGCTAAACCCAGCGCCCCGAAACCCGGGCGCCCTGGTGCTGGGGCCACTTCATCGGGTTCTGCAGCAAAACCCGGCTCCGCTAAGCCTGGCCAGTCTGGCTCGGCAGGCAGTTCCGCTCCTGCGGCTGCCTCCACTCCGAAACCAGGCGCGGCTAAGCCCGGCGCGAAGCCTGGTCCTGCTAAACCCAGCGCCTGAAACCCGGTGCGCGTAACGCTTCTAGTGGCTCTCCGAAGCCTGGTGCGCCCACATTCAGCGCTGGTGGAACTGGTTCCGGTGATGGCTCCGCAGCCCCCTCGGAAGGCCGCGCTATGCCGCGCCCCATGGCCAAGCCAGGACCGAAGCCTGGCGCTCGTGCGCCGCGGGTAGCCAACAACCCGTTCTCCACTGGTGGCGGTGACCGCCCGGCACCGCGCCCAGGCGGCGGTCCGCGACCTGGTGGAAATCGCTCGAACCAGGGAGGACAACAAGGCCAAGGCGGCGGTGGCCGCCAGGGTCAGCGCAATCGTTCGAACCAGGGTGGACAGGGTGGCACCAAGGCTGCTGGACGCTCCCAAGGTTCGGAGCGTCAGGGCGGCGGGCGTCGTCCCACCCCGGCTATGATGCCCACAAACCACCCGAATCCTGGGCAAATGCCCACCAAGGCAGCTGCTGGCGGCCGTGGTGGTCGCGGCGGCTCTGGCGGTCCCGGTGGTGGACCTGGCGGCGGTTTCAACCGTGGCGGTGGTCCCGGTGGCCGTGGTGGTCGCCGTGGTGGCACAGCTGGCGCTTTCGGGCGTCCTGGCGGCGCTCCGCGTAAGGGACGCAAGTCGAAGCGGCAGAAGCGGAATGAGTACGAGGCAATGCAAGCACCGAACGTCATCGGTGGCGTTCGGTTGCCGGACGGCGGCGGTGCGTCGCTGCGTCTCGCTCGCGGCGCGTCCCTGTCTGACTTTGCCGACAAGATCGGTGCCGACGCCGCCGCATTGGTGCAGGCACTGTTCAACCTCGGCGAGATGGTCACCGCAACAGCCTCCGTGTCTGAGGAGACACTGGTGCTGCTCGGCGACGAAATGAACTACAAGGTCGAGGTCGTGTCCCCCCGAAGATGAGGACCGCGAGCTTCTGGAAAGCTTTGATCTGCAGTTCGGTGAAGACGAGGGCGGCGAGGAAGCCCTGGTCCAGCGTCCGCCGGTGGTGACCGTTATGGGCCACGTTGACCACGGTAAAACTCGACTGCTGGATTCGATCCGTAAACCAATGTTGGTTCCGGTGAGGCCGGTGGCATCACCCAGGGCATTGGTGCTTACCAGGTGAAGGTCACCTATGAGGATGAAGACCGGTACGTTACTTTCCTAGACACCCCGGGTCACGAGGCATTTACCGCCATGCGTGCACGTGGTGCGCAATCCACGGACGTTGCCATCTTGGTGGTGGCCGCTGATGACGGTGTAATGCCGCAGACGGTTGAGGCTATCAACCACGCGAAGGCAGCCGATGTACCTATCGTGGTTGCTGTCAACAAGATCGACAAGGAGGGCGCACAGCCCGACAAGATTCGTGGACAGCTGACCGAATACGGCCTCATCCCTGAGGAATACGGCGGCGACACCATGTTCGTGGATATTTCTGCCAAGCAGGGCTTGCACATTAATGACCTGCTGGAGGCCGTTCTTCTGACAGCCGATAACACGCTGGAATTGATGGCCAACCCGAACATGGCTGCCCAGGGCGTTGCTATCGAAGCCCACCTTGACCGCGGTCGCGGCCCGGTGGCTACCGTAATTGTGCAGCGCGGTACGCTGCGCATCGGTGATTCCATTGTCGTGGGCGATGCCCATGGCCGTGTGCGTCGCATGGTGGACGAGTTTGGTAACGATGTTGACGAAGCCGGCCCGTCCCGTCCGGTGCAGGTGCAAGGCCTCAACAGTGTCAGCGGTGCTGGCGATAACCTGCTGGTGGTGGAAGACGACCGTGTTGCCCGCCAGATCGCGGATCGCCGCAACGCACGTAAGCGCAACGCGTTGGCAGCTAAGAGCCGTAAGCGCATCTCCCTGGAAGACCTGGATGCAGTGCTGAAGGAAACCAGCACACTCAACCTGATCCTGAAGGGCGACAATGCTGGTTCCGTGGAAGCCCTGGAAGAAGCGTTGCTGAAGATCGAGGTGGACGACGAGGTTGCGTTGAACATCATCGACCGTGGTGTCGGTGCCGTCACCCAGACCAACGTCACCTTGGCTGCTGCGTCAGATGCGATCATCATTGGTTTCAATGTGCGCTCTGAGGGCAAGGCCACCGAGGAAGCCAACGCCGAAGGCGTGGAGATCCGCTACTACTCGGTCATCTACCGTGTCATTGAGGAGATTGAGCAAGCCCTGCGCGGCATGCTCAAGCCAATCTATGAGGAACGCGAAGTGGGTCGCGCGGAAATCCGCGCCCTGTTCAAAGCCTCTGCTGTGGGCCTCATTGCCGGTTGTATGGTCGAGTCGGGCAAGGTCCGACGCAACGCATCGGTTCGCTTGGTGCGTGATGGTAGCGTTGTCACCGATAAGGCCAATATTGATTCGCTGCGCCGTGAAAAAGACGACGTCACCGAGGTTGCCGCCGGTTACGAGTGCGGTATGGTGCTGTCCTACCCGGATATTCAGGTGGGCGACATCATCGAGGTGTACGAAGAGGTTGAGGTTCCCCGCGACTAATGCACAGGATAATCCCGCCGCAGCATAGCCTTGTTATAAGGACTATGCTGCGGCGGGATTTCTCCAGCGCATCATTATTTTTTATAAACGTAACAAACCTAAGGAATTCACATGGTTGATCATGCACGTGCAGCGCGCATGTCTAAACGAATCATGACGATTATCGCCTCGGCCATTGAGCATGAGACTAAGGATTGGCGTCTCCAATACGTTACCGTCACTGACTGCAAGGTCACTGGTGATCTGCATGATGCCACCGTTTACTACACGGTTCGGGGCGTAACCCTCGACGAGGAGCCTGATGTGGATGGCGCTGCGGAGGCACTAAATCGCGTACGCGGACAGCTTCGCAAGATTATGGGTGACCAGCTGGGCGTTCGCTACACCCCGACGCTCTCATTTAGCCTGGATACGGTCCCGGAAGCATCGGCGCATATGGAAGAACTGCTGGCTCGCGCTCGCGCCCGCGATGAGGAGCTGGCTGAGCTCGCCAAGAATGCACAACCCGCTGGTGATGCGAATCCGTATCGCACCACTGACATCTCCGAAGACGACACCACCGTCAGCGAAGAGTAGGGACGTAACTGTGGCGGAAACCTGGGATGCGGCAAGCGTCGACACGCAGGCATTTGAGCAGGCGACAGCGCTGATAGATGCTGCGACAACGGTTGCTGTAGTAGGGCATGTGCACCCAGATGCAGACGCAGTGGGTAGTGTTTGCGCGGTTGTGCGGGCGCTTCAGCAGCGTGGTATCGCTGCGGTGGGCATGATCGGGCAGGCTGAACCCCTTCCGTCCTGCCTGCTCAGCATTCCAGGTGCCTCCGAGGTGCGTACTTCCCAGGAGGCGCCGCGTGTCGACGCCGTGGTAGTCGTCGATTGCGCTTCTGTAACCCGCGCAGGGACTCACGCGCCGCTTGTAGAGACACTCAGCGATGCCTGTGTGGTGGTGGATCATCATGCTACTAATCCGGGCTTTGGGGCGGTGAACCTCATTGATGTCGGAGCTGAATCCACAACCACTGTGCTGTTGTCCTGGTTCAAACACATGGGTATTCACATGGATACTCCGCTGGCCACGGCGCTGTACGAGGGGTTGGTCACAGATACAGGGAATTTTCGCTGGGGGCGTCCGGCCATGCACACCATGGCTGCTGAACTCATGGGGTTGGGCGTGGATACACGCGCCACCACCGCTGCCTTGATGGACGAACGCAGCGTGGAGGACCTCGCACTGATCGGAAAAGTCCTGCAGCGAGTCGAGCGCATCATTGGAGAAAAGACCACTATCGTTGCGATTTTCGCCGACTACGATGTGATCGCTGACGAGGATCCATCAATGGTGGAAAGCATGGTGACCTTCGTGTGTTCACCCAAAAATGCTCAGGTTGGGGCGCTCTTCAAAGAATATGCCCCAGGGGTGTGGTCGGTGTCGCTGCGATCGTCCACCGTGGACGTGGCAGCAGTGGCCAGCCGCTTTGGCGGCGGTGGGCATGTGTGCGCCTCCGGGTATACCACGCAAGGGGACTGGCATTCGGTGAAAGCCAGCTTGGCAGAAACACTGGACACCATATGAACATGACAGACGTCGGCTCTGACGTCTCTGCCGTGTCTGCGCGGACGATTTTTGCATTGGCGTTTCCTGCCCTCGGAGTTCTTGCGGCAACGCCGTTGTACCTGCTCATTGATACTGCGGTGGTCGGACACCTCGGCGGTCTTTACTTGGCGGGGCTTGCGGCTGCTACCACCATTCAGGCGCAGGTAACCACACAGCTCACATTCCTGTCCTATGGCACTACCGCGCGGGCGGCTAGGCACTATGGCGCCGGTGACACGGACAAAGCCGTCAGTGAAGGCGTGCAGGCGACGTGGCTAGCACTGATCGTTGGGGCTGTCCTTGCCGCGGTCGTGTGGCTTGGCGCTCCGACCTTGACGAGCTGGCTAGCGCATTCTCCGGAGGTCGCGAACCTAGCCACGCGGTGGCTGCGCATAGCGGGTATAGGTGTGCCGTTGATCCTTGCCACTATGGCAGGAAACGGCTGGATGCGTGGCATACAAAACACCCGAACACCGTTTTACTTCACGCTGGCAGGGGTGGTTCCCAGCGCTGCGTTGGTGCCACTGCTGGTGCATAGGTATGGGCTTGTTGGATCTGCGGTGGCGAACCTGGTGGGGGAGTCCATTACGGCACTGTTGTTTCTCTGGGCGTTGGCAAAAGCACACCAGGGTGGGTATGCGCCACACTTTAACATCATGCGCAAGCAACTTGTCTTGGGTAGAGACCTGATCATGCGCTCCCTGTCGTTCCAGGTAGCGTTTGTATCAGCGGCGTCGGTGGCTGCACGTTTCGGGGCGTCGTCACTGGCGGCGCACCAGATATTGCTGCAGCTCTGGTCGTTTTTGTCGCTGGTGTTGGATGCGTTGGCCATCGCCGCACAGTCGTTGGTGGGTTCTGCGCTGGGTGCTGGTGCTATCTCTGTGGCGCGGTCCGTGGGTACGAAAGTGGTGGCGTACTCGGCGGGGTTTGCCGCTGTGCTGGCGTGTGTGTTCGCGGTGGGATTCAAGGCCATCCCTGGATTGTTCACCAACGATCACTCGGTGATGGATGCTATCGCCGCCCCGTGGTGGATTCTGGTGGGCATGATCGTTGTGGGTGGTATCGTCTTTGCTTTGGACGGCGTGCTGCTTGGTGCCGCCGATGCGGCATTCCTCCGTACAGCGACGTTGGTGTCTGTGATCTGTGGTTTTCTGCCCGGAGTGTGGCTTGCGTTGATCATGGATACCCAGCTCACTGGTGTGTGGTGCGGTTTGGCTGCTTTTCTGCTGATCCGGCTTGCTTTTGTGGTGTCCAGGTTCCAATCCATGAAATGGGCACGTGGTAGTGCGTAATCGTTGCTGGTACATTTGTTCCAGGTAAGACACGAAGACTGGTTGGTACCTTAAGTGACATGCGGTGCCGGTTTAGGAGGATGCCTCAGTGACCCGCACCCTGTGGGCGGTATCAGACCTTCACGCAGCAGTGAAGGCTAATACCAAGGCCATTGACTCCATTCGCCCCACCAACCCAGGGGACTGGCTCATTGTTGCCGGTGATGTGGCGGAGCGCACCGAGAAGGTTCTCAAGGTGTTGACCAAACTGCGCAAACGATTTGCCTGTGTGATTTGGGTACCAGGCAACCACGAGTTGTTTAGCCGAAGTACAGATACTTGCCAGGGCCGCGCGAAATACGATGAGCTTGTTGAAGGTTGCAGGCGCATTGATGTGCTGACACCCGAGGACCCGTTTCCGGTATTCGGTGGCGTGACCATTGTGCCGTTGTTTACCCTGTACGATTATTCTTTCCGTAAGCCCGGTTTCACCGTGGAACAGGCCCTGCAGGCTGCCGACGACCGCCAAGTGGTTCTTACTGACCAGTTCGCCATCGCCCCATTTGTGGATATTCGCGCCTGGTGCTGGGACAGGCTCGCGTATTCCATTAAACGCCTGAGCCGGGTCACTGGCCCTACCATTTTGGTGAACCACTGGCCGCTGGTCAGCGAACCGTTACGACGCCTTGCCTGGCCAGAACTCAGCCTGTGGTGCGGGACTCGGCACACCAGGAACTGGGCGAAACGCTACAACGCACAGCGTGTCATTTATGGGCACCTGCACATTCCGACAACCACCATTGTTGACGACATTCCCCACGTGGAAGTCTCCCTCGGCTACCCGCGAGGTGGCGCCGCTACGGGGAAAACTGGGAATGGCCTTACAAAGTGATGGAGGTCGACGATGCTTGATGCCTCACTGTTCCCGCCCTCCGCAAAATTCTGCTGGATGCGTACTGCCGTCCCCCGCCAAGGTGCTCCAACCGATCTCACCCGCTATTTGAGCCTTCACCCCTTGGAACAAGCGCTGGTCACGCACTCGGTAGACAAACGTAAAGCCGAATTCGGTGATGCCCGATGGTGCGCTCACCAAGCATTGGAAGCCCTCGGACGGGATAGCAGCAAACCCATCCTGCGCGGTGAACGCGGCATGCCGCTGTGGCCATCATCGGTCAGCGGTTCCCTCACTCATACTGACGGGTTCCGGGCGGCTGTGGCTGCACCTCGCCTGCTGGTGCATTCCATGGGGCTAGACGCGGAACCTGCCGAACCGCTCCCAGATGGAGTGTTGGGGTCTATCGCGCGGGACAGCGAGCTCCCGCAGCTTGATCAGCTGCGATCCGGCGGGTTGGGCTGTGCTGATCGGTTACTCTTCTGCGCCAAGGAAGCCACCTACAAGGCATGGTTTCCACTCACGCATCGTTGGCTAGGGTTCGATCAGGCGGAAATAGATATCAGGCCTGATGGTAGTTTTGTCTCCTATCTGTTGATACGCCCCACGCCCATCCCGTTTATTTCGGGGCGATGGATCATCAGGGACGGCTTCCTCGTCGCAGCGACGGCGGTGGGGGAGATGCCTTCATGAATAATCATCACAGTCGAGTGCGTTAAGGAGAGTCGTGTATGTTCGGTCTTCCGCTGTTCACTGTGGCTGTCCTACTGGCAGTCGCGGGGTTCTGGATTATCTACACCCTGGTCTTTCTGGTGATTAGCCGTAACTGGCACCTCGCGGACGAACTGCCCATTCCAGCTGAATCTGGCAGTGAGGGGCAACATCAATGAATGTTGCGTTGCTGTTTCTCATCCTTTATTTCGTGGTGATGGCGGGCATCGGGGTGTGGACGACCCGGCGGTCGTCGACAAGCACAGAGGATTACCTGCTGGCCGGACGGTCCTTGGGGCCTGCGGTGACGGCGCTGCGCCTGCAGTCCTCCTCAATGTCCGGGTACATGTTCCTTGGTGCGGGGTCGCTTGGGTACACACAGGGGTATTTCGGCATGTGGTACGCGCTGGGCGACTTGGGCGGCGGCATCATGAACCTGTCTATCCTGGGGCGTCGCATGCGTAAACTCTCGCAGCGGCTGGGATCGCTCACGTCGATTGAGTACCTGGAACACCGCTACCGGTCTGCGTGGGTGCGTATCATTGCAGCACCGATCGCGCTGGGGTGCCTGTTTTTGTACGTGCTGTCCCAATTTGTTGCGGGCGGCGTGGGGCTGGCATCGGTGACGGGATGGAACTTTGAACTGTCCTTGATCATTGCCACTGGGGTGATTGTGCTGTACACGTTTCCTTGGCGGTTATCTCGCCGTGGCGTACACCGACTTTGTACAGGCCATTGTGATGCTGGTGGGTATGTTGTGGATTCTCATTGCCACCCTGCAGGCCGTTGGAGGTTTCGCCGAAGGGAACCGCAAAGTGGGGCAGATCAACCAGAATCTGCTCACCATGTGGGGTGCGGACCTGCACTATCAAGGGCAATGGGGCGTTATTCTTGGGGCGCTTATGATATTTTCTATCGGCTATCTGGGCTGGCCGCATGTGGTGGTATCGCATATGGCTATGAAACAGCCCTCGGTGGCGCGCGGTGCGGGCGCATACTCCATGATCTTTAATTACTTGTTTATCCCGGCACCATACCTCATCGGAACTTTTGCGCTGGTGATCCTGCCTGAGCTGAACGACCCAGAGCAAGCCATTTTTCAGGTTGCGCAGACTGTGCTTCCCAGTTTTGCTGTGGGGATTGTCATGGCAGCGGTGATGGCCGCGATTATGTCCACTGCTGATGCGTTGTTGCTGCAGGCATCAACAATTGCAGCGAAGGATATAATGGCCCGTTTTTTCCTTCCCGCCATGACGGAACGGCAGATGGTGTTGATCTCCAGGGCAATGGTGCTTCTGATTGCCGTCGCAGGAATTGGTTTGGCGATCTGGCAGCCCCCAGCGGTGTTTAGCCTGGTCATTTTTGCGACGACTGTGCTGGGCAGCGCTTTTGTGCCCAGTTACGTGTGTGCTGTGTGGTGGAAGAAAGCCAACGCGGTGGGCGCGGTGTGTTCCATGATTGCGGGATCTGTTGCGGCTGTGCTGTGGAAACTATGTGGTAGTGATGCCATTGACCCCATGGTGGCGGGCATAGCCAGCTCCACTGTGGCCATGGTGGTGGGGTCGCTTGCCACCCAGCGCACCCACCCCGTTCCTGCTGACATTGTGGATGCTATGACCGAAGCCGCCCGGGTTGCTCCCGTCACCGACAATCCGCAGCTCGCGGCCCAATTTCCCGATGCCTAGCGTGCTCGCAGCGCACATCACGCGCGCGGACGCCGAACGCCTTACTGGCGGACCCGTTGTGCTGCATTACTATCCGCTCACAGGCGTGTCTTTCATCCTGGAGGCTGCCCGCGGACCCGCCTCGCGTATCGACGGTCGCGTTTTCCACACCGTCACCGACCGCGCCACCGGCAGCATCGCGACCTCGGAAGCGTGGGAGCTAGGGGATCTGGCAGATGTTGATGCTAGTGCTGTATGGAAGGAGTATGAGCCAGCCGGTGACGAAGCGAGGCGTTCCATTGTGACGGCAGCCAGGCAGACCCTCACAGCGAGATTACTGCGCACGGTCCGACTGGGGGGACACTTCGAGCTCAGGGTAAACCAGGTTATTGATCCCCTGTGGAAACCAAACTGGCTGTATACTGATAAAAAAATAAGCGTGTGCAAATGCTTGTTGACGGATTAAACGGGGAGCACAGCAAAGCGGAGATTGTGATGGATATACGTGTCAAACAACAAGCTAAACCATTTTATTTGGTACTTCTCCGGCTGGTCGTCATGGTCGCGTTGGCAGTTGTGACATATTCTATTCTTGCAGCTACCGGTATGAGCAGCGATTTCCCGCCGCTTGATATGCTCTACTTTCCATTTGTTAATATTATCTGCGGCATTGTCATTTGGCGTACATTTCGTCAGTATGACACGTCTATCTGGGCTTATCTTGGTTTTGAGAAAAGCCGGATAGGAAAAGACATAGCGTGGGGATTTCTATGGCTGATTGTCACATATATACCGATGGTCATCGCCTTGATGGGGGCAATGTATTTCATGTTTGGTGCTGACATGTTCAACAATTTTGAGCAGGTATTCAGCAAGTCACATCCACAGCTGCCCGGCGGGGTAATAGCGGTGACGAGCATATTTAGCGCGATCGTATTCCTTGCCAATGCGCCGATTGAGGAAATTATTTACCGTGGATGGCTGCAAAATGGCCTAATGCAACGTCACGGTACGATGATTGCTATTGCTGTTCAGGGGCTTCTGTTTGGCCTACAGCACACGATGTTCGCCGTTGATGTTCGAGGCATGGTCGTCTATGGGTTTATGTTTTTTGCGTGGGGAATCACTGCTGGCATCATTGTTTACAAGCAGAAGCGTTTAGCACCAATGGTGATCGCACACTGGATTGTTAACGTGGCTTTTGGCGTGGGGCCTATTTCGTAGGGATGTGATGTCTGTGGCACGCAGTGAATGAGAAAATAGTGCATCAAGCGTAGGGGTTGTAGCTCCTCACAACGTTGACGGTCGCGCCACAAACACGGTTGCTAGTCGTTTTCCTTTTTCTTTGACAAGCGCCACGGCCCGCCCATCGGGCGTCACGGCTGCGTGAATTTCCTTTCAATCCGCGTGGTTCCAGCCATTGCCCCATGGCGAGTTTGTGCCCTTCTTCTCCACTAACCCGCAGGACGGGGAAGGACGCCGCGAGAGCTTGGTCGAGTGTGAGAGATAGCTGCGGGTTGTCTTCTAGTTCCTCAAGGGTCCGTGCGTGTGTGAGGTCGAACGGGCCAACGGTGGTTCGCCGGAGCGCTGTGAGGTGTCCACCAACCCCTAATGCGTTTCCAAGATCACGAGCGAGAGAGCGGATGTAGGTTCCAGAGGAGCAGAATACGTCGACGTCAAGGTCTATGTATCCGTCTACCGACCGTCGGTCCAGAACGTCGAAACGGTGCACTGTCACCGGCCGCGCGGGAATATCAACAGTTTCACCGTCACGCACGCGCTCGTGGGCGCGTTTGCCGTCGATTTTGATGGCGCTCACGGCGGCAGGTTTCTGCATGATGTCGCCGGTGAGTTGGGCAATCGCGGCGTCGATAAGCGTGTCAGTGACATCGGTAGTGTCGGTGCGTGAGGTGATGTCGCCTTCGGCGTCGTCAGTGGTGGTGGATGCTCCGAGCCTTATGGTGGCGCGGTAGGTTTTTGTTTCTGTCACCAGATGGGCGAGGAACCTGGGTGCCGCGTTCGATACCAACAACCAGTACCCCGGTGGCCATGGGGTCGAGGGTGCCAGCGTGGCCTACACGGCGGGTTCCAAAGATGCGACGCAGTCGGGAAATAACGTCATGTGAGGTCATTCCGGCGGGTTTGTCCACTATTATCAGCCCGGATCCGAGGAGGCGATCAGTCATGCGCCTAGTGTATGCCGTAGTCTATAGGCCGTGGAGATTTGGCATGGACTTGAGCAGGTACCAGCAAACCTTGATGCCTCTGTTGTGACGATCGGTGTGTTTGATGGGATTCATCGAGGGCATCGTAAGTTGATTGGCGCAGCGAAGGATAGGGCTCGTGAGCTGGGCATCCCGTGCGTGCTCATGACGTTTGATCCGCATCCGCTGGCGGTTGTTGCCCCAGATCATATGCCGCCGATGCTGGGTTCGGTGGCAGTGCGCGCTGATTTGGCCGAGGACCTGGGTGTGGATTACATGCTAGCTGTTCGTTTTACTCCTGAACTTGCTGCGCAAAACCCAGAAGAGTTTTTTACCTCGGTGATCATGCAGCGCCTGCATGCCCGCGCTGTGATGGTGGGGGAGAATTTTACGTTTGGGCACCGTGCCTCTGGCAACACGGATACGCTGCGTGAACTGGGGGAGAAGTATGGCGTAGAGGTAGACGTGGTGACGTTGCTGACGGAGGACGGCACCACTATTTCCTCTTCGGTGATTCGTCAATTACTGCGTGAGGGCGACGTTGCTCATGCTGCGTGGGCGTTGGGGCGCCCGTACCGCGTTGCTGGCGAGGTGGTTCGGGGTGCGGGCCGCGGTGGCCGCGAGCTCGGCTATCCCACAGCAAATCTATACTTCCCGGATTCGGTGGCTCTGCCTGCGGACGGTGTGTATTGTGGCTGGTTCACGGTGCTTGACGACGCCCCGATTAACGGCGATATGGTTCCCGGCAAGCGCTACATGACCGCCGTGTCCATCGGAACGAACCCGACGTTTGGGGATGAGCGCCGCAGCGTTGAAGCGTTTGTGATAGACCAGGATGCTGATCTCTACGGGCGCTATTGCGCCGTGGAGTTTGTAGAACATGTGCGCTGGATGGAAAAGTTCGACAGCGTTGATGAACTGCTCACCGCCATGTCTGAGGATGTGCGCCGCACTCGGGAAATCCTCAGCTCTTAAAGTTGTTCAGAGCAGCTGGCGGCTGCTACTATGTCCTCTGGCTTTAATGACTGCGGTCCACAGCAGTTATGCCCCGCAGCTTAAGCAGCGGTTTTTCATGTGGACTGAAATACTGATGAGGTAAATTTTCATGGCTCTTACCACTGAGCAGAAGAAGGAAATCCTGGCCGAGTACGGTCTTCATGAGACCGACACTGGTTCCCCGGAAGCACAGATCGCCCTGCTCACGCAGCGCATTCGTCAGCTGACCGAGCACCTGAAGACCCACAAGCATGATCACCACTCCCGTCGTGGCCTGCTTCTTCTGGTTGGTCGCCGCAAGGGCCTGTTGAAGTACCTGGCCGAGCGCAACATTGACCGCTACCGTGACCTGATTGGTCGCCTGGGTCTGCGCCGCTAATAAAGGCACGTGAAAATCCCCCTGACAGATACTGTCAAGGGGGATTTTTTTATGTTCATGACACTGCACTGCTAGTTGTCGTCGACCCCTACGATCTTATCGACCCCACTGCTCTGCCCGGCGCGCCAGAAGTCTTTTCTGCGGATGGTGAACAAGGCGATGATCATTCCTGCCAGGGGGAATAGTGCTGCGACGGTGAAGGTGGTGTGCAGGCTATTGATGAATGCGGCGTCGGCAGCTGATGAGAGTTGTTGTTGCATCATGGCCGGGATTTCAGGGGGCAATAGTTCCCTGAGCGCGTTACCACCTCCTGTGGCAGCGCCTCGCGCGGCGTCGGTACGCATGGGACCCAAGATGCTGGTGGCAGGATCATTTTCGAAATAGTGGTGGACGCGGTTTTGAAAAAATGCACCTAACCCTGCCACACCGATCGCCGCACCTACCTGCTGGAATGTTGCGTTGATGCCTGATGCAACTCCGGCGCGTTCGGGGGGAAACGGTGGAGACGGATAGTTCTGTACGGATTGGGTTGAACAGACCCATGCCTATTCCTAGAACAAACATCATGGGTAGTGCGGCGGTCCATGAATCGCCGGAATCAACGAGTCGGATAAGTAGCAGGCCGACAGCAACGCAGCCCAGGGCGAGTGCGGCTGAGATGCGGGGTGCGGTTCGTGACGAGATGGTGCCTGAGATGAAAGCCCCGACGACGAGCGTCAAGGTCAGCGGTAGGGCGCGGAGTCCGCTGGCCCAGGCGCTGTAGCCCATCAACACCTGAATGTAGGTGATCAGGAGGAAGATTGCCGCCAATAGCGCAATGTTGAGAAAGAGAGCCGCGATGTTGAGGCCGTTGAAGGTGGTGTTGGTAAATAGGGATGCCTCAAACATTGCCTTGTCGCCCCGGCGGACCTGTAGGACAATGAATGCAATCAGAGTGATTGCTGAGGCTGCAAAAAGTCCTAGGATGAATGTGCTGGTCCAACCATTGTCTTCACCCCGAAGGAGCCCGAGGACAAGCAGTGTCAGGAAGGTAGAAAACAACGCTGCTCCCATAAGGTCCAGCGGTGGGGTGACTGCGGAACGTGATTCTGTAACTCGGATGCGTGTGATAATCAGCGCGATGATTCCAAGCGGTATGTTGATCAAAAAGATCCAGCGCCAATCAAGGCCATCGGTGAGGCCCCCTCCGACGAGTGGTCCGGCTGCGATGGCCAGGCCGCCCACACCACCAAAGATTCCGAAAGCCCGGGTGCGGTCAGCCCCCGTGTAGACATACCCTAAAAGAGCTGGTCCGACGGCAAAAAGGATTGCCCCACCGATGCCTTGGATGAAGCGCGAAACGATGAGCACGTTCACATTCCAGGCGAGTCCGCAGGCCAGGGACGCGAGGGTGAAAATGACGAATCCGATGGTGAAGATGCGGCGTCGCCCGATACGGTCCGCTAGTGATCCTGCGGCGACGAGAATTGCTGCCAGTCCGAGCGCATAGCATCAAGCACCCATTGGAGCTGCGTAAATGACGCGTCCAGTTCTTTGCGAATTTCTGGAAGTGCGACATTAACCACGTTGATGTCGAGCAGCAGCATGAACACACTCAGTGATGTGACGAGCAGTGTCCAGCCTCTGTGTTGCTGTGTAAGTGAAGATGTATCCACGGTGTCTCCATTCATTAAGATACGCTGGTTCAGCTACATACCAATAAACTTTCACCGACCAATAGTATGTCAACTTGTCTGAGTGTGCACGGTTTTTCAAAAACGCTGCGCACGAGGCATATGCGGGCACCTGTGTTACGGTTGGTCAAACGGTGAAAACATGGAGGGATAATGGCAAAGCCCGCAGCTACCCGTCGACAGGAGTACGCTGAACAGACTCGAAACGCCCTTATCGAGGCTGCCACGCAACGAATGGTCGAACAAGGATATGAGGCAACCTCAATTGCTCAAATTGCTGCGGATGTCCGTGTCTCAAAAGGTGCCGTCTACCATCACTTTCCTGATAAACGCTCCTTGTTTAAAGCCGTGTTTTCAGAAGCCACTAGTCGGTCCGTGGCGACTGTCGCGGAGTCCATGGATCACATGCGCAACAGTCCCCAGATGATGTGGTGGGCATGGCTATTGACGCCGCCCTCACCACCGCGCTCAAAGACCGAGAGTACTCAGTCCTGCGGCAACAAGCTGCAGCGATACTGTCTCTCGACGAACGTAAGCAGATTAAGGCCGATTCAATCATTCCATTAGTCATACAACTCCACGCCGAGCTGCATGACGACGCCGCGACACTGCAGGTTGACCTCGAAGTTGCGACGTCACTCATCCTGGCCATTCTTGGTGCTGCCAGTGAAGACATTGCCGCCAGCGACGACCCCGAAAAACGCTACGCCCAGTTCCGCCCAGCGCTTATCGCTATGGCAAAGGCGTTGGTCCCCAAAGCCGACGTAGCCTGACCGTGTAGGTGTCTTTGGAATAACCCTCGAGGTGGCCAAAAGAAAAACTCCCCGAAAGCTTCGGGGAGTTTTTGGGGACTTAAGAACTTAGATCGTACATGGTCACACCATCAACAGTCTGAGCTGTGAAGTTTTCTTCAACCCAGCTCTGGATCTGGGTGGATGTGCGCTCAGTAGAGCTATCAGAGTTTTCACCGCCAGGGCCACCTGCACCGCCGCCGGGACCGTCACTCACGATGTAGTAGTGGATTTTTGCCTTCAGCAACCCACTGCTTGAATTGCTCCAAAGTGGGGGAGGGGTCGGACCCGTTGAATCCACCAATCGGCATGACCGAGTATCCGGCCGCTAGCTGGTAGGTTGCTGCGGATTGCGACCCCGAGGTGGCCGCGACCCAGGTGTAGGAATCGGCATTGGCGGTCAGGAGGCTGGTAACCTCCGCGCTCGCATCTCCGCCACCGAGTAGACCGCCAGGTCCACCTTGGTCGCCGCCGGGACCGCCTTGACCTGCCTGGCCATCTGGGGTGCCTGCACCATCGGCACTACCGTTCGGCGGGGTGGGCATGGTGCCATTCTGGCTGGGAGGTGCTGGACGCTGTTGCCCATGTGCCTGTCCGGTGTTTCCATCATTTCCGCCGGTTGGGGGCATCATGTTGCCATTGTGACCGTCGGGACCACCCGGTCCGCCCTGGTCACCGGGGCCGCCCATGCCGCCCGCAACGGCCGGGCCTGCGGTGGGGATAGATCCCATGTTGCTGCTGTTCACCGTTTCAAGGGAGTAGGCCAGTGGGCCGGACAACAAAGTAAGAGAGCCTGCGACAAGTGTGCTTACCAGCAGCATCTTTGGGTTGAGTAGTCGTGGCGCGAGGGTGTGAATCATGATCAGCACGAAGGTGATAACCCCAGCTGCCACCACAACAAACTTCAACCAAGGCAGGAAATCGGAACTGCGATTCAGCAGGATATACGCCCAGATAGAACTACCCAACATGGATGCGGCAAGGACGGTGTGGATGACGCGGGAGGTGGAGCGATGGGCGTCGATAAGCCCGGCACCAACAAGTGCAGCGATGGCAGGCGCGAGTGCCACCGTGTAGTACTGGTGGAAAATACCCTGCATGAAGCTGAACGTCAGCGCGGTGGCCACAAGCCAGCCGCCCCAAGCGATGTAGGAGGCACGGATGGTGCTGGTGCGCGCGGCGGTGCGGGTCACCCACAGACCCACAACGAACAGCACCAGTGCGAGAGGAAGAAGCCAGGCAATCTGCCCGCCCTGCGCGGATTCAAACATGCGGAAGATTCCGGTTTCGCCCCAGGCGCCACCTTGGCCCTGGCCACCGCCAGGCACAACAGAGCCGGTTTCGTTACCGTTCAGGCGTCCCAACCCGTTGTAGCCAAGCGTGAGTTCAATAATGGAGTTGTTTTGCGAGCCACCAATGTAGGGGCGTTTGTCGGCAGGCCACAGCTCAACGGCAGCAATGTACCAGGCAACCGCCGCAACCATAGACGCACCCGCAGCTAACAGCTGCCCAATGCGGCGCATAACACCGCCACGAGCACAGATCAGCCACATGAGAGCCAGCGGCGGAACAATCAGCAGAACCTGAAGCTGCTTTTGCCAAGAAACCTAGGGCCAATGAATGCGCCGGCAGCAACGGCCCAACGCCAACGCCCATCTTCAACACCGCGCAGGCCAGCCCACACAGCGGCAATCATCAAGAACACCAGCATCGCATCAGGGTTGTTAAACCGGAACATCAGCGTTGCCACTGGTGTCAGAGCCAGTGCCCAACCAGCAATCAAAGCAGCAGGCACGCCATGGTGGCGGCGCACCGTGCGATACAACAACGCCACCGACGCCACGCCCAGCAACGCCTCGGGGCCCAGAAGCGAATAGGAATTCAAGCCAAAGATCTTAACGGCCAGCATCATCGGCCACAGCGACAACGGTGTCTTATCCACCGTGATCGAATTAGCCATGTCGGAGGAGCCGAAGAAGAAAGCCGTCCAGTTATTGGCACCTGCTTGGGCCGCAGCGGCGTAGAAACTATTGCCATAATCGTTGATAGACAAGTTCCAGAAGTACAGAACTGCAGTGACAAGCAGCAGGGAAACAAAACCAATTTTTTCCCACGGCAGGCGCCGCGTTGCCGTATCGCGCTGGGAATGTGGGGGCACTGGCCCGGGAACAATGGGGCGCTGGGTTTCTGACGCGCCGGGTGAGAGGGTCACACTCATGGTGTCAACATCCTTTGAAGTCTGCGAAAAAGAATTTTTACCTGGGGAATCGTGTGAATGTGAGGTGATTAGCGTGCACCCTCCCTGCCGTTGAACAGCATCCTCAGGGCGACGAAGCGGATCAGCGTGGACACGAGGTTTGCCACGGTGAGTACGCCAAGTTCTATCACTGCGCCCGCACCGGGGAAAGCGGCATTAAGCAGCCAAAGGCTACCGGCTGTGAGCGCCCAACCAAGGAAGAAAACTCCCAGGCCAATGCTGTGATCAGACGTGATGCGGTGGCGTCCGTTCACGCCGAAGGTGAAGGCTCGGTTTGCTGCAGTGTTGCCCACAGCGGTGGTGAGCAAGGCCAGGAAGTTTGCGGCCTGCGGTCCCATGAACATTTGGAAGACCAGATACAACAGCGCATAGGCAATGGTGGAGGCGACTCCGACGGTGATGAAACGCAGTATCTGTCCGGTGGTGTCGGTTTTGGTCACGTATTTCTCGGTGGCAAATGCAGAGAACTCCTTGGGCTGAATTTTGCCGGTGATCAGACCTGTGCCTACCCGCCACATGCCTTGGATGTCTTTGACGGCAGTGTCAATGATGTTGACGCGAGAGTCGGGGTCGTCGATCCAGTCGACAGGAACTTCGTGGACGCGGTACCCGGCTTTTTCGGCGAGAAGCAGCAGCTCCGTGTCAAAAAACCAGGCATTGTCCTCCACATGGGGCAGCAGGCGTGCCGCGACGTCGGTACGCATGGCTTTGAACCCGCATTGTGCGTCGCTGAAGTGTGCAGCCATGGCTGTTTTCAGCATGAGGTTGTAGGTGCGGGAAATGAATTCCCGCTTCGGCCCGCGCTCCACACGGGAGGAACGCGCAAGGCGGGTGCCAATGGCAATGTCGGAATGCCCGGTGAGCAGTGGGGCCACGAGCGGAAGCAGGCCGTTGAGGTCGGTGGATAGGTCTACATCCATGTACGCAACAACAGTTGCATTAGAAGCCAACCATGCGCGTTTGAGAGCACGGCCGCGGCCCTTCTCATCCAGATGGATGCGATGGACGTTGTCGTACTGGGCACACAGCGTGCCAGCGACCTCCCAGGTGTCGTCGGTGGATGCGTTGTCGGCGATGATCACTGATGTGGGTACTGGCATTTCTGTGCTGATGAAGGCAGCGAGTTGGTCCACGCAGCGCGGCAGGGAGTGTTCTTCGTTGTACACCGGGATGATGATGTCCACGGTGGCCTGACGCAGGGACTGTGGAGAGGAATAGGCAGGAACCGGTTGGCCTGGAAGTGCCTCTGGCACACGTTCGAGGGTGGATTCTTTCGTGGTCATGGTGCATAGTGTGCTGGGGCAAACTGCAAGCACCATGGAACACCACTGGCAACTGAATAGGAGTTGCTGTGAGAATGCTGGCAGGCATTTTCCTCGGTGCTCTGCTATGGTCTAGGGGAGTCTTGGTACAAGATGACGGACATTCGATGGCACCGACGACCATCGCTGAAGCAAAACTAAAGAGGAGTTTTGTCCTTACCATGAAAGACGTTGTGATTAACAAGGACACCGAATACGGCATTGTGGAGGCACTTGCCACGATTGATAACGGCGATTTTGGTACCCGCACTATTCGTTTTGAAACAGGCCAGCTCGCACGCCAGGCTGACGGGTCAGTGACCGCCTATCTGGATGAAGACACGATGCTTCTATCCACCACAACGGCCTCCAACCAACCGCGCGAGGGTTTTGACTTTTTCCCCCTTACCGTGGACGTAGAAGAACGCATGTACGCCGCAGGTCGAATACCTGGATCGTTCTTCCGGCGTGAAGGCCGCCCATCCACAGAGGCTATTCTGGCTGCTCGGTTGATTGACCGCCCGCTGCGCCCCACCTTTGTCAAGGGGCTACGCAACGAGGTGCAGGTGATTGTCACTGTCATGTCCATGGATCCAAAGGACATGTACGATGTCGTGGCCATCAACGCCGCATCCGCCTCCACGCAACTTTCCGGGCTTCCGGTATCCGGCCCAGTCGGCGGCGTCCGCATGGCATTGATCGCTGACGACGACCATCCCAAGGGCCAGTGGGTCGCCTTCCCCACGCATGAACAACACGAGCAGGCACTGTTTGAAATCGTTGTTGCGGGCCGCATCGTGTCTAAGAAGAAGGGCCGCAAAACCATCAATGACGTAGCCATCATGATGGTGGAGGCTGGTGCGACCTCACAGGTGGTAGAACGCATCAAAGACGGCGCGCCCAGCCCCACGGAAAGCGTTGTGGCTCAGGGCCTGGAAGCGGCGAAGCCGTTTATTGAAGTTCTGTGTCGTGCACAGATGGGCCTTGCCAAAGAGGCCGCGAAAGAAACGCAGGAATTCCCACTGTTCCCGCCCTACACTGACGACATTTATGCCGCAGTGGAGAAGAAAGCAGCGAAGAAGCTCGAGCAGCTGCTGACTATCAAAAATAAGCAAGAGCGCGACGAGGCCACTAACGAGTACATGGACTCTGTCGTTGAGGACCTGTCCTCCCGCTTTGAAGAGCAGGAGAAAGACATCCGCGCCGCTTACAATGCCCTGATGAAGGCCATTGTTCGCCGCCGCATCCTCACTGATCACTTCCGTATCGACGGCCGCGGCATCACCGACATCCGCGACCTTGGGGTGGAGGTAGACCTCATTCCACGTGCCCACGGTTCCTCGCTGTTCGAGCGTGGCGAAACTCAGATCCTTGGCGTGACCACCCTAGATATGCTGAAAATGGAGCAGCAGATCGATTCGCTCACGCCTGTTGACCACAAGCGCTACATCCACCACTACAATTTCCCGCCCTATTCCACCGGTGAAACTGGGCGTGTGGGGTCCCCGAAGCGTCGCGAAATTGGCCATGGTGCCCTCGCCGAGCGTGCCCTCATTCCGGTGATTCCTTCCCGTGAAGAATTCCCGTACACCATCCGTCAGGTGTCTGAAGCCCTAGGCTCCAACGGCTCCACATCCATGGGGTCCGTGTGTGCCTCCACGTTGTCCCTGTACAACGCAGGCGTGCCGCTGAAAGCGCCCGTTGCCGGTATTGCCATGGGCTTGGTGTCTGATGAAGTGAAGGGCGAAACCCGCTATGTTGCTCTCACCGACATTCTGGGTGCGGAAGATGCCTTCGGTGACATGGACTTCAAAGTTGCTGGTACCGCCGACTTCATCACCGCCCTGCAGCTGGACACCAAACTCGACGGCATCCCGTCGTCCGTGCTTGCCGACGCCCTGTCCCAGGCACGCGATGCGCGCCTTACCATCCTGGAAACCATGGCTGAGGTGATTGACACCCCCGATGAGATGAGTTCTTTCGCGCCGCGCATCACCACAGTGAGCGTGCCGCCCAGCAAGATTGGCGAGCTCATCGGCCCCAAGGGCAAGACCATCAACACCATCACCGAGGAAACCGGCGCGAATATCTCTATTGAGGAAGACGGCACCGTCTTCGTGTCCGCCACCAACGGTGAGGCAGCTGACGCGGCCATTGAAAAGATCAACTCCATTGCTAATCCGCAGTTGCCCAAGGTGGGTGAACGCTTCCTGGGAACCGTGGTGAAAACCACCGCCTTCGGTGCGTTTGTCTCCCTCCTTCCCGGTCGCGATGGCCTGGTACATATTTCCAAGCTTGGCGGCGGCAAGCGTATCGACAAGGTTGAAGATGTGGTCAACGTAGGCGATAAGATCCAAGTGGAAATCGCTGATATTGATAACCGCGGCAAGATCTCCCTGGTACCGGTTGAGGACTAGTCACCGTAGATAGCGACAACACCCGCTGATGAAGTAGAGGATTCATCAGCGGGTGTTCTTCTTGAGTACACCCAAATAGCAGGCAGAGTCGCAAAAGCCTAGACTTGATCGGTGGTAACAGACAACAGTGATACATGGAGGGAACCATCAATGATCAGGGTTGGTGTGCTCGGGGCGAAGGGCAAGGTAGGCCAGGCTGTGGTTGAGGGGGTGAACACCGCTGATGATCTTGAAGTGGTGGCCGAGGTGGATCGCGATGATAGCCTCCAGCTTCTTGTGGATAATAAAAGCCCAGGTCGTGGTGGATTTCACGGCGCCTGGCGTGGTGATGGACAACCTGGAATTTTGCATCAACAACGGCATTTCCTGCGTGGTAGGAACCACTGGTTTTACGGAGGAGCGCCTGCAGCAGGTGCAGAAATGGTGCGATGCGAACCAGGGTGTGAGCGTGTTGATCGCCCCCAATTTTGCTATTTCCGCCGTCTTGACCATGGCTTTCGCCAAGCAGGCCGCACCGTATTTTGATTCGGTGGAGGTTATTGAACTGCACCACCCGAACAAGCTGGACGCGCCGTCTGGAACTGCGATCCATACTGCTCAGGGGATTGCGCACGCCCGCCATGAGGCTGGTCTTGGTGCGCAGCCGGATGCGACGGACCAGTCACTTGATGGTGCCCGCGGCGCGGATGTTGATGGTATTCCAGTGCATGCTGTGCGGATGACAGGCATGGTCGCGCATGAGGCTGTGATTTTCGGTTCCCAAGGCCAAACACTCACTATCCGTCAAGATTCTTACGATCGCACGTCGTTTATTCCGGGTGTGCTGGTGGGGGTACGGGGCGTCGATAAGCATCCTGGCTTAACGGTTGGTTTGGAACACTATCTAGGGATGTAGTTGTGGCTCACCATGTGGATCTTAATGTCCAGTTGATTGCGTGCACCGAATTCACCCCGCCAATGGACGTGGAGTGGACGACGGATGCTGAAGGTGGAGAAGCACTCATCGAATTTGCGGGTCGCGCATGCTACGAGAGCTTTGACAAGCCCAACCCCCGTACCGCCACGAATGAGGCATATCTTCGGCACATCATGGAGGTGGGGCACACCGCGCTGCTGGAGCATGCCAGTGCCACCATGTATATCCGGGGTATTTCCCGTTCGGCGACGCATGAACTGGTGCGGCATCGTCACTTTTCGTTTTCGCAGCTCTCGCAGCGTTTTGTACACCCGGACGATGCATCAGTGATTGTGCCGCCGTTGATCCGCGAGGATGAGGATCTGACCAGACTGTTTGATCGTGCTATCAACGAATCTCGGTTTGCCTTCGATGAGCTTCTCGACGCCCTGGAAGACAAGCTCGGTGAGGAACCTAACGCTTTACTGCGCAAAAAGCAGGCGCGGCAGGCCGCGCGGTCGGTGTTGCCCAACGCCACGGAATCCCGAATCGTGGTGAGTGGTAATTTCCGGTCGTGGAGGCATTTCATCGGGATGCGGGCCACAGAGCATGCAGATGTGGAGATCCGTCATGTGGCGGTGGAATGCTTGAAGTTATTGCAGGAAATAGCACCTGTGGTGTTCGGTGATTTTCAGGTAGCCACACTGAGCGACGGTTCCGAAATGGCAACCAGCCCCTTTGTGACAGATTTTTAAGATATGGGCTGACGCCTTCGTGGCCTATATGTGCCATGATTTACGTAGACTCTTTCATCCCAATAGTTTCCCTATAGTTGCAGAAAAGGTTGCGTGGACTACTATGAACTCAGGTTTTAGCGGTGACGACAGGTGCTGAGGACTTCGGTACCGTAGCGGTGGCAATGGTCACCCCGTTTGCGGCTGATGGCTCACTTGATGTTGCGGCTGCACGTGCACTTGCGGCTCACCTGGTGGACAAGGGTTGCGATAGCCTGATCCTTTCCGGAACCACCGGGGAGTCCCCAACCACAACCATGGCGGAAAAAATTGGTCTCATTACTCATGTGCGTGCTGAGGTAGGGGATGGGGTAAAACTTGTGGCTGGTGCTGGAACCTACAACACAGCTGAATCAGTGGAGCTCGCCCGTGCAAGTGCGCAGGCCGGTGCGGACGCATTGCTGGTGGTCACACCCTATTACTCCAAGCCGAACCAGGAAGGGCTGTACCGGCATTTCACGATGATTGCCGATGCCACGGACCTTCCCATATGCCTCTACGACATTCCGCCGCGTTCGGTAATTCCGATTGAAAAATGATACGATACGACGTCTAGCCGACCACAAGAATATTAAAGCGCTCAAAGACGCTAAGGGTGACATCGCAGGTTCTGCTCCGCTCATCCTCGAAACCGGGCTGGCATGGTATTCAGGTGACGATACACTCAATCTTCCCTGGCTTGCCGTGGGTGCCACGGGTTTCATTTCTGTGATTGGACATGCAGCTCCGCATATTTTGCGTGAGCTTCACACAAGCTTCGAGGAAGGCGACCTCGCCCGTGCGCGGGAAATCAACGCCACCTTGACCCCTGCTGGTCGCAGCCCAGGCCCGCCTGGGAGGTGTCAGCTTTTGCTAAAAGCTGCTTTTGCGTCTGCAAGGCATTGAAGTTGGGGATCCCCGGCTGCCGCAAATCGCTGCAAGCGATGCTCAGCTGGAGGAACTTCGACGTGATCTAGAAAAGGCTGGAGTCCTTACAATATGACTGAACCCCGCAATCGCACTCGGAAAGTCACCCGTAAAGCAGGCCCGCCAGAGGCCGTAGAGTTTCAGGCCCCGCAGTCGACAGATACTGACGGGCGCTCTGAGAAGAGTACGGAGAAGAAAAAATCCAAGGTGCCGGCGAAAACGAGTGCAGATAACAGCGGAAATTCCCGAAACGGAAACGGCAACGGTGGCGCGCGCGGGCGTCGTAACGGAAACCGCAGCAACAATCGTGGTCGCCGGAATGTTGTGAAATCTATGCAGGGTGCGGATCTGACGCACCGTCTGCCTGCGCCGCCGCGTCCGCCGAAGGATGGGCTACGCATTGTGGCGCTTGGTGGTATCTCCGAAATCGGCCGCAACATGACGGTTTTTGAGTACCGTGGCCGCCTCCTGATTGTGGACTGTGGCGTGTTGTTCCCATCGTCAGGGGAGCCGGGCGTGGACTTGATCCTTCCAGACTTCTCGTACCTAGAAGACAAGATGGATCGGGTGGAAGCGCTCGTTGTTACACACGGACATGAAGACCATATTGGTGCCATCCCGTGGCTGTTGAAACAGCGCCCCGATCTGCCGATCATTGCCTCCCGGTTTACATGCGCCTTGATTCATGCGAAAACGCAGGAGCACCGCCAGCGTCCGAAACTGATTGAAGTGAACGAAAAGTCTCGTGAAAAGCGCGGACCTTTTGATGTTCGCTTCTTTGCGGTGAATCACTCCATTCCTGATTGCCTTGGTGTGGCCATTAAGACTGGCGCTGGCCTGGTCGTTCATACTGGCGATATTAAGCTTGATCAGACCCCGCCGGATGGTCGTCCGACCGATTTGCCCGCACTGGCTCGTTTCGGTGATGAAGGTGTGGATTTGCTGATGTGCGACTCCACTAACGCCACCACACCGGGTGTGTCTGGGTCTGAATCGGACATTGCACCGACTCTGAAACGCCTGGTCGCTGACGCTAAGCAGCGTGTTATTGTCGCCTCATTTGCCTCCAATGTGTACCGCGTTCAAGCCGCTGTTGATGCAGCAGTTGCTGCGGGACGCAGGGTGGCATTCAATGGGCGTTCCATGATCCGCAACATGGAAATCGCGGAAAAGATGGGCTTTTTTTGAAGGCACCGCGTGGAACATTCATCACCATGGACGAGGGCCGCAAAAGCTCGCTCCGCACAAGGTGATGCTGGTGACCACTGGTACCCAAGGGTGAGCCGATGGCTGCCCTGTCCCGTATGGCCCGGCGCGAGCACCGACAGATTACTGTCCGTGATGGGGACTTGATTATCCTCAGTTCGTCACTGGTTCCGGGCAATGAGGAAGCAGTGTTCGGTGTGATCAACATGCTTGCCCAGATCGGTGCCACAGTGGTGACTGGTCGGGATGCGAAGGTGCATACTTCGGGCCATGGCTACTCTGGCGAGTTGTTGTTCTTGTACAACGTTGTGCGACCCACCAATGCCATGCCGGTGCACGGCGAGTGGCGACACCTACGTGCCAATAAGGAACTGGCTATTTCCACTGGTGTTGAGGCCGATCGTGTGGTACTTGCGCAGAATGGTGTTGTGGTGGATCTTGTTGACGGCCGCGCGAGTGTTGTGGGCCAGGTTCCTGTCGGTAATCTCTACGTTGATGGCACCACCATGGGTGACATTGATGAAGAAGTTCTGGCGGACCGCACATCCATGGGCGAGGGTGGTTTGATTTCCATCACGGTGGTGATCGATAACCGCACTGGTCGCCCGCTGGAGCATCCGACGGTACAGGCTACAGGATTCTCTGAGGATGCTGTTGCCATGATGCCTGAGGTTGCGGAGCTGGTGGAAAACACCATGCTGGAGCTTGCTGGTGAGGGCGAGAATGACCCGTACCGTATGGTCCGACAGCTGCGACGCCGTGTGGCGCGGTTTGTGGAGCAAAAGTGGCGCCGCAAGCCGATGATCATCCCCACCGTGGTGCCTATGAGTTCCGATCCTGTGCAGGCCGATGACGATGACATCAAGGGGACTCGCCCGAGCTTGTAAGAGGCTTGCGTGGACGAGCGTCGATAGGCTTGACGGTACGGACATAGCTAAGAATGGTTAGGCTGGGGCGTATGAGTTTTTCTGCTTCTGAACGCACCCAGCTTGCCAAGCTGCTGCTGGAGGTTGGCCCCGACGCTCCGACGCTGTGTGGAGATTGGACCACAAGGGATTTGGCTATTCACCTTTACCTGCGGGAAAACCGGCCTGATGCGGCGGCCGGAATGTTTATTGGTCCGGTGAAGGGCCACCTTGAGCGGGTGACGGAACAAGTTGGGCGGTCCATGACCTACGAGCGTGTGGTGGGGGAGTGGGCTAAAGGCCCAGCGCGGTTTAATCCGATGCGTTTAGTTGATCCGCTGGTTAATGCCGGGGAGCATTATGTGCATCACGAAGATGTGCGTCGTGCGCAGGAGAAATGGCAGCCCCGCGCGTTTGGGCAGGAGGATCGTAAGGCTCTGCACCGAGTGTTGCAGACGATGTCGCGGTTGTTATTGTCCAAGACGACCGTTCCTCTGGTGCTCAACCCCGAAGGGATGGACCGTATTGTGGTGGTTGAGCAGCGCGGCGTCGCTAACCCGGCGCAGAGTGTGCAGGTCATTGGCTCAGTGAGTGAGCTGGTGCTGTGGGCATATAACCGTCCGACTGTGGGGGTGCGGGTTGACGGTGAGCAGAATGCCATCGCCAGGCGCGAGGCATAAAGACTGACAGGCATAGTCGTCAACCGTAGATAGGGCATACTATTTTTGCCCTACACCGGTGTGGCACCTGTGACTACTGAGCTTTCTGCGACTATTGTGGAATACATGTCTGTCAACAGTCGAAGTGGGTCGTTGAAAACTACGCGAAGGAAGACGGGTCCGTCGTCCCGTCCACAGCGTAGCGATCGCGGTGATACAGCGAGCACGTCTATTATGCTGAACTCGCGTCCCGCCCGACGCGCTGCCGAAACCTCAAATGAGCGCACTGGTAGCGCTCTTCGTGCTGTGGGCAGAGGTCTTTCAACGGTGTTTACCGCTTCCGCTAGGGGAGTGGGTAGTGTGACCCGTAGTGCTCTTCGCAGACGTTCGCAGGACGGGCTGTATGAAGAGGATGATCGTGATAGTTGGGAAGAAGTGGATAAGCCTAGAACTACTAGAGCTAAGCGGGCATCGGCCAAGTCGGAGCCAGCAACGCCTCGGAAGAAACGAGGAAAACAACAGAATAACAACGAACCAACTGAGGTGATGTCCAGTCCACGCCCTGGACTGGGAGGCGGTGTGAGTGCCCACGCCGATGGTGTGGGTTTCACCTTGATTGGTATCGCCGCGGTGCTGGGTGCGTCGGTGTGGTTGAACGTTGCTGGCCCGGTCGGTGAGTTTATTGCTGGCATTGCACATGGTGTTTTTGGTGCTGGTGCGTTGATCGTGCCGCTGGTGTTGCTGGGCTGTGCAATATGTCTGATGCTGGGGTACATGCCGCCCCCGTCGCAGCGCCTGCGTTTTGGTATTGGTGCTACCTTGCTGGTGGTTCCCATGCTGGGATTAGTGCATCTTTTTGCTGGCAATCCGACAACGTCGGCGGGTCGCGATACTGCAGGCGGCATCGTTGGTGCTGTGGTGGCTACGCCGTTGGCGGCTGGTTTCAGCGTGTACTTGGCCATTCCTATTCTCGCGCTGGTGCTGTTTTATGGTGCACTGAAGCTGACCAATATTACTGTGCGCCAGTTTGCGGATTATGTCATGTCCAAGTTCCGTGCAGGTGCGTTGGGGAGCAGCGGCTATGATGACTACGACGATGCCTATGATGAGGATGACCTGTACGCTTCCGTTGATGAGGAGCTGGAGGACATTGCAGAAGGCCGCGAACGGCCCGAGCGCCCTGCCCGTCGTCCCCGTCGCACCGCTGAACGTGCTTCTCGACGCCCCGACACTCGCCATGAACAGGATGGTTACGGTCAGCAACAGGAGCTGCCGATCTCGCAGATCAAACCGTCACCAATGGATAACTACCCCATTGAAGAACCGACGACGGTATTGGAACGACGTCAGCCGTCGTTGACCGATACTGACGAAATGCCTGCCATCACTGATGCAGCTGCCCAGCCGAAGAGGCGGAGCCAGAAGGCCGCGCAGAAACCGAAGAAGAAGTCCACAACCACCGCCGGTGTTGATGCTGCTGCGGCGAGTGCCGGTGCGGCCGTTGCTGCGGCAGGGGCGGGCGTCGCTAAGCAGGCGGAAGCAGCAGGTGATGCTGTGGCTGCGAGCCGTGAGGCTATGCGTGCCGCGATTATCGCGCGTTCCGGGATTGATGCATCTGCCGTGCCTGCGTCCACACCCAAGAGCGAAGAGCAGAAGGATATGCCTACGCCTGAGCCTCGGACGGTGGACAGCGACTATGAGCTTCCGAGCACAGAGCTGCTGATTCCGGGTAACCCGCCGAAAACCCGTTCCGAGGCGAATGACCGCATGATCGAGGCCATCACTGATGTGTTCCGTGAGTTCAATGTGGACGCGGTGGTGACGGGGTTCTCGCGCGGGCCGACAGTGACTCGCTATGAGGTGGAACTCGGTCCCGGCGTGAAGGTGTCCAAAATTACCAACCTCCAATCCAACCTGGCCTATGCGGTGGCCACTGACAACGTGCGTTTGTTGACACCCATTCCCGGTAAATCTGCTGTGGGCATTGAGGTTCCCAATACCGACCGTGAGATGGTGCGGTTGGGCGATGTGTTGAATGCACCCAGTACCCTTGCCGACCACGATCCGATGCTGATCGGCTTGGGCAAGGACATTGAAGGGTGACTTTGTGACACACTCGGTGCAGAAGATGCCGCACCTGTTGGTCGCAGGTTCCACGGGCTCGGGTAAGTCGGCCTTTGTGAACTCCCTACTGGTGTCGCTGCTTACCCGCGCCACCCCAGACGAGGTGCGATTGATTCTGGTGGACCCGAAGATGGTGGAACTCACCCCGTACGAGGGTATTCCACACCTGATCACGCCGATTATCACTCAGCCTAAGAAGGCCGCTGCAGCACTAACGTGGCTGGTTGAGGAAATGGAGCAGCGCTACATGGACATGAAAGCTGCCCGAGTCCGCCACATCAAGGACTACAACCGCAAAGTAAACACGGGTGAGGTGCAGGCGCCCCCAGGCTCTCAACGCGAATACCGTGCGTACCCCTACATTGTGTGTGTGGTGGACGAGCTCGCCGACCTGATGATGACCGCGCCGAAGGAAATTGAGGATTCCATTGTGCGCATCACCCAGAAGGCTCGCGCTGCTGGTATTCACCTGGTGTTGGCTACTCAGCGCCCGTCGGTGGACGTAGTGACCGGTTTGATCAAGACCAACGTGCCGTCACGCTTGGCCTTTGCGACCTCCTCGCTCACGGACTCCCGCGTCATCCTCGATCAGGGTGGCGCCGAGAAGCTCATCGGCATGGGCGATGGCCTGTTTATCCCGCAGGGCGCAGGTAAGCCGCAACGTATCCAGGGTGCGTTTGTTACCGACGAAGAAGTGCAGGCGGTCGTTGATGCCGCGAAGGAACAGGCCGAGCCGAACTACACTGATGGCGTCACCGACGACAAAGCCGCCGAAGCTAAGAAGGACATTGACGCGGACATTGGCGATGATCTTGACGATTTGCTGCAGGCCGTCGAACTGGTTGTGACCTCGCAGTTTGGCTCTACGTCCATGCTGCAGCGCAAGCTCCGTATTGGTTTTGCCAAGGCTGGGCGTTTGATGGATCTGATGGAAACCCGCGGCGTGGTCGGGCCGTCTGAAGGTTCTAAGGCGCGTGAGGTGCTGGTGAAACCAGAGGAGCTGGACACTATATTGTGGATGATCAGAGGTGCCGATCCCGCCGACGCCCCCAAGGAACCTGGGTTTGACGATGCAGGTCTTGGGGACGATGCCGGTAGTGAATCCGATCCCGGAGCAGGGTCCAGTGATGTTCGTGTCGTGGATGCTAACCCAACTGGCGGTGTGTTCTAGCGTCATATAAGGTGGGTCAGGTCATGGAGGGGAGTACCCCACCCTCGGCATTGATCGTCAACACGGCAAACTGGCATTTCCGGTTTCCCGGTCATGTCGGCCGCTAGCAGCGGCGGGGGAGACCTCCGGTTCATCAGGTAAGGCATGAAGCCGGAGGTTTTCTTGTGGAAGTTAATTCCCTCACGTGGGGTATCACCATTGTGGTGCTGTTGGGGTTCATCATATTTGACTTCGTATCTCACGTGCGCAAGCCCCACGAACCAACCATCAAAGAAGCCGCGGGGTGGATGATTTTTTATGTTCTTCTGGCCTGCGGTTTTGGTATTTTCTTGTGGTATGCCTGGGGCGGTCCGCAGGGCAAACATGATCACGCTATTGAGTTCTTTGCGGGCTATATCACTGAACTGTCACTGAGCATTGACAACCTGTTCATCTTTGCGTTGATTATCGGTTCTTTTTAAAGTTCCGCGCGCTTACCAACAGAAAGTGCTGCTCATCGGCATTGCGCTGGCGTTGATTTTTCCGTGGTGTTTTCATCGCTATTGGTGCTGCGGCCATTTCGGCTGCGTCAGCGGTGTTCTACCTGTTCGGCGCGTTTTTGCTGTATACGGCCGTTAAGCTCATCAGAGATGAGATTCGCGGAGAAGAAGAGACTGACGTGGACGACATGCTGGTGGTGCGTATGACACGGAAGGTCATCCCAGTTTCCAGCAGCTTTGACGGCGATAAGCTGTTCACTAGGGAAAAAGGACACAGGATGGTCACTCCGCTGATGCTGGCGTTGGTATCCATCGGATTTATTGACCTGATGTTCGCCTTTGACTCAATCCCGGCAATCTTCGGCTTGACCAAGGAACCCTACATCGTGTTCACCGCCAACGCGTTTGCCCTAATGGGGTTGCGCCAAATGTACTTCCTGCTTGATGGCCTGTTGGATCGCCTGGTGTATTTGCCATATGGTCTTGGGGTAATCCTCGGCTTTATCGGCGTGAAACTGGTACTTCACGCACTGCACGAAAATAATCTTGCTTTTATCAACGGTGGTGAAGGCTTCCATGTGTTGGAGATCCCCACAGTGGCGTCCTTGTTGTTCATTGTGGTGACGCTGGCAGTGACGGCCGTGGCATCGCTGATCAAGAACAAGCGTGATGAAAACCTTGGCGGCATTCCGCCGAAGTGGAATACTGCCAAGGATGCGAGCTAGTCGTCGAAACTGTTAATCACCGGGTTCCAGGTGTGGAAGCTTCGCCCGGTTAGCGCCCCCTCAACGTAGAAGGGGTCGGAGTTCATGAGTGTGCGGACGTCGTCAAGGGTTGCCGCGTCGCCGAGATGGAGGGTGATCAGCGCGCCGCCACTACCATCAGTGAATGGGCCGGAGCCGATTATTTTTCCTTCGCTTTTCAGCCCCGCTATGAATTCACGATGCTTGGGGCGAACGTTGGCGATTTTCTCGCTGTCTGCTGGGTAGTGGTACACAACCGCAAATACTCATGAGCATCAGTCTAGCCTGGTTGTTTCCTTTGGCACTGGCCACGTGATGCGCTGCATAGAGACTCAGTTGGGTAGGCTATAAGGCTGTGAGTGGTCAACAACAGCAGGCACCTGCCAAGCAGCCTTCGAATTGGAATGTTCCCAATGTGCTCACGAGCCTGCGCATTATTGTCATTCCAGTGTTTGCTTGGCTGGTGTTGAAGGGCAACAACCACCACGCCGGTTGGATGTGGTGGTCGTTTGGCACGTTTGTTGCCCTGATGATTACTGACAAACTTGATGGCGATATCGCCCGCGCGCGTGGGCTTATCACAAACTTTGGGAAAATCGCTGACCCTATTGCGGATAAAGCACTGATGACTACGGCGCTGGTGTGCCTGAATTATGTGGGTGCATTGCCGTGGTGGGTAACAATCGTGATTTGTATTCGCGAATTCGGCATCACTCTGTGGCGCATGGTGCAGTTACGTCGTGGCCGGGTTGTACCGGCGTCGAGAGGCGGAAAAATCAAAACGACGCTGCAGGCTGTCGCTGTGGCGTTTTACCTGGTGCCGCTTCCAGACTGGATGAATGTGCCCAAGTATGCGGTCATGGGTGCCGCAGTGTTGGTGACGGTAGTGACGGGCGTGCAGTATCTCCTTGATTCCAGGAACACAAATGCCTCACATGTTTGACCCGACCCTGTTGGTCGCCGAACTCGCTCGCCGCAAAGAAACGGTGGCGCTGTGTGAATCCCTCACCGGTGGCCTGGCTTCCGCAATGCTTGTCGACGTCCCGGGAGCCAGCGCCGTGTTCAATGGTGCCCTGGTCACCTATGCAACGCCGATGAAACATCGTCTTGCTGGGGTTTCCTTGCGAGGTGCTGGAGTCAGTGGGACCTGTGTCGCGGGAATGCGCCCGTGAGATGGCACTGGGGGTGCGGGAACGCTGTGCCGCATCGTGGGGGTTGTCTATGACTGGTGTGGCTGGTCCAGATTCCCAAGACGGACATCCGGTAGGGGAGGTATGGATAGGCGTGGCTGACCCAAATGGGTGGGCTGATGCCATACGCGCCCATCCTCACGGATATCATCGTTGGGTGCTCCTACCTGGAGAGACGGAACCACAGAGCGTTATTGAGGGCGACAGGCAACTTATCCGAACTGTGGCGGCAAGCTTTGCGCTAGAAACCTTGTATAAGCTGCTCATTGAGTTGCAAAAAAATAGTTGAGTGGCTTGGGAACAAAGGCCGCCAGGGAGACGTTTATACAAGTGATGGTTACTTACACAGCCCTTTTGGATCAGCCGGTTAAAAAAACTCCGGCACATGTTGAACCCCTCTTGCGTGAAGCTCTAGGGGCTGCGCTGCGCTCTTTCCGGGCCGATCGTGGCATTACTTTTGCGTGAACTTGCAGAGCTTGCCCGCGTCTCACCTGGTTATCTTTCTGAGCTGGAGCGTGGACGCAAGGAGGTCTCGTCAGAACTTCTTGCTGCTGTTTGCCGGGCGTTGGGTGCGAATGTTTCTGACGTACTGATTGAAGCCGCAGGTTCCATGGCTATGCAGCACTCCGACAGTGAGCTTGCTGCGCTGTAAATCTTCTATCTTATGGAGGCTGGCGGCAAAAACGGGTATGTTGAAACTGCGTAGCACTCAATAGACAATTTTCAGGAAGGCACGATTCTCTCATGGCTAATCCATTCTCCAAGGCTTGGAAATATTTGATGGCCCTCTTTGATTCAAAAATCGAAGAGCATGCTGATCCAAAGGTGCAGATTCAGCAGGCTATTGAAGACGCCCAGCGTCAACATCAGGAGCTGTCCCAGCAGGCAGCGGCAGTGATTGGTAACCAACGTCAGTTGGAGATGCAGCTGAACCGTCGTCTCGCGGAGATTGAGAAGCTTCAGGGTAATACCCGCCAGGCACTTCAACTTGCCGATAAAGCTCGTGCTGAGGGGAATGAAGCCAAGGCTGTGGAGTACGAAAACGCTGCCGAAGCTTTTGCTGCACAGTTGGTAACTGCAGAGCAGGCTGTGGAAGATACCAAGCAGCTACATGACCAGTCTCTGCAGCAGGCTGCGCAGGCAAAACGTGCTGTCGAGCGTAATGCCATGTCGCTACAGCAGAAAGTTGCTGAGCGCACCAAACTGCTTTCCCAGCTGGAGCAGGCGAAGATGCAGGAGAAGGTCTCTGAGTCCCTCAAGTCCATGAACTCCTTGACTGCCAACGATAATTCCCCGAACTTGGATCAGGTGCGAGAGAAGATTGAGCGCCGCTACGCCAACGCTTTGGGTCAGGCGGAACTTGCAGAAAACTCCATTCAGGGACGCATGGCTGAGGTGGAGCAGGCTGGTGTTCAACTGGCTGGGCACGCTCGCCTCGAGCAGATTCGCGCCCAGATGGGTGGGGGTGATGCCATCACTGGTTCATCTTCTCAGCAGCAGGCTATTACCGGGGGTGCAGCGGCTGATGGTTCTGCCGCCGGTGCGCCCTCAAGCGATGCTGTCGCGCAGCGTATGCGGGAGCTACGTGGCGAGTAAAACTGTTTGTACAGTGTGACGCTGAAACCGCGCGCCTATGTGGCGCGCGGTTTTGTTGTGTGTAGGGGCTAGGTTAACTGCGCCGTTAACTGCGCCAATCTCCGAGTGCACCTTGCAGGCCGCCTAGAGCCGCGTCGATAAGCGAATGTCGATGATCGTCTGGGCATCCTTGTTCTATCCAGCGCAGGCAGGCAACAGCGAGGAATCCGAAGAAGCCATTGATGGCGTATAGGTCGCGGTCGAGGTGTATGCCACCGATCATGTCGACGATTGTTGAGGCGTAGTCTTGTATCGCGTTGGTGCGCACCTCCACTGCTGGTTGTGGTTCGTTACCAGGGTGAGCGAGTATAGCCGCCCATCCTGGGGGCTGTTCTGCGAGGAAGTCGAGATACACCAGCAGTCCTGTGCAGATGCGTTCGCGGGTGGCGTGTTCGGGGTGGTCAGCGTCCTTTTGCCGTTCCCGTAGTTCCCGGTAGGTAGTGGCTAGTGCCTGTGCATAGAGGGTTGCCTTGTTGTCGAAGTACTTGTGGATGAGTGCTTCGGAGGTTCCGGCGGCCTTGGCGATGCGGGCCAGGGGGGTGGCTTCGTAGGCCGATGTTGAAAAGATGTCAATGGCGGCGCTGATGATCAGTGCTTGGCGTTGTTCGGGGGCCATTCGGGAGCGTATGGGTTTGTTGCTGGCCGACATGTGTCTAGCATACCTTGACAGCGCAAATGTTAGTGAGATAATCTCACTAAGCAATGGTGCAGTGTCAGGTGCTGTGCCGAGCAAGAGGAAGACAATAATGAGTTTTGCAGACTATACAATCATGTGGCACGTCTACCCACTTGGTTTTGTCGGAGCGCCTATTCGTCCCGAGGTAACTCCGCCGCTGACACACAGCATAAAGCAGGTGGAAAACTGGCTGGATTACCTCATAAATATGGGTGCTAATTGCCTGCAATTAGGGCCGATTTTCCACGCAGAAACCCACGGCTATGACACGATTGATTACTTTACTGTTGACCCTCGATTGGGTACTGAAGATGATGTTGTCCATCTCATTACTGTGTGCCGAGACAAGGGAATTTCGGTGATTCTCGATGGGGTGTTTAATCATATCGGCCGCGCCCACCCGCTGGTTGCTCAGGTAATTGAGGAGGGGCCCGCTGGTGATCATCAATCTATGCTGCATGTGACGTGGGACGATGCAGGAACTCCTACCTTCGGCACTTTTGAGGGGCACGAAGGGTTGGTGGAACTTAACCACTCTGACCAGCGCGTTGTGGATCTTGTGGTTGAGGTGATGCTGTACTGGATGCAGCGAGGTGTGGCAGGGTGGCGTCTTGATGCCGCCTACCAAGTTCCCGCTGCATTTTGGACACAGGTTGTGGCGCGGGTGCGTGAAGAATTCCCCGATGCATGGTTTGTTGGGGAGATTATTCATGGTGACTACGCAGCCTATGTCCGCGAGTCTGACATTAACTCTGTAACGCAATATGAACTGTGGAAAGCCATCTGGAGTTCGATCAACGATGCCAATTTCTTCGAGCTTGATTGGTGTTTGACGCGCAATAACGACTTTCTGGATACCTTTACCCCCATGACGTTTATTGGTAATCATGACGTCACCCGCATTGCCACCCAGATTGGCGACGCGGGTGCCGCCCTTGCTGCCTTTATTTTGTTCACCATTGGGGGTGTTCCGAACATCTACTACGGCGACGAACAGGCGTTCCGTGGGCAGCAGGAAAAGCGCGTCGGAGGAGATGATGCCGTGCGCCCGCCGTATCCCATGAGTCCCGACGAGCTTCCGCAGGACGGCATGTGGCTGTACCGCCTGTACCAGGAACTGATCGCTTGTCGACGCCGCCACCCGTGGCTCGTACACGCACGCACCCGGACGTTGGAACTCACCAACACTCGGTACGTGTACGAAAGTTACGGCGCTGACCCAAGCCAGGTGCTGCGCGTGGAGCTGGATTGGGGTGAGCGGAAGGCCGCTCAGATCAGCGCAGGCACGCAGGTGTTAGTCGCCTACACCGCGGGCTAGCAGGGCGTCGCCAATGACGCGTGCGCGCCTGATGGAGCGAATCATCACGGGCGCGCCAAAGGCGGTGATGGAGAAGTCAGCGCCGCGTGCCTTGCGGGCGTCGAGAACTTCGCCGACGGTGGCAAACTGCAGCGGGATAAGCCTGATGGTTAGCGAGATCGCCAGGCTGATGGCTTCCACCGGGACGCCGAAGCGTGCGGTCGGGGCGAGGGCTTTTTCCAGGGCTTCCAGCATCTCGGCAACGGTGGTAGTGAGTGTGAACACAGCCGCCATGCCGATGCTGGACATAATGACGAGCGTAACCACCAGGGCTTTTTCCCAACCTTGCTGCCACCAGTTGAAGGCACCGAGGAACAGGAGAAAAGGGAGTGGCGGCCAGAGCTGACCCCACGCTATTTTCGGCGGAATTTTTGCCACAGTCAGGAGCAACAAGGGAACAGCAAGGCATATCGCGGCGTGTGTGAGGGTATGCGCCCAGATAGTGGAGGCGATGATGAAGACAATCAAGCTCACAAACTTGATTGAGGGATTAACGCGGTGAACGATCGTTGTGCCTGGGACGTACACGCCAAGGGGAATATTCTGCCGCATTAGGCCCCCATGATGCGGTCGGTGTACGTCTGGATGACTTCGCTGGGCTCCCCATCAGCGACGATACTGTGGTTGTCAATGCAGATCACGCGGTCGAAATCAGCAATAAAGTCGAGGTCGTGGCTGACCACGATCAACTGTTGGGGAAGCTCCGCAAACACGTTTTTGATCTTGATGCGGTTGCGCAGGTCCAGGAGGGTTGTGGGCTCATCGGCAATAATCACGTCCGGTTCAAGAATGAGCACAGAAGCCAAGGCCAAGAGCTGTTTTTGGCCTCCTGACAGGAAGTGGGGGGACTGTGTGGCATGGTCGGCGAGGTTGAAGCGCTCCAGCATGTCCTGGACTTTTTGCTGTTTATCAACCTTGGGCATTTTTACGCGGCGTAGGGAGAATGCTATATCATCTTCGACCGTCGGCATGACAATCTGATTCTCTGCATCAGAGAAGACGAAGCCGACTTTCCGGCGCACCTCTTTGCCGTTTTTCTCCACGTCAAGGCCGTCCACCGTGACGGTTCCGGCGGTGGGGGAACCCAGGCCGTTGATCAAGCGGATCAGGGTGGATTTTCCGCCGCCGTTGGCACCGACGATACCGATGCGCTGTTCGGTGAGCTCGAGAGAAACGTCGTTGAGAACGTTTCGCTCGTCGAATGCTACCGAGACATGGTCAAAAACAATGCGTGACATGTGGCGCTAAGCAGCTGTGTTTGGTGCGATGCTTGGTGCCGTGCGCTGCGGGCGCAGGTCGGGGAGGGCTAGGTGCACGGCTGCGGCGATGGATACCGCAACAACAGCCTTGATGGCGTCAGGAATGAGGAATGGGACTTGGATTTTAAGAGCGGCAGTCAGGTCGGTCCCACGTAGAACTAGCCCGATGGTGCCACAGGTGTACTGGATGAGAACCCCAACGACGGCTGCAATGCCTAATCCGATGATGAATCCGGGTTGTTTGCGAGGAGACGACCACGTAATGAGGCCGGCAACAAACGCAGATAGCAGATATCCCACGAAGTATCCCACCGTTGGTCCACTAAGGGCAGAAAGGACTGTACGCCCGCCAGGAAGTACCGGAAGCCCAACAAGACCCAGCAAGAGGAACAGGGCAACAGCAAGTGCACCGCGGCGTGGCCCCAGGATGAGTCCGGCCAGAATGCAGGCAATATTTTGAAGCACAATTGGGACGCCCGCAGCAAGAGGTATGGAGAAAAAGCCTAGCGCGACGATGAGCGCGGCGAATACGGCGATGTAGGCAATGTCACGCGTGTAGGAACGAGATGCAGAGGATGATGTAGCCATGGAGGTATACCTTAGCGGGAAGTTTCGGGTTTTAGCTATTCTTCTTGAACTTCGTTCATGACTTTGTGAAAAATCTAACGTTTCCATGCATGTAGGATCGACCCATGGAGTTGACAAGGTTTCATCAGTGTGTTGACGATGAGTTTGGCCACGACTACGGCACCTGGATCCTGCGCTCCCATGTCTTAAGTGAGTATGGGAAGACCCCGGACGAGTTGCTTGAAACCGAAACGGATGTTCGAGAAATCTGGTGGGCACTGTGTCGCGATTTTGACGTACCGAAGGAGCGCTGGTTGGGGCCTGATCTGTAGATTTTCTAAAACTTTGGGTTCGAACTTGATTATCGAACACCTGTGCATGTATGGTGGATGTAAGCGTGAGATGTCCGCAGTGGGACATAGGTTGTTGAATCAAGAGCCGCGCAGAAATTTTTTTCACATACTTATGAGGTGTGTGGAACCTCTTGATGGGGTTTTTCAGTCTAAGCTCTAGCTGGTCTGTGTTACCAGCACATGCAGTGAATTTTTTTATCGTTGAAGGAATGTAAGGAACATGGCAGCAAAGAAGACCAAGACCACCACAGCAACAAGCGATGACCGCAACAAGGCACTCACCAACGCACTCGCACAGATTGAAAAGGACTTTTGGCAAGGGGGCCATCATGCGGCTGGGCGATGATAACCGCCCGCCGATTCAGGCTATTTCCTCTGGTAACACGGCGATCGATATTGCCCTAGGCATTGGTGGTTTCCCTCGTGGACGCATCATTGAGGTGTATGGCCCTGAGTCCTCCGGTAAAACCACTGTAGCGCTTCACGCAATTGCACAGGCACAAAAAGGTGGCGGAATCGCCGCGTTTATCGACGCCGAGCATGCACTCGATCCTGAGTACGCCCGCAAGCTCGGGGTGAGACACCGACGCTCTGCTGGTCTCTCAGCCTGACACAGGCGAACAGGCGCTGGAAATCGCCGATATGCTGATTCGTTCTGGTGCGATTGACATCATTGTCATCGACTCGGTGGCTGCCCTAACCCCTAAGGCCGAGATTGAAGGTGACATGGGGGACAGTCACGTTGGTTTGCAAGCACGCTTGATGAGCCAGGCCCTGCGCAAGATGACCGGTGCTCTCTACAACTCGGGCACTACTGCCATCTTTATTAACCAGCTGCGCGAGAAGATCGGCGTGATGTTTGGATCGCCGGAAACCACCACGGGTGGCAAGGCCCTGAAGTTTTACGCGTCGGTGCGTTGCGACGTCCGCCGGATCCAAACACTCAAGGACGGTCAGGATGCCATTGGTAACCGCACGAAACTGAAGGTTGTCAAAAACAAGGTGTCGCCGCCGTTCAAAATCGCCGAGTTTGACATCATCTATGGTGAGGGTATTTCCCGTGAATCATCCATCATTGACTTGGGTGTGGAGCATGGCATTGTGAAGAAGTCCGGTTCCTGGTTTACCTACAACGGTGATCAGCTGGGACAGGGCAAAGAGAAGGTCCGCCTATTCTTGAAGAGCAACCCGGCCATTTCTGACGAGATTGAGCAGAAAAATCTTTGCCAAGCTGGGTGTTGGTGAGCATGCCGCCGCTGAAGACACGTTGTCAGATGACCCGGTGGATGTTGTTCCAAACGTTGATTTCGACGATTCAGATCTTGATGACGAGTAATCAAACCAGTTGACCCTGCAAAACTGGAGCGGTTGCGGCAGGCGCTTGAACAGTACGAGTCAGGCACCAGTAGTGAGCCGCCCCTGTTTGACCGCGCTGCGGAGGAAGCCAAAGCGAAAGTTCGCCACCGTGCTTTGCTTCTTTTGGATCATCGGGCACGTTCGCGCCAGGAAATGCAGGATCGTCTGATAGCGCTAGACTTTACCCTGATGTGGTTGAAGATGTCATTGCAGACCTAGAGCGTGACCGTCTCATTGATGATGCGCTTTTCGCCCGGGAGTGGGTGCGCCAGCGTCATCAACGTCGCGGTAAGTCCAAGGCCGTCCTTGACCGTGAGTTGAGAGCGAAAGGCATCGCGGCGTCGATACGCGGGGAGGCACTGGACATCATTGATGAGGATGATGAGCAGGAAAAGGCGCGTGAGCTGGCGGTGAAGAAGGCGCGCAGCGTGAAATATGATTGCTCTGCCAACAGGGACGATTACGCCAAAGCTTTACGTCGCATCGTTGGGGTGCTGGCGAGGCGCGGTTTCCCGCAAGGCATGTCGATGATGGTGGCACGGCAGGCTCTTGACCAGCGTCTTGCTGAATTGAGCTAAATCCCATACCGCAGTGGAGTGTGAAACGTGGGGGTGTGATGACAGGGCTTGGGGAAGACTGTCATCACACCCCCATCTGCATTAGGTGGGGAATATAGAGGTGGGTAGAATGGCTTGCTGTGTTGCAGGATTCAAAGACTCACGAGAAGACATACGAAGTGCGCACGTTTGGCTGCCAGATGAACGTCCACGATTCGGAACGGTTGTCGGGTTTGTTAGAGGAAGCCGGTTATATCCGTGCTTCCGAGGGAGTGGAGCCTGATCTTGTGGTGTTCAATACCTGTGCTGTGCGGGAAAATGCTGATAACCGATTGTATGGAACATTGGGGCAGTTGCGCTCCGTAAAGGAGAACCATCCTGGCATGCAAATTGCTGTGGGCGGCTGTCTGGCGCAAAAGGACAAGGACATGGTGGTTAAAAAAGCACCGTGGGTGGATGTTGTGTTTGGTACCCACAACATTGGTTCGTTGCCCGCTTTGCTAGACCGCGCCGCGCACAATGAGGAAGCCGCGGTGGAGATTGTTGATTCGTTGGAGCAATTCCCATCGGTGCTTCCAGCAAAGCGTGAGTCTGCCTACGCAGGTTGGGTGAGTGTGTCCGTGGGGTGCAACAACACATGTACATTTTGTATTGTGCCGAGTCTGCGCGGTAGAGAGATTGACCGTCGACCTGGCGATATTCTTGCTGAAGTGCAAGCATTAGTTGACCAGGGGGTGAGTGAGGTGACGCTGTTGGGCCAGAACGTAAACGCTTATGGCGTGAACTTCGCTGACCCAGATATTAAGCGTGATCGCTCCGCCTTTTCCAAGCTGCTGCGCGCGTGCGGTGAGATTGAGGGATTGGAACGAGTGCGGTTTACTAGTCCGCATCCGGCGGAGTTCACGTCTGACGTGATTGATGCGATGGCTGAAACCCCTAATATTTGCCCTCAGCTTCATATGCCATTGCAATCTGGGTCGGATCGGGTGCTTAAGGATATGCGACGTTCCTACCGGACGAAGCGTTTCCTGGGAATTTTGGATGAGGTTCGCGCGAAGCTTCCCCATGCCGCGATTACCACGGATATTATCGTTGGTTTTCCTGGAGAAACGGAGGACGATTTCCAGGCAACCCTTGATGTTGTGGAAAAGGCTCGTTTCAGCAGTGCTTTCACCTTCCAGTACAGCCCTCGTCCTGGTACGCCTGCGGCTGAGTACGATAACCAGGTACCTAAGGACGTTGTGCAGGAGCGTTACAACCGGTTGCTCGAACTGCAGGAGCGCATCTGCGAGGAAGAGAACGCGAAGTTTGTGGGCCAGGTTGTGGAGTTGCTGGTTCAGGGCTGATGGTGGCCGCAAAAAACAACAAGACTCGTCGTCTCTCGGGGCGCGCTCGTGATGGTCGTCTGGTGCACTTCACGCCAGTTCCGACACTGGGTGTCACCACTATGGGTGATGCTATGGCTGTTGATGGGGGCATCCGGCCTGGCGATGTCGTCACGGTCGAGGTGACGTCCTCGGCTCCGCATTTCCTCATTGCCGACGCTGGTGTGTTGACGCATCGCCGAACCGTCGCAGGGGACATGTCGTCGCAAGGTAAAACCCCCACGACCGCGCCGATTGGGGTGGGTTTGGGATTGCCAAAGATTGGCCGCCCAGAGCCTCAGCCTGCAGCTGTAGCTCAGGGTTGCTGTAGTTCATCATGACTGGAATTAGGAAAGTGTGCAGATGACCGAGCAAGATAAGCCTCAGGACACCACTTCGCCCACACCAGAACCATCGAAGGAGCGTGATCGCCTCGCGGCCTATCGTGGTGACCTAGCAGGTGCGGAACGCCAAGCTTCTCAAGTGGTGAGTTTGGGTAGGCAACAGGTGTTCATGGGCCTAGGTATGGTGGGGTTTTTCCTGTCATTGTTTTTGCCGCATTCGGGCAAGGTCCTTGGCCTGGATGTTTTGTTTTACTCCGACACCGCCCAGCAGTATGTGACCACGGTGCCTGAGCGCATCTACATGTGGCTTGCACTCATCGCCGCGGTGCTGCTCAATGCTGCGACTCTGGTGACACGGTCCGCACTGATTGCCTATCTCACGTGGTTTTTTAGTGGCGCAGCGATGTTCTATTCCGTCTTTGCCATTTGGATGAGGCAGTCTCGCCCGCCCACAGAGCCTGGTGTTGGTCCGAGTTTTGGCTTAATTATTGGCACAGTGAGCGTGAGCGTGGTTGCTGCGGCATTGTCGTTCGTGGTGTTGCGCCGCAATAGTTTTCAGGCTGCGTTGGCGGAGGCGCGTCGTGAAGAAAAACACCACGACCACGTGGCAGCAGTGCAGGAGAAGATTCTTGCGGATGAGCAGGCTACCGCTGCGTTTGTCGACGACCGCCGCTCCCGCGCCGCCCAACGCAGGGCTGCGGGGCGGCAGGCCGCTGGCGGAGAACAGCCGTCAGCGGAGAACCAGAGCTAGTTTCGCAGTTACAGGTCCTCAACTGCGTGGACAGCGGCATCAGCCCATTCCTGCCACTGTGCGGCTTGGGCTCGAAGCTGCTCGGCTTTCTTCGTGTTGCCTTTGGCTTCGGCAGCCTCTGCTTGCGCGGTGAATTCCTCGACTTTGGCGGTGAATTGCGCGGCCCGTGCTTGTGCCGCAGGGTCGGTACGTCGCCACTGTGTGTCGGCTGCATCGCTGACTCGTTTTTCCAGGGCAGCGATCTTGTTTTCAAATTCGCGGACTTGGCTGCGGGGGACGTAGCCGATGGCTTCCCATTTGTCTTGTAGCTCACGAAGTTTCGCTCGTGCGCCTTCAAGGTCTTTGGCGGGATCAATCTGGGGGTCGTATTCGGCGATCAGCGCGTCTTTTGCGGCGGCGTTGTCGAGGAATTCCCGGTCGCGTTCTTCAGCATCAGCGTTGCGTGCTGCAAAGAAGAAGTCTTGAGCAGACTTAAATGCTGCCCACAGTTTTTCATCTAGATCACGTGGTGCTCGTCCTGCTTGTTTCCATTCAGTCATAAGATCGCGGAAGGCACGAGCGGTGGCGTTCCAGTCGCGCGAGTCTTTGAGCTCTTCGGCGCGGGCGACAATGTCCTCTTTGAGTTTTCGGGCAGCGGCGCGGCTCCGATCAAGTTCGGCGAAGTGCGATCCGCGCCGCCGGTTGAAGGCATCGCGTGCCCTAGAGTAGCGTTTCCACAACACATCATCGGTTTTGCGATCCACGCCACGGATGGTTTTCCATTCCTCGAAAATCTCGCGGAGTCGGTCACCGGCGCTTTTCCAGTCCTCAGAGGACTCCCCAATCTGTTCTGCCTCTTCGACAAGGGTTTCTTTGTGTGCTGTGGCTTCCACGCGGCGCTGTGCACGATCAGCCTTGACTTTCTCGTCGGCTGATTCGGAGTCACGGATCACACCAGCAAGGCGGGTGTCCAGGCTGTCCAGATCACCAATGGCGGCAGCAGTAGGCAGCGTTGCACGCAGTGTTTCAGCATTACCGCGAATAGCAGCGGCATCATCGGGATGTGCCTTCAGCCGGTTCTCCAACAATTCCACTTCGGTCACAAGGTCCTCGAAGCGGGTGTGGTAGTGCGCCAGCCCCTCTTCACGAGTTCCGGCTTGCCAAGAGCCAATGAGGCGTTCACCAGAAGCAGTGATTACGTAGACGGAACCGTCGTCGTCAATACGTCCCCATCGTGTTGGATCACTGTGCACCGTCGGGCGCGCAGCAGTCTGCGTACGAACTGCGGGTGTGACGCCGGGCCGTGGGCCGGGTCGAGGGCCAGGCTTTGGGGTGGGAGTTGTCGTCATAATTCGGTCCTTCGTCTCTCGCCGCGCGTCACGGCTGCCTGGGTTACTTACCTGCGTAACGTAGAACACAACAAAAGCGTGTAGCTACAAGGAATCACTTTACCGTGGCTTACTTTGTCGCGGTGACAACCCTCCCCTGAAACATGCAGTTGATAGCAGGCTAGGCTGGGTGACAGAGTGGTAACCAGCAGAAAGGACCAGCGTGTGGTAACACCAATTGCGGTGATCGGACCGACGGCTTCGGGTAAATCGGCGCTGGGTATTGCGTTGGCACAGAAATTTGGGGGTGAAGTGGTCAATGTTGATTCCATGCAATTGTACAAAGGCATGGACATTGGAACTGCGAAACTCAGCATCCCCGAACGCATGGGTGTACCACACCATCAACTTGATGTTCTGGATGTTACACAAACTGCTTCAGTAGCGCGCTATCAGCAGGCCGCGATCCGCGATGTCGAAGCGATCATGGCTCGGGGTAACGTTCCCATTCTCGTTGGTGGGTCCATGCTGTATGTGCAATCGCTTCTCGACGCCTGGTCCTTCCCACCCACAGATGCAACCGTCCGTGCCCGTTACGAACAGCGCCTCAACGATATTGGAATCACAGCGCTCCACAACGAACTTGCCGCCATTGATCCGGCTGCCGCTGCTGTGATTGAAGACAAAGACCCACGACGTACCGTCCGCGCCCTTGAAGTAATTGAGTTGACCGGAAAACCTTTTTCCGCATCGCAACCACCTATCAACCAGCCGCCACGGTGGGGAACTCGTGTTCTGGGGCTTCGAACCACTACAGAATGGTTGAACCCTCGCATAGAGCAGCGCACGCACGCCATGTTCGACGCAGGCTTGGTGGAAGAAGTGAAACGTCTTGTGTCCGCCGGTTTGGTGGCTGATTCCACCGCCGGACGAGCCATTGGTTATGCCCATGTGTTGGCCGCAATGGCGGGTGAGCTGACCTGGGACGAAGCCGTGGATCGCACCATCACCGGAACGCGTAAGTACGTGCGCCGCCAAAAATCCTGGTTCAAGCGGGACCCGCGAACCCACTGGATTGATGCCTCCGGTGATACGTACGCGCAAGCATTAGACTTCTTGGCATGACTGAATCCAACTTCGATGATGCCATCCCGTTTGCCAAAGGCCACGGCACAGAAAACGACTTTATTATCCTGCCCGATCCAGACGCGGCACTGAACCTCACGCCAGAGTTTGTACGGCAACTCTGCGATCGACGCGCCGGTTTAGGGGGAGATGGGGTGCTTCGCGTTGTCCGCTCTAAGGCACTGGTCGATGCTGGCGTGCTTACGGAGCTTCCCCCTAAGGTCAAGCCAGAAGACTGGTTTATGGACTACCGCAACGCCGACGGTAGCATCGCTGAAATGTGTGGGAACGGGGTTCGAGTGTTTGCCCACTGGGTGACGTCTCGCGGTCTCGTCGATAGCAATAGCTTTATTGTGGGAACTCGCGCCGGGGCGCGTCCGGTGACTGTGCACTCTGTCACGGAGTCTGATGCTGTGGTCAGCGTCGACATGGGTGTGCCATCGGTTCTGGGTGTCTCCACATGCACAGTTGCGGATTATCATTTCGCAGGCTTGGGGGTTGATGTTGGGAATCCGCATTTGGCTTGCGTCATCCCCAAACTAACCCCTGAGGCACTTCGGGAACTTCCCATTGCTGAACAGTTCACCTTTGACCCAGCGTTTTTCCCAGAGGGAGTCAACATTGAAGTCTTGACCGAGCTTGTCGACGGTCGTGTGCACATGCGGGTGCATGAACGCGGTTCGGGGGAGACCCGGTCCTGCGGTACAGGAACGGTGGCAGCTGCGCAGGCAGCCTTAGCCGACGCGGGCGTCGATAAGGGAGAGGTGGTTGTGGTGGTACCAGGTGGAGAAGTTACTGTTCGCATTGACCATGATGGATCGACACTGACGGGGCCTTCCGCGATTGTGGCGGAAGGCGTGTTGGTTAACCACGCTTGAACCGGACGGCAGCGCGGCGTGCCTTTATCCATGATTGGTTGAGTTCAAAGGCGCGCTTGTCTGTGATAGCAAGCAACGATTCCAGTTCCTCTGTGGTGCTGGCCGACATAAGATGTATGTCAAGGCGCTGCAGGAATCGTCGAGCCGTGGCCAACTGGATATAGAAAGATTCTATGTCTGGGTCGGTGGAATTGGGATTATTCAGCTCGGGGCGCTGAAGTGTGCGATCAGCGATGGCTTCAGCATCGCCGCTATCACGGAAACGTTCAAAGGCATCAACAACATCAACAATGTCAGCGCGGGAAAGATCAATGGAGCGCTGCAGTGAGATAGCCTCCGGGGCGGATGTGCGCAGTTTAAACGCCCAATATAATGCGGCAATAATCCCAAGAGAGAGGATCACACCAGTGTTTTCAGCCATACCACCAGTGCTAAGCAGCACATGCCAATGATCACGAGCGCCCAGTAGTCAAAGGGACGTCGTGAATGTGGCGGGTATGGGCTGAGATCACTCATGGTTTTAGTGGTTTCCACAGCCACCTGAACCACATCCGCATCCGCTGCTAGAGTCGCCGCAGGAGTCTCCACATCCTGCCGGGGGGAGTATGGATCCGGTCAGCATGACTGTTCCGGCTAGAATTGTTCCATTTTCTGGCAATTTCGGGGCATCGGGCAAGCACACATCAAAGGGGAACGGCCCATCTACATTTGCGTGAATAAAACGCTGACCAGTGAGCTCGTTTGTGCGGTAATGTGCAGAAGTTACGCGTGCGGTGAGGGCTGCTGAGGCATCAGGTACTTGTGAACCATCACCTGTTGACACAATCATAGCACCTTGGCTGACTAGCATGCTGAGAATTTCTGTATTCGCGCCGGGGTGTGCTGCTGCGAAGGCTTCAGCACTCTCGTAAGTGTTTATATCGACAGCAAGAGCAGTGATGGCAAGTTGTTCCCACTGCATGGTGGGTTCGTCGACAAGTAGCGGTCCTTGAGCAAGATTGCAGGTCACGCTGCCGAGAGGGGTGCCGCTATCATCAACGATCTCTGCAAAGGCGAGGACGTCATTAACCATGTTGACATGCGCATTTGCTGCAGTAGAGGAGGCAAAACCCGCATAGGTAGCAAAAGGATCCACGGCAAGGATATTGATCTGAGCGCCTGAGGGGTCCGCAAACTGAATGAGCTGACCGCCGCGGACTTCTCCGGTCACCGCAAGTTTCTCCGATGCGATGGCTGCCTCGATCGCATCTTGCCATCGGGGGAAATCCATACCGATGCTTTTCAGATCGTTGTTCATGCTCTCATCTTAATGGCACGGGCCAAAAATTGTTTTATCCTACATAGGGCTTTGTTAAGAAATCACACATGATGCACATAGGTTTGGGTTAGCTTGGGATGTCGTTTTGCGCTTTGATGTCATGTCACCATTACTGGTGGGTGTGGGTTACGCTGGGTTACGTATTAGGAAAAATAGTATGAATGAACAGCAAGGGGGTGCTTAATGGGGGTAGTTGGATGGTTCTGACCAGTGGTTATGTGAAGTGCCTACGATACGTAATGTAAGCCACACTTTGGGTAGGTATGTCTAGGCTTTGTCTCGGTAGTAATTTCGAATGTGACTAGTTCCCAACTATTGGTGGAACAGCTTTTATGCATCAATACGTGCAAGTAGGAGAGGATGGCTGGCGATGTCTCAATCCGCCTCACCCGACTCAAGGTCTGAGACTAGGGAAAACCATATGGGCGCCAATGCTCATAGCATGGATGATTTTCCTCTGATTACCGTGCCCATCGGCAACGAATGCGTCTTGTCGCCTATTAACAGCGATCTCATTGCGCCCGATATTAAACGAAGGCTCGCGGAACTGGGGTTGCGCCCTGGCGTCCATGTGAGCGTGGCGCAGAAGACCAGCGGTGGGGGGCGTGTGATTCGCATTCATAACACCCGGTATGCCCTCGACCGTCGGACCGCATCCAGCATCAAAGTTCATTCAGTAAAGACTGGAGGTGAGCAGTAGTGGCAACGAAAGCTAGCGCGCCAACCACCTGCCATTGCGAAAGCCATGGAAAAACCGCCCCCGCAGGTTCTCCTGTTATTGCCCTTGTGGGTGCTCCCAATGCCGGAAAATCGACCCTGTTTAACGGGTTGACCGGCGCCAAGGCACGTATGGGTAACTGGCCTGGAACTACCGTTGAGGTCAGCCGTGGTGCGTGGAAAGTGGGTGAGACAACCTACGACGTTATTGACTTCCCAGGTGCCTATTCGTTGGACCCGATTAGCCCAGACGAAAAGTTGACCCGTGATCTTGTCATTGACTGTGAAGACAAGGAACGTCCTGATCTAGTTTTGGTAGCGGTCGATGCCGCAAGTCTAGGCCGGAGCCTTTATATGGTGTCTCAGCTGGCGGAAAAGCCGTTCCGCACGGTGGTGGTGATGACCAAGACAGACGTGGCTGACTCATTTGGCACCACTATTGATGCCAAAGTACTTGAGAAGGCATTGGGCGTACGAGTGCTTGAGGTAGACCCACGCCACCGCTCAAACCTTGTCGCAGTGGGAGAAGCTGTGACAGAGGAAATGCGTAAGGAGCCCAAGGTTCTTCGCCCCGTCACTGTTCCGGCAGGTGCAGACCCTACAGTCTCGGAATTTGATCTCGCCGATGCCCGCTTCGCGTGGGTGGAAAAAGCTGTGGCGGCAGCAACCACCAACAATGATAAGCGCCCCACTTCCTGGAGCGAACGTATCGATAAGGTTGCCCTTCACCCAGTATTCGGGCCCTTGATGTTCCTGGCTACTATGTGGATCGTTTTCCAAATCACCACCACGGTGGCTAAGCCCATGCAAGATGGGTTGGACGCTTTGTTCGGTGGTCCAGTCAGCGACGCGGTGCGGAGCGGACTACAAGCCGTTGGACTGACGCATCCACTCTTTGAAGGGTTGATCGTCAATGGCTTGATCGGTGGTGTAGGTATGGTCCTCACGTTTGCGCCGCTGATGGCACTCATGTTCTTGTGCCTAGCTGTACTGGAGGATTCCGGCTACATGGCGCGCGCGGCCGTCGTCACGGACCGTTTGATGAAGTCCATTGGGCTTCCAGGCAAAGCATTCATTCCGCTGATCGTTGGTTTTGGATGCAACGTCCCAGCTATCTCTGCAACACGCGTACTGACGCAACCTCGGCAACGCCTGCTGACTGCATTGTTGATTCCTTTCACCTCATGCTCGGCACGGTTAACGGTCTACGTGATGCTGGCCGCCACGTTCTATCCCAATAGCTCTGGCACTGTGGTGTTTGCCATGTACCTGATTTCAATTGGACTAGTCGTCCTTGTTGGCCTGGCCATGAAAAATTCCTTGTGGCGCAGGATGGGGTCTGAGCCGCTGGTGATTGACCTTCCCGTATATCAGATCCCTGGACCGAAACTCGCGCTGTCGGTGATGTGGGTGCGGCTCAAGGGCTTCCTCAGCACTGCTGGTGGAATCATCGTGGTGACAGTTACAGTCGTATTCCTGCTGCAATCCACGCCCATGGTGAGCGGCTACAGCTTCGCCGATGAAAACCTTCAACCGCAAGACAGCGTCTATGGCAAAGTGTCTGATGGCATCGCGCCCATATTCGCCCCAGCTGGTTTTGACTCCTGGTCCATTGCCGGAACATTGATTACTGGTTTTGTGGCAAAAGAAGCTGTGATTTCCTCCTGGGCACAAACCTATGCTCTGGACGACCCCACTGAGGAAGATAGCGAACAGCAAGGCACCTCACCACTAGCTCAAGCCATCAAGCAGGACTTTAATAACGCATCGGGTGGACACACTCATGCCGCAGTGTGGGCATTTATGGTGTTCCTGCTGGCCTACACGCCATGTGTCGCCACGCTGGCTGCACAGCGACGAGAAATTGGCCTGAAATGGACTCTCATCGGCATTGCCATCCAGCTTTCACCGCTTGGGCCCTGGCAGTGGTGATCTTCCAAGTCCTGAAACTGTGGCTGTAGGGGAGGGCCTGTGATGAAACTATGGTTCTCTCGAAATAAGAGCAATGGTGATAATGCAACAGCTGCGGAGTCCGAGGAAGTCCGGCCGCTAGTAGCAGTTACGCGAGCCATAGAAGGTGGCGCCACAACGGTATCAGCAATTGTCCAACAGACTGGGCTGCAGGAAAGCACCATCAGCGCAGCGATGGAGCACCTTGAACGCACCGGATATATCCACCGAAGACTTGATGTTGTATGTGGTGGATCCTGTGGCGGGTGTGCCTTATCCGACGATGAGGGTGGAACGTGCAATCACACGGCCACGCCCGGGACTCCTCAGGGTCTTGTTACCCTCACCTTGACACGTCGAGTTCCTGGGGCACCAGGGGAGGATCCCGAGGAGACTGCTGAGTAGGAAGCCTGTCGCGTGAGAGGTGGTGGTAGGTAGCTTTTCCGTGCATGACGTGCGACAATAAACGCTAATGACTAACAAGCATCACGATAAGCTACTTGCAGCTGCTTTTGCCGACCATCAGGATATTCTGAGCCACGCCGAGCCTCTTGAGACTGCCACCAGTGCTGCGCCACATAGCAGTGCGGCACCTACAACAGGTGAGCTCGACCTTGAGGCTCGCTCAAGCCTGCGTCGCCTCACACGTGGAACGAATATCCACAGCACCGAACAATCCGACGGTTACGACGTTGAATACCGTAAGCTCCGCCTGGAAAAAGTAGTGCTCGTTGGCGTTTGGACAGAAGGCACCACCGCTGAAATTGATGCCAGCATGGCGGAACTTGCCGCGCTGGCGGAAACCGCAGGATCGGAAGTCACCGAAATACTGTACCAAAAGCGTGATCGGCCCGACCCAGGCACCTACATTGGCTCCGGAAAAGTCCAGGAACTAAAAGACATCGTGGCGGCGACGGGTTCCGACACCGTCATCTGCGACGGTGAGCTTAGCCCCGGACAAATGATTGCGCTGGAAAAAGCCCTTGACGTGAAAGTCATTGACCGCACCATGCTCATCCTTGATATTTTCGCCCAGCACGCGAAATCGAAGGAAGGCAAAGCGCAGGTGTCCCTGGCGCAAATGGAGTACCTGATTACCCGCGTGCGTGGTTGGGGTGGTGCGCTTTCCCGCCAGGCAGGCGGGCGCGCTGGATCTAACGGCGGTGTTGGTTGCGTGGTCCAGGTGAGACAAAGATTGAAGCGGATCGCCGTAGGCTGCGTTCTGAGATGGCGAAGTTGCGGAAAGAACTCTCAGGAATGAAAACCGCTCGTGAGGTGAAACGGTCGCAGCGCAGGGCGTCGACAATTCCCCAGATTGCCATCGCCGGGTACACCAATGCCGGGAAATCTTCGCTGATTAATGCGATGACGGGCGCGGGTGTGCTGGTGGAGGATGCGCTTTTTGCCACTCTTGATCCGACGACTCGCCGCGCGGAACTAGCGGACGGGCGTGCAGTAGTGTTTACGGATACCGTTGGTTTTGTCCGTCACCTGCCCACACAGCTGGTGGAATCGTTCCGTTCTACTTTGGAGGAAGTCGTTGAGGCGGACCTGGTGTTGCATGTAGTTGACGGCTCCGATCCGTTCCCGCTGAAACAAATTGAGGCCGTGAACTCGGTGATTACCGAGATTGTGCAGGAGCAGAAGGTTCAGGCCCCACCAGAGATTATTGTGGTGAACAAGATTGATCAGGCGGACCCACTGACGTTGGCGGAGCTGCGGCATGTGCTTGATGACGTCGTGTTCGTCTCCGCACGCACAGGGGAGGGTATCGCTGAGCTTGAGGCCCGGGTAGAGCTGTTTCTCAACTCTTTAGACGACCACGTTACAGTGCTCATTCCTTTCACACACGGCGGCGTGGTGGCACGGATTCACGAGCTAGGAACCGTGCTGAAGGAGGATTACACCACCGAAGGCACGCTTATCGACGTCCGTCTGCCCCACTCAGTAGCCACAGAACTTCAGGATTTCATTGTCGAAACTTCCTAGGTCGTTGCACGTGGTTTTTCTATGCTGCGTGCAATGAGCGATAATAGAGTTTCGTGAGTACATCAAACATGGGTTCGCGCCCATTTCCACGGTGGGGTTGGACTGTTCACGGCGACGGCAAGCACATTACTCCTGGGGATGTGGTGGCCCCCGAGGAGCGTTTGAGCTGGGGTCGAACGATCGGCATCGGGATGCAACATGTGATTGCCATGTTTGGTGCCACGCTGTTGGTCCCAACATTGACAGGTTTTCCTGTTAACACCACACTGCTGTTTTCCGGTGTGGGAACTATCGTGTTCCTGCTGATCACCCGCAATAGGCTGCCCTCTTACTTGGGAAGTTCTTTCGCCTTTATTGCGCCATTGACAGCTACTCAGGGCGAAGGAATCGCAGTGCAGCTCGGCGGCATTGTTGTCGTAGGCGTGGTTGTGGTGGCGCTGGGGGTTGTTGTGAAAACCGCTGGTCCTAGAGTGCTGGACGCAGTGATGCCGCCAGCGGTGACCGGTGCGATTGTTGCATTGATCGGCCTGAATTTGGCTCCCACAGCGGCGACGAATTACGCGACACAACCGCTGGTGGCTACAGTGACCATGGCGACCATTCTCATCGCGACCGTCGCAGGCCGCGGAATGGTGGCGCGCTTAGGCATCTTGATTGGCGTGATCGTTGGGTGGCTTTTTGCCACGGCCACTGGCAATCTCGCGGAGGGGGCAGGTGAGACCATTGCCAATGCAGCGTGGATTGGTCTGCCAGGTTTTCACACTCCTCAGTTCCAGGTGTCTGCTGCACTCGTTACTTTACCGGTAGTGATTGTGCTGGTCGCGGAAAATGTGGGACACGTGAAAGCGGTGTCAGCGATGACGGGCCGCACCATGGATGACCTGGCTGGTGATGCGCTCATCGCTGACGGCGTGGCAACTACGCTGGCTGGTGGTCTTGGTGGCTCCGGCACCACTACGTATGCGGAAAAATATCGGAGTCATGGCCGCGACGAAGGTGTATTCAACTGCTGCCTACTGGGTGGCTGCTTTGACAGCGATTGCCTTGGCCTTTGTTCCCAAGTTTGGTGCGCTTATTTTCACCATTCCTACCGGGGTTCTTGGTGGGGCCACAATTGTACTGTACGGGTTGATTGGGTTGTTGGGTGTGCGCATCTGGCAGGACAATGCTGTGAACTTTAACAATCCGGTTAACATCACGGCTGCTGCGGTAGCGCTGGTTGCGGGTATTGGCAATCTGACGCTGACAGTGTTTGGTGTGGAATTGGAGGGTATCGCCTGGGGTTCCGCCGGAATTATCGTGCTGTATCCGGTTCTTCAATGGCTGTACCGCACAGTGGGCGAGGGGCAGGGGAGCTAAAAGGGAGTGTGCCTTCGAGAGGAAGGCACACAGGGTAAGCAATGGCTTGATTGGTAGCTGTTTTTCTATAACACTCATTCCATCACGTCGGTAGAGTGGGGATATGCCTAGCTATACGATTGTCGATGTGCCTGAACGGTGGGTTGTGGGAACTCGCGACGTCATACCTGCCGATAGCATGGTGACCTTTTTTGACCGTGTTTATAACGACACCGCTGACAGGATTACTGATGTTGGTGGCTCTGTTCTGGGTCCCGCTGTTGCGTATTATTTCACGCCTGTGGTAGATACCGTAGACATGTTGGGTGGCTTTCCTGTTGTTGCCGATGTTGCGGCTAAAACAAGCGGAGCGGTGCAGTTTTCAGCGGTGAAAGCTGCAAAGTGGGTTCATCGAGGCACCTACGACACGCTTGCCAAAGCGTGGAAGTATTTTGTGGAGGATCTTGTCAAAGACGGTTATTCCATTCCCACCCAACCCTGTTGGGAGGAATACATTGTGGAACCTGGTCCTGAGACACCATCGGAGGACGTGATTACGGAATTGTATTGCCCGGTGAAAGAAATGCGGTGAATGTAAAGACAAACAACAACCCCCACGGTGCCAGACTATGTGGTACGTGGGGGTTATGTGTGTGTGGTGTTAATGGGCCTATTCGGCGTCCAGATCCCGCTCGATCAGACCGGCAATCTTTTCCACTGCCTCGGCGTTATCGGAGGTAACCACAACCTGATCGCCCTTTTCGGCGCCCATTGCCATGATCATGAGGGAAGAAGCGGCCTCGGTGGGCTCTTCATCGTCTTCTTCACCGACCTTGCTCAGGAAGATGTCCTCATCGTATTCACCAGCTGCATCAGCAATGATGGATGCAGGGCGAGCGTGAAGACCTACTGCCGAACCGACGATGACAGTTTTGGAAGCCATAATAATGGTCCTTTCTTTCACGATTTTTCGTGAAGGGTTTATGAACGTGAATCCCAGCCTAGTTCGGTTATAACGTCCGCGCCACGGATATTCCCAAACTTTTTTCCGACCGGGACATTTAGGGAAAATCTTAGGCTGCTACAGGCTGAGTTTCAGCTTTTTTGTTGGCAGCTTCAACAGCTTTATTGGGCCAGAACTGTTTCATGGCAATCACGGCTGCAGCGGAAACAATCACGCCAGCCACAATGGCTACCAACCACGCCCAGAACGGGCTAATGGCAAAGAATACGAACAGACCTCCGTGGGGTGCACGTGAGGTGGTTCCAAAAGACATGGAGATTGCACCAGTAACGGCGCCACCCAGCATCATGGAAGGAATCACACGTAGCGGATCGGCTGCTGCGAAGGGGATTGCACCTTCAGAGATGAAGGACAGGCCCAAAGCCATGCAGACTTGCCGTTTTCCTGCTCGGCGGGGGTGAACAGATTCTTGCGCACAAAGGTGGCCACGGACAGCGCAATGGGTGGAACCATGCCAGCGGCCATGACGGTCGCCATGATCTTCAGGGATGCATCGTCACCGGTGGACAGCCCAGCGGTGGCGAATAGGTACGCAGCTTTGTTGACCGGGCCGCCGAGGTCGAAGCACATCATCAAGCCCAGGATGATGCCCAGTACAATGGCCGAGGAACCGGACATTCCCTTCAGTCCGTCCTGCATGGCGGTCATGAGTGCTTCCAGTGGGCGTCCGAGCAACAGGTACATGGACAGACCAACAACCAGGGACGTGAGCAGCGGGATAATCACCACAGGCATTAACGAACCGATAATGCGCGGAACCTTCCATGAACCAATCCACATGGCCACCAGACCAGCGATGATGCCGGTGATTAGACCGCCAATGAAGCCTGCGCCAACGGTGACAGAAATAGCACCACCGACGAAACCGGGGGCGATACCGGGGCGTCCAGCCAATGCGTACGCAATGTAACCAGACAACGCCGCAACCACAAAGCCCATGGCCGCCTGACCCGTAGCGAATAGCACTGCACCGAGGTATAGCAGCAGACCTGTCCGTGACACTTGTTCACCATCTTCAGTGAAAATAGTGCCAGGCAGATTGGACAAGCTGAAGTCTTTAACCACGGATTCTGCGACATCAGCAACCTGGTAGCCGCCGAAAAGGAAACCTAGCGCAAGCAGCAAACCACCGGCTGCGACAAACGGGACCATGTAAGACACACCGGTCATCACGGCCTGCTGTATGCGCTTGCCCCAGCCAAGCTGTGCGCCTTCCGCATCAGCTGACGCTTCAGCGCTACCATTACCGCCAGTCACCCTATATGCATTGGGGTTCTTTGACGCAGCGACGGCCTCTTCAATCATCTTTTTGGGCTCGTTGATGGCGCGTTTTACGCCCGATTCGATCACAGGTTTGCCCACAAACCGTTCGCGATCTTTCACGCCAACATCGGTGGCAAAAATTACGGCGTCAGCAGCGTCGATGACCTCAGACGCAACTGGCGTCACAGCTGAGGAACCCTGCGTTTCCACCACAAGTTCCACGCCGTCCATTTCCTCAGCGGTTTGGGTGAGGGAATCCGCAGCCATGTAGGTGTGGGCGATGCCAGTCGGGCAGGCGGTGATGGCAACGATGCGGGTCACATCGTTGCTTGGTGCGCTGCTTTCCGACGCCTCGGGGACAGGGGCTGCCTCAGTTGTTGCAGCTGGTGCGGTTGCCTTCTTGGGGGCAGCGTTCACGACGTTCAGCACTAGCTCGACAATTTCATCTTTCGTTGCAGCGCTGCGCAGTGCGGCCGTGAAATCCTTTTTCACCAATGCGCGGGCAAGTTTAGACAAGATTTTCAAGTGTTCTTTACCGCCACCAGCAGGGGCCGCAATGAGGAATACGAGGTTGGCGTCACCGTCGGGGCCACCAAAGTTCACAGCAGGATCCAAGCGGGCAAACGCAAGCGTTGGCTGGGTGACGGCTTCAGAGCGGCAGTGCGGAATGGCAACGCCACCGGGTACGCCAGTGTCCGATTTTGCCTCACGGGCAAGGGCATCGCCTGCAAGTACGTCGGCGGAAGTAGCACGACCGGCACCCTGAACCAAGGTGGCGAGGTTCGTGATGACTTCGGTAGTGGTGCCCCCAAAGTTGGCGTCAAGCGAAACCAACTCTGGGGTGATGATGTTGTCAGTCATCGTCATTCCTTATCTGTACTAGGAAATCTGTGTGATAGTTGTTTCAGCGACATTGATGTGCTCTGGGCTGGGGATTGTCGTACCAGGAAGGCTCGCTGCAGCCGACCCATATGCAACAGCGTTGGCAAGTGCTGTTGCGTAGTCAGCCCCCTGCTGTCGTGCCATCACATACCCAGCCAGTGTGCTGTCACCAGCGCCGACGGTAGATACTGCGATGGTCGGCGGGGGAGAAGCAATCCATGTGCCCTGTTCGGTGACAAGTGCTGCGCCAGCGGCACCTAGAGTCACAAGGACCTCAGCGATACCTCGTGTGTTCAATTCTCGGGCAGCCTCTAAAACCGGCTCAAACTCGCCGCGAGCTGCGGCTGCTTCTAGCTCTTCGCCGTCAGTGCCCACAATTTGCCCCAATTCTAACCCGTTTGGCTTAATTACCGTTGGGGCTGCGGAGTCTAGGTTTTCTGCCAAAGACAGCAAAGGAGCATCGGAGGTATCGACCGCAATGTTGATGTGGGGATAAGCGTTCCGCAGCTGTGCGGTGAGTGCGGAATACCAGTCAGTTGGGGCACCTGGAGGGAGGGAACCAGACATGACAACCCACGTTGCTTCTTTGGCGGCGGTGATGAGTGTGCGTTCGACCTCTGCGCGCGCGGCGTCGGAAAGCAACGAACCCGGTCCGTTGAGTTTGGTGGTCGTGCCATCGGGTTCGGTGATGGTGGTGTTAGTGCGAACGGCACCATCGTTCTGAATTGCCTGGTGGCGAATATTAATTGCCTTGAGTAACTCAAGGAAGAGGTCGTTAGCTGCGGCGGGGAAAAGCGCCAAGGTGTCAACGCCAGCCAACGTGCAGGCGTTGGAGACGTTGATTCCTTTACCGCCAGCAACGCTGGTTACGGATTGGAGGCGCTGCACACTGCCGCGTTGCAGCTGTTCCCCAAGGGCAAGAGTGAGATCGGTACTTGGGTTAGGGGGTCAGCGTGAGAATCAAGAGATCACGACCTGGATATCGTTGTTACGGAGGGTGGATAAGAAGTGTTCACTTGCATGGGCATCGGTAATCACCACATCAATGTCGCTCAAATCGGCGAATGTGACGAGGTAATCCTGCTCAAATTTGGAGGAATCACACAGCACTACTACCTTGTTTGCGCTGGAAATCATTTCTCGTTTGATCGCAGCCTCGGAAGGATCGGGGGTAGACAAACCATGGTGAACGCTGAGGGCATTGGTGCCCATGATGGCGACATCTGCGCGAAGACTCTTTAACGTGGTAACCGCCTGTTCGCCTACCACCGCTTGGGTGTATGCCCGCATTGTTCCGCCCAAAAGGTTGACTCCTGGGATTCCTGCGGTGGAAAGCAAAATACCAACAGGCAGTGAGTTCGTGACGATAGTCCACCGCTGACCTCGGTAACTGTCCGCCATGAGCAGTGCGACAGCCGCAGTCGAGGTGCCGGCATCAATTACGATGCTGCCTGATTGTGTTGGAATAAAAGGCATTGCCGCTTGCGCGATAGCCTTCTTTTCCGCAGAATGTGACTTTTCGGACACCCAAAAAGGTTGCTCGTCTGACCTTAGGGTGTGATTTGTCACAGCACCACCATGAACGCGGTGCACCAAGCCGGAGGATTCCAGATACTTCAGATCCCGGCGAATTGTCTCAGGTGTCACCGAGAAACGTTCAGCCAGTTCAGCGACACTTGCGTGACCTTGATTAGAAGCTAATGCTGTAATTTCGGCACGACGCTCGTGCACTGTGAGCATATTCACCTCCATGAGCTGGGTCTCGAATGAGCATGTTGTTTCTTGTGAGATGCCGCAGCTCAATGGGTAAAAACGGGCAACTATAACGTGGAGTTGCTGCATCTACAATTGTGTTTACGCCCATTTGTGTGGGTTTGTCAACACTTTCATTTTTGGTTTGTGTGTTGTTGCCTTGAGGAACATGGTATCTTCGACGCTGAACCAAAAACCGTGAGGCAGGTACCAAAAAAATGAGTAAAGTGAGCGATGACACAGTCATCACCGGCACCGGCGTCGTGCCTGGTGTCCGTTACGCAGAAGCTGTATGGATCCGTCCCCGCCCGGCACTTCCGACCTCTGGGCCGGTTGTGGAAGCTGGTGAGCGTGAAGCCGAATACGAACGATTCACCACCGCAGCCGACACAGTTGCAGAACGCCTCAGTTCACGTTCGGAAGCGGCTGATGGCGCTGCGAAGGAAGTGCTCAACGCAACAGCCGGTATGGTGCGTGACCGTGGCTGGCGCAAAGCCGTCAACAAGAATATCAAGAGTGGTCATCCGGCTGAATATGCCGTCGTAGCAGCGACCACTAAGTTCATTTCCATGTTCGAAGCCGCTGGTGGCGTCATGGCGGAGCGCGTCACCGACCTCCGTGACATCCGCGATCGCGTTATCGCTGAATTGCGCGGCGAAGAGGAACCCGGCCTTCCGCAGGTTAACGGCGAAGTGGTTCTCTTCGCCGACGATCTTTCCCCAGCAGACACTGCCGCCCTGGACACAAACCACTTTGTTGCCCTAGTCACCGAACTCGGCGGCCCTACAAGCCATACCGCTATCATCGCCAGGCAGCTCAACGTTCCTTGCATCGTCGCTGTAGGGATCTAACCTCAACGACATCAAGGCGGGTGACAAGGTGCTTGTCGACGGCGCGTTGGGCACCATCACTCTTAACGCCGACCCGGAGATCGCTGTTGCTGCGGTTGCCGAATCAAAGCTTCTCGCCGAGCGCATTGCACAATGGCGCGGCCCTGCAGAAACTAAAGATGGTCACCGCGTTCAGCTTCTCGCCAACGTTCAAGATGGCAATGCAGCACGCATTGCATCTGATACACAGGCCGAGGGAATTGGCTTGTTCCGCACGGAGATGTGCTTCCTTTCGGCGCTAGAAGAACCTTCCGTCGATGAGCAAGCCGAGGTATACAAGAAAGTCCTCGAAAGGTTCCCCAACTCCAAGGTGGTTGTTCGGTCCCTTGACGCTGGCTCCGACAAACCCGTTGCCTTTGCCACCATGGCTGATGAAATGAACCCGGCTCTTGGTGTTCGCGGTCTGCGTGTTGCTCGTGCCAACGAGCCATTGCTCACGCGCCAGCTTGATGCCATTGCTAAGGCCGTCAAGGAACTTGGACGCGACGAAAACGCTCCGACATGGGTCATGGCCCCCATGGTGGCCACCGCCCGTGAGGCTAAGTGGTTTGCAGGACTGTGCGCCGAGCGTGGACTTGTCGCCGGTGCCATGATCGAGGTTCCGGCCGCTGCTCTGATGGCAGACAAGATTATGCCCCACCTCGACTTTGTCTCCATTGGTACCAATGACCTCACGCAGTACACAATGGCAGCTGACCGCATGTCCCCTCAGTTGGCATACCTTACCGATCCGTGGCAGCCTGCCGTTCTCCGCCTGATCCAGCACACGTGTGAAGAAGGCAAGCGTACTAACACGGCAGTGGGTGTGTGTGGTGAAGCCGCCGCTGATCCGCTGCTGGCCTGTGTGTTGGCCGGCCTGGGTGTGAATTCCCTGTCTAGCGCATCTACGGCCATCGCCGGCGTCGGTGCTCAGCTTTCCGCCATTGACTTTGACACCTGCGTGAAAGCCGCCGAAGCTGCCATCAACGCAGAAGGCGCGACAGAAGCGCGACAGAAGGTACGTGATATTCTCCAGCCATAGTTGCTGTTAGTGGCTAGAAAAGAAAGGTCGTATCCCTCGCCTTAGAAGTAGGGGATACGACCTTTTTATTGTGGTTTTCCCGATACTTACTGGGCAATGACCACCTGAATTTCGCGGTCGCGGAGGGAATCAACAATGGATTGTGGGGCACCGGAATCAGTGATCACAACATCAATGTCGTCAATTCCGGCGAAGCTCACAAGGTAATCGCATCCCATCTTGGTAGCGTCGCACAGCACTACGACCTTACGGGCATTAATAATCATGGCGCGTTTTACCGCAGCTTCCTGCGAATCTGCGGTAGAAAGACCGTGATCCAAGGTAAGGGCGTTGGTGCCGATGAACGCGACGTCGGCACGCATGAGCGCCAAAGTGCGTAGTGCCGTATCGCCCACAACGGCTTGGGTAATCGCTCGAACACTGCCACCCAGCAGCTGTACCTCGTCAAGCCCCGCAGAGGCTAGGCTCATAGCGATGGGCAGGCAGTTGGTGACGATAGACCACTGCCGGGCATTTGGATGGTCCGCGATAAGTTCTGCCAACGGTGCCAGCGTTGTGCCCGCGTCTAGGAACATGCCCCCCTGAGCTGCCGGAAGAAAATCAAGTGCCGCCCGGGCGATAGCTGACTTTGCTGATGAGGCTGACTTTGCACGCGCATCGACAGTAAGCTCCGCAGTTTGGAAGTTTTGGCTTGCCACCGCACCGCCATGGACCCGGTGTACTGTGCCTTCATTGTCAAGAACGGCAAGATCGCGTCGAATCGTCTCGGCAGTAACATCAAACCGCGCTGCAAGCTCAGTGACATTCACTCGCCCCTCAATCGCAGTAAGAGATGCGATTTGACGACGGCGCTCCTCGGCGTACATGAAACTCCTTAAGTCAGAAGCGGCAGGGCTTGTTTATGCCCGATTCACGTACCTATTTTGTCATGTCTTCCCCCAAGGCAGACAAAAACGGGGGTAGCGAAAAAAATGAAAAACAACACCAGCATCAAAAAATAGGCATCGTCGGATGTGTTCGACCTGCGAAAATTGGCGAATATCGGGCATTTGCGTTGTTCTCGTCACGTTTAGTCAACAAACCAAAAATAGGGGGACTGAACCGGAAGCACCCCCGCTTATCTTTCGTCGTACACACGACAATAAGCGGGGGCGCGGCTTACCCCTTTTTAGAGTTTCCGCATCAGAGACACGACTTTGCCCATAATCTGAGCGTTCTCACCGGGGATGGGGGAGAACGCATCGTTATGGGGCAGAAGCCACACTCCGGTGGAATCCTTATGGAATTCCTTCACTGTAGCCTCACCATCAATCATTGCAGCAACAAACTCGCCCTGTTCAGCGACAGGTTGAGAGCGTACTACCACCCAGTCACCGTCTAAGATGCCTGCATCGCGCATGGACTCGCCCACGACTTGCAGCATGTATAGCTCCCCGTCGCCCACAATCTCTGCAGGTAGCGGGAAGTAGTCCTCAACATTTTCTTCCGCAAGAATCGGGCTTCCTGCCGCAATGGAGCCAACCACAGGAATGTAACTAGGTGTGGGTATATCCTCAGGAAGGTCCTCAACTTGGGTAACCGGCCTGCTGGGCTTCGGCCCAGTTTTGGGGGCATCAGCATCTGGCAGGTGTCGAACATCAACGGCCCGAGGTTTCTTCGGATCGCGTCGCAGAAAACCCTTTTTCTCTAATTCCTTCAACTGGTAGGCCACCGACGAGGTCGATTGCAGGCCAGCGGCATCGCCGATCTCGCGGATGCTTGGTGGGTATCCGCGGAGCACAACAGCATCCCGAATGACCTCCAGTATTCTCCGCTGACGTGCCGTCAGATTCTTCGGATCAGGCTTGTTAACTGGCTTGTTCACAACATCCCCTTATTGACTGTGATCATTACGATCACAACGTTCTGGTAACAACGCACGAATCCATGGTGAGGAACATGGCGCAACGCTCATTCAGCTTGGTAGGTGTGAGTCGCACATAAGCTGCACATACGGCCAGCGCAGGGAGCAAAAGATTCGAACAGTGCGCTATAGCTGATCTGCAGACAACCATGTTCAGCCTGGATTCATACACCCAACAATACACAAGCGCAGGGAAAAGTGGGACGAGTGTTCGAGAAATTACCCCCGCACTCTAGACAATGTCTGGGGTGGGTGCTATATATCGAACATATGAATCAATGAGTGCCGCGCCTTGTTGGGTCCGTTCGATAAGGTTCGGTGTGCACTGACAAAGCGTTGTGCAGGTAAGTTTGGGAAAGGACTTTTTCATGACTCTTACATTTGATGCCCTTTATGCTGGTGATATTCTGAATTTCTCGCATCCGGAGATGTTTGGTGAGCGTGGCTATGATATGGGTTCTTGTGATGGCTACATGCAGCAACCTACGCCTCATGTTCGAATGGGATCCGTCCCCATTCGAATGGAAGAGCGTGAATTATATGACGTGTATGACGCAGAAATGCAAGGTAATAATGGCGGTTCGCGAGTGTGGGCAACTGTTCGCACCGTCGCTGTGGGAGGTCTTGCGGGGCTGATTTTTGTGGCGGGTGTGTGGTTTGCGAGTAGCAAAGAAGACACCGTGTCAGACTCAGCTATCACGGATGCAAAGATCACAGTGCGCAGTCACCAGTAGTTTTATCGGATGAAGTGAATGATGAGATGTCAACCTTGAGGTGAAACCCTGCTTGAGGATCTCAGACTCGTGGGGGTAGCGTCAGCAGCTACTATAAGGGTATATGCGCCCCTATTGCCTGTATCACAACCGGGGGTAGCACATTACCGTTACCTATGATGGGACTCTGCCATGTATTGTCCGTTCTGCCACAAAGATCAATCTAAGGTTATTGATTCACGCACCATTGAATCAGGTGCGACTATCCGTCGACGCCGTGAATGTACCAGCTGTGGTGGACGCTTCACCACAGTGGAAAAAGCGCTGCTTATCGTCGTGAAACGGAATGGTCTGACGGAGCCCTTTAGCCGTGACAAGGTAATAGTTGGTGTGAAACGGGCGTGCCAAGGGAGGGACGTGTCGGAAGATGCGCTTAAGCGTCTTGCGCAAACCGTGGAGGAGTCTGTGCGATCGCATGGAGGTTCACAGGTTCACGCCAACGATATTGGCTTAGCTATTCTGGACCCGTTGCGAGAGCTAGATGAGGTGGCGTACTTACGTTTCGCGTCTGTGTACAAGTCATTTGAAAGCGCGGAAGATTTCGAGTCGGAAATTCGCATGATGCGTCGACAATCCAGAATGGCTGCACGAAGTCCTGAATCACACCGTTCACGTAGATAATACTGCTAGCGAAGCTTGTCCACCGCTTTCTGTATCCTGCGTTCGGACACTGCATGGGCGGTGCCAAGGCGCTGCGCGAACAAACTCACTCTGAGTTCCTCCACCATCCACCACACGTTTTTGACCTCCCGGGACTTTGCTCTGGAAGACGGTAGTTGTGCCAGACGCTGGCGTATGTAGTCTGTCACGTCCGCGATAATGTCCTGGTTATCGGCATCACGGTCTGGGTGGGTCTCCATGTCCTCTAACCGAATGAGCATTGCCTGCAGGTAGCGGGGAAGATGCTTGAGGTGTGACATGCCATGGACAGAAATGGCATGAGGCGGAAGTAAAAACTCCAGCTGGGCAGTCATGTCATCAATGGCATCGCCTGACCAGCGTTTTAGTTCGTCAACGACATTGTGATAGTCCACCAGTGCTGGTGCTAGTTGGACAACAATCTGTCTCACCGTTGCTGGAACTTTTGGCGCGATGGTAGCGCGTAGCTGTTCAAACTCGTCTGGTGATCGTGCTGGTCCACCAGCTTCCAACATGGCATCTCGGATTGCTGTCACCCGGGCATCATCAACGAGGCCAGCTGCACCCCCATGGGGGTAGTGCTCTACCGCCACTCGTTGTTTCAAAGGGAGACCATTTAGCATTCGTTGCACGCTCACAGTAATGTCCCGCATGAGTAGCGTCAGCGTGGCCGTCATCATTGAAGCATCTGCAGCGGCTTTGGTCGGAAGCACCTGGATACTCACACCCTGCGGTGTGACCGCTAGGGCGGGGTAGGCCACCACTTTTTGCCCATCTACCGTGGTGATAACCTCCTCATCGATTGCCCCGAGAGTATCGTTCGTCCATGCTTCGACCACCGAGGACCCGGAGGATCCAGCCACGCGACCAACTGATGAGGTAACTTTCTCGGCTTGACGTTCCTGTAAAGCGGTGAGGTCTTTGTCATGATCAATGATGTCGCCACGTTTGTCCACAGCTGCAAATGACATTCGAAGATGAGGGGGCAGTTGTGACAACTGGAAGTCAGAAGCATTGATTCCATGGCCACCGAGGGTGCGCAGGGCGTCGGCAAGTTGGCTGGTGAGTGTGGTCTCTGAATCGTTGTCCCCCTGGTAGGGGTGCAGTAGTGGGAGCGCCCGGGCGGCAAAATCGGAGGCCGGTACAACTGTGCGGCGCAGCGGCTTCGGAAGAGTCCTAATGAGTTCCGTAACCAGTTCTTTGCGTAAACCAGGAACCAACCAATCAAATCCGCGGGGTGTTAAACCCGCCAGAAGTGGCATGGGAATACGAACTGTCACACCATCGTCTGGGGTTCCTGGTTCAAATCGATAACTAAGTTCATACTCCACATTGCCCTGCCGCCAAACATCGGGAAAAGCGACCTCAGACACATTATGAGTGTCACTGACAAGCTTGGATGGATCAAAGTCAAGGAGTGTTGGTTCGGTACGCTGTTTCTTTTTCCACCAACTATCAAAGTGACGACCAGTGGTCACGGACACAGGTATACGGGCGTCGTAAAAATCAAAGAGAGTTTGCTCATCTACCACGATGTCGCGCCGCCGGGCTTTATCCTCTAATTCGGAGGCAGACTGCAACTTTTCCATGTTATTGTGAAAAAAAGCATGATGGGTGTTCCATTCACCTTCAACCAGTGCGTGCCGTATAAATAAGTCACGCGCTATGCCTGGATCGACTCGATGATAAGGCACAATACGATCGGCCACAATAGTGACGCCAAACAAGGTAGATTTTTGATGAGCCATCGCTGCCGCTCTTTTTGATGACCAATGTGGTTCCGAATACTGATGACGTAACAGGGATGAAGCTGCTTTTTCTACCCATTCTGGCTCGATTTCAGCACAGTCCCGAGCCCACAGCCGTGATGTATGTACTAGTTCTGCGGCCATGACAAAATAAGGCGGCTTTTTTGCTAATGACGAACCCGGAAAAGACCATAAAATGCGTTCCCCGTGCACCCGAAAATTCCTTAGACTCGCCATTGCGTGAGCCAATATGCGACAACAACCCGGTCAACAGCGCCTGATGTATCGCTTCACTATTGTTATCTGCGGAGACGCTATTACGGGTCAGCCAACCAAGATCTTGTGCCACCTGTTCCAGTTGCTGCACCAAATCACGCCACTCTCTAATGCGCATATAGTGCAGAAATTCCTGCTTCATGCGACGACGAAAAAGCATTACCGCTCAGCTCACGGCGAGTGCGTAAAATATAGTCCCACAGTTTCAGATAACTCAGAAAATCACTGCTCGAATCCTTGAAGCGGGCGTGTGCTTGATCGGCCTGTGCTTGGAAATCAAGTGGCCGCTCCCTTACATCTTGAATGGTCAGCGCGGCGACAATCACTATCACGTTATGTAGACACCCCAGTTGTTGTGCCTCAATAAGCATTCGAGCCATGCGTGGATCGACAGGAATACGCGCCAATTGCTTGCCGACGTCGCTCAGTTTCGGTGCCCCATTGTACTCGCCGTCGTTCAACGCCCCCAACTCGTGAAGCAGCAGCAAACCGTCACGAATAGAACGCTGATCCGGCGCCTCTACGAATGGGAAATCTGCTATATCCCCAAGGCTCAGTGATGCCATGCGCAAAATCACGCTGGCAAGGTTCGTGCGAAGAATTTCTGGATCAGTAAATTCCGCTCGGGCCAGAAAATCCTCTTCCGAGTACAGGCGAATCGCAATGCCGTCCGCCACGCGGCCGCAGCGCCCTGAACGTTGATTCGCGCTGGCTTGAGAGATATTTTCTACGGGAAGATGCTGAACTTTTGTACGGGTTGAGTAGCGGGAAATGCGCGCTGTGCCAGTGTCCACCACATAACGGATACCCGGGACGGTAAGGGAGGTCTCTGCAATGTTTGTTGCTAGGACAATCCTCCGACCTCGGTGCGACCGAAAAACACGGTGTTGTTCCTGGTTGGACAATCGTCCATACAGCGGAACAACCTCGATGTCACGCCACTTTTTTGCTTTAATCACTTCAAGTGCATCACGAATTTCACGTTCCCCGGCGAAGAAGCACAGAATGTCGCCTGGTCCCTCGTGCATGAGCTCAATCAGGGCGTCACATAGACCATCTAGCGGATCAACATCAATGATGGAATCACCAAGGCTCTGCTGAAGTGGACGGTAACGAATTTCTACGGGATATGTGCGTCCAGACACTTCAATAATGGGAGCAGGTTTTCCGTCACTATCGCTAAAGTGTCGCGCAAATCGCTCGGGGTCAATGGTTGCCGACGTGATGATAACTTTGAGATCGGAGCGTCGAGGAAGTAACTGTTTGAGGTATCCTAGTAGGAAATCGATGTTCAATGAACGTTCATGGGCTTCATCAATGATAATAGTGTCGTAGGCATTCAAAAATCGATCTTTTTGCATTTCCGCCAGCAAAATGCCATCAGTCATGAGCTTAATTGCGGTCGTCGGGGAGACACGATCATCGAAGCGAATGGCATAGCCAATGCTATTTCCAACATCCTGTCCCAGCTCGTTTGCGATTCGCTCTGCGACAGTACGGGCGGCTAGTCGTCGAGGTTGCGTGTGTCCAATCATGCCGCGGACACCTCGTCCGAGTTCTAGGCAGATTTTCGGAATTTGCGTAGTTTTTCCCGAACCAGTTTCACCGGCGATAATAACCACCTGATTCTCCATGATTGCCTGAGCGATGTCATCGCGTCTCGCACTCACTGGGAGCGAATCCGGGTATGTAACTACTGGTAAATTTGCCTTTTTTGCGGCTAAGGAAACGCGTGCGGCGTTGATGTCCTGAGCGATGGCGGCTAGCGCCGATGATGAGCGTGCCTTGCTAAGTCGGCGGCGGAACGTGCGAGCGTCGCGTAAAGAGACGTCGTCTAACAGCGGGTAAAGATCTTTTTTAAGTGGTGTGTCAGTGGTTGTATTCATAACTAGCCAATCATCGTAGTGTATTTAATGTGATTTACGCGCACAACGGCGGTGAAGCGATATGCATATGTGCTGTAGCTGGTGGTGGTGATGGGCTGCATGGTGCTTTCATTTAAAAAACTACAAGGTATATTTGGTATGAGGTTTCATACGTACGACCATATGTTAAAGACAGGAGTGTAGCCGTGGCGCAGACACCAGAACATCCTGATGGGCAGAACTCGCAGAATTCACAGCAGCCTCAGCAAGGATACTACTATCCTTACGGACCGCATGCGCATCCTAACGCTCAGCAGGGAGGACAGCATCAACAACAACCATACGGCGCTCAGGGGTATGGGCATCAGTCCTATACTGAGCAGGGAAGTAACTCCTATGCGTCATATGGCAACCAGTACTATCATGCTCAGGCTGGTCCCCCTCTGACTTTCGGGCAGGGGGATGGCAAGCTAAGCGTTGCCAATGCGCTTCAGTACGGTTTTTCTGCCGTAATGCGGAACGGGACTTCGTGGCTCATTGGTGCATTATTATTCGTGGGTATCTACGTCGTGTATCGGGGAGGGATGTTTTTGAGTTCACTTTTTGCCCCTCTGGTGGGTAATATGTCGACGAGCGTCGTGCTTTTTGTGTTCACCCTTCCTTTGTCCTACGGGGTAGCTTTAGGCGTCAATGGCGCGCTACAGCAGATGGATAGAGGGATTGTTCCTTTTGGGGACTTTATGCGTGGCCAACGGCTGGTTATTACTACCATGCTACTTTTCCTATGGTATTTGGTGACGATCTTTGTGCCAGTAGCAGCGATGTTATTCATGGTCGATACAGCGGCCACCCCACCACCGTTCATGGCAATCATTATTGCAGGTTGCTTAGCTGTTGTGGTCGTGGCGGTGATTTCTATATTGGTGTCGATGGTCCCGTTTTACCTGCTTGATGGTCGTGGCACCATTGTGTCGTGTATTGGTCAGGCGCTGTCTGATTCTGTTCGTAACTTCTTTCCTCTTCTACTGCTGTGGATTGTTATTGGTCCTGCTAATGTAGTTGGTTCTCTTCTGTGTGGGATTGGGCTTATCGCTACGCTGCCTGTCTCTTTTCTGGCGTTGTCATATGCGTATCGCCAGATGAGTAGAGGACAGATTCAACTACTCACTTCATAGAAGTTAGTTAACTTGCCAGTGTCGCTGGTTTAACTACGTCAGCAATGCTGTTTTGGTAAGCGCGTGTGATCAACGTGCCAAAAGTAGCAAACTCGTCGGTCCGCGAGGTGGAGCCTCGATAGACTAGGCCGATGGTGCGGGATGCGTTGACAGCGGGGTTGAATTGAGCGATGGCTAGGCTGTCGCGCTGGCATTCTGCTGCGACAGCGCTTAGCGGGATCAGTGTAGATCCTAGCCCGCCTGATACGCACTGGGTCACTGTGGCTAGGCTGGCTGCGCGGGTGACAGCAGTATTGCGGTTATCGGGGGTGAAATCGGCGCTTCGGCACAGATCAACAACCTGGTCGCGTAGGCAATGCCCATCGTCAAGAAGCAGTAGGTTGAGGCCACGAAGAGCGTCGATAGTCAAGTCGTCTCGTCCCGCTAGTTTGTGATCGTGAGGGACTACTACTACAAAATCCTCCGTGTATAGCGGTATTTCAATGAGTCCAGGTTGGTCGGTGGGCACTGCTAATACTGCTAGGTCAATGTGGCCGTCACGAAGTTGTTCAAGGAGATGTTTGGTTTGGTCTTCAACGATGCGTGGCTCTAGTTCGGGCAGCTCCGCGTTAATGAGGTGCAAAAGGTTAGGGAGGATGTAGGGAGCAATGGTCGGAATCATGCCGATGGTGAGTGGTCCGCTGAGATTGCCGTTGGCACCGCGTGCGTAGGAGAGGAAGGCTTCAGCGGCGTCGAGAGTCGCTTTGGCGTAGGGGAGTAGCGCCTCACCAGAGGGGGTGACAATGACGCGCCGTGTGGAACGCTCAATGAGCTGCACGCCTAATCCAGTTTCCAAGGCAACAAGTGCCTGAGACAGTGAGGGCTGGGAAATAGCCAGCTTGGCGGCGGCGGTGCCGAAGTGTTTGTTTTCGGCGATAGTCACGAACGTTCGGAGTTGCGCAAGGGTGGGGCGGTACTCTTTATTGCTCATGCCTATTACTATATAACACACCCAAAAGATTTACCTTTGACGGCCTGGGGTTGTTCGTGCATACTTTGTGTGAGCGCTATGGCGTCGGCCATTCTGAGCAGGCTTTCTGTGCGATGAGGGCGATGATCGTGGCGCGTATCACTGAACATACTTTCTTGGTTGTCTGTATAAGGAGGCACCCCATGGCACTGCTGACCATTGGCGATACATTCCCTGAGTTCTCCCTCACCGCGTTGAAGGGTGGTGACCTGCATGATGTTGAGGCATCGCAGCCGGAGGACTACTTTGAGACCGTTACCAGCAGCTCCTACCCAGGAAAGTGGCTGGTTGTGTTCTTCTACCCGAAGGACTTCACCTTTGTCTGCCCCACCGAAATCGCTGCGTTTGGCAAGCTGGATGAGGAGTTCCAAGACCGCGATGCCCAGATCCTTGGCGGCTCCGTGGATAACGAGTTCTCCCACTTCAACTGGCGTGCAACCCACCCCGAGCTGAAGACCGTGCCCTTCCCGATGTTCTCCGACATCAAGCATGACCTCATTAAGGCTCTTGGCGTGGAAACGCTGATGGCGTCGCCGACCGTGCCACCTTCATCATTGACCCCGACGGCATCATTCAGTTCGTCTCAGTGACACCCGATGCCGTTGGCCGCAACGTCGATGAGGTGCTGCGTGTTCTTGATGCCCTTCAGTCGGAAGAGGTCTGTGCCTGCAACTGGCAGAAGAACGACCCGACCAAGAACATCAACAAGATGGAAGAACTGCAGGAAGGTCTGAAGTAAATGTCGATCGATAACCTGAAGTCCAGCCTCCCCGAGTATGCCAAGGACCTGAAACTCAATCTTGGCACGCTTACCCGCTCCACTGAGCTCAGCGAGCAACAACTGTGGGGAACGTTCCTCGCCTCTGCTGCTGCCACGCGTAACGACGCCGTGTTCTCCGAGGTCGCTGACGAGGCTAAGGAGCACCTGTCCGATGCTGCGTTTGATGCTGCGCTCGCTGCTGCCTCTATCATGGCCATGAACAACGTGGCTTACCGCGCCAAGGGCTACCTTGGATCTGATTATGCCCAGGTCAAGATGGGCCTTCGCATGAATGTGATCTCCAACCCCGGTGTGGAAAAATCCGATTTTGAGTTGTGGAGCCTGGCTGTATCCACTATCAATGGTTGTGAGCACTGCTCTGTTGCACATGACAAGGTGGTTCGCCAAGAAGGGCTGACCAAGGAGCAGGTGTGGGAAGCCATCAAGGTCGCCGCCACCATGCAGGGTGTGGCCCAGGCTGTGCAGATTGAGTCTGCCCGCTAATCCGATTAGCGCACAGCTTATGTGTGGTCGAGGGTGAGGGACGCGAAACGCACCTCACCAGCCTCATCAGACGCATCCAAATCAATGATGGCCTCGAAAGCGAATGAATTGTCGCCTTCGGGGTCTTTCATTATTTGCCGCACAGTCCACATCCGTCCGGTTTTGTTCAGACGGAAGTATTCGGGTCCACGGGCGGCAGGACCAGTGCCCATATCGGAATATTCATCAAAGTAAGCATCCATGCCGGCACCGAAGTCGGGGGCGTCGTCAAGGTAGCTGGTTAAGGCCTCCAACTGATCTTCTTTTTCGTACGCGAAGAGTTCTACGAGGCGGAACATGGCGTTGCGTACCATGATGCTGAAAGCGCGGGTGTTGGCTGTCAGCGCAGTGGGATCTTCCACACCGAAGGCCAGTTCACGTGCCAGTGTTTCCTTAGAGATGGGGGCATCAGGGTCGGCCATATGCGCCCACTCGTCCACCAGGGAAGAGTCCACCTGGCGCACGAGTTCCCCCAGCCACACGATGATGTCCTCCAATTCCTCTGTCAGGTAGTCCTGCGGCACAGAATGCTGCAGGGTCCGCCACGCATCAGTGAGGTAGCGCAGCACCACACCTTCGGAGCGGGCGAGACCGTAGGTGGCAATGAGATCGGAGAACGTCATGGCGTGTTCGATCATGTCGCGCACAACTGATTTGGGGCTCAGTTCGAATTCACGCGCCCATGGATGTCCCTGTGTGTAGACATCAAAGGCATCTTCCAGGAGATCCTCAAGGGGTTTGGGCCAGGTGATCTCTTCGATGATGGCCATTCGCTCGGTGTAGTCCACGCCGTCTGCTTTGAGCGCGGCGAGTTCTTCACTTCGTTCGGCTTTTTGCTGCGCGACGAGCAGTTGGCGGGGGTCGTCCAGAATTGACTCAAAGATGCTGATCACATCAAGTGCGTAGGTGTCTGATTCGCGATCTAACAGTTCGAGTGTGGCCAATGCGAAGGGTGCTAATGGCTGGTTGAGGGCAAAATCTCGCTGGAGTTCTTCTACTAAATGGTAGGGGCGTCCTGCTGCGTCCGCGCCGCCTTCTGCCTTTTCCACGATTCCTGCCCTCACTAAGCCTTGGAGCAGTTCCACCGCTGTAAGGATGTCCTGATTTTGTTTTGTTCGGGTGTCGTGGTTTCCGCGCAGTAGTTTCTTCATATGCTCGTACCCGTTTCCTGGACGGGCGATCACGTTTAGCAGCATGGAGGTGCTTACCCGGAATTGGCTGTGCAGTGGCTCAGGGTCAGCCGAGGTGAGGCGCTTATAAGTGTTTTCCGTCCAGGTTACTTCACCTGGTCGAACAGCTTTTTTGCGGAGTTTTTTGAGCTTTTTAGGATCCTGACCAGCTTTGGCGCGGAGTCGGTAGTTCTCAATTTCGTGGTCGGGTGCCTCAATCACTACGGTGCCTACTGTGTCGTACCCGGCGCGCCCAGCTCGTCCGGCTATTTGGTGAAATTCGCGGGACTTGAGCATGCGCTGCTTGGTGCCGTCAAATTTGGTGAGCCCTGTCATGAGGACGGTGCGGATGGGTACGTTGATGCCGACGCCGAGGGTGTCGGTGCCGCAGATGACTTTCAGCAACCCTGTCTGGGAGAGTTTTTCTACGAGGCGTCGATACTTGGGCAGCATGCCAGCGTGGTGCACGCCGATGCCTTTGCGTAGGAGTGACGAGAGTGTACGGCCGAAGGTGGTGGTGAAGCGAAAATCCCCAATTTCGGCGGTGATTTTTTCCTTCTCCTCAGGAGTGATGATCTTCATGGAGGTGAGCGACTGCGCACGTTCGATAGCATCGCGCTGGGTGAAGTGCACCACGTAGATGGGTGCTTTGCCGCCGCTTAGGAGTTCTTCTATGGTTTCGTGAACGGGTGTGTACACGTAGGAAAATTCGAGGGGGACTGGTCGTTCTGTGCCTGCAACAAGGGTGGTGACTCGGCCGGTGCGGTCGCTGAGGTCTTTTTCTAGGAATGTGGTGTCGCCCAGGGTGGCAGACATGAGGAGAAACTGCGCTCGGTTGAGTTCCAACAGGGGTACTTGCCATGCCCACCCGCGGTCGGGTTCGGAATAGTAGTGGAACTCGTCCATGATGACTTGATCGATGGCTGCGTTTGCGCCGTCGCGAAGCGCAATGTTGGCCACGATTTCGGCGGTGGCGCAGATGATGGGGGCGCTACCATTGACGGTGGCATCGCCTGTCATCATGCCTACTGATTCGGGGCCGAAGATGTCGCAGAGCGCAAAGAATTTTTCGCTGACTAGCGCTTTGATGGGGGCGGTGTAGAAGGAGCGCTGGCCGCGCGCCATGGCAATGAAATGTGCGGCGATGGCGACCATGGATTTTCCAGACCCGGTGGGGGTGGCCAGGATGACGTTGTCTCCTGCCAGGATTCCTAAGGCTGCTTCCTCTTGTGCGGGGTAGAGGGTGATCCCGTGGTTCCGTGTCCAAGCGAGGAATGAATCGAAAATGGACTCATCAAGCAGGGATTCGGGGACCTCGGACAGGTCAGGCAGCATCTGGGTCAGGTTCACGTTTTCCAGCGTAACCTGATGGTTGTGTCGGTGGCTAACGCTGCGGCGACACCTAAGAGCATGAGCATGACGGTAGGTGCTGCCATCATCCATGGTGCGCGTTCAGCGTATCGGATGGATTCGGAGAGGACCACGCCCCATTCTGGTGAGTCGTGTGGGGCACCGAGACCAAGGAATCCAAGACCCGCCAGCGCAAGCGCATTGTGTGCAACACGGCTGGCGGCGTGACGCACAACGGCTGGTAAAACGTTGGGCACAAGATGCCACCACACGAGTCGTGTGCGCGACGCCCCTTGTAGTTGTGCCCAAGTGTAGTAGCCGGATTTGCGGATTTCGGCAGCTACTGTGGAGGTGTGTGCGGCTAAGGGGATCCAGCCGACGACAATCACTGCGATGGCGGCGGTCATGATCGATCTGCCGAACACGCCTGCGAGTACTAGGCCCACAAGGATGATGGGTAGTGCATTGAGGGTGTCGCCCAGCCGTGCGGCCCATCGCCCCGATAACCCTGCTCCAAACCCGAGGAGGGCACAGATGGCGGTCACAAGTATCGACGCCCCGATGGTGTAGACCATGCCGTCAGCTAAGCGCGCCAGCAGGTCGCGGCCCAGTTGGTCGGTGCCTCAGCCAATGCTGCGCGGAAGGTGCCTGCAGTCGTGCCTCAACATCCAAGGTTGGGACTCGTCAGCATCATGGCGAGCAATACTGAAAGGAAAGGAATGCAGACTACAAGAAAGGGGATTGTGCCATGTGGCCGAGCGGTCACCACCGAGTAGGAGGCATAGTTTCCTTGAGCTTTGAGCAGCGGGCCGAGAATCCACATGCGAAGCCAGTGCGCTGCGGAACCAGCGACAATACCGACGATCACCATTGTCAGCACGATGACTTGGAGTACGGGTACATCTTGATCCAGTGCGGCTGTGACCGCGCTTCGCCCGAGGCCCGCAATGTTAAATGTTTGTTCCACCAAGGCTGTGGAAGCGAGTGTTCCTGCCAAAAACAGCACCACTTGCGGGGCGATAGTTCCCGCCGCGCGGATCGATATCGCGCGATAGAGCTGGCGTGGCGAAACCCCGCCTCGTCGCCATACCCGTACCCATTCTTCCCGGCCAATGCCATCAATGGTGATCAGCAATACTCGCCCGAGCAACCCTGCCGAGGGGAGTGCCAATGCGAGGGTGGGCAAGACCATGTGTGTGTAGCTGGAAAAACCGCTCACTGGAAAGATCCTGAGCCGTAGGGCAAACAATACAAGCAGCACAACGGCTAGGACAAACTCTGGGATGGTGCCCAGTAACGCCATTCCCATGATGTCCGAGGAACGTGTAGCGGTGCCGCGGACAATGCTGCGTAGCCGGGGCCACACCAGGAACCAGGACAGTATGACAGCGGTTCCCGTAGATAGCGCCGCAAGGGTGAAAGAGACACCGAATCCTCCCAGTGCCACGTCGGCCGCGTTTCGGCTGGGGTCAACCCAGCTAACGCCAAAATCCCCAGTGATCGCGCCGTGCAACCATTCCATCACGCCTTCAGCAGGATTGGTGGGTAGGTTGAGTTCGGTTCGAATCGCTTCCAGTATCTCCGGGTCTGGATCACGTTCAGCTTCGCGTGCGCGAAGCACGGCGAGGGCAAGATCGCGGTTTCCTAACCACGGCAAAAGTGCCGTGATCAGGAGTGAAGATGCCACAAGCAGCAGTGAGGTAAGTGCGCCACTGAAACGGGTGAAAGGTCGAGTAGGCATATCACGTAGGCATAGTCAGTTAGGAGTGGGCAGTGTCTTTGGTGACGAGCAGGCGCTCGAAGGGATCAAAGTTTAGATTGGAGACAGTGTTGTAAGCGTTGATGGAGTACTCATGTGCAAGCGGGATGACGGCATTGTCGCCCACGATCTTTGCTCCAACCTCTGCTGCCTGCATGTACCGTTCTTCATTGTCGGTGGTGCCATCGGCCTTAGCGATGGCCTCATCTATCTCAGGGTTGCAGTACCGCGACAGGTTGTAGGAGCCTTCGCATGTGTAGTCAGATGCCAGGAAGGACACAGGGTCCGCTGCCCCGGACTGGTAGTTGCGGGAGCCAATCACGGCATCATATTCACCGCCCAGCAGCGCCGGTTCCATGGACTTATAGTCACGCACCACCACGTTTACCTCGAATCCGGCTTCGCGGAGTTGATCAGCAACAACGGAGGCTACCTCACCAAGTTCAGGACGTTCTTTCCACGTCGCTAGCGTGATGGCCTTGCCATGTGCGTCTGCTGCATTGTCAGTGTTGTTGTGGGAGTCAACGTGGGACGCCCATTCGGTTTTTTCGTTGAACAGGCTGCCATGCGTTTGCCAGCGTGACCTTCGTAGATGCTGTCTACTATGGCATCAGGGCGGACTGCTTGTGCGGCTGCGGCACGAGTAGCGGGATCAGCGAATTCCCCTTTGCTGGTGTTCAGATGCAAGTACACGCCGCGGGGAAGCGGGGTTGAGTCAATGGTGAGGTCTCGCAGCTCACCAAGTTGGGCAATCGGTACTGCTTGGGCCATAGAGACTTCGCCTGCGCGAACGGCGTTCGCGCGGGCGTTACCGTCTTCAATGAATCGCACAGTGAGGCGTTCGAGTTTTGGAGCTCCGTCCCAGTAGTCTGCGTACTTGGTAGCGGTTGCTGAAGTGGAATCCACCTCTGACAGCTGGAAAGGTCCAGTACCATGTCCTTTGACTGTGGGGGTATCACCTGTGTACGCGTCTTGGGAGAGGATCACGGTTCCTGGGTCGGCGAAACGTTGGGGGAGGATCGGGTCGGCTACCTCCGAGGTGACGGTGACTTCGCGATCGCCCGTGGCTTCGAATGTGAGAGCCTTTTTCCCTAAGCCTTTGGGGCGGCTTGGCGCATCCCAGGCGTGGTGTAGGGAAGTCACTATGCTCTCTGCATTCACTGGAGTGCCGTCGTGAAATTTTATCCCGTCGCGCAGGGTGAAGACCACCTTGTTGGGGTCAGGGGTTGCCCATGATTCAGCGAGCTTCGGTTGCGGTTTGCCGTCAGCGTCTAGTGTGACCAGGGTTTCGGCGATCCCCATGCGGGTGTTCAGTACCGCGTCATCGGAAAACGGCGACAGGGATGCCACAGGTTTGAATGGCAGCGATATGGCAAGGCTGGAACTATCTTGGCTCTGTCCGCCCTCAGGCGTGGTGCAGGCGGCTGCTGCCACGCTGATGCCCACCGCTGCGATGAAGGCGCACGCAGAGCGACGTCCTTGTTTCAGTGTTGTCCGTATCATCATTATTTCTCCATTTCTAGTGTTGTACGGCGCTGACCTGCGCTTGTGGTGTATGTCGCGCCAGTCGAGGCATCACAACTGCCGACGCTCCGAGAAGCACAGTAAGCAGCAGCCACGGGAATGATGCGTGGGGACCGACTGTCGCGGCGTCGTCAAGCAGCAGGCCCACAACCAGGGAACTAAGCAGGACCATAACCCCGCCGAAGGAGTTGAGGAAACCGTAGTAGCTACCCAGGTTTCTTTCACCGCCAATGGTGCCCACCAGGTCACGGGACAATGGGATGGCGATCATCTGTCCGGCATGCAGCAGGACAAGCATCGCCACAGCCGGCGTCAGCGCCCACAGCCCGGGAAGTGGTGCAAGCGGTGCAGCAAGCGCAACTACAGCAAAACCTAAGGCCATCAAGGCAAAACCGAGGCAGATAGCGCGGTGAGAGGAGGTCAAGCGTGACAGTCGTGTGAGCGGCATTTGCAGTGTCAGTACAAACACGCTGGAAAACACGAACATCCATCCCAGGGCATCAGCATGCCCTGTTTCCCGGGTCAGTTCCACTGGCAGGGACAAGTACTGCTGGTTGTAGGCCACAAGTCCCGTCGAATATGCAAGCGCAAAGACCAAGAACCTACGGTTTCGCAGCACTGACGAAAAACCAGTCAGCATTGAGCTGCTTGATTCCGTGTGTACGCTTGGAATAAGCAGCAGGTGGCTCACAAAAAGGAAGGCGAAAATTCCGGCCGCCACGAAACAGGTCAAGTGAAAACCTGCATCGATGAGTTCGGCGCCAAGTAGAGGGCCAGTGAGTGCGCCAACACGGGAAAAGAACGCGTCCATGCCGAAAAGTTCAGAGCGGGTCATCACTCCGGCTTTCCACGTCTCGTCCAGACACTGCCAAGGCTGTTTCCGCAGCTGGTGAGAACAACGCGGCGGCGAAACCAATGAGCACGACGCCCACCATGATGTGAAAGGTCGAGTGCGCAGTTCCTGTCACTACGAAGCCCAGAACGCGGATGGCAATACCGACGAGAAGCACCGGTTTAATTCCGCAACGATCCGTCAACCCACCGCCAATGAAAAAAACAGCCCCTGCTGACTAAAGGTACGTAAACCCAGGATAAAGCCGATCATGGCGCCGCTGGCTGCCAGGTTGTCCGTCATGTATGTGGCCAGGAAGGGAACGACCAAATAGAAACCGACGTTGAACAACATCTGGGTCACCAACAGCAACTGCACCGACAGCGGTAGTCGGAGGAAACGTGAGGCATCGTGGAGCATGCTCATACTTCATCCTCGCCGGACAGCACGTCTGCCGCCAGTCGCTCACTCGCGGAATATCCAATGCGGTGGTCGTCGTGCCAGAGAGTGGGATGGAGGATGCGGTCAGCATCAAGGAACGCCTGCCGCGCCGGGGAAACCGGGGGAGTAGTGTCCCACAAGGATTGTATGGTGCCTTCCTCGGCGATGGTGCCGTTATCCAGCAAGATCCACCTATCGCACAACAGTGTTGCTGCGGCGAGGTCATGCGTGATCAAAATCAGTGTCGCATTGTTGTCACCAAACATAGTTGTGACGATTTCCCGTGTGTCGGCATCGAGAGCGCTGAGGGCTTCATCAGCAAAGATGATCTCCGGGTCGGTGATCAGAGCACGGGCAATGCCGACGCGTTGGCGCTGGCCGCCAGACAAATGCGCAGGTTTACGTGTCAGGAACTCGGCACCCAGACCCAGTTGGGCAAGAAGTTCTTGCGCACGAGTCTTGGCTTTCCTCGCAGCAGCGCGCCCATGCGCAATAGCGACTGGTTCTGTCACAATGGTCGCCACTGACAGCGCCGGGTTTAAGCTCGCGTCGAGATCTTGTGGGATGTAGGTGAATCGCCCGCGTGTTACCTCAGTGACGCTGCCGCTGGTGGGGGAGTACGCCCCAGTGAGCAGGCGAAGAAGTGTGGTTTTCCCGGCGCCAGATTGCCCAATGATCGCGACTTTTTCACTCGGTGCGATGCTGATGGATATGTTGTGAAGGATTGGCTCGTATGAGACATCCTCCATTTGAATGGCTAAGTGATCATTCACAGGGCTGAAACCTCGGACATGCTCTCAGCTCCTGTCTCGGTTGTGGCAGTCATCGCAAAAGAAGTCATGGCAAAAGAACTGTCAGTGATGCGTTGTCCCGCGCCGAAGAGTGAGCGTAGCTCTGCCCATTCGTCGTCGGTGCACAGGTGGGCACGGTGGCTACCGTCCTGGTTGGGGATCATGATGATGGCCTGATCGCACAGCGCGGCCGCTGCCCCGCGGTCGTGAGTGATAAACAGCAGTGTTGCGTCGTTGTTGTCGCGCACGGACCGCAGGGTGCTCACAACATCGGCGGTCGCAACAGGGTCCAACGCGGACGTGACTTCGTCAGCGAGAATAGGCGCGGGCAGGGCCCTAGGGCAAAGGCCAGTGCGGCACGCTGACGTTGACCTCCGGAAAGTTGCAGTGGAAATCGGTGGTGTAGCTCTTGCTTAAGGCCAACGGACTCCAGAAGGTTCGCCGCAGCGTCGATACTCCCAGCGGTGAGCGCGATTTGCTTGATCACAGGCATCAAGGGATTGAGCGCGCCGAACGCATCCTGCGCCACCATGCTGACCGTGCCGTTGCGCGTGCATGTGCCGGTGACAGCGGCCGCGGGGCTGAGATAGTCGCCAATGAGCGCGGCGAGTGTAGATTTTCCAGACCCTGATACCCCGAGTACGGCTATGGCGCGCGGAGTGTCGTCAATGTGAAGGGCGTCGATACGGAGGACAGGGGTCCCGTCAAACGATATGGTGCAGTCATTGATGGTGAGAACACCACCGGTGTTATCCATAGGTGACATAGTGACCGCCCTTCTTCGTTGCTGAGCCGGGGATAACGTCCTGAGATCTTAGATTTGTTGACGCATACTCTATTGAAAGTGATTACTCATTAGAACTCCGGCCAGGTTATCAGTATGGCAACCAAAGATCAATGGAAACTATTTTCATTAGTTTTCAATAGTTTTCAGCGGAGCATTGTATGCAGCCGCTGCCCAGCTACGCCGACAGCTGTCCACCGCCAGCCGCCTGTGTCATCCTTTCCAAGGCGTCCTGAAACGCTGAACGTAGTGGTTCGGCTACCTCAACCGTGTAATCAACCCCAGTGGGCATCCACCACAATGCGTGTACAAGCTCATAGGTATCCACAACTTGCACGCACCACCGCGACTGGTTTTCACCAACTTTCTCAATCTCCGGCACCCATCGACCGAACCTCGCCTGTGCTTCCTCCGCAGACAGTGCCACAGTTATCTGCACTTCATGCCTGCGTCGCTGCTTTCTTGCAGGAAACATCAGTCGCTTTTCGACGTCCCGCGCATCCAGCTCGCGCGGCTCGCACCGCACTCCAGTCAGCTCCAGCCCAGAAAGCCGATCAACACGAAACGTCCGCCAATCATCACGCCCTTCATCCCAGCAGAGCACATACCAGCGCTGAACCTTAGGTACTAAGACATACGGATCCGCCAGGCGATGTGTCACCTCGCCTGATGCAGAGGTGTACCTAAAACGCACCCGCTCATGGGTACGGCACGCCACAGCGAGCAACCCCAGAGTCTCTGCAGATACCCCAGTATCCTGCTGAAACGATGTTGCCTTATTGATTGCTGCGTTGAGAGCAGATACTCGCCGCCGCAGCCGCGCCGGGAGCATGCGTTCCAGCTTGGTCAACGCTGTGATTGTGGCATCAACTTCGGTGATGAGCTGCTGGGATGCAGTAATGCGCAGGCCAATGGCCATGGCGACGGCTTCGTCGTCAGTGAGCAGCAGTGGAGGCATGCCAGTTCCGGACTCTAGGCGGTAGCCGCCATCACTTCCTGCGAGCGAGTCAATCCTGTACCCAAGCTCACGCAATCGATCAATATCACGGCGAATTGTTCTTTCTGTCACATTGAGTGTGGTGGCTAGTTCAGGCCCTGACCAGTGCCGATGCGATTGCAGCAGGGTGAGTAGGCGGAGAATACGGGACGTCACATCAGTCATGATGCTAGTGTTGCACGCCATGCGGACAAGAAATGACCGCATGGGTTGTTAGCGTGCGGGGCATGTCAGAATCCATCATTGAAACGCATAATCTGACCAAGCGTTTCGCCAAAGCTACAACCAATTCGGTTACAGACCTGAACTTTGCGGTACAGCAGGGTGAAATGGTGGCGTTCCTCGGGCCGAACGGCGCGGGCAAAACGACGTCGATACGCATGCTCACCACCCTGATCGCGCCCTCCAGCGGTGAGGCAATCGTGTGTGGTTACAACACACGGACCCAGCCACACAAGGTACGCGCACACATCGGCTATGTGGGCCAGAACAGCAGCGGCAGCCTGCCACAACGCGTCCGCGACGAACTGGTCAGTCAAGGTGCCTTTTACGGGATGTCCACGGCCGCAGCCAGGACACGTGCGGATGACTTGATCACAACGCTGGGACTCGAATCCTGCGTACGCACCACCGTCCAACGCCTCTCCGGTGGTCAACGGCGGCGACTCGACATAGCGCTGGGTCTCATGCATTCCCCACAGCTCATCTTCCTTGACGAACCCTCCACCGGCCTCGACCCGCAAAGCCGCGCCAACCTGTGGAAACACATCACCAATCTGCGCGAACATTACGGCACCACCGTTTTCGTCACCACGCACTATCTGGAAGAGGCAGACCAGTACGCTGAACGCATCATGGTCATGGACAAGGGGCACATCATTGCCGATGCCCCCGCCACCATGTTGAAACAACGCTATGCGGGCGACATCCTGACCCTTGACCTGATGAACCTTGCAGACATCCAGCGTGCGGTAGGCATCGTCAAGCAAGTCGTACCCGATTCCTCCAGCCTCACTGTGGATACCACCACCATCACACTCACCGCAGTTCATGGGTGTCAGGCCCTACCACAACTACTGGCGCTTTTCGACGCTGCGGACATTCCCGTTCGACGCGTCACCGCTGTGCCACCCACCCTTGACGACGTGTTCCTAGCACTTACCGGAACGTCACTTCGCGAATCAGGAGACCACTCATGAAAGACACCTGGAACGTTTGTGTACGAGAACTCAGACCATTACTTAGAGACCCTTTCAGCCTCATCTTCAGTCTCGTCCAACCCCTGGTTTTCCTCGGGATATTTGGCCCACTACTCGTGGGACAATCTGGGCAGCCAGCGGGGGAGACGTTACGTTGGTTCGTCCCAGGAGTCCTGGTCATGATTGTGCTCTTCGGCAGTGGTGCCACTGGATCAAACCTGCTCTACGACATGATGAGCGGTGCCCACGAACGCACCCTCGTCGCGCCGCTTTCCCGATCGTCGCTCTTGATCGGGCGGGCATGCAAGGAACTACTGCCCACCGCGGTGCAGGCCCTCATTATTGTGCTGGTTGCACTACCATTCGGCTACCACGTCACCGTATCCGGTTTTATTCTCGGCGTCATTCTCTTGGCCATCTTTGGTGTGGGACTCGGTGCTCTCTCCTACGCGCTAGCGCTGGCCAGCAAAAACCACGACTGGCTGTTCTGGGGAGTCCAACAAACCCTGATCTTCCCCCTGCTGATACTGTCCGGACTGCTCATCCCACTTGATTATGGGCCACAGTGGATGCGCACCGCGGCTACCGTCAACCCGGCCAACTGGCTCGTCCAAGCCCTGCGCATACTGCTTGATCAAGGACTCACTAGCGACCAGGCCATACTTTACGGTGTGCTCTCCGCAGTAACCCTCGCCGGCGTGGGCATCGCCGTCGGGATTGCAGCAATTAACCGTGAATAGCTACTTATCGCTATCGCCGTTTTCCAAGCTGTCCGAATCGTTTGGTGGATCAAAGGTGGCCAAGAACTGCTCAAACGCTTCGCCGAGTGCTTCACCAGAAGGAATCGCTTCAAAGTCCAAGGCGGCTGACTCTTGGGACGCTTCATAACGCTCCAGCTCACGGTCGTACTGCTGCTCCAGCGCCCGCACTACCTGGTGAATTTCCGGGGCGTCGTCAATCTGCGAACTCAACTGCTGCATGACGCGATCAGCGTCTGCCTGCAACGTGCCCAAAGGAATAGAAAGCCCGGCATCGTCACTCAGCGATTCCAATAACCGTAGAGTAGCCAACGGATAGTCCGACGCGGCCAAATAATGCGGCACATGAGCCGTGAGCCCACCAACATTCTTGCCGCGCTCATCTAAAGCGCGCTCCAACATTAACGATGCCGCGCCGGGAATGTGGATCCTAGAATCCAAGGTGAAGTGCTTACCAGTGAGCTCAGGGATATTTCCATGAGCAGTAACCACTAATGGCCGAGTATGTGGTACGGCCATCGGCGCGGAATACAGGCACAACGTCTGAGACACGCCGAAACGCTCAGCAAGATCAGCCACTGCTTTAGTAAAAGCCGACCAGCGCATATCTGGCTCAGGTCCAGTCAACAGCAAAAATGGCTTCCCAGCGTTATCTCGGACAACATGAAGCCCGATCTCTAATGGATCCACGTCAGCGATGCGGTTATGATCCAGCACGACGGTAGGGCGTCTGGAACGGTAGTCCACTAACTCATCGTTATTAAACGATGCCACTAGACCATGTTCCAGGGCAGCCAGAATGTGTTGCGCACTGGCATCAATGGCCTGTCCGGCATCGGCGTAGCCTTGTAAAGCAACAATGAGGGTTGGACCCTCAGTGTCGCTGGCCGACATATCTGGGGATGGATATTCCAGTTCGTACATACGTGGTTGTTCCTGTGACATGATGATCCTCCTTCGGTGTTACACGGTCTTACATGGTGTTACATAAATGTGCCCATAATTAACACAACTTTCCACACCGCCGAAAGATTCCCTGCAACGCACATTTTATGATGCCTTGTCTGAACGTCATCGGACGCTACGCATACACGGCCGCACCACCAGCCTACCCGCACCGTGCAGTCCGATCGGATCACGCGTTGTGGATAACTCAGAAGAAGACGATGTTATCCACAGGAAGAACATAAGCCACAGCAGCAACCAAACGCACTACGTCACAGTGGAAGCATGACTTCTACACTTTGCACGCCAGCAGATATGTTTGCCAACCTGCCAGGGATACTCGGGTTCTACCCCGAAAAATCCATTGTCCTCGCAGGGTTTCACAGAAGTGAGTCCACACAGCAGCCGGGAAAATATGTTCTCGGACCGCTATTTCGCACAGACAGCAACCGGACGGACGCCATCGCAGACATTCTCCGCAATCTCACCATGAGCACGGACCTGATCTTTGGTTTCATCATTGACAATGGGATCTACAGTGATTCCAACTCTGCACCATGCGCTCAGGATTACGTTCGTAGCCTCTGCGCCATCGCTCGCGACCATGACGCTCCACTCGCTGCCGTGTGGGCAACTCCGTCGCTCTACACTGGTGAGCCTTATCGCAGGGTTTTCGGCCTCACACAACATGACGTGGGACCTGCAACAACCGGACGTGACAACTGGGATGCCGGATGTATCGCACCAGTGGCCAGTGCTGCATCAACGCGAGATCTTCTTAGCAAGGGCATGCTGCCCGACATTACTCGAACCGATATGCTAGACCATTTTCAACCAATCCACGCCTTTGACGACGACATTGAAGCCCATGTTGTGCAAAAACAGATTACGGAAATGGCGCAATCGCTCGCCGACCTCGCCGAGGCCCATACCCCGGAAAGCTCAGGGACTTTTGCTGCGGCAATGGATGAACTGTGGGAAGTCCTCGCTGCCGTGCGGGACACGATCAACGACTGCGATGCCGAAGTAATTGCCAACTGCGACCTTGCAGAAGCCATTGCGGCAGACACCGAACTACTCATCAACGGTGCTGTGTTCTTTGCTCATCCGTTGCTTCGCGACGTCGCTTAGTTGCCGCAGACCGCAGCGTTAACGACTCAATAGCTCCAGGAACCACCCGGGCTTTTATGGAACTGGCATTGGCAGTTGGGCGGTGTTTTACTGGTGAACTGCGGGCCAATGCCCTGTGTAGTTATGCTCTCGCGGCGTCGCAATGCGGGTACCGGGTACGCACAGTTCCGGCAGTGCGGTGCGCATTGGGAGGCGAAAAGTGACCACGGCCTAGCTGACCTGCTTATGAAAGGATTTTACGCGGGGCTGTGTGATCAGATGCTCAAAGCCTGCCTTGCCGGAAGCGTGACGTTGCGTGAAAAATACACCCACCCTGCGCAGCGCGCAGAGGGGGCGGCGTGATAAGCAAAAGGTGACCGGTTATCGCTCTTCGATGCGAATGGCGTGGCTTAAGTCCTCGTCGAGTTCAACGGCGTTGTCCTTATGAAGAAGTTGCACCACACCATTGTGGTGGCTGACCTCAATATCGGAGCCAACCATGATGCCTGCGGAGGATAAGGCATTGAACTGCTTATCATCAACCTGCAAGATCTCGTTGATTTGAACCACGCGAGCCTTGATCGGGGTGTCTTCGGGAGGTCAATGATGCGCTTTCCAGGCAGAATGTCTGGGGATTCAATACCGAGGTCACTTAAGCCTGGGATCGGGTTGCCAAAAGGAGAACGCTCGATGTTATCCAGCTTGGATACAAGGCATTGTTCCACCTCGTCGCTCATCACATGTTCCCAGCGGCACGCTTCGGCGTGGACGCGGTGAATATCCAAGCCAATGATGTCAGTCAGCAGCAGCTCGGCAAGACGGTGCTTGCGCATCACGGCGGTTGCCAGCCTGCGACCTTTATCAGTCATCTGCAGGCTACGGTCGGGAGCGACCACCACTAAGCCATCACGTTCCATACGGGCGACGGTCTGGCTGACGGTTGGTCCAGACTGTTCAAGCCGTTCCGCAATGCGTGCCCGCAGTGGTGTGACGCCTTCTTCCTCCAGCTCGTAGATGGTGCGGAGGTACATCTCGGTGGTGTCTACTAAGTCTTTCACGGAACTAGACCCTTCTTGTGGAACTCAATCACTGCTTAATCTATACATTAATGGAAAAGTCGTGTAGGCAAACCAGAACGGCGTGCCGTGTCTGGACGGTTATGTAAAAGAGCCAATCTCTATGCGTCGCAAAACTAAACATCCAACGCCGACCCAGGTGGTCCAGCAGCGATGCTGTGAGCTGCAAAGATAGCAATAATCAAGGTGTGTAACGTAGTAAAACAATAAGGAATGGCTAGCCTCGCCTAAAAATAGGGGAGGCCAGCCATAATGGGGCAAGAAAAACTACGTTGCGTACTCTCGCAGTTTCTCTGCACGCTCACCATCGCGCAATTTGCTCATCACTTCGCGTTCGATTTGGCGAACACGCTCGCGAGACAATCCGAACTTCCGTCCGATCTGATCCAGGGTGCGTGGCACGCCGTCGTCAAGCCCGTAGCGTAGACTAATAACCTCCTGCTCACGCACCTCCAGGGAGGCTAGCACTGAGCGGATATCCGAATGCCGCAGAGATGCCACAACGGCTGCCTCCGCATCCGTTGCCTCAGAATCTTCAATAAAATCACCCAGCGGCGCTTCCTCATCGGCTCCCACCGGCATGTCCAAGCTCACCGGGTCACGAGACTGACGGAGCAGAAGCTCAATCTTGGATTCATCAATGCCAGACTCTTCAGCTAGTTCTTCATTAGTCGCCTCACGCCCGAGGTTTTGGTAAAGCTCCCGCTTGATGCGGGACAGCTTGTTTACCTGCTCCACCAAATGCACAGGAAGGCGAATAGTGCGGGACTGATCGGCCATCCCACGGGTGATGGCTTGTCGGATCCACCAGGTTGCATACGTAGAGAACTTGAAACCTTTGGTGTAGTCGAACTTCTCCATCGCCCTAATCAAACCAAGATTGCCTTCCTGAATAAGGTCAAGCAATGGCATTCCACGACCGGTGTAGCGTTTGGCTAGGGCTGACTACAAGGCGAAGATTTGCCTCCAACAGGTGTGAACGGGCGTGCTTCCCTTGGCGAGCCAGAACCTTAAGGTCGCGTTTCATGGCGCGAGTAAGGGGTTCCTCCGAATTTTCCAACAAGTGCTCTGCATACAAACCAACCTCAATGGTTTGCGCCAGCTGCACTTCATCCTCCGCAGTCAGGAGCGCAGTTTTGCCGATCCCGTTCAGGTAAACACGCACTAAGTCAGCGGAAGGGTTATCATTTGTTTGCCCTTGGCGACTGCCGCGGTCAATCTCCTCAGCATCAAAATCCTGTGTGGACGGTAAAGTCATGCTATGCCTCCTGCTGATCGTCGGTCTCAGTGCGTTTAACGGACAGGACAGGAAGTTTGTTCCCACAGCGGAAAAAATTTTTTAACACTCAACTATCACAGTAAAAGGCCCTTCGTTTGTCGAAGTGACCTGCATCATCGCTCCGAACACGCCTGTAGACACTGCAATACCTCGTGTCTGTAATCCCCGAATAATGCGATCAACCAGTGGTTCAGCAACATTGCCAGGCGCTGCGTCTGACCACGACGGGCGCCGACCTTTCGCTGTCCTTCCGTACAAGGTGAACTGGCTGACTACCAGTACTGGTGCACCCACGTCGGTGACTGACTTTTCGTCCGGCAAAATACGCAGTTCGGCGATTTTACGCACCATCGTGTCGCAAGCATCTGGACCGTCGTCATGGGTGACACCGATAAGCGCCAAGATCCCGCAGGTCTCGGGGCAGTCAATCGCACCAACCACGGCACCGTCTACCGTCACCTGTGCAGAACTAACGCGCGTCAACACGGCCCTCATGCTTCGGCCTTTCCATGGGTTGCTGTGTCGAGTTCAAGCAGGTCTGATGGCAGCACTATTCCGTGACGTAAAAGATCCACAATGGCGGCTATCACATCGTTCATCAGCACTGGTGAAACGTCAATTCCTTGGCTAAGAAAATAGAGCGATGCCGTTTCCTCTAGGTTTAGCCCATGGGGGTTAAGCCCTGCGAGTATGGCTGCAAGATGCTCATCAATATCGTGAGACCAACGCGGACCATCTGTTCGCGTGACGCGCACTACCGCAGGGGAGAAACCGGAGTTGATGTCGCTAGTGACATCAACATGTTCAATGGCCACACCAGGACGAACTGCCAGCTGGCTATGTGCAATATCGTCCATGGTTGTGTTCCGCAACCAGGCGCTTCGAACAAGGTAATCCTCAACCTCTGGACCCAGCGGATCGGAAAAATCGTGATGAAGCTCCTCGGCGACAACCTCTGACGGCTGTGAGCCATCATCAAGAGAACCCACTCGCTGGATCGCCACATAACCAAATCCGATGCCCGTAACCGACTGCTCGTGGAAAAAGTTCAGCCAGGTGGTTGCTTGCTCCGCGACGATAGGATCACGCGGATCCAGGGACTCGTCACGAAGCCACGTGCCTACATACAGCTCAGGATCAACAACATCACGCTGCAATATCCACGCCACCACACCATGATCAGGTAGCCACGATGCCACACGTTGTTGCCAGGATTCCCCCCTCTTTATGTACCCATGCAGCAACAAGATGTGCTGTCCCGCCAACAGTCAGGTGTTCTGGGGCTTGAGAGATCATCAGCTGACTCGCACCGTCAAGGCTCAATCCCGAGTCTCGGTACACATGCCCCACCTCAGGCAATCCGACGACAAACGGTGGGTTTGACACGATCCGTTCGTATCGACGCCCTCTCACCGGCTCAAACCACGCTCCCTCCAGCAAATCGGCATGTAGGAGGCCCGCAGCCGTGCATGTCGCCTCAGCGTAATCGAGGGCACGTGGATGAATATCTGTCCCAGTTAACTGGGCTGCCGCCTCTGATTGTGCCAGCAGCTGAATTCCGCAGCCGGTCCCTACATCAAGTAAAGACTTCACTGGTGATGAAGGCACGGACTGAGCCAGTGACAACGACGCCGACCCAACACCAAGCACATGATCTTTACCTGGAATGTGTCCAGCCATGGTGGCATCAGCATCAGAGAATATCCACCGATCATGTCCAGCGATGACATGTGGGCGAATGTCGATCACGCAGCGCAGCGTCGGATCTAATGCGTCGTCGCTGGTGCCGTACGGTTCCAGCGAGCATGCGGTAGTCAGGGCGTCGACAAGCGGCTGACCAAGCCACCGGACCCATTCGCTGGCGGGGGCTGTGTCATGGAGGAGAAAGGAGCGGACGAAAAAATCGAACGCCGTGTCGTCGCTGGCTACGCGTCGGACCGCGGCAGGTTCGCCACGAAAAAGTGCAGCGTGCGGGCCTGTTCCGAGGCGATGAGCGATAGCTGATGCGGTAAAGTTGTGTGAACGAAACAGTTCAACAAGCTGAGTGGCGGCGGAAGTTAAAGCAGTACGCACAACCCCCGAGTCTAGTGCTCAGCGGTGTCGCCGTCAGTGTTGTGGTCGACAACCCCCGGTAGTTCCTTCTGCTTCCCAGACTCTAACGCCGCATGCGCCGCCTGCCGTGCCTGTTCGCGAGCCACCTGGGGCTTATATATCTGTGGACGTCGCGGGTCGCGGGGTTGCCCCACGCCATTAGCAATCACCACAGCGATCCAAGGCAGTGGCACGGAAATGAGGAACAATATGCCCGTGATTACCCAATTTTCCCACAACCAGTACACCGCGCCAGCGGTAAGCAAAATAGGGATGCGTGACCCCTGCAGCCAGTTGTACATGGTGCGACGGTACTGCCAGTTCTCCAGTGGGGACTGGCGGGCGTCGGTAATGAGTTCTACCTGATTGCGACGTCCCGCACGGTGGCGTGTGCGGCTGCGAAGCAGGTGAAACAGGTGAGAAAACATGAGGTGAATATGCCTAAACCTGGGTGGATCGAGGGACTCAATAAGGGCGGAAAGCGCAGGTACACCACCCGCCGCACTCCCAACTTTATCCCTTATGCTCGTCTCAGGGTGCCACAGGGGTGGGTGTTGGGGCATGATGGTTTAGGTGAGTACGACAACGCAGACCATCGAGCGCCCAGATGTCAGGGAAGACAACGCCACAAGCGATGACACCCCAAAGTTTTTTCACTACGTTAAAAGAATCAAATCGTCGAATCTGCAGTGACCGGAAACATGGTTGTCGCCCTCTGCGGCGAAACATTTCCTGTAACCAAGCAAGCGAAACCGGGCTCGCCTGTGTGCCCCGACTGTGAACGCATTTACCGAGGTCTGCGCAAGAAGTGAGTGGTAATCTACGCGCTTGGCAGCGCGCAGCGCTAACAAAATACTTGATGAATCGCCCCAAGGATTTCCTTGCGGTGGCGACCCCAGGTGCCGGTAAAACCACTTTTGCGCTGCGAGTGGCTACCGAGCTGAAAAACAACAGGACCGTAGACCGTGTGATCGTCGTGGTACCCACCGAGCACCTGAAAATACAGTGGTCCCATGCTGCGGCACGGGCTGGGCTGGCGCTCGACCCGCATTTCACCAACGCTAACGGCGTGGTCAACCCGCAGTATGACGGCATTGTGGTCACCTACGCCCAAGTAGCCATGCACCCCTACAAGCACTATGCTGTGGCCACCGCACGCCGTACCTTGGTGATCCTGGACGAAATTCACCATGGTGGCGACGCAAAAAGCTGGGGCGATGGCATTCGCACCGCCTACGCGGACGTGGAACGCAGGCTAGCCCTCACGGGAACGCCCTTCCGTTCCGACGACGCGGCCATTCCGTTTGTCCGCTACGAAGATGACGGCGAAGGCTACCTGAAATCCAAAGCCGACCACACCTACGGGTACTCCGACGCGCTTGCCGACGGCGTGGTGCGCCCCGTTGTCTTCCTCGCCTACTCAGGTGAAGCCCGCTGGCGTACCAGCGCGGGGGGAGGAGTACGCCGCGCGCCTCGGCGAACCCCTCAACGCCGAGCAAACGGCCCGCGCGTGGAAAACCGCCCTCGACCCGCGTGGCGACTGGATTCCCGCAGTTTTACAGGCCGCTCATACGCGACTTCTCCAACTGCGCAAACATATGCCTGATGCGGGTGGATTGGTAATAGCAACGGATAAAACCACCGCACGTGCCTACGCCAAAAATCCTGGAAAAAAATTGTCGTCCACGCCGGTGGCGGTAATCCTTTCTGACGAGGAAGGAGCGTCAGACAGGATCGAAGAGTTCTCCAACTCTGCCGATGAATGGATGGTCGCCGTGCGCATGGTCTCCGAAGGTGTCGACGTCCCCCGACTTGCCGTCGGTGTCTACGCCACCTCTGCGTCCACCCCGCTGTTTTTCGCACAAGCCATTGGTCGCTTTGTTCGATCCAGAATGCCCGGTGAGACTGCATCTGTGTTCCTACCATCCGTCCCGGTTTTGTTGGATCTGGCAGCGCGTCTGGAAACATCGCGCGATCACGTCCTTGGAAAGCCTGATCGCATCAAAGAGGGCTGGGACGACGAACTCCTTGTCCAGGCAAACAAAGAAGAAAACGAACCGGACGACACACCCACCTACGAATCCCTTGGCGCTGAAGCGGAACTCGATTCACTCATTTACGACGGCTCCACCTACGGCACAGGTGCGATGGTCAACTCGGAAGAAGAAGCAGACTACCTAGGGTTACCCGGGCTTCTCGACGCCGAGCAAATGCGTGCCCTGCTCAAACAGCGCCAAGCTGATCAAGTGGAAGCTCGGGCCGATGAGGAACGGAAAAAACGCGAAGAACAACAAAAACAAGCAGCGTCAACACCAGCTACTGCCGAGACGGAATCTGCTGTGGCGAGTGATGAAATTCCGAAACTACGCAAAGAACTCAACGCAATAGTATCGATTATGTCCTCGCGTACCGGGACGGCCACATGGGGCTATTCATAACGAAGCACGCCGCAACTGCGGCGGCCCTCCGACAGCTATGTGCACCGCCCAACAGCTCCGAGACAGAATCGCCTATCTACGCAGTTGGTAGGATCATACCCTAACAATTGGTAGAGTGGTGCGTGCACGAAGGTTCAAGTGCTGTTGGCCACATTCCTCGCGAAAATTGTCGAACAGTTTTATTTGAACCACATCCCGAAAGGATATGTATGAGCACACCAGACAACCCGTACGGATCCACTGGGCAGCCTTATGGCTCCAACGATCCCCAGAACACCGGCGCTGCCAATGGTGGCTACCAGGCTGGACAGCAAAACTACGGCCAGGAATTTGGCCAAGGTAGTTCTGGGCCAGAGTATGGCCAAGCAACATCCGGCCAGCAGGGATACGGTCAACAAGATTTTGGTCAGCCAAGTGCACAACCAGCGGGCACTGGGTACCCCAGTTACCCGGGTGCAGAAAATACTTCTGGCTCATATGGTGCCGGGGGATATCCCAGTGCACCGGCGTATGGCGGTGTTGAAATTCAGGAAAGAAATACGCTAGCGCCGTGGGCGCTGGGACTGTCCATTGCCGCAATTGTATTTGCTATCAGCATCATTGGCCTAATCATAGCATGGCTACCCGCGCTCGTCGGCTTAATTCTTAGTATTATTGCGGTTCTGAGGGCCAAGAAAATTCAAGGTCCCTATCGTCGCATGGGCATGTCCGTTGCATCTTTGATCATCTCCGGCCTTACAACAGCACTTTTTGTTATAGGGATCATTGGCTTCTCTATTTTAATGGCAAATTCTGGCGAAGCAATCCAGAAATGCCAAAATGATTACCCTACTAACTCATCGGCGCAGCAGCAGTGCATTAATGATGCCGTACAAGACGCCTTAGGTGGCTAGTATTTAGCTGGCTCGTATAATTGCGCATAGCAGTGGACATGGCTGCACGTGCCCAATCGCTTTAATGTTGGGTGCGTGCAGTTTTTCTTCCATCAGTTGCTCTTGAGTTGCTTAGGTGGAAGAGTATCCTTGACTGTGCGTTGCCATAAAAGCAAAATTAGAGGAATGAAATGTCAGTATTACCCACGCAACAAGGTGCTAAGTCTGTTGCGTCTCAATCAGCATCAGCAACACGATTAATGGCACCTGATTTCGCTCGTGGATTAACGTTACTAGGTATTGCTATGGCGAACGCCACGACTGCATGGTTGCCGCCTCGGGCACCGCTGCCTGGCGCATCGTCAGGCGGGATCCTGAATAATAGTATATGGGATAAAGTGACTATTGTTCTGGAAAATATGTTCGTCCATGTTCGTGGATTACCCATGTTCGCAACACTGATGGGTTATGGCGTTGGGATGATTGCCATGAGCTTATATCGCAAGCAATACCCCATCGGAAAAGCACGAGGCGTGCTTGCACGACGCTACGGATTCCTTGCTCTTTTCGGGGCGCTTCATATGGTGTTCATATTTTTGGTGACATCATGTTTCTCTACGGTTGTGTGGGTATTCTGCTGGGGCTGATGATTGGCGTATCGGACAAGATAATGTTGTGGATAGCCGGAGGCGTTGCTGCCTTTTGGGTGATTTTTGCCGTGGTGGGGGCTATGCTAGTGATGATCTTTTCTGATAGCATCGCCAATATTTCGAACAAAAATTCACAGAACTCATTTTTTTCTCAAACTCAATCGGGAATAGCTAACACGTATCCCGAGGTCTTGCAGACAGGTGCTCTTGTTTTACTGTCTCAAGTGGTCATCTTTTTTTCTGGTTGTGGCACCTCTTATCCCGGTGATGATTTTGGGGTTCGTTGCAGCGAGGCATAATGTTCTTGGCCGCGTTGAGGAATTTAAAAAGCAACTTCTTATTGCTGCTTTTGTATCGGGTTTTATTATCATAGGTATTGGTATGCCCCTTGGTTTTAGTGATATTGGTGTTTTTTCCAATAAAGTGAATTCTTCCTTTACGCTGATGAATACCATGATTGGAATTTATAGCGGACCCGGTTTTGTTGCCATGGCCGCGCTTGCTACGCTTCCACTACAGCGTCGAATCAACACCGGAAGCCAGCAGGGGGAAACGCCGAAGATTCCGTTGTTTGTTCGCATGATATGTGCTTTGGGTAAGCGTTCAATGACGGGCTATCTGCTGCAAAGTATTGTCTTCTTCATCATCACGGCACCATTTATGCTGAACTATGGGCACGATAGAGGAGCCTTTTTTTAGCACAATTATCGCTATCGGCGTCTGGCTCGTGACCCTTTTCGCAGCGTGGATCATGGAACTTCTCGGTAAACCTGGCCCCTTTGAAGCGGTGCATCGGCGGTTGTCTTACGGCAAAAATGGATTGTACAGCCAGTATCCAGGAGGTCTGATTGCACCGATGCGGCCCCTGCATGTGCAGCCCTACGCCCCCCCATCATGATGGGCCATCAACGCCTGCACCACGGCCGGGGCATTTTCAACCGCCAGTTGATCGCTAGCTACGTGAGTCTTCTTTGGATAACACAACCCGCCACCCTCAATCGTAAAGCAGGTGGCGGGTTCTGTTGCGCAAGCAAGGAGCGTCACTCTAGGTAGTCACGCAGTACCTGGGAGCGTGATGGGTGGCGTAGCTTAGACATTGTCTTTGATTCGATCTGGCGGATACGTTCGCGGGTCACACCGTAGACCTGGCCGATTTCGTCCAAGGTGCGAGGGCATGCCATCGGTAAGCCCGAAGCGGAGCTTCACCACGCCGGCTTCGCGGTCCGACAGCGTGTGCAACACGTCCTGCAGTTGATCCTGCAGAAGGGTGAACGACACCGCATCCACGGCGACAACCGCTTCGGAGTCTTCAATGAAGTCGCCCAGCTGGCTATCTCCTTCATCGCCAATGGTCTGATCAAGCGAGATGGGTTCACGTGCGTACTGCTGGATTTCCAGAACCTTCTCCTCTGTGATGTCCATTTCTTTGGACAGCTCGTAGGGGGTCGGTTCGCGACCTAAATCCTGAAGAAGTTCACGCTGGATGCGGCCAAGTTTGTTAATGACTTCCACCATGTGTACCGGAATGCGGATCGTGCGTGCCTGGTCAGCCATCGCACGGGTAATGGCCTGCCGAATCCACCACGTGGCGTACGTCGAGAATTTGTAGCCCTTTGTGTAATCGAATTTTTCGACGGCGCGGATCAGACCCAGGTTTCCTTCTTGAATCAGGTCCAGGAAGGCCATGCCACGACCGGTGTAGCGCTTAGCCAGGCTCACCACCAGACGGAGGTTTGCCTCTAACAGATGGTTTTTGGCTTTACGGCCGTCGCGCGCGATGGCGCGCAGATCGCGTTTCACTGCAGGGGTAAGCTTGGCATCTTTGTCGCCAGCGGCATAGGCCTCCTCCATCTGTTCCATGCGGTAGGTGGCGTAGAGACCAGCCTCAATGCGCTTAGCCAGCGATACTTCCTGCTCAGCGTTGAGCAACGCCACTTTACCTATCTGCTTGAGATAGGCGCGCACAGAGTCGGCCGAGGCTGTCAGTTCCGCATCTTTTCGGGCTTGACGTAGCGCGGCGGACTCATCCTCGTCCCACACTGAGGATCCGTCGTCATCCTCGTCCTCAGAGTCGCTGTCCTCAGTTGCTGAGCGGTCGCCCATGTCATCAAGATCGTCGTCAATATCTTCGTGATCATCGTCGGCGGGCAGGGGGTTACCCAGGAAGTCAGCATCGTCGTCATCGTCGATGCTGTCCGTATCAATGCCATCATTATCAATGGCGCCGCCGAAGTCTTGCTCGTCACCCATGCTGTCAGCGGAGGTGTCAAGTGTTGTACTATCCACAATTTCATCAACAACAGCGTCATCAGCTTTTTTGGCCGCAACCTTCTTGGGAGAGGTTTTCTTGACGGCTGTCTTTTTCGCTGCGGATTTGCGGGTTGTCTTTTTCACCGTTTTTTTGGCAGTTTTCTTTGCTGCCTTCTTGGCTGTCTTTTTCGCTGCCGTCTTTTTCGCTGGGGCCGCTCCCTCAGCGGCATCAGCGGTGGTTTCTGGGGTTGACACCGAGTCTGCGGCAGCAGAACGAGCCGCACGTGGGTGAAGCCTTACGCGCGGATTTGCGGGCAGTTTTCTTTACCGCTGACTTTTTGGCAGCTGTCTTTTTGACAGCTGTGCCTTGAGCGGAGTTTGCTGCACCCTCGGATTGTGCCAAGTCTGAACGATCAGTGGCTGCCACGTACGCCCTTTCGCTTCAATTGCTCGTCAATATGGCATCACCTGCGTCCCGCGTGGCGCGATGTCCACGCATTGCGTAGGCAATGCTGATGGGAGAAATAGTTAAGCGCGTCGGTGTTTCTACCCAATATGCTGGTTGAATGCCTCATAAAAGGCGGGGGCGAATCTGAAACGACGGTCAACTGTTGTCCACGGTCAACGCACCAGTATATAGCAACATTCCCATAGAGGTTGAAATAAGGGGGCCTCGTGGGAAAAACCGCACGTCATCAAAGGGAGTGATAAGAACCACTCTCTTTGAGGTTGCCCTGGCCTTTGGGCTAGGGCAGGAGGCCCTGTTCAACAGCCATTGCTGCACCAACAATACCTGCGCGATTGCGTAGTTCTGCAGCGACGACTGGCGTTGTGGATGTCAGTTTAGGTATCCATTTTTCTGATTTGCGGGAAATACCGCCACCGGCGATGAACAGCGAGGGCCAGAACAGGCGCTCAAACTCAGTGAGAACCTTTGAGACTCGTTTAGCCCATTGGGTGTAGGAAAGTTCCTCGTTATCTTTAACGGCAGATGAGGCATATTTTTCCACCTCAGAGTTCTTGAAAGCGAGATGCCCCAACTCGGTGTTAGGGAATAAGACACCATCTTGGAAGAAGGCTGAGCCGATGCCGGTGCCAAAGGTCAGCATGATGACGGAGCCATGGGAAGCATCAGGGTGGCCGAACTTAACCTCGGCAAGACCGGCGGCATCGGCATCATTGAGTACATGGACTCGACGTTCTGGAAGGTGCCGGGAAAAAAGCTCGGTGAGATCAGTGTTGACCCAGCTTGGATCAATGTTTGCGGCAGTGTGTGCGTGCTGGTTCTTCACCACGGAGGGGAGGGTGATGCCCACGGGACCATCCCACTCAGCCTGGTTCAGGATGGCAACGATGGTTTCTGCGACGGCGTCAGTAGTGGCGGGTTTAGGGGTAAGAATCTTGATGCGATCACCGACAAATTCGCCGGTTTCTAGATCTACTCGGGCCCCTTTGATGCCCGATCCGCCCACGTCGATGCCAAAACCAATTTTGCTCATGCACTCATTGTAGCCACATTGTTGGCAGAAATGATATGGAAAAGATGCATGGGTGGGTACACAATGGAACCCATGGTCAATCCTACTTCTTTAATGGAAACAGCTGCTACGATCGCGGTTGGCGCGGCGGAACTCATCACGCGCCAGCGCGCCGAGATTGTCAGCTTGGACGAGGTCACCACAACGAAAAGCTCCGATGTTGATCCAGTCACCATCGTGGATAAGTCTGCTGAAGACTACATTGCTGATCAGCTGGCGCAGTTACGTCCAGAGGACGGGTTGCTGGGGGAGGAGGGTGGTAACCGTTCCTCAAAGTCCGGCGTCACCTGGATTGTGGACCCGATTGATGGGACCGTCAATTTTCTCTACGGCATTCCGCAGTATGCGGTCTCCATTGCCGCCGAATACGGAGGAGAGATTATCGCAGGTGCGGTCGTGAATGTGCAGACAGGAGAACTTTTTCACGCTGCACACGATGAGGGAGCGTGGCTGCAGCAGGCTGGTCAGAAGCAGCGGTTGCGGGTGACGTCGAAAAGCGAACTCCACACCGCCCTTGTCGCAACAGGTTTCGGCTATGACGCTTCTCGACGCGCCGTGCAAGCATCGTTGCTGGGTAATATCCTGCCTCATATACGTGACATTCGACGTTTCGGCAGTGCGGCCCTCGACCTGTGTGCGGTTGCTGCTGGGCGAGTTGACGCGTACTACGAGCATGGGTTGAACGCCTGGGATTTTGCGGCTGGTCTGCTCATCGCCCAAGAGGCTGGTGCAAAAGTGTGGGCCCCGTCGCCATCCATGCCGGGCAGCGCTGGTGAGATCATTGTTGTCGCTGCTCCAGAGGTGGCCGAAGAGATGTACGCACTGCTGCAGTCAATAGGCGCACTGAAGCCGTTGGCTCACTGAATCGCGACACGCCGAACTGCGGAAACAAATTTTTTTCTGTGTAGATATGACAACGAGTGAAATGTGGCTTAATATGCGCGTCGATACGTTGCCTAGCCCGGTGCGTGTATGATGCACCGGAACACCCAACATAGCGGAAGGACATAACAGGTATGGCTACTGATTACGACGCCCCCCGCCGTCGCGCCGAAGATGAGTTGGAAACTGACTCTCTTGAAGGTCTTAAGGCTGCTGAAAAACGCCTCAAACGGCATGGACGACGATGGTGAAATCGTCGAGCCGTTTGACCTTCCCTCGGTCGATTTGTCTGGCGAGGAGCTGAATGTGACAGTTGTGCCTCGCCGCGAAGACGAATTCACGTGCTCCAGCTGCTTCCTCGTGCAACGCCGCAATCGTATTTCTCACATTGAGGAAGACGGCTCCATCATTTGCCTTGACTGCGCTTAGGCCGGGTTCCACCAATAAAGCCGCAGATTGCGTGTTGCGGGGGTAACAACAATCTGCGGCTTTACGTATGCGTTCTACGTATCAGCTGAACTGTCGCCCTGTAGTAACGCTGGTACAAAAGCCTTGAGAAGGTTTTCAGGATTGCGTGTGCTGATCAGCCAGTAGGGCGTGGGGTCGTCTGGATCATCGAGCACAAACATCGCCATTTCGGGGACCCATCCATGCGAGACCACAAAGGCTGCGGGGTCAAGCTGACGTCCCATTGCGTTCCGCTTTGCTGTCGTGGGCACAGCCAGGCAGCGCGAGACCACGGTGTGGGGCAGAATCGCGTTGCGCGTTCCAAGCCAACGTACTCCGTCAGAATCCTCTTCCACAGTGACTACTGTGGAAGATAAGGACAGCAACACCCATGCCGCCGCCGCAGTGAGTATGGCGGCAGGGATGTAGATCCACAATATGCTGCGATTATGTGCCAGCTGCGCTGTGGTTAGTGCCACGATAAACGCGGCAAGGAACCACCAATACCATGGAACCCACTGCTTTTCGCGGTACAAGACCTTAGTGGCGTCGGAGATCGCGTCAGTCACGGGTTAATAGTTTACTTGACGCGACGGCTGTGCTGGCGTTAGTGGTTGTGAAGCTGTGAATATGGGTGGTTTCGTGCGTATCGTATTAGGCGTGAGCGTTAACAACGATAGTCATTACCCCGCCACCATTAAGCTACGTCGGCTGGATCCTGACATCCCTGTCCCGCAGCGCGCCCATCGAGGGGATGCGGGGGTAGATTTGTCTGCCACCACTGATGTCATCATCCATCCGGGCGAGCGGTTGCTGGTAGGCACCGGTATTGCCATTGCGCTGCCACTAGGAATGGTGGGGTTAGTACATCCGCGTTCGGGGTTAGCTGCGCGGCATGGGTTGAGCATTGTCAACGCCCCAGGCACAATCGACGCAGACTACCGTGGTGAGATCAAAGTATGTTTGATTAACCTTGACCCTAGTGAACCTTTTGTTATCAAACGTGGTGATCGAATCGCCCAGCTTGTGGTCCAAAAAGTAGAGCTTGTGGACTTCGAGGAAGTGGACGAGTTGGACACCACTGAGCGTGGCGAACAGGGGTACGGCTCTTCAGGAATATAACGACAACGAACTGAACTGATAGGGTGCTCGCTAGACTTGCATGGACGTTAAGGAACTAAGACATGTCATTATGGCCTTTTTCCAAAAATAAAAAAGATCAGTCGGGTTACTCAGCGACCGACGTTCGATCGGACGACGACGTCTGGATAGACGACGACTACATAGATGACGATGACGTCCCTGCCGACGAGGATTACATTGACGATGAGTATTCCGATGACTACTCAGACGATGACTATCCAGATGAAAGCTACGCGGACGATGATTATTCAGAAGATGATTATTCGGAGGATGATTATTCGGACGAAGACGACGTAGATTACGAGGTTGATGAGGGTGACGTTGGACCCTTCGATGGTGATACGGTTCCTTTTGAAGACTTCGATTTCTCTGACTTTTCACGTGGGACGCTCAGCCTTGGGTCATTGAAAATTCCCCTCCCATTGCACTCTGAAGTCCAGGTGGAGATGGACGGCAACGGTCCCCGCATGCTGCACATTGTGACTCCCTATGGGCGCATTACACCTGTTGCTTTTGCTGCGCCTCGGTCTGAGGGGCAATGGCGGCAGACCACCAAGGAACTGGCGGAAGGTATGCGCAACGATGGGCTGATTGTGCACATCGAACATGGTCCATGGGGCCGTGAAATCGTGGGTCTGGCCCCTGAAGCTACCATCCGCATTATCGGTGCGGATGGCCCGCGCTGGATGCTACGCATGACAATTGCCGCCCCGAATGCAACCGCTGATCAAATGACTGAGCTTGGACGTGACGTGGTGGCCAGGACCTTTGTCTACCGCGGTGATGAACCCATTTTTGCCGGTCAGCCCCTCCCAGTGTCGCTGCCTGATAAGCTCGCCAAAAAAGTTCAGCAAGCGATGGAAAAGCGCCAGAAGGATAAAAACAACGCCGCAGAAACTTCGCCCGATAAAGCTGCGGAAGTTGCTACGCCAGCAGCGGCTGCTGAGACACCTCCGCAACAAGAACCAGTGCAAGAACGCACGCGTGAGCAGTCACACCGCAGTCGGGAACATAGTGGTCAAACCCATCATGACCACGCACAACGCGAGCAACAGCAGCATCAGGAACAGCTTCGACGTGAACACCGCCACGAGTTGCGTGAGAACCAGCAAGAGCGGTCCCGGCATGCCTATTCTGAATCTGCGCCCCCACAGGCCACGCCGCTGCAGCCGACGCCGCCAACCCCAGCCACCGACATAACACAGATGATGCCGCGACAAACTGGCAAGCCTCAGCGCGAAGCGCATCGTGAAATACACAGTGATTCGCATCAGGGGAACTCCTCAAACCTGCGGCAACCTTCATCAGCGCCGGCAGCATCGCCTACTCCAGCACCGACGGCGCGTTCTCAGGGTGGGAAACGCCGCGCACGAACTGTTGCGCCGATGAGTTCCGTTTCGGCCTCGCTGGGAAGTACCGCCACGGCAACGGCCACCAGTACTCGTAACCGCTCTGCAACTGTGTTGGATGGGGATCGTCAGGAAAGCCGTCGTGGTCGGCACGCGCTTGGTGCCGAAAACGCCTCCGTCACCACCAGCGGAGAAGATCAAGTTTCACGCCGAGGGGAAAGTCCGAGTGCGAAGTCATCGGAGCGGAGCGGTCGCATGGGGCGTCGTGATGCCTCACGCATGGGTGCTGAGGGGTCGGCGCTACAACAGATGCGGTCGGAGCGCTAGTGGACGAAAGCCAAGAGAAAAAAGAAGCCCCCACCATCATGGAACAGATGGGTGGAGTGAGTGGACTTATCTCCTCCACACTGCCCATCCTCATCCTTATTCCTGTTAACGCGCGGTGGGGACTTATGCCCGCACTAATGGCCGCGATGGGGGTGGCCTGTGGAGTGTTCCTTTGGCGCATCATCCGCAGGGAAAACCTGCAGCCGGCATTTTCGGGACTCATTGGTGTGGGCATTGGTGCGGCGATCGCCTGGTTTACTGGCGACGCTAAAGGATTTTTCCTGTACGGCATATGGATGTCGCTGCTTTACGCCGCCATTTTCTTCATCTCAGTGATAATCCGCTGGCCTGCGGTTGGCGTGGTGTGGAAGGGCATCAACGGCGACGGAATGTCGTGGCGCGCCAACAAGAAAGCCCGCTATACCTACGACATCGCCACCATCGGTTGGGGCTTGGTGTTTCTCATTAGGTTCCTCATCCAAAAATTCTTCTACGATGCCGATGCCACGAACTCCTTGGCCGTGGCAAAAATTCTGACTGGATGGCCACTGACTGGCGTTATGATGCTCGTGTCTGTGTGGGCAGTTCGCCGAGCCAACGCAGCCATCAAACAAGCAGACGGGGAAGAGCCAACACCCCGCCCACAAGAATCCGAGGATATGAATGAATAAGCCACCGGTGGCAACTGTTGACATTGAAAGTTTTGCTCACGGTGGTGAAGGTATTGCGCATGTCGACGGCCGAGTCGTCTTTGTTCGCGGTGCCATCCCTGGAGACACTGTAGAAATAACTTTCACCCAGGAGAAAAAGAACTTTGCGCGGGCAGCAGTGACTCAAGTACTTACCCCGTCACCGCAGCGAACTCACCAGCGCTGTCCCGCAGCCGCAGTTGGCGCGGGCTGCTGTGACTTGGGGGAACTCGTCCCTGACCATGAACTCACCGTCAAGGCTGCGACCGTTGTTGAACAGCTACGACGTCTCGGTCAGCTCAACGATGTTCCTGAACCTGAACTCGTGGACTTTGATACACCGACGGGATGGCGCACCCGCATGCGACTGGGGGTGGACCCCCCCATGGTCGCGCTGGGCTACGCGCGGGAAGGTCGCGTGACGTGGTTGCGGATGCGCAGTGCACGCAGGCTGTTCCTGGTTTGCTAGACGGCATCGTTGGGCCAGGGGCAAGAACGTTTCGTCCCGGCGCGGAGTTGGTCGTTGCGATTGACAGCACTGGTCATCGACATGTGGTGGAGACCCGGAAGGTAGGACGAGGTCAACGCGTTGAGCAGGTGACATCTGTGCTGGAGGGGACTGGCACGGTGCAAGAGACTGTGCGCAACACGACGTTTGAGTTTCCTGCCACTGGTTTTTGGCAGGCTCATAGGCGCGCTCCCGAGGTATACGCGGACACTGTGGAGGAGTGGGTGCGTCGGGAATGTGCGGCAGGAGAGAGCGTCGATAAGCAGCCAGGCAGGGTGGTTGCGTGGGATTTGTACGGCGGGGTGGGGTTGTTTGTGCCGTCATTACTGCGCGCGTGTGGTGATGCTGCTGAGGTGTATTCGGTGGAGGTGTCGCCTTACGCGCACGACAGTGGGGTGGCAGCGTTGTCAGGTGATGCTCGGGTGAGTTTTGTGACTGGGAAGGTGGAGCGTCGCCTGGCGCAGTTGCCTGATCCTGCGGTTGTGGTGTTGGATCCCCCCGCGGCAGGGTGCTGGTGATCAGGTGATTGCTGATGTAGCTGCGAGGCATCCTGGTGTCGTTGTGCACATAGGGTGTGACGCCGCTACGTTCGCCCGGGATACCCGAAGTTGGGTGGAACATGGTTATCGATTACGCAGGTTACGTGTGTTTAACGCGTTTCCAGGTACACACCACTGTGAGACTTTTGGGCTATTTACGCCCACATCGCCTGCGGGCAGGGGGTAAGATAATCAGCATACTGTGGCTGTTCTGCACCCTGATCGTGGCAGGGCAGCCGCAGATTTTCACAGTTGATTTGTGGTAAGCCGTTTTCTAACAGCAAAGGTTTTTAGCTCACGCCAATGAGTATTCTGAATCGCATTTCGTCGCCTGAGGATCTCAAGGCGTTGTCAACGGACGAGTTGACGCAGCTGGCCACGGAGGTACGTGAGTTTCTTGTCGCAAAAGTGTCGGCGACAGGCGGGCATCTAGGCCCCAATTTGGGGGTGGTGGAGCTGACTTTGGCGCTTCACCGAGTGTTTGACTCTCCACGTGACGCCATCATTTTTGATACCAGCCACCAAAGCTATGTGCACAAGATTGTGACTGGGCGAGCTAATTTGTTTGATACATTGCGGCAGAAGGACGGCCTGTCTGGGTATACGTCTCGTGCTGAAAGTGAACATGACTGGACGGAATCGAGCCACGCGTCCGCTGCGTTGTCCTACGCCGACGGCATGGCTAAAGCATTTGAACTTACCGGGCAGGCTGACCGTAATGTGGTTGCCATCGTGGGGGATGGCGCCCTCACTGGCGGCATGTGCTGGGAGGCGCTGAATAACATTGCCGCAGGTAAAGACCGCAACGTCGTTATCATCGTAAATGATAACGGTCGCAGTTACTCACCGACCATCGGTGGTTTCGCGGATAACCTCGCGGACCTGCGGATGCAGCCCTTCTACGACAAGGTGATGGAACAGGGTAAAAGTACGCTCAATTCGATGGGTTGGGTGGGTAAACGCACCTTTGATGTGATGCATGCGCTGAAAGAGGGGGTGAAATACACCGTTATCCGCACTGAAATGTTCCCTGAACTGGGAATGAAGTACATCGGCCCGGTGGATGGACATAACCTGAAACAGCTGGAGCATGCCTTCCGCTATGCGCGGGATTACGACGGCCCGCTGATCATCCATGTAGTGACGGAAAAAGGTCGCGGCTACGCCCCTGCGGAAAATGACGAAGCTGATCTAATGCATTCCACAGGCATTATCGATCCTGTGACAGGGAAGCCGGTGTTCGAGGCACAACCGGGCTGGACTTCGGTGTTTTCTAAAGAACTGCTCAAGGCCGGACGCGAACGTAACGATATTGTGGCTATCACAGCCGCCATGGCGGGGCCCACTGGCCTTGATAAGTTCGGCGCGGAGTTCCCTGATCGTTTCTTCGATGTTGGCATTGCCGAGCAGCACGCCATCACCTCTGCGGCAGGTCTCGCGCTGGGGGGCGTGCACCCAGTTGTTGCTGTGTACTCTACCTTCCTCAACCGTGCCTTTGACCAGTTGCTCATGGATGTCGCGTTACTGCGGCTCCCACTCACCCTCGTTCTTGACCGTGCCGGTATCACGGGTTCCGACGGCGCTAGCCACAACGGCGTCTGGGATCTTTCGATTCTCTCCATCATCCCTGGCATGCGTGTTGCCGCACCCCGCGACGGTGAACAGTTGCGGATGCTTTTTCGTGAAGCACTTGCCATTAACGACGGCCCGACTGCCGTCCGTTTCCCTAAAGGCTCGCTGCCCCCTGTCCACCAAGCGGTAGAGACTTATGACGATGGTGTCGAGATGCTATTCCGTTCTGAAGCGCCGTCCGACACTGCTGTCCGTGTTGCGCTTGTCTCGGTGGGTGCCTTCGCCGAGACAGCATTAGCGGCTGCCGCATCCCTTGACGCCGCAGGCTACGCCGTGACTGTGGTTGACCCACGGTGGGTTGTTCCCGTTGCGGAATCGATTGTGCAAACCGCATCTGAGCATGACATGGTGGTCACTCTTGAAGATGGCGTTATCCACGGAGGTGTTGGCTCGCTTCTAGTGAAGCACTCAGTGCTGCAGGTATTGATACTCCTCTACGTCACCTTGCGGTACCGGAGGAGTTCCTTGATCATGCGTCTCGCAGCGAGATTCTCCATGACCAGAAGCTGGATGCAGAAGGTGTCGCGCAGCGCATTCTGGACTGGTTACAGCAGGACCGCAGCTAGCGGTTCCAGCACTAGCCCACGTTGCCAAGGTCGGACCGCTTGTTGGGCCAACAAGTCCTGCAATTGTTCCTTGGACGTGATGTTCTTGGCTACACGGGTGCTCCACACTGCCTTTTTGATAATGGCTGTGGGAAGGACATACGACTCAGGCACGTGGTAGCGGGATGCGATCTCGGCGACAATATTTTTAGCATCTGATAGAGCAGCGGCAGCCGCTTTATCGTGCTTTGTCCATGAGCGGCTCTGAGGGTCAAAGACCTGTGGTGATGGCTGCGGCCACTGCTCGCGAGGGGTGTGAAGGGCCTGTGATACCACCCTGAACCAGCGGTACGCAGCACCCTTGTTTTTGGGAAAGCCAGGGATCTTCGCCAACTCAACAGGGGATGTGGGGAGCGTGCGCGCGACATCGAGAAGCACACGGTTACGCAATACCCGTCCGGGTGACAGATCTTTGCGGAGTGCAATGGCCTCCCGCGTGGTCCACAGTGCTTGGGCGACAGCGAGTTGCGGCGGTCGTGTCAAAACGCTGATGCCTTTCATATCTTGCCATGTTGATTCAGCCTGCGGCTGACGAGCTTGAAGCCTGATGTGCTCAAACTCCTGCTCGGCCCACGCAGTTTTTCCATCGGCGGTCAAGATGGCAGCCATGGAGTCCGCGAGTTCCAGTAGCACCTCCACATCCAGCGCCGCATAGGTTAACCATGCAGCAGGGATGGGACGCCTGGACCAGTCCGACTGTGCTAGCCCTTTGGCAAGGTGCAGGCCCAGGACTTTTTCCACCATGGCTGCAAGATTCACCCGATCGAACCCCGCTAGACGGCCCGCTACCTCTGTGTCGAATAACCGAGTAGGAAACCACCCAAAGTTCTGCAGACTTGGCAGATCAGACACCGCTGCATGCAGTACCCATGTAGTGCTATTGAGCAGGGGTTTCAGGATCTCTCCGAGTTCGGTACGATGCTGCTCGGCATCAAAGAGGACTGTTCCACAACCTGCTCGACGTATTTGCACTAGGAAGGCGCGGTTCCCGTACCGGATGCCGGAGGCTCGTTCTGTGTCAATGGCAAGTGGGCCATTTCCGGCCTCCAAGCGTGCAAGCGCCTCGTGAAACTGGTCAGGGGATTCGCATAACGGCGGCAGCCCATCACGCGGCTCCACAAGGGGGATTGACATGTTTAATAGTGTAGCCGCTATAGCCACAGGACGGACATGGAATGAGGTGAGTTGGTTGTGAACTGGTTGAGGCCGCGCGTCATCATTGACCCTGCTGCCGCAGCTGTCATGATCGTCATGTTGGCCGTAGCGGGGTGCGGTTCGCCGTCAGATGATGTTGACTCCTCAGCGACGAGTACTAGCACCACCACATCGGCAGAAAATGCAGCACACTATCCCGTGACTATTTCTCACAAACAGGGAGAAACCGTGCTGGACAAACGCCCGCAGCGGATAGTTGTTCTGGACTATGGAGCCCTGGATTATGTGGACAGCATGGGGTTCGGTTCCGCAATTGTGGGAATTCCTGCTGGCAGGATAGTCCCACCTAGCGCAGAAAACTATGGTGGTACTGACGAGGTCGGACCGTTGGGTAAGCCAGATCTGAAGCGCATAGCCGAGCTGAAGCCTGACCTCATACTAACGAGCAGCGGTACGGCAGTGACCTATGAGAAGCTCGCAGCCGTCGCGCCAACTGTGGAACTTGCTGACGCTGGAACGGATGTACTGGGGAATAATGCTGCCAACGCGCGACAGATGGGGCGAATTTTTGGCGTGGATGCGGACGTTGAAGCGGAGCTAGCCGCCTTGGATGAAAAAGTAGTGACCGTTCGTGAACAGGTGGCTGCGCTTGGAGCCACAGCGCTGGTTGTTGTAAATAGCAAAGGAAAAACCACAGCGTACGGCGTACATAGCCGGTTTTCGCTAGTGTACGATCTCGGCTTCATAGGCATTGACGGACTTCATGGAGGTGAACCCGTGAAATACTCTGCAGAGGACATCGCGAAGGCAGACCCAGAGTTTTTGTTTGTGATCAATCGAGACACCCTGATTGACACACATGATCAGAGTGCAACATCCACCGCCGCTGAGGAAGAAGAGGACATACTAGGCAGCAAGGTGGTGAGAAAAAGCAGGGCTGCGCAGCACCGACACATTGTGTACTTAAACGCTGCTGAGTGGTATCAGACGGGTATTGGCCTCACCACACTCAACACCATGGTTGATGCTGTGGGCGATGCGATAAAACAGTAGCGATCAGCGAGACTATCGTCTGGGACGTACTAGCGGATCATCCGCACGCCCTCTGGGGGAAGTCCTGCAACGCTTGCCAGCACGGTGGCAAAAGCCGCCACATGCGGAGCGAGGTTATTGTCTTCAGCTGTCCATGATGCTCGCAGCTCTAGTTGGTAGGCGCGAGGTGGGCCACCAATGTCACCGAAACGTACTGATGTGGTTGACGTGACGGTGCCACTAGGTTGGTAAACGTCGCAGTGGAGTCCCCAAGTCCTTCACGCAGCCATTCCCACGCAACATCGGGGAGAAGCGGGTCGCCTGCAACGGCATCGTCCATGTCAGCCTGAATATAGGCGACGAGGCGGAGCTGCCCGTTCCCAGGTTTCTTCGCCTTGCGGATCATGGAGGATAATCAAACGCCCAAAAGCATCGCCTTCGGAATCAGGCGTAACAATATCGGTTTCAGGGTGCATGACTTCCAAACCAATGGCGTGGCTGTACGGTGCCAAGCGCTGCGGCGGGCGAATTGTACCCACTGAGATCTCGGGCCGAAGCTGTGCCTGGTAGAGGGATTCCACAGCGTCGGCAAAGAACTGCGGAGCTGCGTCGGCGGCTGCGGAGGCATGCACTGTAGCTTCAGAGTCGGTCACACGCACAAAGCTATCCCACAACTGAAGCCACAGCGGGAGGCGCGCCGAAAAAGGGGGTTTGAGGGGAGAGTTTTTGGAATCATACTTATGATGGATACGGACCTGCCGTGTAGTGGGATTGAGTAACCCACCCACAGCATGTGCCGCAGTATCCCTACAATGTCTGAATAATCTATGTGCATCATCGAAAGGATGTCCCGAATGACCGAATCACGTCGTCTGGATTATGCTGCTCTCAACAGTGTGCAGCGTTACACGCAGTGGGCTGTATTCCGCATCATTCCAGGTGGATTGGGCGTCGAACGTGCCGACATTATCTCTCAAACCCAGGACTTTTTTGCCCAACTAGAGTCCGCAGGAACCGTTGTAGTGCGCGGAATATACGATATTTCCAGTATCCGCGCAGAAGCGGACTACATGATCTGGTGGCATGCCGAGAACATCGAGGATATCCAGAAGGCGTACAACGACTTCCGCCGTACGACAGTGCTCGGGCAAGTCTCAGAAGTTTTCTGGACAGGTACGGCCGTACACCGCCCCGCCGAATTCAACAAATCCCACCTTCCATCCTTCATCATGGGGGAAGACCCGGGTGCGTGGATCACCGTGTACCCCTTTGTTCGGGCCTATGATTGGTACCTCATGGACGATAAGGACCGGCGCCGCATCCTTGCTGAGCATGGGCGTTCAGGGCGAGATTTTCCTGATGTTCGCGCCAACACGGTCCCGTCATTTTCGCTGGGGGATTACGAGTGGATCCTCGCTTTTGAAGGGCCGGATCTAGGCAGAATCGTTGACCTGATGCACAAGATGCGCTACACCGAGGCTCGCTTGCATGTGCGTGAGGAAACGCCGTTTTTCACTGGGCGTCGAGTAGCGGACGTCAGCGAGATCATCGAAGTGCTGCCCTAGCTGTATCACCTACTGTTGTTGGCCTTCCTCAAAGGTCAGCGAGATGGAGTTGATGCAGTAGCGCAGGTCGGTGGGGGTGTCGTATCCCTCACCTTCAAAAACATGCCCGAGGTGGGAACCGCAGTTGGCGCACAGCACCTCGGTGCGACGCATTCCGTGGGAATTGTCCGCACGCTGGATGATGCGGTCTTGGGCCAATGGTGAGAAAAAGGATGGCCAGCCGCAGTGTGAGCTGAACTTTTCAGTGGACCGAAACAATTCTTCTCCGCATGCGCGGCACGAGTACACGCCGCTTGCCGTGGTGTCAGTGTATTCGCCGACAAACGGTGGTTCTGTACCCGCCTCCCTTAAAACATGAAATTCCATGTTGGTGAGGCGTTTGCGCCACTCATCATCAGTGAGAAGTTTAAAATCAGTCACGGCACCAGGCCTTTCTATCGCATGGGAGCTTGTGCACTACACAACGCGTATCGACGCCGCAACTATTCCCGTTTACCCTTCGCTCCGGCGTTCATTCCACCACCAGGTCGCCGCAGCCGTGGCAATGACCAGGATAAGCAAACCCCAGCCGACTGTCGGTAGCGTAAAGGCTGTCCACCGGCTGATCGCATACCAGCGGTGCGACACCCACGAATCGGGGGAGAAGAAACAATACACAGCCACCCATGCCACCCAGGAATGCAGCACGGATTGCGCAGTACAACGGTGAACATCATGGGGAAAAACATCATTGAGTAGTACATCTGTCCCAGGGAAGACAGGAAAAACACGCCACTAAGCAGCAATGTTGAGGTAGTAGTCATCCAGAACAGCGGATCACTATAGCGCCACCGAAGCAGCATTATTACGCCAACGGCTACCGCAGTTGCGAACACGGCAAAAAGCATAAGCTTCAGTGCGGTAGGCATTCCGTAGTACAAAGCGATGCCAGGAAGCGAACTATTAAAGTAGTCACGAGTCTGGCCCAGGTAGGGGAGAAGCCGCTCCGAATAGTCGTTGACATCTTTAATCAGCGGCAGAGCTGCGAGATTAAACAGTACAGGCACAACAAGGCCCACCGCGATGGCTCGCCACTGTAGCTTCACTAAAGGCAAGAACAACAAGGGGGAGGAAGAGCGGCTTAATCAGAATAGCCACGCCGATAACCACGCCAGCCCACCACTGCTTGTCGCGTAGTAGAAGGAAAAAATACCCGCATAATGCAAGTAGCAGAATGCCGTTGATGTTGGAGAAAATCAGGGTGCTGCGTACCGACTCGGTAAGAAAAGCGAGAGAAATCGACAGCGGCCAGACAAACGACCGCAGCGAAAAACCAAACATGCGCGTCAGCAGTCCAACAGCGAGGATGATGGCGAGTGCATTAACGCCAATGAATCCCAGCCGTGCCAGGCCAAAATGTCCTAAAAACCCTAGAGGTGATAGTAATAGTGTGGCACCAGGGGAGTAGAGGTAGTGCGGGTCTACGTGGTGATAATTTTCGTTGTAGACAGGGACACCCTCAATGAACCTGCGCAACGCATAGTACACGGTAGAGAAATCGTCAGTGACATCACCGTTAATTGACAAAATGATTAGTCTGTGTGCGACCAGAATCATTGCTAAAGGCCACAGAATTGAATTACCAATGCGATCCCACGCAGTAGTTCGTACACGAGACGGAAAGGTTCGGTAGCCGCAGGTTCGGGGCTCACCCACAATGTGCGCAATCGGGTGTTGAGGGTAGAGTTCACCGTATTACCTATCTACGTATGCTAGGGATCACAGGAGCATAAAATCTGAAGCAGTATGCCCAGAATTGGCAGGGGATATCTTACCATCATTGCCGCGCAGGGCTTTTTGCTAGTGCATCATCGTGGTGTCTATTAGGCCTGCGGACATGCAAAAAGCTCCACCACGCGCGATGGCGATGGCAGAGCTACCAGAGCGGATGACGAGACTCGAACTCGCGACCCTCACCTTGGCAAGGTGATGCGCTACCAACTGCGCTACATCCGCATGCACTATGATTATAGAGATGTGCGTATCTCTTGGTGCGCGATACTGGGATTGAACCAGTGACCTCTTCCGTGTCAGGGAAGCGCTCTCCCGCTGAGCTAAACGCGCATAACAGCGAGGTGGAAACGGGAATCGAACCCGTGTGCACGGTTTTTGCAGACCGTTGCCTCACCACTCGGCCATTCCACCGTGGCGTTGCCGCCTCAGGTGCCCTTCAGGCTACCAGAGCGGATGACGAGACTCGAACTCGCGACCCTCACCTTGGCAAGGTGATGCGCTACCAACTGCGCTACATCCGCATGCACTATGATTATAGAGATGTGCGTATCTCTTGGTGCGCGATACTGGGATTGAACCAGTGACCTCTTCCGTGTCAGGGAAGCGCTCTCCCGCTGAGCTAAACGCGCATAATCGTCTCAAAAAAGAAACGAGAGCGGATGACGAGACTCGAACTCGCGACCCTCACCTTGGCAAGGTGATGCGCTACCAACTGCGCTACATCCGCATGCACCAAACCATTAATTAACAATAATTCTGTGGTGCGAGAACAAACATTAGCCCGAAACTGGCTGCCAACACAAATCAGCAGGTCAGTAGACAGGCTTCAGGCAAACACTGCATATATGCAGGGACGTCCGGGGAGGTGCTGATGACTACGTGCGTGCTACGACCTGCGGATTAGGATACTTCGCACAGCCCGTGCTACCTTGTAACCCGCAACCAATCCTGTATGGATTGCGGTCCTATGGCTCAGTGGAAGAGCGTTCCGTTCACACCGGAAAGGTCGCTGGTTCGATCCCAGCTAGGACCACTGTATACCCCCAACCGCATCACTCGCGGTTGGGGGTTTTGTGATGTTGCAGCACACATCTTCCACGCATGGACTACCCTAATGGGGGTGTACTAAAGGTGGTTCTGCGATTAGTCTCTGGAACTGAAATGGCATGTGGTACGACTAGTTGGTGTCGTCTGTGAGTGTCGACATGTCTGATGATGTCATGTGAAGGGGTGTGAGTATAACAGTGAAGCAAGGCGCGCTAACCATGTTTCACGGGGCTGCTCGTGTGTGTGGGCTCTGCGTGGCATTGTCTTTTTGCACGGTGAGTGCCACTCCTCCTGCCCAGGCGCATGATGTTGTGTTGGCATCCACTCCAGCCGACGGGTCCACGGTGGATGTTTTTCCGCGTGAAATTTCCTTGGAGTTTTCAGGTGTTCCGCAGAAATCGTTTAACACTGTGGCGGTCAGTGATTCTGCAACATCCGCGGTGTTGTTTACGGCGCAGCCGGAGACAAACGGTCCGGTGGTGTCTGTGACTGTTCCAGAAGATGTTCAACCTGGTCCCGGCGACTACATGGTCGGTTTCCAGATCACATCGTCAGACGGTCATGCTACCCGCGGTAAAACGACGTTTACTGTAGCGGGGGACGCAACATCCGTTGCATCACCAGCGACATCTACTGCCCCCACCACGTCTCCGTCCGCAGGTGCTGCCTCGGAGTCATCTCATACACCACTGTTTATTTGGGGTATCGGGGTCATCGGACTTCTTGCGGTAATAGCGGTGGTCGGAGCATTGTTGAAGAACCGAACCAAATAAACAGGTCAAGCTAAAAGACAAGGAAGTAAAACACATGTCCAATCGTATTCGTTACTCTGTGGTGGCTGTTGCAGCGGCAAGCTTGGTCTTGGCCGGTTGCTCGAACGGTCAGCGTGACTCCGATAGTCGTACCGACACGGCAACCTCTGCTGCGGTGTCCAGCTCCACGACTCAGACAAGCTCGTCCACGGCTGCTACGAGTTCTGAGCTTCAGTTTGCTGATGCATATGTGAAGGCTAAACCTGCAGACAAATCTATGACCGGGATTTTCGGCACCATCAAGAATGAAACCAAAGAGGAGGTTACGCTCACAGGGTTTGAAGCTGATATTGATGGTGCTTCATTTGAAATCCACGAGGTTGTCGCTGGCAAGATGCAGAAAAAAGAGGGCGGTATTACGATTCCCGCAGGCGGGTCTCATGAGCTTAAGCCCGGTGCTGATCACCTGATGGTGATGAACTACGACAGCCTATTCAGGCTGGTGAAGATGTGGATGTCAAACTGATGTTCTCCAACGGCACCACTGTTGAAGTTCCAGACATTCCTGTCCGTACCATTGCATCGGGCGAAGAAAACTACGGCTCCGATGGTGGCGTGGAAGGGAACAACGGCATGTCGGAAGCACCGTCACCCGATGCTGAGCATGATCACGATCACGATCACAACCACTAGTCACTTGTCGACGCCCGCCCTCCCGCACAGTCCACAACAGTAAAGGACGCATGTTCTCATGTCCGACCAGCCGAAGAAGCTCAACCGGAGGAGTTTTCTCACGGGTTTTACCGTCGCCTCTGCTGGGGCTGCGGTGTCTGCAGCGTCGGCGTGCGCGGGACAGGAGGGAGGCGGGGCGTCGATAAGCGATGCCATGGCTTCCGCTGAACCGGAACTCGTGGCATCGGTGGTCGAGTTTGATGGCCCGCACCAGGCGGGGATCGCAACGCCTGGGCAAGCGCTGTTGAACCTTGTGGCGTTTACTGTTCGCGCGGACGTTGACCGGGAGGGGATTCGACGACTACTGAAGCTCTGGACCGATGATGCTCGGCGACTATGTGCAGGCCACACTCCACTAGGGGATCTGGAACCGGAAATGGTGACAGTGCCAGCCAACATGACCATCACCTGTGGCTTTGGTAGTAAGTTCTTTGATCTGATTGGTAAGCCTGACCTGCGTCCTGAATGGTTGGCACCCTTACCTGCGTTTTCTAGGGACAAACTTGATGATGCCTGGGGTGAAGCGGACATCGTGTTGCAGCTGTGTGCGGATGATCCCACAACACTTGCGCATGCCACCCGACACATGATTCGGGCCGGCGTGGATTACGTGGCGACCCGGTGGATGCAACAAGGGTTCCTTTCCGCCTATGGGGCGCACAGTGCTGGTGAAACACCACGAAACCTATTCGGGTTGAAAGACGGAACCGTGAACCCCAGGTCTGATGCCGATTTTGATGACATCGTGTGGATTGATCAGGGGCCCAGCTGGGTGCAGGGAGGTACCTGCATGATTGTCAGACGTATTTCCATGAACATGGACACCTGGGAGATCCTTGACCGGGGATCCAGGGAGATTGCTTTCGGGCGGAAGCTTGACAGCGGTGCCCCGTTGACCGGTGACTGGGAGTTTGACACCCCCGACTATTCCGCAGTGGATAACTACGGTATTCCGCTCATTGATCGCATGAGCCACATGGCGCGTTCCACTAACCCGGTGGATAAGCCTGGGCAGAAGATCGCCCGACGCGCCTACAACTATGACCTTCCGCCCCAGCCAGGAAGCGAGCAAAGCTCGAATTCAGGGTTGGTATTTATTTGCTTCCAGAAGGATCCCCGAGAGCAGTTCATTCCCATCCAGGAACGGTTGGATGAAGGCGACCGGATCAACCAATGGACCACGCATATCGGTTCGGCTGTGTTTTTCTGCCCGCCTGGGGTAGATGAGGCTGGGGGAGATCGTGGCAAATATTGGGGTGCTGGGCTGTTCGACGCGGCGTAAACATGAGCCGGGGCGAGATATCGGCTCGTTGATGCCAACTAGAGTGTGGCTTCGGCCTCGGGGTAGGATGTGCACATGCAGTTGGCATTTCTGGATTGAGGTAGGTCAACTGTGCATCCATTGCGGGGGCGGCCAGGTATGCCGCACTCGCCTGAGCACAAGAAGGAGCACGGTAGTTCCGTGAATAATGTGTCCGTAAAGAGCAGCAGTTTCCCGTCATTTTCTGTCCCAGCCGGTACTGCAGTGGGGGCTGCGATGAGGGATCTGGAGTTGCCGAATAAAGGTGAAAGCGCCATCGTGTGCGTTCGCGATAACAACGGCAACCTCAAAGACCTTTCTTTTATTCCAGAGGAGACTACTGAGTTCACGCCGGTCCCAGCGCACAGTCCCGACGGGCGCGCAGTGATTCGGCATTCGGCAACGCATGTGCTAGCACAGGCCGTGCAGGCAGAGTTCCCAGGGACGAAGCTGGGTATTGGTCCAGCTATTGATAACGGTTTCTATTACGACTTTGACGTGGAAGAGCCGTTCACCCCAGAGGATTTGAAGCGCATTGAAAAGCGCATGAAGAAAATCATCAAGTCAGGCCAGAAGTTTGAGCGCCGCGTGTATGAATCGCTGGAAGATGCGCGGGAGGCTCTGAAGAACGAACCCTACAAGCTGGAGCTGATTGAAGATAAAGGCAATGTGGATCCCGACTCGGACGAGGCCACCGAAGTGGGGGCTGGTGAACTGACCGGTTACTACAACGTCAACCCCCGAACAGGTGAGGTGGAGTGGTACGACCTCTGCCGTGGCCCGCACGTGCCGACGACGCGATATATTCCCGCATTTGCGCTGACCAGATCCTCTGCTGCTTACTGGCGCGGCGACCAATCTAATGCGGGATTGCAGCGTATCTACGGCACGGCATGGGAATCCAAGGAAGCGCTTGAGGAGTATCAGACGATGCTCGCCGAAGCGGAAAAACGCGACCACCGCAGGTTGGGTGCAGAGCTGGATTTATTTAGCTTCCCCGATGAGATTGGATCTGGTTTCCCCGTGTTCCATCCGAACGGTGGCATCGTGCGGTTGGAGATGGAGGAGCATTCCCGCCGTCGGCATATCGCATCTGGATACTCCTTTGTCAACACTCCACACTTGACCAAAGGTGACTTGTTTGAAAAGTCTGGTCACCTGGACTTTTATGCAGATGGCATGTTTCCACCCATGCAGCTGGATGGGGAAACCGACGCTGACGGCAACGTGACAAAGCAGGCGCAAGATTACTACGCCAAGCCGATGAACTGCCCGATGCACAATTTGATCTTTGCTTCACGCGGTCGTTCTTACCGTGAGTTGCCGTTGCGGTTGTTTGAGTTCGGGACGGTATACCGCTACGAAAAGTCGGGTGTGATCCAGGGATTGACGCGTGCTCGCGGCTTCACCCAGGATGATGCGCACATTTACTGCACCGAAGACCAGCTGGAAGAAGAACTGACAACAGTTCTGGAGTTCATCATTTCACTACTTCGGGATTACGGCCTTGATGATTTTTACCTGGAGCTGTCCACCAAAGATCCCAATAAGTTTGTTGGTTCGGACGAGATTTGGGAAAAATCGACAGCGATTCTGCAACGCGTTGCCGATAATTCTGGACTTGATTTGGTTCCTGACCCAGGTGGGGCAGCATTCTACGGTCCGAAGATTTCAGTGCAGGCGCGCGATGCGATTGGCCGCACCTGGCAAATGTCTACGGTGCAGTTGGACTTCAACTTGCCAGAACGGTTCAACTTGGAATATACGGCCCCTGACGGCTCGAAGAAGCGCCCAATCATGATCCACCGCGCCCTGTTTGGGTCGATTGAGCGATTCTTTGGGGTGCTGTTAGAACATTATGCCGGCGCATTCCCGGCATGGCTTGCTCCACATCAGGTGGTGGGCATCCCCGTCGCAGAGGAGTTCATGCCGTATCTGGAAAACGTGTGCGGGCAGTTGCGCGAGCGGGGTATTCGTGCAGCTGTGGATACCTCGGATGATCGTATGCAGAAAAAGATCAGGAACCACACGACTGGCAAGGTTCCGTTTATGCTGCTTGCTGGTGCTCGTGACGCAGAGAACAATGCCGTGAGTTTCCGCTTCCTTGATGGCACTCAGGTTAATGGTGTGCCTATCGCCGAGGCGGTGAATGTCATTGAGTCGTGGGTTCGTGAGCGTGTCAATGATCAACCAAGCGAGGAATCTTTTGCTTCCCGACGATAATCACGATGCTGACGGCGCGCAGGACGATGCCGTGGTAGACCACGGCGTCGGCACGCCTGACCGGTTGCAGCGTCTGTGGGCGCCGTACCGCATGAGCTACATCGCGAAGGGTGTGCAGGACTCCCACTCGGCCACTGTAGGGCGTGATCCTTTTATCGAGGTGCCGAAAATGTCGGACGAGGACGGGTTGATCATTGCGCGTGGCGAGTACGTCTTCTGCGTGCTGAACCTTTACCCGTATAATGCTGGGCATATGATGGTTGTGCCATACCGCAAGGTGGCAAATCTGGAGGATTTGACACTGGTGGAATCAAGCGAGCTGATGGAATTCTCGCGGACTGCCATTCGGGTGCTGAAAACGGTATCTCATCCTGATGCCATTAACTGGGGGTGCAACCTCGGGCGAGCCTCGGGCGGTTCGGTTGGGGATCACCTGCACTTGCACATTGTCCCGCGCTGGTCGGGCGACGCGAACTTTATGACGGTCATTGACGGCACGAAAGTACTCCCGCAGGTGCTGCGAGAAACTCGCCGACTGTTGGCGGAAGGGTGGATCGCGCTTGACGACGCCCCGGGGGCCGCCCATGCTTAGTGTCCACGGCCGTAAGCCCGCCGCCGTTGTTGTGGAACCGGCGGCGAAAGCCCTGTTGAAGCTTGGCATGAGTCCCAATGTGGTAACTGTCGCTGGGGCAGTAGTGACCACCGCTATCGCGGTGATCCTGATCCCAACAGGGCATGTGGTGTGGGCGGCTGTGTTGTCTGGCTTGTTTGCCGCATTTGACATGTTGGATGGCACTATGGCGCGGCTCGCTGGTGGTGGTACAAAATTTGGCGCGACGTTGGACGCGAGTTGTGATCGCATCACGGATGGTGCACTGTTTTCTGCCATCACCTGGTGGTTGATTTTTGGCTACGGTGCTGGACAGCCATTGATCGTTGCGTCGTTTGTGGTGCTTGTGTCCTCGCAGGTTATTTCCTATGTGAAGGCACGTGGGGAAGCCAGTGGGTTCACTATGGTTGGTGGCTTGGTGGAACGCCCAGAGCGCTTGATCGTCGGGTTAATGGGAATTGGTTTGACCGGTCTGGGGGTGCCGTACGCTATTGATGTCGCTATATGGCTGCTGGCTGCAGGGTCAGTGTTTACGGTTGGGCAGCGCCTCATCATGGCAGCACAGTCACCGCGCTCTGATGATCTGTGCGCGCCGCCGACCGGAGTGGCGGAAACAACCTCGGTTGAGGAGATGAACTAGGTGGCGGCGCGTGATCTTACTGCCACTGCGTATCTTGCTGGGTGGCGGATTGTTAAGTTTTTGCCACAGCCTGTGGCGCGTTGTGTGTTTAATGTCGCGGCTGACCTTGCATGTTGCTGGGGTCGGGGTGGTGGCCAGTCGGTGCAACAGTTGCGGAGGAACTTGGGACGAGTTGTGGGCGTCGATACCGTGACGGATTCCCTGGTGCGGGCCGCCATGCGATCCTATGCGCGCTACTGGATGGAGGCTTTTCGGCTTCCATCATTGGCTTCTTCTACGACACTGCTTGCGGAACTTGACAGTAGTGTGCAGGGAGTTAGTGGGCTGGATCGTTCCATTGAATCGGGAAGGGGCGTGATACTGACGCTTCCGCACTCGGGAAACTGGGATATGGCGGGCGTGTGGCTTGTGCACCACGCCGGAACGTTCACAACTGTAGCTGAACGCTTGAAACCAGAAGTGCTGTACGAGGCGTTTGTGGAGTATCGTGAGTCCTTGGGTTTCGAGGTTCTGGCCTTGACTGGGGGGCAGCCACCGTTTTCGCGTCTTATGGAGGTGTTGAATCAGGGTGGTGTGGTGTGCTTGATGGGGGAGCGTGACCTCAAACGCAGTGGCGTGGACGTGTCGTTTTTTGGCGAGTTGACAAAAATGCCAGCGGGCCCTGCAGAGCTGGCACGTCGAACCGGAGCAGCCTTGCATGTAGCACATTGTTTCTTTGATGGTGACGGGTGGGGCTTTAGCATTTCCGAAGAAATTACAGTGGGTGAGGTGCAAGAAACTGTTCAGCGGATTGCCGATGAGTTCGCAGTGCATATTGCGCGGCACCCCGTTGATTGGCATATGCTTCAGCCCCAGTGGTTGGCGGATCTGACATGAAAATTGGCATGGTATGCCCTTACTCTTTTGACGAGCCAGGGGGAGTTCAAGCGCATATCCTTGACTTGGCTGAGCATTTTATAGCTCAGGGACATCATGTTGAGGTGCTGGGGCCGTGTTCTGATAACACGGATGTCCCCTCCTTCGTCATGAAAGGCGGGCGTTCCATACCAATTCGTTACAACGGTTCCGTGGCACGACTTGCGTTGGGGCCGCACATGGACCGCTACATCCGCAGCTTTATCACCAATGGCAATTTCGACGTGTTGCATATCCATGAACCCAACTCGCCGAGCTATTCCATGCGTACGTTGCGCTTTAGTCGAGGGGCCCATCGTGGCTACGTACCATGCCTCAAGCAGTGGTTCGCTGCTGCTCAAGGCGGCTCTGCCTGCGCTCCGACCCCTGTTGGAGAAGATTCGCGGGGGTATCGCAGTCTCAGAAATGGCGAGGCGCTGGCAAGTTGAACAGCTGGGCGGTGACTCGGTGCTGATTCCCAACGGTGTGGACACAGCACGGTTTAGGAAGGCCCAGGCGCCTCGTGCTGAGGATGATGAACGCCCGCTAGAGATTGTTTTTCTGGGACGCCTTGATGAGCCGCGAAAAGGCCTAGACATTTTGCTCGCAGCTCTGGCCCAAGTGCAACGCCCCTTTCATTGCACAGTGATTGGCGGTGGCACTCCCCGGCATGTTCCCAACGTCACCTACGCTGGTCGCGTCAGTGACCAGGAGAAAGCAGAGATTTTGGGACGAGCAGACATCTATGTCGCCCCCAACACAGGAGGCGAGAGCTTTGGCATCGTCTTAGTGGAGGCTATGGCCGCGGGTTGCGCTGTGGTGGCAAGCGACATTGAGGCGTTCCGCACGGTGTGCAACGCCGATTCTGCCGAACCCGCTGGATTACTATTTGCCAATGGTGATAGCGCTGATCTTGCGCGCTCACTTCAACAGCTTATCGACGCCCCGGATGAACGCGCTGTGCTTCAACAACGTGGCCGAGAGCGGGCTGCGGTTTTTGACTGGGATAAAGTTTCAGAAGAAGTCATGCGCGTCTATGAGACGGTGGCCGATGGAACGAAAGTGCACATGCGATGATGATCGTCTATATTTTGCTCACCATGTCGCTCACGGCGTTGATGCTGTGGGCGTTTTTCACGGCACAACGTCTTAACCGCCTGCACATTCGCACCGATTCTGCGTTGCAATCCCTGCAAGCTGCGTTGGATAGGCGAGCCGCAGTGGTGACGGCGATCCTTCCCGAGGCAGCGGCGCTAGCAAGCGCCGCTGAAAGTGTCCCGTTAACCAGTACGTCATTCCGCGCACGAGCCTCGGTGGAGCGATCCCTTACCGAGCGTATTAGTGCGTTGGAATCGCAGTTGTCGTCCCAGGCGGCGGCGTTATTATCAGATTCGACAACCAGGGTCCAGCTTGCTCGACGTTTTTATAACGACGCCGTGAGTGATACTCGCGCACTTCGAACACGTCCACTAGTGCGGATCCTCCGTTTGGGGGGAACAGCGCAGCTACCGAACTATTTTGAGCTTGCCGACAGCGCCGGGGATGCCTGAGCGGTGGTTTGGACGGGCGTTGAAAAGCAGGGCCGGGGGTAGAAAACGGGTGGTGATGTGAGGATCATTTAAGCAGGGAATAAGCATATTAAAAGTCACAACAGCCACAGCTGTAACAAAGACTTCTAAATGTTCGATTTATGGATAAAATAGTTCCGGCTGGGAACCTGCACCTTTTGTGGATATATCAGCATGTTGAATGGTACGGATACGACAACGGATTAAGGAGAGCGGAATGGCAATATCGCGTTCTAAGTCTCCTTTCCGGGTGGTGTCAGTCGTTGCCGCAGTGGTGATACTGGGAGCGGGTAGTTTTCTGCTTGTGTCTCAGCGGGACGGCGGTGACGATTTTTACGTCAACCCCTGTGGCCTCAAAGGCTGAGAAACCGCAAAGGGATTTCCGTGGGTTATCGGTCAGCTGTACTTGTTGGTGATCAAGACAACACCGTCTCTATGTCGGTGGAAGATCTCGACCCCGCCGCCGTACATGCTGCAAAAGAGTACCTTGGCGAGGGGATATTCACCACGCCGATGGAGGTATCTACGCAGTCACCGCTTACTGGCAAGGTGAAAATGACGCGCACGTACCCAGAACCACTGCCGGCTGAGGCAAGCGCATCGTTCGTGTACTACGATGAGAAAACTCATCACTGGAAACCAGTAAATTCCATCTTGTCGAGCGACCGCCGCGTACTGACCACCGAAGTGGATCACCTTTCCCTATGGTCAGATTTTGTTACTGCGCCAACGCAGGTATTGGAATCCATAACCAACAGTTGGGAAGCCGATGACATTTCGGTCAAGGGCATTGGCGATTTTGCTGTGAGCGCTGACAATACCCTGGAAGAAACCAACTACACGGCAGCTATTCCGCCAACCAGTAACGCGGCACCCAGCCAACTTGCAACACCATCAACTGTGCCTGATCAACGTTCTTCCGAGTCGGCATCACCCACACCCGGTGCAGTGCCCTCTGAAAAGCGCTCTGATGCCCCCTCTGAGGTGCAGAAACCGCAGAAGCAGAGCACAGTTACCGTGACTGAGTTCGAGTACTTCCGTCCTATTGACTACAATGGTCAGATGAAGCCCGGCTTCGCTGGAACACATACCAATTCAACAGGAGGCGGCGCCATAAACGCCAATTCCTGCGTTGATTCCCCATACTCTGACAAAGAGGGCATTATGCAGTGCGGGAGCAACGCCGATAATTTCCCTGTGTGTTACCAAGGGCCAGCTACACAAGAAACGCCTTCTGTGTACTGCTCACGCGACCCAAAGGATACCACCATGATCGTGTTGCCTTATACAGGTGAATTTCGGCAATTTGCACAAGAGCCGACGCGCCCGTGGAGAATCGATTTGGAAGACGGTAAGAGCTGCGTAGCCATCAGTGGCGGCGCGCGTGGGAACAGCCCAGATGGACCGGTGGCTACCTATCGGTGTGACAATGGGACAGCGACTGGTGCTGGATCCATGTTTGTGATTGCTTCACAGGCAGAACCATTTGACAATGGGATAGATGCCCGTGGTGATGTCTGGTTTGCTCAAATTGGAGATATGGGTACTAATGACACGCCAACAACATCCCCCACACCTGTTGGGGTAAAGAGAGTTTACTATGCGTCTTATGCGCAATAGTTAGAAAGGCCTGCGGTAGATGCGACCTCAATACGCGGCCGGTCGTGCTACCGCGGGGGTGATTGGGGTCTGCGCCCTTGCGTGACTGCGGCGCAGACCCCGCTTTATATATTTTTATGTTCTAGGTATGCCCAATGCTAGAGTCCCACGCCACGTTTGGTTAGACTGAACAGGTCCGTCTAGCATTGGGCTTGAAATAACCCGTGAGCTGTAGGAGATCAACACCACAATGAGCACCAACCCCACCCATGGTACTGCCCGCGTCAAGCGAGGATTGGCTGAGATGTTGAAGGGCGGCGTGATTATGGACGTCGTCACCCCCGAACAGGCGAAAATCGCCGAGGACGCTGGTGCCACCGCCGTGATGGCGTTGGAGCGTGTGCCTGCTGATATTCGCGCACAGGGCGGTGTGTCCAGGATGTCCGATCCGGACATGATCGAGGGCATCATCAATGCAGTATCCATTCCTGTGATGGCCAAAGCGCGCATCGGGCATTTTGTTGAGGCGCAGGTGCTGCAGTCACTGGGCGTTGATTTCATTGATGAATCCGAAGTACTGACCCCGGCTGACTACTCCAATCACATCGATAAATTCGACTTCACAGTGCCCTTCGTCTGTGGAGCAACCAACCTGGGTGAGGCACTGCGCCGAATCAACGAGGGCGCGGCCATGATCCGCTCTAAAGGCGAGAGCAGGTACGGGTGATGTCTCCAATGCTGTGACGCACATGCGCACCATCCGCGCGGAGATTAACCGGTTGAAGTCCATGGCCGAGGACGAACTGTATGTAGCCGCCAAGGAGCTGCAGGCACCCTACGAGCTGGTTCGTGAGGTAGCCGAAACAGGGCAAGCTTCCCGTAGTGCTGTTTACCGCTGGTGGTATTGCGACGCCTGCCGACGCCGCGATGATGATGCAACTGGGTGCCGAGGGTGTGTTCGTGGGGATCCGGTATTTTCAAGTCCGGCGACCCCGAAAAGCGTGCACGCGCCATCGTACAGGCCACCCAGAACTATGAAGACCCGGCGACCATTGCGCAGGTTTCTCGCGGTCTGGGCGAGGCTATGGTGGGCATCAATGTTGATGACATTCCTGTTCCGCATCGCCTGGCAGAGCGCGGCTGGTAAATTCCATTAGCCACTCTATGTGCCCCCTCAGGGGGCATTTTTGTTGGCTTCTGCTGATGGTGCCGTATCCTCTGGCCATGGCTGATATTGAATTCATTCTGAATGTGGAGCACATTGATCGCGATATTTTCCGCGGTCCTGTAGTGGAGTCGAACCTGCAACGTACTTTTGGCGGTCAGGTGGCCGCGCAGACGCTTGTTGCGGCGACTAAAACCGTGGGCAATGAGTATCAGGTGCATTCGCTGCATGGCTATTTTGTTGCCCCGGGTCGCTCTACCGAACCCACGGTTTTTATGGTGGACCGCATACGCGATGGCAGGAGTTTTTGTTCCCGCCAAGTGAAGGCGGTACAGGACGGTCAAGCGATTTTTGTGATGCAGGCCAGTTTCCATCGTAAGGGTGACCAGGGCATTTCACACCAGGATAGATGCGCGCCGTTCCAGATCCTGAATCAATAGTTATGGATACCTCCAGCATGCACCACACCACGAAGGCACTGTTGGAGGAATGGTCCGAGTGGGATATTCGGGTTGTTCCTAGTGATCAGTTTCAACACAACCCCTACACGCCAAGCCAACAGGTGGTATGGTTCCGCTCGAAAGCGAAACTGCCTGACGATGATACTTTTCACGTGTGCACTTTGACGTACATGTCCGATATGACGCTGCTGCAATCGGCGCTGGTTCCACACCAGGATGCTCAGGTTCAGGAGGCGTCGCTGGATCACGCGTTATGGTTCCTTCGTCCGTTTCGTGCCGACGATTGGCTGCTGTATGATCAGGTCTCGCCTTCTGCGGACAATGGTCGTGCCTTGACTCAGGGCAAGATTTTTGACCGGCAGGGAAACCTGGTGGCAGTTGTGACGCAGGAGGGGTTGGCGCGTAGTCTCAAACCTGGCACCAAAGCCATTCCTCTTACCACCTTGACGTAAAGGCAGACAACAGTGATCGGTATTTTGGCCGTGCAAGGCGGCGTCCGTGAGCATGAGCTTGTTCTAGATGACCTGGGGGTTCAACATCGTCAGGTGCGCCGTGTGGAGCACCTCAACGGACTTTCTGGGATTATCCTCCCTGGTGGCGAATCCACCACCATGTCTAAACTCCTTGAACTTGGTGGTCTACTGCGCCCGCTTATCGACGCCTTGACATCCGGCCTTCCTGCATACGGCACATGCGCCGGCATGATTCTGCTGGCATCAGAGGTGTTGGATACCCGGCCCGACGCGCGGTGCCTCGGCGCGCTCGATATCACTGTTCGGCGTAATGCTTTCGGGCGTCAGGTGGATTCTTTTGAAGCGGACCTTGATTTCCACGGTATAGACTCCCCGGTTCCTGCGGTGTTTATCCGCGCCCCGTGGGTTGAGCGCGTTGGTGATGGGGTTGAAGTGCTAGCCACAGTGCCGTCGGGTCCTGCGTCTGGCGCAGTGGTGGCGGTGCGTAGCGGTCGTGTACTGGCAACGTCATTTCACCCCGAATGCACCGGAGACGCCCGCGTACATGAGATGTTTCTTGCCATGGTGTCGGAGGCAGGCTATGTGCACGAAGTATAATTGGGCAGATTCCCTAATACTGTTTACAGTGACGACGAAAGGTTTTTGATGTCCGGCCACTCAAAATGGGCAACCACCAAGCATAAGAAGGCCGCGAACGATGCTAAGCGGGGCAAGGAATTTGCCAAGCTGATTAAAAACATCGAAGTCGCGGCACGTACCGGCGGTGGTGATCCAGCGGCCAACCCAACGTTGGATGACATGATCAAAAAGGCCAAGAAGGCTTCGGTCCCCAACGACAATATCGAGCGTGCCCGCAAACGCGGTTCTGGTGAAGAAGCAGGCGGAGCCGACTGGGAAACCATTATGTACGAAGGTTACGGCCCCAATGGTGTAGCAATACTCATTGAATGCCTGACCGATAACCGCAACCGTGCGGCGACGGAAGTACGTACCGCTATGACGAAACGGCGGAAACATGGCCGAGTCTGGTTCAGTGGCGTACTTGTTCACCCGCAAGGGCGTGGTGTTGGTGGCCAAAGGCGAGCTCACCGAGGATGACGTCCTGATGGCTGTGCTGGACGCTGGGGCCGAAGAGGTCAACGACTTAGGCGAACAGTTCGAGGTTGTCTCTGAAGCTGGTGACATGCTGGCGGTAAAGAATGCGTTGACGGAAGCGGGGATCGATGTGGATGAAGCGGATTCCGATTTCCGCGCATCCGTTCAGGTCCCACTCGAAGCTGATGGTGCGCGCAGGATTTTCCGAATCATTGATGCGTTGGAAGACAGCGACGACGTGCAAAACGTGTACACCAACATGGACATTAGCGATGAGGTTGCCGCGCAGCTGGACATCTAAAGCGCCTGTATGAGTACCCCTGTACGGGCTCGGGAACGGTGGGGTACTCGGGGCGTCGATAAGCAACACTGCTGATCTGTGGCGCGTTCGGCCGCGGAATCGCAATTGTGTGCTAAGTTGATGGGGTGGAACTGAGCGGGAAAGGAACGATCGGCCGGTGAACTTGGAGGGGCTGCGCGTCATGGGCATCGACCCAGGACTGACGCGCTGCGGATTGTCGGTCGTGCAAGCAGGACAAGGTCGGGCGGTGCTTCCCGTCGCTGTTGGTGTGGTCCGCACGCCGCCCAGCGCTGACCTTACAGAACGATTGCTGCGGCTCAGCAACGCCGTGAACGAATGGATGGATGATTACACCCCTGACGTTGTAGCGATCGAGCGCATCTTCGAACGCGGCAACGTGTCCACCGTCATGCACACCGCCCATGCTGTGGGAGTGCTGGTGCTTGCAGCGGCGCAACGCAATATTTCTGTGCACATGTACACGCCCAGCGAAGTGAAAAAAGCCGTGTCAGGCAATGGTCGTGCGGACAAAAAACAAATGACCGCCATGATTACCCGCATTCTCGGTCTTAGCGAAGCGCCTAAACCTGCCGATGCCGCCGATGCTCTTGCGCTAGCGGTATGCCACTGTTGGCGAGCACCATTACTGCTGCGCCAAGAACACACACATGCGCAAGCGGAGGCTCAACGCCGTCATCAACAAGGGCGGCTAGGAAAAGCTAAAGCTGATTTCAATGCCTCGAAGAAATCCACCTCACCAGCTCAAAGGAGTCCTCAACAATGATCTCATCCCTTCGCGGCCCCGTTATTGATATCGGACTCAATAGTGCTGTCGTGGAATGCGGCGGTGTTGGATACCTTTTCAGTGCCACCCCGCAAACCCTCGCTGAACTCAGTCGAGGCGAGGAAGCAACCGTGTTGACACTGCTGATCGTCCGCGAAGACTCCATGAGCCTCTACGGATTCAAAGATGCAGCAAGCAGGGATCTGTTTAGTACCTTGCTCGGGGTATCTGGGGTTGGGCCGCGCCTTGCCCTTGCCGTGCAGTCCGTGTTTAACACCGCCGACTTCGCACAGGCTGTGACTCGTGGCGATGCCAAAGCTCTCCAACGCGTTCCAGGCGTAGGCAAGCGTGGTGCTGAGCGCATGATCGTTGAACTTAAAGAAAAGGTATCCGCGTTTGTTGATGCCGCTGCTGAGGGCAGTGATGGTTCTGCGGACCTCGCGACAGCAAACGCGGCGCCCTTGCCATACGGCAGCGCGGTGACGGAACAAGTTGTTGAAGCGCTCATGGGTCTGGGCTTCAACGAAAAACAGGCCACCGCTGCGGTAGAAAGCACCCTGGCGACGCACCCCGATGCCGATAATTCCACACTGCTGCGTGCAGCACTAGCCACGCTGTCAAGCTAGGACAAACAACTCAAAAAGCAAGGTAGGTTGTAGCCATGGCGGACGTGGAAAAAACAGAATTTAACCTTCCCGCAGGTAAGGGCCCCGGAAGGGGAGGCGCACACGCCGGCGGCAGGCCGACTGACAGCGCGATCGATGCCAACGCCCAAGCCGGTGACAATGATCTGAAACAAACTTGCGGCCGAAGAGCCTGGAAGAGTTTATTGGTCAGCCGAAGGTTCGCAATCAGCTCGACCTTGTGCTGACCGGTGCCCGGAACCGTGGTGTTGCACCCGACCACGTGCTGCTTTCTGGGCCGCCCGGACTGGGCAAAACAACGATGGCCATGATTATCGCTCAAGAGTTAGGCACCAGTCTCCGCATGACATCCGGTCCTGCACTGGAACGAGCCGGGGACTTGGCTGCCATGCTGTCAAACCTGATGGAGGGCGACGTTCTTTTTATTGACGAGATTCACCGTATCGCCAGGCCAGCGGAAGAAATGCTGTACATGGCGATGGAAGACTTCCGCATTGACGTGATTGTGGGTAAGGGGCCTGGTGCAACGTCGATACCCTTGGAGATTGCCCCGTTTACCCTGGTGGGGGCGACGACGCGTTCGGGCATGTTGACTGGCCCGCTGCGTGACCGCTTTGGGTTTACGGCCCAAATGGAATATTACGATGTTCCCGATCTCACGCGGGTGGTTACACGTGCCGCAAAAATTTTGAATGTGAGCATTAATCATGATGCGGCTGAGGAAATTGCTTCACGCTCGCGAGGCACACCGCGCATAGCCAATCGCCTGCTTCGTCGCGTCCGTGATTTTGCCGAAGTGTATTCGGATGGGCACGTAGATTTAGGGGCTGCGAAGGCGGCGCTATTGCTGTTTGATGTGGATGAACGCGGGTTGGATCGACTCGATCGTGCGGTGCTGAATGTTCTGGTGAAGGGCCATGGCGGTGGTCCTGTTGGAGTCAGTACGTTGGCTATTGCAGTGGGGGAGGAACCGTCGACAGTTGAGGAAGTGTGTGAGCCGTATTTGGTGCGCGCTGGCATGATCGCTCGTACTGGTCGTGGACGGGTTGCCACTGCTGCCGCGTGGCGGCATGTAGGGTTGGAACCTCCCGAGGGGACAATAGGTGGCTATGAATAAAACTCGGTACATGGTATGGCTGGGGTGCGCCGACAAGGTTAAATCTGGCAGACTGTGACGTTATGGACGTGAACCAACTAGTGCTTCTTGGTTTGATACTTGTGGTTTTTCTTGCGCCAATGTTCTTTCAGATGCGTCGTCAACAGCGGCAGCTGAATGACATCAAGACTGTGCAGGAAGGGCTGGCAGTAGGCGATGCTGTTGTCACAAGTTCCGGTGTGCATGGGACAATCACAGCTCTGCGGCCCACCGAGGTTGAGTTGGAGGTGGCACCAGGTGTGGTGCTTACCTGGGAGCGCGCGGTCATTGTGAGGCGTGCGACGCCAACCGAACCGGTGAGTAATTCCAATACACAACCCGGTGATAACGCTGAAAAATGATTCAGCGTAACCTAATCATGTTAATGAAGCGTTAAGGCGCATCTTTTTGTTTTGTATATAAGGAGAAAGTCCATTGGCTTCACAAGGCCGAAGAACCCGTATTGGACAGTCGCGGTGGCCTAAACAGGCGCTTGCTTTGTTTGTGCTGCTCTTGGCGATTGTCTACGCGCTCATCTTCTTCCTTCCTGATCGCAGTCCGATCCCAAAGTTGGGTATTGACCTGCAGGGCGGAACCCGCGTCACCCTCGTTCCGCAGGGTGAGCGCCCCACGTCCGAGCAGCTTGCTCAGGCTCGGACGATTCTGGAAAACCGCGTCAACGGCATGGGTGTGTCCGGCGCCAGTGTGGTCACTGATGGTGACACGTTGGTGATTACGGTCCCGGGCGATGATACGTCGCAGGCGCGAGCTCTTGGCCAAACATCGCAGTTGCTTTTCCGTCCGGTGTCTAATCTGGCCACCCCGGAATCAGTGGCGGCGTTTAGTCCTGTTTTGACGGAGATGGCGAATCGCTGGGTGGAAAACGGCATTGTCACGCCTGATCAGGCTAATCAGTCCATGGATGCCATAGCCAACCTGATTAACCAGAATGTCCAGGAAGGCGGCGAGCGCCTGGAGGTCACTAAGGTCACAGCAACTGCTCCGAAGGAGCCCGCAAATTCCATTGCCGCCGCAGAGCAGCGAAGCAAGGTTACTGAGGTGCTGCGGCAAGATCGTCAGTCTGTTGATCCCGCCATTCAGTTATCCGCGTACGCTCTGCTGCAGTGTGAAGCTGGAAGTAAAGACATGGACCCGATTGCGGGTACCGACGACCCCGCTAAGCCCCTTGTTGCCTGTGACCCAAGCCAAGGCCAGAAGTACGTGCTCGCTCCCGCACCTTTGCTTGTGGGGGAGACGGATCAGGAGCATGGTAAACGTCTGTCTGGTAACGAGATTGATACCAGCCGCCCCATCACGGGTGGTCTGAACCCGCAGAGCGGGCAGATGGAAGTCAACTTTGCGTTTAAGTCAAATGATAATGAGCCGGGTGGATCCACCTGGGCAGCTTTGACGCAGGAGAACCTGCAGCGTCAGGTTGCTGTGACGCTTGATTCGCAGGTTATTTCTGCACCGGTGATTCAGTCCGCGACTCCTCCCGGTAGTGGTACTTCCATCACAGGGCGTTTCACTGAGCAGGAGGCCACCGATCTGGCCAATAACCTGCGTTACGGCGCGCTACCATTGAGCTTTGCGGGCGAGAACGGTGAGCGCGGCGGGACGTCGGTAACCATCCCCGCAACCTTGGGCTTTGCATCACTACGTGCAGGTTTGATTGCTGGCTTGGTGGGCTTGGCGCTGGTCAGCTTGTTTGCGCTGGCTTATTACCGCGTGTTTGGTGTGCTGGCTGTGTTCTCACTGTTTGCCTCGGGCGCACTGGTCTACGGTTCACTGGTCTTGTTGGGTCGGTGGATTGGTTATTCGCTGGATCTGGCCGGTATTGCGGGCTTGATCATTGGTATTGGTACAACAGCGGACTCCTTTGTGGTGTTCTACGAACGCATTAAGGATGAAGTTCGTGATGGACGAACGTTCCGATCGTCGGTTCCGCGGGCGTGGAACCGTGCAAAGCACACCATTTTGTCAGGTAACTTTGTCTCCCTGATTGCGGCTGTTGTGCTCTACGTGCTGGCTGTGGGTGATGTGAAGGGCTTTGCCTTCACATTGGGCTTGACCACTATCTTTGACCTTGTGATCACCTTCCTGGTGACTGCTCCGATGGTGATTCTGGCGTCCCGTGTGCCATGGTTCTCCAAGCCCGCCGTCAATGGTTTGGGCAAGGTTATGCAGGTCGCCAAGAACCGTCGCGCAGCTGGTGAGGTGTTGCCTGCCGATCAAGCCGCTGAGCAGAGCGATTCGGATGACGAAAAGAAAGAGGATAACTAACCATGACTAACACTGGAACTCTTTCACGCCTTTACACAGGTGAAGGTGGACTTGACTTCGTTGGCCGTCGCCGGTTGTGGTACAGCATCACTGGTGTGCTGCTTCTGGTGTGTCTGCTGGCTATTATTTTCCGGGGTTTTACCCTGGGGATTGATTTCCAGGGCGGTACCAAGATGAACATGCCTGCCGGTGACACGGAAACGTCGCAGGTGGAAGAAGTGTTTACACAGGCAACTGGTGTGACCCCGCAGTTGGTGCAGGTGGTTGGCTCTGGTGACTCCCGCATTCTGGAAATTAACTCAGAACGTCTGACAGATGACCAGATCAACAAAGCTCGCTCTGCGCTGTTTGAGCGGTTCCAACCGAAGGACGCGACGGGCGTGGCTAACCCGGATGCGGTGGGTGATTCCACAGTATCCGAGTCTTGGGGCTCGACCATTACTTACCGCATGCTTATCGCGTTGGGTGTGTTCTTCATTCTGATCTTCCTCTACATTGCCTTCCGTTTCGAACGCGATATGGCCATTGCTGCTCTTGCGGCTCTGGGTGTCGACGCCGTGGTCATAGGCGGTACCTACGCTCTGATCGGGTTTGAGGTCAGTCCAGCAACCATTATTGGTTTGCTCACGGTGTTGGCGTTCTCCCTGTACGACACGGTGGTGGTGTTTGACAAAGTCAAGGAAAACACGGCCGGGTTATTGGATTCCCGCAGGCGCACCTACGCCGAGCAGGCCAACCTAGCCGTGAACCAGACTGTGATGCGTTCTATCTCCACGACGGTGATCTCCGCACTGCCCATTGCGGCGCTAATGGTGATCGCCGTGTGGCTGATGGGTGTGGGAACGCTGAAGGACTTGTCGCTAGTGCAGTTGATTGGCGTTATTGAAGGTACATTCTCATCGGTGTTCTTGGCCACGCCAATCGTGGTGAGCTTGAAAAACCGCCAGCAGAAGTACCGTGCCCACAACAAGGCCGTGGCCCGTGTCCGTGCTCGCCAGGAGGCTGAGGGCGACGTTGATGCGCAGGACGTCGATGATGATGTTGATGCTGCGGCAAGCTCGGCCCACGCTACTGAAACGGTGGCGGCACCCCGGCAGAATACGTCCTTTGGTGCCAGCTGGCGTCCGGACCGGGATCGTTAGCCTGATCGCACTTTAGTCGTATCCAAAATACCGTCTTCCAGCGCAGGTGGAGGGCGGTATTTTGTTACCCCGATGGGCGTTATGGCGGTTGGGGTTTTATACTTATCTAGTTCAAGCCCAGATACCGTCAGGAGTTGTTTGAATGTCTGCTTCCATTCTCACCAACAAGGTGCGGCACAGGCCCTGGTCTGGTGGTAGGAAAGCTGCTGCGATTGTGGCATGTGCGACATCGCTGGTGGCCTGCTCCTCGGGAAACGACCGCGACATTGATCATTTCGGCTACGGTTTGAGTACGCCACTGTTCACCACAAACGCGGGCACCAATGTAGGCGCATCAACGCAGGCGGATCTGCTTGCTGGACGTTTATATCCACCGGTGTTTGTGGTGGGGCCGTCGGGACAGTTGATTCCCAACCGCGATCTGGCTACTGCAAAAACCATTCCGGGGGAGCCTCAGCGGGTTGAATACGCAATCTCTGAAAACGCAAAATACTCCGACGGCGCGCCGGTGACCTGCAATGATTTCCTTCTGGCATTCCGTGCTGGAAGCATGCCAGAGCTTTTTAACTCTCGCATACCACTGATGGAGCAGGTAGAAAACCTGGAATGCACACCCGGGTCAAAGCAGTTCACCGTGGTATTTAAACGTGATATGGGTGCACGCTGGCGGTACCTGTTTGGCCCGGGGACGGTGCTGCCATCGCATGTCATCGCATCCAAAACTGGGAAAAACGAGCAACAACTGGTTGACGAACTGCATGAAGGGGATGCTGACACTCTCCGGCCAATCGCCCAAGTGTGGAGTGATGGTTTCAACCTGGGATCGTTTGATGCACAACTGCAGGTATCTGCGGGTCCTTTCAAGATTGCGGATGTGGGTGAGGACGGCCATGTCACCCTCACTCCCAATGAGCAGTATGTGGGGGATCAACCCGCTTTATCTAAGGTGACGCTCTGGCCGAAGGGAACGGACCTGTCTGCTAAGGCTGCTGACAAAAGCATTGAGGTAGCGGACCTTGTCGGTGAAGCAGATGTTCCATGGGTAGACCGCAACAATTCCAAAAACCCCTTCAACATCAGTAACGCAGTGGGGGATTTGAATGAGCAGTTGGTGCTGGCCAAAGCGGGTGTATTGGCATCGCCAGAGGCCCGACAGGCGTTCGCCGCATGTATTGACATAGCGGCGGTGGCTGAGGAGTCTGCACGCGCCTCCGGTGTGGACGTGCAACCAATGGGTACGCGTTTGACCACCGCTGATGACCCAATTAATCAACAAACAGAGCACATTGGCGCTGCGCATCTTGGGGTGGATATTCCGCGTGCAGAGATGTTACGTGGGCAGACGATTCGTGTGGGCTACATTGCCCCGAATTCGCGCAAGGCGGCGATGGTGGAGAAGATGCGCGCCAGCTGCCAGCCTGCCGGTGTGAATGTTGTTGATGCCTCCGGTGATGCCGGGACTATTCAGGATTTGGCGGTGGATCGGAAGCAGGACAATGGCACCACTCAGTTTGACCCGCGCAAGCTGGATGCGGTGCTGGTGGCCATGGATCCGAATAGTCAGTTCGGTGATGTCAATGCAACATCAGGTGACGTAGAGGCCTTGCGGCAGGCGGAGGAGCGCCTGTGGGTTGACGTGCCGACGATTCCATTGGCAGCTCAGCCCCACACTTTTGTGGTTGATCGCACAATAACTAACGTTGTAGTAAACACCTCGTTGTCAGGCATCGGGTGGAACATGGATCGGTGGCAAGAAAGTAGAAAGAAATGACGTACGCTACTGTACGGGAAGCGCTCGCGGACCTGATTCGACTCGTGCCAGATTTCCCAGCTGAGGGTGTGATATTTGAAGATCTCACTCCTGTGTTAGCCAACAAAGACGGTCTGCGCATGGTGATCGACGCGCTTGCCGCCGCAGCCGAACGCTACGACGCTGACCTGATTGGTGGGTTAGATGCGCGAGGATTCCTGCTCGGCTCGGCCGTCGCCTACAAACTGGGGTTGGGCATTGTGGCTATCCGTAAGAAGGGTAAACTGCCGCCACCGGTATTCACCGAGGAATATGCGCTGGAATATGGCGTGGCCGCATTGGAGATACCTGCAGAAGGCATCCCGCTTGCTGGTCAGAAGGTAGTGCTTATCGACGACGTGTTGGCCACCGGAGGCACGCTCGTTGCGGCCCGATCCCTCCTAGAACGACGTGGGGCAACGGTGGTGGGGCACGCGGTGGTGTTGGAAGTTGCTGGCCTTGGTGGACGCGACAAACTAGAGATACACCGTTGACGGTGGTTAATGCAGACGGTGAGGAAGGTGGGAACAACAAGGGGGCGGATTCGTGAGCGCAGACAACAAGCCGGTCAAACAGCAGGTCAGCATGCGGAGCATGTCTGCTCGTCTTGCCCGAAGCCTTACCGGCAACAGGGTCAAAGTAGACCCGGTGCTCGATCCCTTGGTGAGCATCCATCGGGAAATCCACCCAAAAGCCGATGTGGCGCTGTTGCAACGCGCCTATAACAAGGCTGAACGACTGCACGAAGGGGTATACCGAAAATCAGGTGACCCCTACATCTCACACCCGCTTGCTGTGGCCACCATCGCCGCCGAGATTGGCATGGACACCACCACGCTGGTTGCGGCACTTTTGCATGACACGGTGGAGGATACCGACTATTCCATCGACGATCTGGAACACGACTTCGGTGCGGAAGTCGCCCGCCTTGTCGACGGCGTGACCAAACTCGACAAAGTAGCGCTTGGGGCGGCTGCGGAAGCCGAAACAATCAGGAAGATGATTGTAGCGATGAGCCAAGACCCCTAGGGTCCTGGTGATCAAGGTGGCTGATCGCCTCCACAACATGCGGACCATGCGTTTTTTGCCGCCGCAGAAACAGGCAAAGAAGGCACGTCAAACCCTTGAAGTCATTGCGCCGCTTGCGCATCGCCTAGGCATGGCATCAGTGAAATGGGAACTGGAAGACCTGTCTTTTGCCATCCTCTACCCCAAAAAATATGAGGAGATCGTGCGGCTTGTTGCTGACCGTGCCCCTTCACGTGACCGTTACTTGACGGAAATCATCGACCAGGTGTCGGCCTCCATGAAGGAAAACAACATTCCCGCAGAGGTCATGGGTAGGCCGAAACACTACTGGTCCATCTACCAAAAGATGATTGTCCGTGGCCGTGACTTCGACGAGATTTTCGATCTGGTGGGTATCCGCATTCTTGTGGATACCCCCAACAACTGTTACTCCGCCATTGGCGCCGTTCATGCTCTCTATTCGGCCATGCCAGGGCGGTTTAAAGACTACATTTCCGCCCCACGGTTTGGGGTATACCAGTCCCTGCACACCACGGTTATGGGTCCGGGTGGTAAACCTCTCGAAGTGCAGGTGCGCACCCATGACATGCACTTCAATGCGGAATTCGGCATCGCGGCGCACTGGCGGTACAAGGAAACCAAGGGCAACCATAAAGGTTCACAGGCGGAAGTCGACCAGATGGCGTGGATGCGCCAACTACTGGATTGGCAGAAAGAAGCTGCAGACCCCAACGAATTCCTAGACAACCTGCGCTACGACCTCACCACCAGCCAGATCTTCGTGTTCACCCCCAAAGGCGACGTGATGAGCTTGCCTGTTGATGCGACCCCTGTGGACTTGGCGTATGCGGTACACACAGAAGTGGGACATCGCTGCATTGGCGCGAAAGTGAACGGCAAGCTCGTCGCCCTAGAATCCACACTCAAGTCGGGCGACCGCGTAGAGGTATTCACCTCAAAAGACCCAGATGCTGGTCCCAGCCAGGACTGGCAAAAATTTGTGGTCTCGCCGCGGGCGAAAGCGAAGATCAGGCAGTGGTTTGCCAAGGAACGCCGCGAGGAATCCTTGGAGTTGGGCCGCGACGCTTTGGCTGCAGAAGTGCAACGAGGCGGGCTTCCCATGCATCGCCTGTTTACAGTGCAATCTATGAAAACCGTGGCTACGGAACTGCATTACAGCGACGTGGATGCACTGTACACCGCCATAGGTCAGGGGCGCGTTTCCGCCGGGCATGTGGCTAACCGCCTCATGGCCATTTTTGGCAACGAGGACGATGCCGAAGATGCACTGGCAGCACGCACCCCATTCAGTGAGCTGGTGGGTAAGAAAGCGCACGCCAAGAGTGACGGTACGGGTATCTTGGTTGAAGGCAGCCCTGATGTGATGGCGAAACTGGCCAAATGCTGCCGACCGGTGCCAGGTGATGAGATTTTCGGGTTTGTCACCCGCGGCGGTGGAGTATCCGTTCACCGTGCGGATTGCACGAACGCCGAGAAGCTGCGGGAGGAATCCCAGCGCATTGTTGACGTGCAGTGGGCATCTGAGGGCTCCGGTGCGGTGTTTGCGGCAACGCTGCAACTGGAGGCACTGGATCGCAGTGGTTTGTTGTTTGAGCTGACTCGAGTGATCAATGAACAGCGCGTTGCGGTGGTTTCTATGAATTCCCATTCTTCTGAAGACCATGTGGCCGTCTGCAAGTTCACCTTCGAGGTGTCAGACACCAAACAGCTTGGTGCGCTGATGACGCAGCTACGCAACATTGAGGGAGTGTTTGACGTGTACCGCCTCACCTCTGGGGGGTAGGTGCCGTAAGACGCGTGGGGTGGTGGTGCCCGGGCGTCGTCACGCATAAACAGCAAAAACCGGCTGCATCCATCAAGGACAGCAGCCGGTGGGCGTCAACGCCTATAAAATTTAGCGGTTGCGGTTCAAACGATCAAGGTTGTTGCCGATGGTGTACAGGGCACCGAGCAGAGAACCGACAGTGGTCAGGACCGTCAGGATGTCCTTGAGGTTATCGATGGTGTCCTTACGGCTGTCCTTCTTTTTCTTCTCCAGAGCTTCTTTCTTGGACTGGTAATCCTTGTCATTCGGATCCAGATCCTTGATCTCCTTGTCGATCTCACGGGAGCTGGACAGGCCGGAGGTCTCAGAGGAACCGGAGAAAAGCTCGGAGGATCCAACTACTGCATTGGAAGAGCCTTGAGCTTTGCTGGAAGAGGGGGCAGCGCTCTGGCTGGTGCTAGCAGGAGGATTAGCAGGTTTTTTGTCAGCCATTGCCGGAGCAGTCATAGTCCCGGCGGTGACTGCTGCTGCGGTGATAGCAGCGATAGCGGCTTTACGGGAGATCAGCTTCATGGAGTGCCGTTCCTTTTCAGAGAGAGTAAGGAAAATTTGTAATTCCGTTTATAGCGTAACGGCAAAATCAGAAAATGCAACCTGGTTGAGAGGTCAAAAAATCAGGTTCCACCACAAAAATATAGCAAAAACGTTCCTGAACAGCAATGTTGCATAAACCTGCTTCATAGACTCTATCTTAAAATTTTTTAATATTGCTGACAGAACCCCCATCTGTGTGCGGGGTTTTCGCCACGGATGAGGGTTCTGAAGCGGGGGAGTCTGTGAGGAGTTTAAGAGACGGTAGCGCTCTCGATCTTGACTTCCTCGGCGGGGGCACCATCGCCGGCACCATCTTTGATGCCTTTGCCTGCGATGCTGTCCAAGGTGGCCAGCCCGGCTTCATTGATCTGTCCAAAATAGGTGTATTGAGGAGCCAGCGGGGAGTCACCGTAGTTCAGGAAGAACTGCGAGCCGTTAGTGTCCGGGCCGGAGTTAGCCATAGCGATGGTGCCGCGCTTGTAGTTGACGGGCTGGGTGGCGTTGCCACCGGCCTCATCAGTGGGGTACTCGTTAGGGAACTTGAACCCAGGTCCGCCGGAGCCGGAGCCACTGGGGTCACCACACTGCAGCACGTGGATGCCTTCGCTGGTCATGCGGTGGCAGATCGTGTCGTTGTAGAAATTGTTGGCGGCCAGGTGTTGAACCGCATTGACCGTGCAGGGAGATACCGCACGATCTAGAGTCATGCCAATGGGACCCGCATTGGTATTGAGCGTGACGGTGACTGTGCCGGTGGCGGGAATGTTCTCTGCAGGTGGCACGGACACCTCCCGCGCTGCTTGACCTTCGGGAGTGTAGGTGCAGTTGACGGTCTCGGGCAGCGGGTTGGTTCGCGCCGTCGCTAAGGGCTGAGTGTTGGCAGCCGGGTCCGGGGTGGCGCTGGTGCTGTTCTGTGCCTGCTGGTCGGTGTTTTTGTCGTCCCCGTTTTGGTTGGCAGCCCACCAGATGCCACCAACGATGGCGACGATGACGAGGACAGAGGCGGCGGCTACGCCGAGCGGCTTGGACTTTTCGGCGCGGTCACGGACACGTAGCTCACGGTCCAAGTCGCGAAGTGCCTCTTCGCGGCGTTCTTTGTTCCTAGTCGATGTATTCTTAGCCACTGTTTTCTTCCTAGACGGGGACGGAAAGCATGAAAAGCATCAGGATGCTTCTTCTATACGGTGTCCCATCCTAGCGGTTGCGGGATTTAAGGCACTAACCGATTAGGCTTTGTTGGTATGGAGATACATGGTTTTGCTGCCGGCCCGTTCAAGACAAACTGCTACGTGTGGGTCGGTGACGGACCGGAAGGGGAGCGGCATTGCGTGGTCATCGACCCAGGTATGCACGCTCATGACAAACTTGTGCAGCTCGTGGCTGATCAGGGGCTGACCGTAGACAAGATTGTGCTGACACATGGGCATGTGGACCATACTCGCGACGCAGCGCAGCTGGCCAAACGATGGGGCATTGACATCTATATTCATGCCCTGGATGCACCCATGCTGGAGGATCCGTCAATTGCCGTGTCGTCTCAAACATCGCTGCTTTTTCGACGTCGTGAACATGACGCCCTACCCGAACTCACTGCCACTAGAGGAAGGCCACGTCCTGATTTCGCTGGGCATGAGTTTCGGGTGGTGCACGCGCCGGGGCATTCACCAGGGATCGGTGCTGCTGGTGGGGGACGATGTGGTGTTCAGCGGTGATGTGCTGTTCCAAGGTTCTATTGGTCGGACGGATCTCCCGCATTCCAGTCCAGAGGATATGGAGGCCACACTCAAGGGGCCAGTCTTGTCTTTGGCGGACCATCTGCATGTGCTTCCCGGCCATGGTCCGGCCACAACAATGCGTGCTGAGAGGATGAATAACCCCTTCCTTCGGCAGCTATACTGAGTAGCCGTGAGTAATTCCAAGAAGATTCAACGCTTTTCCGCACCCAAAGGCGTGCCGGACTATGTGCCACCTGCGTCCACCGAGTTCCTGCGTGTACGGAATGGATTCCTACATCAGGCTCACGTGGCCGGGTACGAGTACATTGAGCTGCCAATCTTCGAGGAAACTGCGCTGTTCGCCCGCGGGGTCGGCGAGTCGACCGATGTGGTGAGCAAAGAAATGTACACGTTCCAGGATCGCGGTGAACGGTCCGTGACACTCCGGCCTGAAGGCACCGCCGGTGTGATGCGCGCAGTGATTGAGCATGGCCTGGATCGTGGTCAGCTTCCCACGAAGCTAATGTACGCAGGCCCATGCTTCCGCTACGAACGACCACAGGCGGGCCGCTACCGTCAGCTGCAACAGATGGGTGTGGAGTCCATCGGCGTGGATGATCCTGCCCTGGATGCCGAGGTAGTAGCACTTGCGGACCGCTGCTACAAGTCAGTGGGCTTGACCGGGTACCGTCTGGAAATTACCAGCCTGGGCGACAGCACCTGCAGACCCACCTACCGACAGAAGCTTCAGGAGTTTCTGTTTGCCCTGCCGCTGGACGAGGAAACCCGACGTCGCGCGGAAATCAACCCACTGCGCGTGTTGGACGATAAGCGCCCTGAGGTGCAGGACATGACCGCCGACGCGCCGCTGATGCTGGATCACCTTTCACCGGAAACCCGGGAGCACTTCGAGACCGTCACGGGTCTACTCGACGACATGGGCGTGGCTTACGTGATCAACCCCCGCATGGTGCGCGGCCTGGACTATTACACCAAGACTTGTTTCGAGTTTGTGCACGATGGGCTGGGTGCGCAGTCTGGCATCGGCGGCGGTGGACGTTACGACGGCCTGATGGCTCAGCTCGGCGGCCAAGAACTCTCTGGCATCGGCTTCGGGTTGGGCATTGACCGCACGCTCTTGGCTCTCCAAGCTGAGCAGGCTGAGACTGGCGACACTCGGCGCGTTGATGTGTTTGGAGTGCCCATGGGTTCGGCTGCGAAACGCGCCATGGCCGTTTTGATCAACCAACTGCGCAGCAACGGTGTAAGCAGTGACATGTCATATGGTGACCGTGGACTCAAAGGTGCCATGAAAGGTGCCGACCGTGCCCACGCGCGTTTTGCACTGATCCTGGGTGACCGTGAATTAGAAAACGGCACTATCGCAGTGAAAGATCTTGCTGCGCAGACACAGACTGATATGGATCTTGCCGCTGTGGTGCCGTATCTTGTGGGTGAGCTGGACTAGCTGCTCAAACCACCGTTTATGGGGCGGCATTCCAATCGGCAAGCGGGCCATAATGCAAACCCGAAAGGTACAGACTAACCAGTCGGTGCACAATATCTGGATCAATTGCTGAGACCCCAGGGGCCGGGGCACGCGCAACTGTAATGAGGCCGATGATGAAGGTCTCATGGCGAATGCCTTCCACCACAAGTCCGTGCTCTTGGGCCTTCGCCATGATCTGGCTGCCGTGGCCAGATGCCACCGCGCGGATGCGCGTGATTTCTGCCGGAATGTCCTGAAAATCATCCGGTGCCAGCGCGGACACCAGCGGTGCGATTCCCAAATCCACCAGGGTTTTCACATAACGGAACCACTCGGCCTCGGGGTCGGAATCGAATCGTTCCAACACCGATTGCTGTAGCTCAATCACTTTGTCGAACATGTAGGCAGCGCAGGCGTGAATCAGAGCGGTACGATCAGGAAAATTGCGGTAGAGGGTAGCAATGCCCACGCCAGCTTTGTCTGCGATGGTCTCTAGTGGAACAATGTCAGTGCTGGTGCGGAAGATCTCACACGCGGCCTCAATGATACGAATGCGGCGGGCGAGGGCATCTGAACGCACGAGACTGATCAACTCCTGAACAGGTGGGGCGGGTTTTCACCATCATAACTAATAGTTGCCTCTCCGTTTTGATGAGGCACTACACAAGGAACTGGATGTGGATAAACGCACTCTCCACGATGTCCTCGGACACGCCGATGAGCTTATTGCGCTGCGGGAACACGTACACTCCCTCCTGAGCACACTAGATGCGCACGCTGTCGTGGAGGGCGTGGGTGTGCAGGGCGTCGATACGCGGTTTTTTCCAGTGTCACGGGTGCGGTGGCCGCAGCACGTTAATGCTCACGCTGAACTAAGTAGTCGGCCCGGCGCGTATGACACGTTGCGGTGGTTTATGGATGACACAGCTGCCGTTCCACAACTGCGGGCCAGCGCCGCCGATGCCACCGCCGGGTTTTTGCGGCGTTTGTTCGGTGGGGTAGATGTGAACCGTGCGATAGCGGATGCCAATGCTCTTGCGCAGCGAGTCAGTGACCCCGTGCGGTATGCGGATGTTCGCATGCTTCTTGGTATTGCCTCCACAGCCGATGCACAGCCCACCGACCCGCTGTCTGGGCCTGGGCCCACGGGCCATTGGTCGAGCCTTGAACATGCCAGGTGCACAGGTGGAATCCTACGACGGATATGCGATCTTCCAGGTGCAATCGCAGGTTCGTGCGCTGCTCGATGACCCTAACTCTGAACCTAACCTACGCCGTGCAGCCGACACTCATGTTCGTGCGTTGAACGAGGGGCGTGCCCAGGAGCTCATGGCGCAGCTGCCCGTAGATTCATTGAAAACGGTGACAAAAGATCGCCTGCGATTTGGCAACCTACACAGCATTGGCGTGACCACCGTTGCGGACGTCCTACGCGCCTCCGCAGCCGCGTTAACCGCAGCAAATGGGGTAGGGGAACAAACGGCAATACGCATGAAAGCCGCAGCGCAGACCTTGCTGAATGAAGCCACGAGCACCTCCACACCACTGATCGGCGACGCACCGACACCCCCGGCCGTGGCGTTGGTGCGAATATTAGCGCGTTACGAACAATGCGCCGGCGTTCTGGGCGAAGTGGAACGTGATCGGCGCGACCGCTTAGTGGAGCTGTGCGCGCAGCTTCCGCCTTCCTTTGCCACCGAACCATGGATTGTGGCGTACACCGACCCCACCGCCTATGCGCAAGCACACGACGACATGGCCTGGATGATCGCCAACCCCAGCCTGTTCCAGCCGCGCTATCCGGTGGATCCTGGCGATGATGTGTGGCAGGACTATTTGCAGCGTCCCGCCCACTACCAGAGCTTATTGGGGTCACTGCTGCGAATTGAGGCCGAGGGGATAGATGAGCGTCACGACGCCGCGACTCTCCAGCGCATCCGTTCGTTGGAGCTGGATACAACCCACGTCAAAAATCTTTTCCTCCGCGGCTATCAGTCCTATGGCGCGCGCTTCGCCGTGGTGCAGCAAAAAACCATCTTGGGCGATGAGATGGGTTTGGGCAAAACCATTCAAGCCATCGCCTTTGCCGCGCATCTGTACGCCAACGGCTTGCGACGCATTGTCGTGGTGTGCCCGGCGTCGGTAATGGTCAACTGGAAACGCGAACTGAACGCCTTCTGCACTATGGAAGTTTTCGTCGCACACGGCCCTAGTAAAGAGTTCTACCGTAACTCCTGGGCATCAGCTGATTCAGGTGGAGTACTGCTATGCACGTTCGATGGTGCACGAGTGCTGGACCTTTCCGACTCTGACGTGGTCATTGTGGACGAAGCACATGCAGTGAAAAACCCGCGATCCAAACGCGCCCAAGCAGTAGCGTCAGTGATCGCACAATGCGAGTATGCGTTGCTGCTCACCGGTACCCCAATGGAAAATCGCGTGTCCGAGTTCGCCACCCTGGTGGGGTACGTCCAGCCAGAACTGATCACACGCGGAATGGAATCCATGAGCGCCGAACATTTCCGACGCCGCGTCGCCCCCGCCTATTTGCGCAGGAATCAAGAGGACGTCCTGACGAACTCCCGGCGCGCATCAACAACGACGACTGGATCACCCTCACTCCCGCCGACCAGCGCATGTACGCCGCAGCCGTGGAACAAGGCTCCTTCATGGACATTCGCCGTGCTGCCTTTCTCGCGCCGGGTGAGCCAGCCAAAATCACCCGCATCAAGGAAATACTTGACGATGCCCGCGACAACAACCATCGCGCCATCATCTTCTCCTACTTTCGCACAGTACTCGATGCTATCGCCGGTGCACTCGACCCCGAGTTGGTCGCAGGGGTCATTACGGGGGCGACTCCTCCAAACAAGCGGCAAGACTACGTTGATGCCCTGGGTAAGGCACCGGCTGGCAGTACGCTACTCGCCCAGATAACTGCTGGTGGGGTGGGGCTGAACATTCAAAGCGCCAGCGTGGTGATTATTGCCGAACCGCAGCTGAAACCCACGATTGAAGACCAAGCGATCGCCCGGGCGCACCGCATGGGACAAACCACCGCAGTCAACGTTCACCGCTTGATCGGCGACGATACGGTGGACGAACGCCTCTTGGAACTTCTCGCTGGAAAACGGCAGTTGTTTGAGCACTACGCTCGTCCCTCCGAATCTGCGGGTGTTGCCGATGCTGTGGATGTGAGCGAACAGCAACTCGCGGCAGCGGTGATCAAGGCTGAGCGCCAACGATTGGGCATTGATAATGAATGAACGTGATGGGAATGGAGATGTGGCCACGCTCGTCGCCAACCTGCGCGGCATGTCTTTCCAATACAAACTCCATGTGGGTGAGCTGCCCGACGAATCTGAGATGGTACTGCTTTCCGACCTCGCTGATGCCGGTAAAGCACGAGAAGTTGCTCAGGTTTTCCATGCACATTACGGGACTCCACGGCTGCGCTTTGCCGGGTCTTTAAGCTTTCAACGCTGTGCCCACCGCCTTGTTGGCATTGTGGTTGGCACATGGCTGCTCACGGGTAACGTTCCAGTACTTGCGCCAGATGAGACAGCGCTACGGATAACTCATGGCGGTGCGACCGAGCTGCACGTGGCCTCGTGGGCACACGGTTCATGGCAGCGCCGCTAAGTGTATGCATCACGTATCCACGCTTATGGAACCGCTGGTGGATGCCTTCCGTGCCGGAACCGGAGTGGGGCGTGCCAACCTTCATGGCAACGTAGCCGCAACGGTTGGTGGGGTTGTGCGGAATGCGCGGCGTCGTCACGAGCATTGTGGTCTTCATGGGGCAGTGGGAGAAGACCTGTTAGAGCACGCAATTGGTGATGGGCGACCGCTCAGCACTTACGGATGGTTTGAGGACGCACAGTTTTTCCGGGCGTCGTGCTGCCATTGGCACACCACGGGCAACGACAATTGCGATTGGTGCACACACCGAAGCGTGGAGGAGCGAAGAGCAAGGTTCGCTCAGAACGGTTGACAGCGGGCTACCCCTGGTAAGCGCCGCGTTCCAACGTGTCGCAGGCGCTCATAGTGCCCGCACGGTATCCCGCCAGGAAGGCTTGCTGGCGCTGATCAGACGAGCCGTGAGTCCAGGTATCGGGGCGGACACCGCCGCCGGAACGCTGTTGGATGTTGTCGTCGCCAACCGCGCGGGCAGTATCCACGGCATCCTGCACCTGCTGGTCGGTAATCGGCTCCAGGTCAGCATCAGGGCCTTTTTGTGCGTGGTGCGCCCAGATGCCGGCATAACAGTCGGCCTGCAACTCAATTTCACGGCGTTGGAATCCTCGCCCGGGTCGTTGTAGTTGCTCAGGCCCAGCGTGCTTTCCAATTGCTGAATGTGGTGGCCGAATTCGTGCGCGACAATATATTCCTGGGCCAATGGGGCATTCGCACCACCCAGTGAGGTGAGCTGCTCAAAAAACGATACGTCAAAATACGCGGTTTTGTCGCTGGGACAGTAGAAGGGGCCCAGTGCTGGAGGACGCGCGCCCGCACCCCGTGTTCGTGGAGTTGGTGAACATAGTAAGCCCAGGCTTTGTGTAGGCAATCCCCGCTTGTTGGGGCAGAATGGATGACCACACGCGGTCCAAGGACTGTCCGGTCAACTCCACGCGGCAATCAACGTATTTGTTGGCGTCGTCACCCGTTTCGCAGGGATGTTGCGAACCTTGAGGGAGCGCAGGCTGGCTTTGTTGCTGCTCATTACCAATGATCTGGCCGATGTCGGAGGGGTTTCCGCCCAGCAGGAGGAAAAGCCCGACCAACACAAGAGTGCCTATGCCGCCGCCAACGGCGATGGTCCCGCCGCCACCGCCCCCGGTGCGTTGGGCACGGTCGGAGGTTTTGCGTAGATCACCACGAAACGTCATAGTGCTGATCTTGCCATACTTACCAAAGGGGGCAAATGCTTACACTCTGCAGTAAGGCAGGTAGAATCGCCCGGCAGAGACTTTTTACAATTCCGATGGGAAGGAACCAATTCACGTGCTGCGCACACATCTCGCGGGTGATCTGCGTAAAGAAACAGCAGGTCAGACAGTCACCTTAACTGGCTGGGTTTCTCGCCGACGCGACCACGGCGGCGTTATTTTTATCGACCTGCGCGACCGTTCCGGTATCGCCCAGGTTGTGTTCCGCAACAGCGATGTCGCTGAGCGTGCGCACCATCTCCGCAGCGAATTCTGTGTTCGTGTCACCGGCGTGGTGGAACAACGCCCCGAAGGTTCCGAAAACCCCAACCTTGCCTCCGGCGAGGTAGAGCTCAACGTCACCGAATTGGACATCCTCAACGAATCTGCCGCCCTACCATTCCAGGTAGACGATGCCGCGTCTAGCTCCGGTGAAGTCGGTGAGGAAACGCGTTTGAAGTACCGCTACTTGGATCTTCGTCGCCCCACCCAGGGTGAGGCTTTGCGCCTGCGGTCTGCCGCCAACCGTGCTGCCCGAGCCGTGCTGGATTCCCATGACTTTGTGGAAATTGAAACCCCCACTCTCACCCGCTCCACCCCGGAGGGCGCCCGCGACTTCCTGGTTCCGGCGCGCCTGAAGCCTGGCACGTTCTACGCGCTGCCGCAATCTCCGCAGCTGTTTAAGCAGTTGCTCATGGTTGCAGGCATGGAACGCTACTACCAGATTGCACGCTGCTACCGTGATGAGGATTTCCGCGCCGACCGCCAGCCGGAATTCACCCAGCTGGACGTTGAAATGAGCTTTGTGGACCAGGACGAGGTGATCGCCCTGGCTGAGGAAATTTTGGTGGCGTTGTGGAAGCTCATTGGATATGAGATTTCCACCCCGATTCCACGCATGACCTACGCCGACGCCATGCGCCTCTATGGTTCCGACAAGCCCGACCTGCGTTTTGACATCCAGATAGTGGAATGTACAGACTTTTTTTGCCAACACGTCCTTCCGCGTGTTTCAGAACGACTACGTGGGGGCCGTGGTCATGGACGGTGGTGCCTCCCAGCCGCGTCGTCAGCTTGATGGCTGGCAAGACTGGGCTAAGCAACGCGGCGCAAAAGGTCTGGCCTACATCCTTGTCGGTGAAGACGGTGAACTGTCCGGCCCGGTGGCTAAGAACATTACTGAGGAAGAACGCGCTGGCATCGCCGCTCACGTGGGTGCGAAACCTGGTGACTGCATTTTCTTCGCCGCAGGTGACGCGAAATCATCCCGCGCATTGTTGGGTGCTGCCCGCGATGAGATCGCGCAGCGCCTTGGCCTGATCAAAGAAGGGGAGTGGGCATTCACCTGGATTGTCGATGCACCCCTGTTTGAACCTGCCGCCGACGCAAAGGCATCCGGTGATGTGGCACTGGGGACATTCTGCCTGGACCGCCGTGCACCACGCCTTCACCTCCCCGAAACCGGAAAGCTTGGATACTTTTGACACCAACCCCGGTGACGCTCTGGCCTATGCGTATGACATCGTGTGCAACGGCAACGAAATCGGCGGTGGCTCCATTCGTATTCACCGCCGTGACGTGCAGGAACGCGTATTCGCCGTCATGGGTATCACGGATGAGGAAGCCCAAGAGAAAGTTCGGATTCCTCCTTGATGCCTTCGCCTTTCGGTGCCCCGCCACACGGCGGCATCGCCTTCGGCTGGGACCGCATTGTCTCCCTGTTGGGTGGCTTTGAGTCCATCCGTGACGTGATTGCCTTCCCCAAGTCAGGCGGTGGTGTTGATCCGTTGACGGATGCCCCCGCCCCGATCACTGCGGCACAGCGCAAAGAGGCGGGGATAGACGCGAAGCCAAAGCCAAAGGCCGAGAAAAGCTAAACACAACACGGACACCATGAGGTGGTGAAAGGCATGGCGGCCCACAGGAGTGCACGGACTTCGGGGCCGCCACTCACTGTGCTTGGTCTCTGAGCAGTCACTCACCCTCGCAGTCCTGCGTGTATCGCTGCTGCGACATACACCACAAGCTTTTCATGCATATTTTTGATACAAAATAACGCTGCTGTCGTATTGTCACTACAGTGGCTGGTAGTGGTGCGTTCACCTGAACTGGTATGTACTGCGTTTATTTTTGACAAGGAGACGGGTTGATGATGCGTGGCACCGATGAGATCGTGGCTGTCGCCGAGGAACTGCTATCCAAACGATTCGGCGGAACCCAGTCACTCACGGACATCGAAAAACTCGGTGGATCCGGCACCGCCATTGTGCTCCGCGCCCGCGTCGCCCCCTCACCATTCCTTCAACAACGCTCCGTGGTACTGAAATACACTCCTGCCACCAACGACAGTATGGACGACGCCGCCCTGATCAGGGAAGTAGTGTCCTATCAATTCACCACATCTTTGCCCAAAGACGTCCGCCCGGGGCCCGTCCTTTTGGCCTATGACATTGACAGCAGACTGCTTGTTATCTCCGACTCTGGGGAAGGCGAGACGTTTGCCGACCTGCTCAACTACTCAGGGCCTGAACAGCGCCTGCAACTCCTGCGTAACCTTGGGCAGTCCATCGGACGCATGCACGCAGGCACGGCCGACCGAGAACAGCATTTTGACATTCTGCTTACCCGCATGCTCAGCCGATACCCAGACACCGCTGAACTGCACGAAATGCGTGACGCCTCCCTGCTGGTCTCTATTGACAATGGCATCGAGCTACTGAGCAACGCTGACGTGCAGGTGCCACATGTTGTTCGGGACTTCGCCACTGACGCGCAGCGTCGATTAGCGTCCGGCCAACACCGAGCCTTCACACCCTTCGACCTGTCACCCGACAACATCATCTATGCCGAACGCACGCAGTTCCTCGACTACGAATGGGCCGGATTCCGGGACTCTACCTTCGATGTCGCTTGCGTTGTTGCGGGATTCCCACAAATTCCTGTTCCCGCACACCATTACGGATGTAGAGGCAGACGCCTTCATCGAATCCTGGGTGCGGGAAGTCAACGGAATCTGGCCCAACGTCAACAACCGTGTTCGCCTCCAAGCGCGCATCGTCACCGCACTCATCGGCTGGGCATTGGCAAGCATCTCCTACCTCTACTTCGGATCCATGAACCAGCTGGTCTCCGAGCTGGGAAACCGCCCAGACTCCGACTCCGACATACCCGACGCAGCCACCGAAGCCTTGGCAACTGCCAACATAGACCCCTTCGACGACGTGCTCTCCAACCCAAGCCTCGGTTCCATCGTCGGTGAAGGAAGCATCGCACGCCAAGACCTCCTGGAAACTTTCGAAGCGCTCACTCGTTACGCTTCACGTGGCGACGATCCCCGCTTCCCCGAAGTGGCGGCATTTGCCAACTCAGTGGTAGAACGCCTACAAGCAATGGAGCAGTAATAAACCAGGGAAAACAAACCAGGAAAAACAAATCAAGGAGGCGGTGCCAGGCCATGAACAACACGTCATCCCAAGACTCGCTGTTCCCCAGCACCCACACCAAACCTCCCCAACCCACCAGCGACTATTTCCACCCCGGTGATCACGCGCCGCTGGCCGCCCGCATGCGGCCCCGCAGCCTCGACGACGTGGTGGGACAAGAACACCTCCTCGGCGAAGGCCGACCACTACGACGGCTCGTGGAAGGCTCCGGCGAAGCATCCGTCATCCTCTACGGGCCACCCGGCACCGGAAAAACCACCATCGCCTCACTTTCTAAGCTCCGCCACAGGACATCGCTTCGTGGGACTGTCTGCGCTCAACTCCGGCGTCAAAGAAGTCCGCACCGTTATCGACCAAGCCCGGCGCGACCTCATCCACGGAATCCGCACCGTCCTCTTCATCGACGAAGTCCACCGCTTTTCCAAAACCCAGCAAGACGCACTGCTTTCTGCCGTAGAAAATCGCACCGTCCTGCTCGTTGCGGCCACGACCGAAAACCCTTCCTTCTCCGTCGTGTCGCCGCTGCTGTCCCGCTCTCTGCTCCTGCAACTCCACTCGCTTGACGACGCCGCGATTCGCACCGTGCTCACCCGCGCCCTCACCGATCCACGTGGCTTAGACAACCGCATCACCGTCACTGATGAGGCCCTTGACCAACTCGTTCTCCTTGCAGGCGGGGATGCGCGCCGGGCGCTGACATACCTGGAGGCCGCAGCCGAGGCGGTCGTCGATAGTGGTGAGCTGGATGTTGCCACCATCAGGGATAATGTCAACCGTGCTGTGGTTCGCTACGACCGGGATGGTGACCAGCATTACGACATCACTAGTGCTTTTATTAAGTCCATTCGCGGTTCCGACGTGGATGCGGCCCTGCATTACCTGGCGCGCATGATTGTGGCCGGTGAAGACCCTCGTTTTATCGCCCGTCGTCTTGTCATTCACGCCAGCGAAGACATTGGAATGGCGGACCCTACGGCGTTGCAGACAGCCACTGCGGCCGCGCAGGCTGTGCAGCTTATCGGTATGCCTGAAGCTCGTTTGAATCTGGCGCAAGCCACCATCCACCTTGCGACGGCGCCAAAATCCAACTCCGTATGTAAGGCTATCGACGCTGCGATGGCCGATGTTGCCGCAGGTAAAGGCGGCGCGGTACCTGCGCACCTACGGGATGGGCACTATTCCGGTGCCAAGGAGCTGGGTCACGCGGTGGGCTATAAGTATCCCCATGATGATCCGAGGGGAGTGGTGGAGCAGCGCTACATTCCCGAGGATCTTGATGATGCCGTGTATTACGAACCCACCGAGCATGGGGCGGAAAAACGTCAGTTCGAGTTTCTTGGTCGCCTACGCCGTATTATTCGAGGTCACAACTAGAATGCCGAGCGTGGTAAAGTAATCCGCTGTTAGAAAAACGTCAACTCATAGCGAGGAATTCTGCCGTGCAGACACATGAGATCAGAGACCGCTTTATTCAGCACTTTGTCAACGAGGGACACACTGAGGTTCCCAGCGCGTCGCTGATCCTGGATGATCCTAACCTCCTGTTTGTCAATGCTGGCATGGTGCCCTTTAAACCGTATTTTCTGGGTCAGCAAAACCCGCCATTTCCGAATGGTACGGCCACGTCGATTCAGAAATGTGTGCGTACCCTGGACATTGAAGAAGTGGGCATCACTACCCGCCACAACACGTTTTTCCAGATGGCGGGCAATTTCTCCTTTGGGCAGTATTTCAAAGAAGGAGCAATTAAAAACGCCTGGTCGCTGTTGACCTCATCAGTTGAGGATGGTGGCTACGGGTTGGATCCTGAACGTCTATGGGTCACCGTCTACCTTGAAGACGACGAAGCTGCCGACATTTGGGAAAAGAAAATCGGACTGCCCGCTGAGCGAATCCAGCGTTTAGGCATGGCCGATAACTACTGGTCCATGGGCATTCCTGGTCCCTGTGGTCCGTCCTCGGAGATTTACTACGACCGTGGCCCGGAGTACGGAAAGGAAGGCGGCCCCGTCGTCGACGATTCCCGGTACATGGAGATCTGGAACCTCGTGTTCATGGAGAAGGAACGCGGCGAGGGTACTGGTAAAGACAACTTTGAGATCGTCGGTGACCTGCCAAAGAAGAACATTGATACCGGGCTTGGTGTGGAACGCGTGGCCTGCCTTCTCCAAGACGTGGACAACGTTTACGAAACAGACCTGCTGCGCCCAGTAATTGACGCTGCTGAACAACTCAGCGGCGCGACCTATGGGAAAAAGCACGAGGACGACGTGCGGTTCCGCGTTATCGCCGACCATTCCCGCACCGGAATGATGCTCATTCTTGATGGTGTTACCCCTGGTAACGAGGGGCGTGGCTATATTCTGCGCCGCCTGCTGCGACGTATCATTCGCTCTGCACGCCTGCTTGGCGCGCAGGGAGAGACGATGAGTGTGTTCATGGACACCATCATGGATACGATGACACCGTCTTATCCGGAGATTGCTGATAACCGCGAGCGCATCCTCAAAACTGCTGTGAATGAGGAAAAGGCGTTCCTTCGCACCCTCGAATCCGGTACCAGCCTGTTTGAAGAGGCCGCAGCCTCAGTCAAAGCCAGCGGTTCCACCACGTTGGCTGGCGCGCAGGCGTTCACGCTGCACGACACCTATGGTTTCCCCATTGACCTCACCTTGGAAATGGCTGCTGAGGCTGGGCTTGATGTGGACCAGGAAGGCTTTAACGCGTTGATGGCTGAGCAACGCGCCCGGGCCAAGGCGGACAACAAAGCCAAGAAGCACGGTCATGTGGATTTGTCCATCTACCGTGAGTTTGTTGACGAACACCCCACCACATTCACCGGCTTTGACGAGCTGGAGAGTGATGCCAAGGTTTTGGGGCTTGTGGTGGATGGTGAACTGCGGACCGAAGCCCACGAAGGTGAGTCCGTTGAGGTTATCGTGGACATCACGCCCATGTACGCTGAATCGGGTGGGCAGCTGGGCGACCGCGGTGTAATCACTGCCGGGAATTCGGTGCTGCGTGTGGGCGATGTGCAAAAGATCGGCAAGAAGCTGTGGGTTCACAAGGCCGTAGTGGAGCATGGTGGAGTGTCCGTGGGGGATCAGGTACACGCGAGCGTCGATAAGCAATGGCGACATGCGGCACGGCAAGCGCACTCAGCAACGCACCTGATCCATGCCGCACTACGGCAGGTCCTGGGGCCGACCGCTGTGCAGGCAGGGTCGATGAATAAGCCGGGTTACCTGCGGTTTGACTTCAACTACACCGACCCGTTGACGCCGGATCAGCTGCGGGAGATTGAGACGATCACCAATCAGGCGGTGGATTCCGACTGGGACGTGAAACACCATCGAAACCACCCTAGACGAGGCAAAAGCCATGGGTGCGATGGCGCTGTTCGGTGAAAACTACGGTGACAACGTGCGTGTTGTGGAGATCGGTGGACCGTTCTCCATGGAACTGTGCGGCGGCACCCACGTGAAACACTCCTCGCAAATTGGGCCTGTGGCGGTACTGGGCGAATCTTCCGTTGGTTCTGGAACGCGCCGCATCGAAGCTTATTCGGGGCTCGATTCCTTCCAGTACCTGTCCCGTGAACGCGCCCTCGCTGCGGGGCTTGCTAGTTCGCTGAAAGCCCCCACTGAGGAGCTTCCCGACCGCATTGCACAGCTGACCGACAAGCTTAAGCAGGCGGAAAAAGAAATCGCCGAACTCAACCGCCGTCAACTTGCGGCGCTCAGCGGGGAATTCTTTGCCGCAGCGTACGATGTCAATGGCTTCAAAGTGATCACGATGACGCTACCCGGCCAGGTTAGCGGCAGTGAACTGCGCACCGTCGGTACAGACCTAAAGAACCGTTTGAGTGATCAGGCCGGTGTGGTGGTGCTGGTGGCCAATGACGGTAACAAAGTACCGTTCCTGGCCGCAGCGACGCCGAAAGCTATTGAGCGTGGCGTGAAAGCTGGGCAGCTTGTGGGCCTTGTTGGCCAGTACTGTGAAGGACGCGGCGGCGGCAAACCCGACATGGCTCAAGGTTCCGGCACCAATATTGACGGTGCTTCTGAGGCTTTGCCGCTGTGGCAGATGAGCTGAAGAAGCTGTAGTCAATCTGCTCACCATAACCCTGATGCAGGGGCGTGCGGTATATGACATCCGACACGCCCCTTGCGTATTCCCACACCTGGAGTAGATAACGGTTAGGTTAAGGGAGACGGTGTATGCGGCTACAACGACGAACTACGACTATAAGGGGCAGTTTTATTGCTACGTTCGGGCTTCGTCAGCGTGATGCCATAATGATGTCGTGACAACAACTGTGGGCGCATAAAATTTGCGTGACACACCAACAGCAAAGGAATCGAAACCACATGCAGCCAACCCCAGACAAGCCAGGCAGGGACGATCCGGGACAGGGGCGAAGGCTGGCACTGGACGTTGGTACTGTGCGTATCGGAGTGGCAGTCTCTGACCGGGGCTGCATCCTGGCAACGCCGGTGGAAACCATATCCAGGGAAACCATGTTCGATGACGACGATAAAGCCGATATTGACCGCATACTGCGCTTGATCAATGAGTACGACGTGGTAGAAGTGGTTATTGGCCTACCTCGCACGCTGAAAGGAAAAGGCTCTTCCAGTGTCAAACACGCCACAGATATTGCTTCTAGGGTTAGCCGCAGGTTAGCTGGTGAAGAAAAATTAATCCCCGTGCGCATGGCAGATGAACGGCTCACCACCGTCACCGCTACGCAGGCATTACGTGCCAGCGGGGTAAAAGCGAAAGCAGGACGCACCATTATCGATCAAGCCGCTGCGGTGGAAATACTGCAAAGTTGGCTTGATGAACGGAATAATTACTTACAAGCATGCGACTCAGCTAACGAAGTAGGTGACTACTGATGCCTTCCAACTCCAATCGACGTCGGTCCCGTACCCGTAGAACACGCCGCATGGAACCTGTGTACGTCAAACGCCGCCAACGCGGACTTGCAGTACTTATTGCTTCACTACTTCTGATTATTTTTACCATCATTTACGTGGCTAGTCAGCGTGTATTCCCCACCGGAAACTCCACCGACTACGAGGGAAATGGCAATGGCGTTGTGCAAATGGTGGAAATCAAAGAAGGCTCCACAGTCTCTGAACTCGGACCGGAATTGGTCAACCGTGGAATCGTGAAATCCAACAGCGCCTTTCAAACCGCTGCAAACAGCAGTACCAAAGCCTCCGCGATTGAGCCCGGGTTCTATCGGCTTCAGGGGGAAATGAGCGCAGCCGCCGCTATCGCGGCACTGGTCAACCCAGCAAATAAGGTTGAGGCCCTCGACATTGTTGGTGGTGCCACGCTCATGGATATCAATGTGGTGGGTGGGCAAACCCGCTACGGCATCTACTCCCAAATCTCCAAAGTCACCTGTTACGAAGGCAGCCGCAACTGTATCAACGCCCAAGACCTGCAAAACATCGCCGCAACCACCGACCCTGCGGAACTGGGGGTGCCCGATTGGGCTCTCGACGCTGTGCGCGCCCACAACGGTGACCCACGACGTCTCGAAGGGCTCATTGTTCCCGGACAGTACATGGTGAACCCAGACCATGATGCCCGCGCGGTGCTCACCGACCTGATCACGAACTCCAAGACCGCCTACAACAATACGGGCATTGTCGAACGTGCCCAGGGCGTGGGGCTGAGTCCTTACCAGTTGATCACCGCAGCCTCTCTTGTGGAACGCGAAGCACCTGCAGGTGAATTCGATAAGGTGGCGCGCGTGATTCTGAACCGCTTGAAGGCACCCATGAAGCTGGAGTTCGACTCCACCGTCAACTACGGGCTTACCTCCCAGGAAGTGGCCACCACCGACGAGGATCGCAAGCGGGTTACGCCCTGGAACACCTACGCGAAGGAAGGACTGCCTGATACCCCGATTGCATCGCCGTCTATCCAAGCCATTGAGGCCGTGGAAAACCCTGCACAAGGCAACTGGCTGTTCTTTGTGACCATCGACAAAAAGGGTACAACCGTATTCAACGACACCTACGAAGCCCACCTGCGCGACACCCAACAAGCCATCAGCAACGGCGTGCTGGATAGTAACCGCTAATGCTCCAGGGCAAGGCAGGGTAGGTGAGGCATATGAACAGAGCAATCACGCACCGCGCGGCAGTGTTGGGAAGCCCGATTGGGCATTCCCGCTCGCCGCTGCTGCATAACACCGGTTACCGCGCCGCAGGAGCTGGAGCACTGGAGCTATGGGCGATTTGAGTGCATCGCTGAACAACTGCCAGAACTTATCGGTGCCTTGGATAACAGCTACCGGGGTTTCTCTGTGACCATGCCGGCAAAAGTTCGCCGCGCTGGATTTTGCCACTGAACGCACCGACCGTGCTGAGCGCATTGGATCCGCCAATACGCTGGTACGCATTGGTGAGGGAGTTCATGCCGGGTGGCGGGCAGACAACACCGATGTGGATGGGGTATTTGGTGCTCTTGCTGAGCTGGATGTCAGCGCCAGTCTGATGGGCGCTCACGCCACTGTCATCGGCGGTGGCGGTACCGCCCGGCCAGTACTGTGGGCCCTGGCTAGCCTCGGCGTGGCACAGGTGACCGTAGTCAACCGCACCGACCGGTCTGAAGAACTTGCGCCACTCGTGGAAGCCCACGGTGGAGGTTGTACCTTTGTGAGCTACGAGGCAGCCCTGCGTGACCTGGCCGAGCAATCCGCTGTGCTGGTGTCCACCGTTCCCTCTGCGGCAATCCAGGATCATGTGCAGGATCTTGCGCACACCTCGGTGTTTGACGTGATCTATGAACCCTGGCCGACTCCGCTGGTCACGCAGACCCAGCGCAACGGACACAAGGCTGTTGGCGGCCACGTGATGCTGGCCAACCAGGCATATGGGCAATTCGAGCAGTTCACCGGAGTTCCTGCGCCACGTGAGGCTATGTGGCAGGCACTGATCAACGACCTGCACTAGAACTGCTACAATCAAACCTCATGTGGGGTGCATGTGTAGTTTTTCGGGGTGTGGGCAAGTCTTCTTGTTGGTTGGGATGTGTGCTTTTCACGGCTGCCTAATGTGCTGACCTACACGGGATTCGCGGTGGCTATCGTCGTTGCCGTCGCTGCTGGTGACCCCTTGGCGATACTTGGCGGGGTTGCCTGGAGCGCCCTTTATATAGCATCTGGGTACATCAGTGGGGGAGTCGGAGGCGGTGACGTGAAACTAGCTGCCAGCCTGGGGATTCTGGCTGCCATGTGCGGGTGGCGGGGTGGCTCGTGGCGGTAGGGAGGGGCGTCGCTTAGCACCGTCATCCTTTTGCTGATAACCAGGCGACACGCCATGCCACATGGCCCAGGAATGATCGGGGCGACGGCGCTTGTGGTGTTGTGGCACCACTACGCAGGGGTGATGTAACACCAGCGCATGTTTTCCTCCGGCCCAGGTTCCGTGACACAATAACTAGCATGCTTCGATGGACAACTGCAGGGTGAATCCCACGGTCAAGCTTTTGATTGCGCTACTCGAACACATGCCGGCAGGGGTGCCCATCACCAGTGATGACATTTCCACGCAGCTAGCCCGCCGCCGTCTCGGATATGGCAGGGGAGCGCGCATGAAATTCGAGGCCGACGAGGTCACCATGCTGACGGGTGTTCGACATGGGCAGACCCTTGGCGGTCCCATCGCCATCATGATCGGCAACACCGAATGGCCCAAATGGGCCACCATCATGTCCGCCGACCCCATCGACACCAGCGACCCCGACATCGCCGCCGCCATGAACTCCGGCCGAGGTGCAAAACTCACCAGGCCACGCCCAGGGCACGCCGACTTCGCCGGAATGCTCAAATACGACATGGACGAGGCCCGGCCCATCCTGGAACGCGCATCCGCCCGTGAAACCGCAGCCAGGGTGGCCGCCGCCACCGTTGCACGCAACTTCCTCCGCGAAACACTCGGCGTGGAAGTATTGTCACACGTCATCTCCATCGGCGAGTCTGAGTCGTATCAAGGCCCCATTCCCACCTTCAGCGATCTTGATGCCATCGATGCCTCCCCGGTTCGCGCCTATGATAGCGGCGCCGAACAGGACATGATTACCCAGATCGAAGCCGCTAAAAAAGCAGGTGACACTCTCGGCGGTGTTGTTGAAGTCATCGTCCATGGTCTTCCCATCGGACTGGGTTCGCACGTCTCCAGCGATGACCGGCTCGACGCCCAACTTGCCGCAGCGCTTATGGGTATCCAAGCCATCAAGGGCGTCGAAATCGGCGACGGTTTCGCCGAAGCCCGACGCCGCGGATCCCAAGCCCACGACGAAATCATTCGCACCGACACTGGTGCCATCACACGCACCAGCAACCGCGCCGGTGGGCTTGAAGGCGGCATGACTAACGGCCAACCACTCATCGTGCGAGCAGCTATGAAACCCATCTCCACAGTGCCCCGTGCCCTGAAGACTATCGACATGGCTACCGGAGACCCTGCCTCGGCAATCCACCAACGCTCCGACGTCTGCGCGGTCCCCGCAGCGGGCGTTGTTGCCGAAGCAATGGTCACCCTCGTTCTTGCACGCGCCGTGTTGGATAAGTTCGCAGGTGATAATATCTCAGAAACTAGCCGAAACATTAATAGTTACCTTGCAAAAGTCACAGAACGTTTGGAGTTTAACAGTTGATGTCTCAACCCCGAGTTGTCCTCGTCGGCCCCCCAGGGGCGGGAAAAACCACCATCGGGCGTCGACTAGCCCGCGCACTCAACACCACACATGTTGACTCCGACGCCCTCATCGAACAAGACCAAGGAAAACCATGCGGCGAGGTCTACTCGGACCTCGGTGAAGAACAATTCCGCGAACTCGAAGCCCAGCACGTGGCCCAAGCACTCCAACATGACGGCGTGGTCAGCCTTGGCGGCGGGGCCGTGGTCACAGACTCCACGCGAGCGCTCCTGGCCAACCACGAAGTCGTCTGGGTGGATGTTTCCGTTGAAGAAGGCGTGCGACGCACCAACCAAACACCCACCAGGCCCGTTGTCACAGGCGCGCCAGGAATCGATCCTGCGGTGCGCTACCAGCAGCTTGTCGATGAACGCGCACCCTTATACCGCGAGGTTTCCGGGTTCAAAGCTCGCACCGACCACCGCACACCCCAGAAAGTGGTGGCTGATATTTTGCGATATCTTGAAACCATCAGCTGAGTTTTCCATCTTCTGTGAAAGGACGGCGCGTGCCCACCATCGACGTCACCGGACCGAACCCCTATAAGGTAGTCATTGACCACGGGCTTGACGAGACCATCGCCCGCACCGCCGCCGCAGCTCCCGGCGCCACACAGGTTGCGCTTATCTACCAGCCAGCACTTATCGACGCGGCGACCTCCCTCGCCAATGCCGTGTCTGCTGCTGGCCTGGAGACGACGCTGATTGAGCTACCCGACGCTGAAAATGGCAAGACTTTGCAGGGTGGCAGGCCGTTGTTGGGATGTGCTGGGGGAGAAGAACTTTGGCCGCCGCGATGTGGTGATTGGTCTTGGTGGCGGCGCCGCCACGGATCTTGCAGGTTTTTGTCGCTGCGGCCTGGATGCGCGGTATCAAGGTTATTCAGGTGCCCACCACGTTGCTGGCCATGGTGGATGCCGCTGTGGGGGTAAGACGGGTATTAACACTGCGGCGGGGAAGAACTTGGTGGGGGCGTTCCACGAGCCGTACGCCGTGTTTGTTGATCTGGATCGGTTGCGGTCGCTGCCAGAGGATGAGCTGGTGGCGGGCTCTGCGGAGATTATTAAGACTGGGTTTATTGCCGACCCCGCGATTTTGGACCTGTACGAATCCGACTCGACTGCGTGCCTTCGTGTGGATGGTCATTTGCCAGAGCTGGTTGCCCGGTCCGTTGCGGTGAAAGCGCGAGTGGTGTCAGAGGATCTGCAGGAGGCGGGGCTACGGGAAATCCTCAACTATGGTCACACGTTTGGTCACGCCGTGGAACTGCGGGAGCATTTCACCTGGCGTCACGGCAACGCTGTGGCTGTGGGCATGATGTTTGTCGCCGAGCTAGCACGCCTTAAGGGGCTTATCGACGCCGCGTTGGTGCAGCGTCACCGCAGCATCCTGGCATCCGTTGGCCTGCCAACCAGCTATGAGGGTGGTCATTTCGATGAGCTCATCGCCGGCATGCGGCGGGATAAGAAGAACCGTGATGGGCATATCCGTTTTGTCGCATTGACTGGGGTGGGGGAAACCACCCGACTGGAAGACACCAGTGACGATGAACTACGGGCGGCCTACCAGGCGATTTCTGAACCGTGAGAGGGGAAATCATGAATAACACAGCAGTGGTGGTGCTGAACGGGCCAAACCTGAACCGCTTGGGTAAACGTCAACCCGACGTGTACGGCACAACCACACTTGCCGACGTGGAGGCTACGCTGCGGAAACGCGCCGAAGACTATGGAATTGACCTGGACTTTAAGCAATCCAATTCTGAAGCCGAACTGATTGACTGGGTCCATGATGCTGCTGATCGCCGCGCGGCTGTGATCATCAACCCCGGTGGGCTCACCCACACCTCTGTTGCCTTGCGGGATGCGCTGGCGGAGATTGCCGATGGTGCAGGGTTCATTGAGGTGCACATTTCCAACGTGCACGCCCGTGAAGAGTTTCGGCACCATAGCTATCTCTCGCCCACTGCAATTGGTGTGATTGCGGGCCTTGGGGTGAAAGGCTACGAACTGGCCTTGGAGTATTTTGCTGGACCCGTCTGGGGTTCGCTCATCTAGATAGTAGAACATCAAACCAAAAAGAAAGAACGACGCATCATGGCTACGGCTGATACTCAGTACCCCGACCGGCGACGCGCGGTTGCTGCCGAACTGGCCGCACAGAACGTTGACTCCATACTGGTAACGCACCTCACCCACGTGCGATACCTGTCCGGGTTTTCCGGTTCGAACGCGGCTCTGTTACTGAACAAAGACCATTCGGCGCGGATCAGCACTGACGGACGCTACACCACCCAAATCGCGGAGGAAGTTCCCGATATTGACTGCATCCTCGGACGCCCCTGCGCGGATACAGTACTGAAGGAGATTACCGGTCCGCACCGAGTGGGTTACGAAGCTGACTACCTTACCGTTGCCGAGTATGAGCGCTTGCAACAAGCATGCGGCGAGGGTGTTGAACTGGTGCCGGTGCGGGGCACCATCGAAAAATCTCGGCTGGTGAAAGATCCAGGAGAGCTGGACGGCCTACGTAGTATCGCCGCGCTTGCCTCTCAGGCGTTCGAAGACATGCTGGCCGCTGGGGAAGTGGCCGTGGGCCGTACTGAGCGCGATATTGCAGCAGACCTGGAATATCGCATGCGAAAACTCGGTGCCGAACGCCCCAGCTTTGACACCATCGTTGCCTCTGGGCCGAACTCCGCCAAGCCGCACCACGGTGCCGGCGATCGCGTCATCAAAGCCGGTGACTTGGTGACCATCGACTTCGGTGCCTACGCCAACGGATTTAACTCCGACATGACCCGCACTCTCATCATGGAGCACACCACCGACTTCACCAAAGAAATCTATGACACGGTGTTGCAGGCACAGCTGGCGGGTGTGAAGGCGGCGACTCCCGGGACGTCGTTACGCGACGTGGACCGTGCTTGCCGCGACATCATCAAGGCAGCCGGATACGGCGACTATTTTGTACACTCCACAGGCCACGGAATCGGTTTGGACGTGCACGAACTGCCCTACGCTGCCACCACCGGAAGTGGTGAACTTGCCGAAGGCATGACTCTGACCATTGAGCCGGGCATCTACGTGCCAGGCAAAGGCGGAGTTCGCATTGAAGATACGCTCATCATTACCTCTGGTGAGCCGGAAATCATCACCAAAGTAAGTAAAGAACTACGTGTGGTGTAGGCTAAAACAGCTAGTCGTATAAAACTCAAGGGAGAAAACGCGTGGCAACTACCGCCGATTTCAAAATGGTCTTGTGCTGAAGGTTGACAACAAACTGCAGCAAATCATTGAGTTCCAGCACGTCAAGCCGGGTAAAGGCCCAGCTTTCGTGCGCACCAAGCTGAAGGACGTTGTGTCCGGCAAAGTGGTGGACAAAACCTTCAACGCTGGTGTGAAAGTAGAAACCGCAACCGTTGACCGCCGTGACATGACCTACCTGTACAACGACGGCACGAACTACGTGTTCATGGATGCTAAAACCTATGAACAACTCGAACTCGAACCGCACCTGGTTGGTGAGGGTGCCAAGTTCCTACTCGACGGCAGTGTTGTGCAGGTTTCCTTCCACGAAGAAGAGCCACTATTCGTGGAACTTCCCGTATCCGTAGAACTGCGCGTTGAACACACCGACCCCGGCTTGCAGGGCGATCGCTCCACCGGCGGCACCAAGCCCGCCACTTTGGAAACCGGTGCTGAAATTCAGGTTCCGCTGTTCATTGAAACCGGCAACGTGCTCAAAGTGGACACCCGCGACGGATCCTACATCTCCCGCGTCAACAACTAAGTTTCGACCACAAGGTGACCGTGAGTAACACTCGTCAAGACAAGTCCCGGCGCCACGGGTCGCGCTACCGCGCCCGTCGGCGCGCCGTGGATATTATTTCGAAGCCGAGGCGCGCGACATTGACCCCGTGGCCATCGTCGACGATCGCATCGAGTTATCCCAGCAGCCCGATCCGCCGGTGAAACCAGTTGCCCCCTACACCCAAGAGATCGTGGGCGGGGTCGCCGTAGAACTTGACCGTGTTGACGAGGTTATTTCGCGTTACCTCCTGGACAACTGGATGCTGGAACGCCTTCCTGCCGTTGACCGTGCCATCCTGCGGGTGGCCACCTGGGAGCTACTGTTCAACCCCGATGTTCCCGTTAAAACTGCCGTGGTTGAGGGCGTGGAACTGGCCAGCGAATATTCCACCGATGCGGCAGCGCCGTACATCAATGCAGCACTTGATGCTATCGCGGGTGCCGTAGACGACCTCCGCGCCGAAAACACCGCCATACAACTCGCGGATAGCGTTGTGGTGCTTGACTCTGCTGAAGAGGGTTCGGGGTTGGGTCACGACGAGGCGGAGGCACCGCGTATTGCGCGGCTGCGGTGGCTGCCTTAAGGTTCGCAGCGCATTACATCGTCAAGTGTGCTTATACTCAGGTACAAAAGTTCCCTGTTTTCAAGCTTGAAGATAAGCATACTTTTATGCAAAGTTTGCACTAACGTTGTTCAATGGCCATTTTGTTGCCGCGCTCTATCACGCTGCTAGAGGTAGAGCACGACATTCACCGGCCAACAACGCTCACCGCCGCTTAGTTATCGGTGTCTTTTGCTTCCGATTCTGTGTTGCCGTTGCCCTGCAACGATGCGGCAAGTTGCGCCACGTTCTCTTGCGCAGCCAGCACATTGTCCACGGAACTCTTCAGGTATGTCTTCAGTTGCTCGTGGGTGAGGCCAGCGGCCACAATGAACTCGCATTCCGTGCGAATGATCACCATTTCTGTGCGGTTGACAGCGGCCGCCTTGGTGCTGTGCACGTATGCATTGAAATGATTGCAGGCCAGGAAGAGGGTGGGGTTGCCGTCGGCAACTTTTTCCTCAGTGGTTTTATCTGCCCGCACGATCACCGCCGTGTTGTTGACCAGCGCGAACGTCACGTTATATCCGTTGAGGTTGGCGCTGCCGATGGGTTCATCGTCGGCGAGGGTGAGGGTAATCCCAAACTCGCCCATAACACTAACAACGTCATCAAAGGTGACCGATGTGACTTGTTCACTCATCGTCAGCTGCTCCTTCAGTCTCGGTTGCTTCTGTTGCGGGGGTCTCCCAGGTGACAAGTGTGGGGAACTGCTCTTCCAGCCAGTTGAAGCACGCCAGGGTGTTGTGAATTGAGGAGGTGATGAAGGCACCAAGCTGGTTGCGGGAAACGCCGCCTTCTGTCAGCAGTTCACGGTGCACAATGAGTGCCAACGTCCCAGGGGTGGTTTCCACAAAGTGAAGTGCCGGCATGATCTGCGTCAGGTTCCATTCGTTGACCACGGCCAAAATGGTTGGTGCGTCAGTGGATGGGGGTTCTCCACGCCATCGGCCCTCAAATTTGAGAGTGTCGCCGTCAATAATGAGGGCAACGGCGGTGTTGGGGAAACCGCTGAGCAGGATGTTTGGTTCGTCGCCGATGCGATATTGCAAATCTTCGTTGGTGAAAATCTCGGCAACACGATCGATGGTAAGTGGGGTCACTGTGTCAGGAATAGCCAGGCTCCTTAGTCCTTGGTTGGGTCGGGCAACAATTCATCGCCGCCGAGTTCATGCGCCAGCGCCTCCTCAACCGTGGGGAAACGAAACACATGTTCTTTGCTTGATAGTACAGCGGGGGAGACGCGTTGGTCAGCAAGGGAAATCTCGGCTGCACCTTCTTTACCGCGCAACAGCTTCGGTCCCAACGATGGAATAGGCATGAGAGCTGGGCGGTTAAGTTGTTTCGACAGCGCCTTTGTGATGTCGCGGTTCTGCACCGGATTGGGGGCAACAGCGTTGATCGGACCGGATAGTGTGGGGTCAACTACTGCGCGAACATAAATGTCACTGAGATCGTCAAGTGAAATCCACGACACCCACTGGCTTCCGCCGCCAACATTTCCGCCCAGACCAGTAGAAAACAGCACGCGCTTGATGGGAAGCACGCCGCCGCGCCCGCTGAGTACCACGCCCGTCCGAATATTCACCACACGCTTGCCAGCCTCAACAGCCGGGGCACAGGCCGCCTCCCATTCCTGGGTAACCTCCGCCAGGAAACCCTCGCCGGGTTCCGACGTCTCGGTCACCGCCGCCTCGCCTGTGTGCGGGCCGTACAACCCAATGGCTGACGCGCAGATGAATGCCGTGCACTGCGGTGACGACGCCGCGAGTTCCGCAAGTTTACGGGTCGGAACGATGCGGGAATCGCGGATGGCTTTCTTGTGGTCGTCGTTGAACCTGCCAAGCATCGGCTCGCCCGCCAAATGCACCACCACATCGATGCCGTCCAATAGGTCTTGTGCTGGATGAAAAGGCTCCCACAAACGCCTACCAGGGCGCATTTTCTCCCGAACGATCTGTACTACCGTGTGTCCCGCAGTACGTAGTTGGGCTGTCACGGCGCGACCAATCAGACTTCGGGAACCGGTGACGCCAACGGTGAGGGGCGGGGCGTCGACAAGCGCTGCTATGCGGGACAGGAACGATAAATCGCCCAGCAGCTGATGTTGACGGTAAGCCAGAAAACTTTTGAGTGGGCCGCTGGGGGCGCGGGTGTGAATATCGTCGGTGATGAGGGTGCCGCCCTCCACGTCAGCGAAACTGTGGGTGTGGCGCCAATCGGCAATGGAGCGAATCGGCGACGACACGCAGACCTCTGAAAAGCGGTGGCCACGACGATACGCTGAAAGGTCGTGACGCGAGACCCAGCGCAGACCAGCCGGAAGAGAATAGGTGGTAGTGCCGTCCGACAGCCGTTCCGCCTCCTTGACCGGGTGCATGGGGAAAAACGGCGGGATCAGCCGCGCAGCCGCTCCTTTGCGGGTATGCCAATCCCACACAAACTCCCGATCGAACGGTAGGACATGGCTGGCGGTAAAGCTCATTGACAATCCCATCTGGCTGGACACGTGTTGTTATTCCAGCATAGACATGTCTGAGCGGCTTGCTGTGGAACAGTTGCCGAGCGCTGGGTTAGAACAGGGATTCTTTGCCGAGTTCGTGCGCAAGAGCAGACCGAAGAGTGGGATAGCGGAAGTTGTGATCATGATTGGTTATCTTGGCGGGAAGAACCTTCTGATCAGCAAGAACCAGTTCCTGCGTGCCCTGCTTACCCACAAGCAAACCAGGCGCCCATGCCGGAGTGGGAATAAGGGAGGGTCGGTGTAGAAGTTGTGCCAGTGTGGTAGTGAACTCACTGTTGCGGACCGGTGTTGGGGCGGTAGCGTTGACGGGTCCGTTGAGAGTGGAATCGACGATGGCACGGACATATATGTCGGTGAGGTCATCCAGCGCGATCCACGACATCCACTGCTTGCCAGAACCAAGACGACCGCCCAAACCAGTAGAAAACAACGCAGCCATCGGTGGAAGAACACCGCCTTGTGCACTGAGCACGATGCCTGTTCTCACGTTGACAACGCGTTTTGGATGAGCCGGAGCGCAGGCGGACTCCCACTGTGCGACAACATTGGCAAGGAAACCATCGCCCTGGGTACCAGTTTCAGTGAGACCGTGAGTGGTGTTGTGTTTCATCGTGGTGAAGCCATAAAAGCCAATTGCCGACGCACACACCATGGTCGAACACGACGATGACTGGCTGACAAGCTTGGCGAGGGCAAGCGTGGGAATAACGCGTGAATCCCTGATCTGAGATTGATGCTTCTGGCTAAACCGCCCAAGGATTGGCTCGCCAGCCAGATGAACCAGCACATCAACGCCGTCAAGGAGGTCAGGCGCTGGGTTAACAGGGTTCCAGAAACGAGGAAGAGGGTAGTGGGGATGTGCTGCATGTTTGGTGGTGGAGGCGAGATGAGAGGCTTTGCGTACAAGTGGAATGACCGCGTGGCCGAGTGTGGTCAACTGTGCTGTCAGGGCGCGGCCCACAAGGCCCGACGCTCCGGTGACCGCGATGGTAAGTGGTTTGGTAGATGGGCTAGTAAGAGCTAGCGACGATGAAAACGCGAGATCGTGGTAGAGCTGGTGTTGCCGATAGGCAAAAACGCTGCGTAGCTTTTTGTGTGAGATTGGGATGCGGGAATCTACATAGTCGGTAATGAGTGTGGTGCCCTCTGGGGTGTCAGCGAAAGTGTGCGTGTGACGCCACCCTCCGGCTCCTTTTACTACTGGCGACACGCAGACATCAGTGAAGCGCCGTTCGGGAATGTAGCCAGAAGGCTGGTGTTGCGCCACCCACTGAAATTTTCCTGGAAGTAGGAACGTGGTTGTGCCGTCGGCGAGGCTGGTTGCTTCCTTTTCTACCGACATGGGCACAAACGGTGGGGTCAGGCGCTTCACCGCGCCTGGGCGGGTATGCCAGTCCCACACGATTTTTCGGTCAAACGGCAGAGTGTGGCTGGTGACGAAAGTCATGGGTCTAGGATAGGTGAGTTTTGGTGTCAGGCTTTGATGGCTTACACGACCAATGCACCCTAATAGTGGTAGCAGTGTAAAGATTTTTAATGAGTGACTTAATTACAAAAATTAAATCAACACTTCTTGAAATTTTTATATGACTTGAACTTTGTAGCTCTAGCCAATCAATAAAATTCCTATTCAAGTCACTACTAGAATAAAAAGAGCAGATATTCAAAAGCGGCCCGACGGGCTGGCATCCTCATGAACACCTTGAAAAATATCTTAAAAGCATGCACCGACTTATATAACTCTATTAAAGAAATGATGGAGACAGTTGGAAATATTGGAGATGCTAATCCGCTGATAGGATGCGGTAATGATGTTGCTGGTATGATGTACACAGCTATACTTTGATGTGCGCCGATAATATAACCACTAGACCAGAGGATATACTTTGAAATACAAAGATAACGAAACAAATTTTGACATATTTAAGGTTGACGCCTCTGAGGAGGAAAGACTAACCCCTTCAGCTGCATAGTTAATTATATCATCAAAAATCCCGAACTAGAATGCTACATTTTTGCTGACGGCTGCCCTGATTCTGCGCTAAAAATTTGGGATAAAGATAACTCAGTTGAAGTAATTTGGTCACAGACAATTAAGCAACCGCCATCAAACTTTAGTTTCCTTGATGATTTGCTTCCCTTTAGGGAGGAACCTGCAAAAACTTCTGCAGTCATAAGAATTTCTTTCCCAATATCTCCTGCTAAACTATTTTCTATATACTACCCTGAGATTGAGGCTTGTCCGTCAGGCCTACTGGTCATAGCGAAAGAAGAGATTCCTAAAGATATCCTCGAGGAATATAAAAGTATATTTTATCCAAATGTCACAGACGAATCTGCTTTAAATTTTGCCTCTAAGGCGTTCGAAAAATGGGCAATATTTGGATACGTAAGAGAAATTGATCAAATGGGAATAGAGTATAGGTTTGAAAATATATTTTTATCGCACAATGGTAATTTAAGTAAATCTTTCATCACGTGGGGTAACCTATAAAATTTTAAGCGCTGAATTTTTACTTTTGTGACTGCATGAAAATTTGATATTAAGTTCGTATATCACAAGTATGAGATTAAGGAGCTTGATTTAGGTACTGGGGAGATGTCGACGCTACTTTAGCCAGTGCAAGCCTCATCAAGGGCAAAAAGTGAAGTAAGATTTTTCGCGTACGCGTCGATGATTCAAGTGGTCATCAACCATGAAATTGCTTCTATCTCAACAGTGCTTCACCAGGAATTACACGCGATCTCACCGCGCTTAGAGCTTCAGGATTGCTCCGATATCATCACTCCAGATAGCGCCCAACCGATAAAGAGTATACCGGATCAGGGTGTGTCACCTTGATCAAGTGCAATAGTGGGAAAAGAATCACAACAACCATGTTAGACAAGTCCGGCATGTGATAGGGTAATCTACTTTATATTTGAAACGTAGGCAGATTTTAAATCGCGGCTGTCGACTGTGCCGACAGCATAATAACAGTAATTAATATATTGCCGAAATTCTTTTTTGGACTTTCCCGTAAATACTTTTTGGTTCAAACTCGGTAATTGGAAAATCCAGGCATGTGGTAATAAATGCCGTGGCCATCATACATGGTTGTCATCATGGTCTTTGTGATACAGCAATAGCTCAGCCAGATGCGTGATGAAAACCAAAACAAGATTATGATGGTCACATGATTGCCTACCGGCTGACTGCCCTACAATATGGCCGAGTGATTCTTGAGCCAAGTCATCCCACTAGGCGTCCTGGGGTCGTAGAAACCAGCGTCAACGTCTATGATCCTGCGTTTACTAGCTATACAGAAGGTTCTGCATTAACGCAGCCGCTTCAGCATCTCAAAAAACACATGCCACAAGAGACCATCATCGAGCTTTCCTCACTGATTTTCAGCAAATATGCGGGTGAGGTTGTTGATGAAAGCTATCCAGGAGGCCGGAGGCAGGCCATGGACGACTTTGACCCGTGGATGATCGATGATGAGCTTGCTGGTAGTTCCATGATTGAACATTCGTGGACAGCGCTGCAGTTCGGCCCGGTAGCGGTGGTGTCAACCCTGCGATCAACAACGATCATGGCAGCTCACGGCAACGGACTTTACATGGAGTGGGATAACAAATCGTCAGAACCACCAGTCGAGGTGAATATGCCTCTGGATTTATTGCGCGCCACAGTCGCGCCCAATCAGATTGACACCATAGTTCAAGGACTTTTGAGGAAAGAACGCAGGCTTTTGGACCAAGACTATAGCGGGGGATATGTGCAGGCAGTGCGTGATTTTACTGACTGGATGCGACATTAGTGGTCAGAGTGAGGTGCTGCCGGTGCGGTTCACCATCGGCGGGTGCCTGGTTCCATGTATCAATCAGCCATTGATCATGGGTGGCAATGATTAGTGTTCCGTGCCAGCTCATTATGGCCGCTTCAAGAGATTCAATGGTATCGATATCAAGGTAGTTTGTTGGCTCGTCAATAATCAGAAAATCCGGCTGCTGTGCCAGCGCGAGGGCTAGTTGAACGCGACGTTTGTTTCCATCCGATAACTGTTCTAGTGGCGTTGCCCATAGTTTAGGGTGAAGAAAGCCTTTACCCAGGTCACCAATCCCGTTATGCCATATCTCTGGTGGTATGAGTTCGTCTTTGTTGCGTGGGAGTTCCTGCGGAACGAACACCGAATCGGCAGCACTTATGGTGCCGCTGGCTTCTGCTGCCAGGCATTGTCTGGTATGAATCCAGCGCAGTAGGGTTGATTTCCCGGCACCGTTTACCCCGGTGATCATCATGTGCTCACCACCAGCAAGCTCGAAACTAACAGGACCCAGCCGACCAGGAATATGCACGTTTCTTACTGAACACGCAATGCCTGTAGACACCACAGTCGGATCTGGAAAAGTAATAGTGATTACGTCATACCGGGGTTTACGAACCTCGACTTCTGTAAGCCTGTCCAGGCGGCGGGAATCATCATTGATCCGCCGGGTTGATACTGTTTGTGCTCGATCTGCATAGTACTTTTTCGAGGCGCGTACTTCGCTGCGTGGGGTGGCGTTCCGGTGACCTATGGTCTCAGAGGAAAAACGGTGCTGCAACAACTGCTGTTTGTCGTGTTGCTGGTGGGCATGTATCTGTAAGTGACGGCTGCGGGCCGTGTCTTTTTCTTGCACGTAATCGGAATAGGTTCCGTTGCAGCGGTATATGCCGTTTGTTGTTGGTTGTCCTGCTGCGGTGGCTATGGCGTGCCATGATGTGGTGTCTAAGTCGAGGATGCCGGTTGCGGCACGGTCAATAAAGTCACGATCGTGGCTGGCAAACAGCACTGGTCCGTTCCAGCCTGTCAGGGTTTGTATCACAAATTCTCGGGCTGTCGTATCAAGGTGATTGGTTGGTTCATCAACCACCAACGCGGGAGAACCCCGCAGCAGGACGGCGGCGAGGTGTAATCGTTCTTGTTGCCCAGGTGAGAGTGAATCCAGCGGGCGGTCTCGTGCAATGTCACCCAGCCCCAGGCTACGTAGAGTCTTGTCCAGTTGTGTATCTAACTCCCATCCATTCATGGCTGTAATGCGGGCAAGTAGTTCATCAAAGCGGCGGGCAGTTTCTGCTGAAACATCAAAGGCAAGCTTGTGGCTGAGCATGTCAAACTCGTGTCGTAGCTTGAGTACCTGGTGGCATGCAGCATCAATTACGTCGCCGACAGTTGTGGGTGGGGCATGGTTGTCCCATGAAAGTGGTGTGTCCACATGCCCGCGAAGTGGTGTGAGCTCGCCGAGGGCGAGTTTGAGGAGGGTTGTTTTCCCTGAGCCGTTTGGTCCTACAACGCATAAGCGTTCATCGGTTCCGCATGTGAATGAGACATTTGTGAGGACATCGGTGGTGGGATAAGAAAAAGTGACGTGGGAAAAAGAAATAATAGACACACTGCATCCTAGTGAGAATGTAATACGGATTTTGTGCGGTGTGTCAGTCTCCCATACCTCAAATCTACTAGTTCGGGATAGGTTTGGGCAAGAGGGAACAGTTACAGCTACAACCCACGCGACTCGCGCGACGTCGATAAGCAGTAAGCAGAACCACCTTGTTGTGCAGTGGTTTTGCTTCCACCCGTGCTTACCCCTCACATGGCACCTGTGAACATGCCGGTGCTATGGTGATACGCAGTCAAAGGCTAAAAGGCATCCTTTAACGGACCGCACTGTGAGGCGGGAAAGGAGGTCACGATGGGCGATAATGGCACTGCCGATGTCACGGAATTGCTGTCTGCGGATGATGTGAGTCGGACTGTCGCGCGCATCGCGCACCAGATTATTGAGAAAACTGCTGGTCAAGAGATTCTTTTACTTGGTATTCCTTCGGGCGGGGTGCCACTGGCGGAGCGTTTAGCGGCGAGCATCAAGGAATTTTCAGGGGCGGATGTTCCGACGGGTGCTTTGGATGTGACGCTGTATCGGGACGATTTGCGGGGTAAGCCGCATCGTGCGCTTCTACCCACTACTATTCCTACGTCCGGCATTGATGGTGCCACGGTAATCCTCGTTGATGACGTCCTCTATTCGGGTCGAACCATCAGGGCTGCGCTGGATGCGTTGCGCGATATTGGTCGCCCGGAGCAGGTGCAGTTGGCGGTGTTTGTGGACCGTGGGCACAGGCAACTGCCCATTCGCGCTGATTATGTGGGTAAAAATTTGCCGACGTCTCGCGCCGAGGACGTCACTGTACTGTTTGCGGAGATCGACGGCCGCGATGCGGTGACGCTGACACGCACCATCACCGATACCACCACCCAGGGCGAGGAGTAGCGCCACCATGAAGCATTTGCTGTCTATTGCTGACTTAAGCCGAGATGAGATTGTTGGCCTGATGGATGAGGCTGACCGCTTCCGCGAGGCGCTGCTGGATCGTGAGGTGAAGAAGCTTCCTACCCTGCGTGGTCGCACGATTTTCACCATGTTTTATGAAAATTCCACGCGTACACGGGCGTCGTTTGAAACGGCCGGCAAGTGGATGAGCGCCGATGTGATTAACGTGTCGTCGTCAGGGTCAAGCGTGAAGAAGGGGGGGAGTCGTTGAAGGACACCGCCGCCACTCTGACGGCCATCGGGGCGGATGCGATTATCATGCGTCACCCCTCGTCGGGTGCCGCCGCGCAGGTGGCGGGGTGGCTGGACGGCCCAAGCGTGATTAATGCTGGTGACGGCGCGCATCAGCACCCTACGCAGGCGCTTCTCGACGCCGTGACCATGCGCCAGCGCCTCGGCACCATTGAGGGCCGCAAGGTGGTGATCGTGGGGGACTGCCTGCATTCCCGCGTGGTGCGCTCCAATGTGGATCTGCTGAGCACCCTGGGGGCCGAGGTTGTGCTGGTCGCTCCGCCAACGTTGCTTCCCACGGGTGTGGAGAACTGGCCGGTGCGTACTTCCTACACTATGGATTCCGAGATTGCGGATGCCGACGCCGTGATGATGCTGCGCGTGCAACAAGAACGCATGCACGGCGGCTTTTTCCCCACGCAACGGGAGTACGCAACCCTGTACGGCATGTCCAAGGAGCGGTTAGCGCGCATCCCCGAACACGCGATAGTGATGCACCCAGGGCCGATGCTGCGCGGCATGGAAATTAACTATGAGGTTGCGGACGCCCCGCAAACCGCCGTGTTGCAGCAGGTAAGTAATGGTGTGCACGTGCGCATGGCGGTGTTGTTCACGCTGCTTGTTGGAACCGATAACGCTTAAAAATAGGGGAATGTGATGTCTCAGAATAACTATCCGGCAACCGGTGACCTCGGCCTCGTAGAGCGTGCCAGTGTGCTGATCCGCAACGTCCGCCCTTATGGCGAAGGCGAACCCGTGAACATCCTGATCGAAGATGGTCTGATCGCAGACGTGGATGCTGCAGATGATGCCAATGCCGACACTGTGATTGATGCGAAAGGCACGGTCTTGCTGCCTGGTTTGGTGGACCTGCACGTTCACCTGCGGGAACCCGGCAGGGAGGACACGGAAACCATTGCCACGGGTTCGGCCGCTGCCGCCAAGGGTGGTTTTACCGCCGTGTTCACCATGGCCAACACCATGCCCTGTCATGGATCAGCCGGTGATTGCGGAGTCGGTGTGGTTTAAAGGCCAGTCTATTGGTCTGTGCGATGTGCACCCGGTGGGGTCCATTACCAAGGGACCTTGAAGGTAAAGAACTCACCGAGTTCGGCATGATGGCTCACCCGCCGCCAAGGTCCGCATGTTCTCTGACGATGGCAAGTGCGTGGACAACCCCCTGATCATGCGCCGCGCCATTGAGTATTCACGTGGCCAGGACGTGCTTCTCGCCCAGCACTGCGAGGAACCACGCCTGACGGAAGGCGCGGTAGCTCACGAAGGGCCGAATGCCGCCCGTCTAGGTTTGCGCGGCTGGCCCCGCGCAGCTGAGGAATCTATTGTCGCCCGTGACGCGCTGCTGGCCAGGGATTATGGCGGCCGGGTGCATATTTGCCACGCCTCTACAGTGGGGACTGTGGAGCTGTTGACTTGGGCAAAGGAGAAGGGGATCCCGCTGACTGCCGAAGTCACTCCGCACCACCTGATTCTCACAGACGAGCGCCTGGACACCTACGACGGAGTAAACCGGGTCAACCCGCCGCTGCGCGAAAACCATGACACGCTGGCGCTGCGGCAAGCACTTCTGGATGGGATCATCGACTGCGTATCCACTGATCACGCGCCCCACGGCTCCGAGGACAAGTGCTGCGAGTTTGAGCACGCCCGCCCCGGCATGTTGGGGTCTGGAGACCTCGCTGCCCATCATCGCGGATACCTTTGTGCGTACCGGCGCGGCTGATTGGCGCTGGGTGGCGCGGGTCATGAGCGAAAAGCCTGCTGAAATTGTGCGCCTACCCGGCCACGGCCGCCCCATTGCGGTGGGGGAGCCCGCCAACCTGACCATTGTTGACCCCGACTGTCACTGGGTGGCGCACGGCGAGGATATGGCATCCAAAGCGGACAACACCCCTATGAGGGCATGGAATTCCACACGAAAGTAACACATACAATCCTGCGCGGACGCGTGACCTGCAATGATGGCGTCGCAGCCGAGCCACGTACGCAGGCATAGAGCACAGCAACAAATAACACCGAAAGGCATCCTTGTGACTTCCACCCCTCCGGCAATACTCGTGCTTGCCGACGGCCGCGTCTTCCGCGGTGTCGGTTTCGGAGCCACCGGCACCACCCTGGGCGAGGCAGTTTTTACCACCGCCATGACCGGCTACCAGGAAACTATGACCGACCCTTCCTATCACCGGCAGATTGTGGTGGCCACGGCCCCGCAGATCGGCAACACTGGTTGGAACGATGAAGACGGGGAATCCCACGGTGACAAAATCTGGATCGCCGGTTTAGTGATCCGTGACCTGGCGCATCAAGCATCCAACTGGCGTGCCACCCGCAGCTTGGAAGACGAGATGACGGCGCAGGGGATCGTGGGAATCCGGGGCGTCGATACGCGGGCGCTGGTGCGGCACGTGCGCAACCATGGGTCCATTGCGGCGGGCCTGTTTTCCGGCGAAGATGCGCAGCGCCCGGAGGAGGAGCTGCTGGCAATAGTGAAGGCGCAGCCCAGCATGACGGGGTCGGACTTGGCAGGTGATGTCTCCACCGACGACACCTATGTGGTGGAGCCGGAAGGGGAGCAGCGCTTTACCGTGGTCGCCTACGACATGGGCATTAAAACCAACACGCCCCGCAACTTTGTGCAGCGCGGTATCCGCACGATCGTGGCGCCCGCCAACACCCCCTACGAAGAAATCATGCGCCACAATCCAGACGGGGTTTTTGTATCCAACGGCCCTGGCGACCCCGCCACCGCCGACGAGATGGTCGCCGTGGTGCGCGAGGTTCTGGCTAACAAAATCCCGTTCTTTGGCATTTGCTTTGGCAATCAAATCTTGGGCCGGGCCCTGGGAATGAACACCTACAAACTGAAGTTTGGGCACCGCGGCATCAACGTGCCCGTGATCAACCACGACACCGGCACCATCGACATCACGGCCCAAAACCATGGGTTTGCTTTGGAAGGCACAGCTGGTGAGGTGTTCGACACCCCGTTCGGCCCGGCAAAAGTCACCCACACCTGCTTGAATGACGGCGTGGTGGAAGGCGTGGCACTGCTGGACGGCACCGCCTACTCGGTGCAATATCACCCGGAAGCAGCCGCAGGTCCACACGATGCGAACCCCCTGTTTGACCAGTTCATTGAACTCCTTGAAGCACGCCAGGAAGGTAACAAGTAAATGCCACAGCGTACCGACATCAACCACGTGCTGGTCATTGGTTCCGGACCCATCGTCATCGGCCAGGCCTGCGAATTTGACTACTCCGGCACCCAAGCCTGCCGCGTGCTCAAAGAAGAAGGACTACGCGTCACCCTGATCAACTCCAACCCGGCCACCATCATGACCGACCCGGAGTTCGCCGACCACACCTATGTGGAACCCATTCAGCCGGAATACATTGAAAAAATCTTCGAAGCCGAAATCGCTGCCGGGCACCCCATCGATGCGGTGCTGGCCACTCTCGGAGGGCAGACCGCGCTGAACGCGGCCATTGCCCTGGACCGCCGTGGCTCGTTGGACAAATACAACGTTGAACTCATCGGCGCCGACATTGATGCCATTGAGCGCGGCGAAGACCGCCAAAAATTCAAAGACATTGTGGCGAAAATCGGCGGTGAATCCGCGCGTTCCCGGGTGTGCCACACCATGGATGAAGTCCGGGAAACCGTGACTGAACTGGGTCTTCCCGTTGTGGTTCGGCCGTCGTTCACCATGGGGGGCCTGGGGTCCGGCCTGGCCTTTACCAACGAAGATGTGGAACGTATCGCCGGTGGCGGACTTGCGGCATCACCCGAAGCCAATGTGCTCATCGAAGAGTCCATTCTCGGCTGGAAAGAATACGAGCTGGAACTCATGCGCGATGCCAACGACAACTGCGTGGTGGTGTGTTCCATCGAAAATGTGGATGCGTTGGGTGTGCACACCGGTGACTCCGTGACCGTGGCACCCGCCATGACGCTGACCGACCGCGAGTTCCAGATCATGCGCAACCAAGGCTTCGCCATTCTGCGTGAAGTGGGTGTGGACACCGGTGGCTGCAACATCCAGTTCGCCGTCAACCCCCGAGATGGCCGCCTGATCACCATCGAGATGAACCCCCGTGTGTCCAGGTCCTCGGCGTTGGCATCCAAGGCGACGGGATTCCCCATCGCCAAAAATCGCCGCGAAGCTCGCCATCGGCTACACTCTCGACGAAATCACCAACGACATCACCGGCGTCACACCAGCTGCCTTCGAACCCACGTTGGATTATGTGGTGGTCAAAGCCCCACGCTTCGCCTTTGAAAAATTCACCGGTGCCGATGACACCCTCACCACCACCATGAAATCCGTCGGTGAAGCCATGGCGCTCGGCCGCAACTACATCGCTGCGCTGGGCAAAGTCATGCGCTCGCTGGAAAACAAACAAGCAGGGTTCTGGACTGTCCCCGACGAGGCATTCGCGGGCGACCGCGCCACCGACGTGAGCGCCGTGCTTGCGGATCTTAAACGCCCCACCGAGGGCCGCATCTACGATGCCGAACTCGCACTGCGGCTCGGCGCCACTGTGGACGAGGTATACGCCGCCTCTGGCATTGACCCCTGGTTCCTCGCCGAGCTTAAAGCCCTGGTGGACTTCCGCGCCGAGCTTGTCGACGCCCCGGTGCTCACCGAGGAACTCCTGCGCGCCGCCAAATACAACGGGCTTTCCGACCGGCAAATCGCCGCACTTCGCCCGGAATTTGCCGGTGAGGAAGGCGTACGCCGCCTGCGCTGGTCCTTGGGCATCCGCCCCGTATTCAAAAACCGTGGACACCTGCGCCGCCGAGTTTGAGGCACAAACCCCGTACCACTACTCGGCCTACGAATTGGACCCCGCCGCAGAATCAGAGGTGACGCCCCAAACCGAACGCGAAAAAGTAATCATTCTCGGTTCTGGACCTAACCGCATCGGGCAGGGCATCGAATTCGATTACTCCTGCGTCCACGCCGCCCTGGAGCTCTCCCGCGTCGGCTACGAAACGGTGATGGTCAACTGCAACCCTGAAACCGTCTCCACCGATTACGACACCGCCGACCGCCTCTACTTTGAACCCCTTACCTTTGAAGACGTCATGGAGGTCTACCACGCCGAAAGCCAATCCGGCACAGTCGCAGGCGTGATTGTCCAACTTGGCGGACAAACCCCGCTGGGACTGGCAGAAAAGCTCCGCAACGCAGGCGTGCCCTGTTGTGGGCACCACACCCGAAGCCATCAACCTGGCTGAAGACCGCGGCGAATTCGGCGAAGTACTCCGTACGGCAGGACTGCCCGCACCGGCGTTTGGCACCGCGACCTCGTTCGAGCAGGCCCGCGACGTGGCAGAAAAAATCGGCTACCCTGTCCTGGTTCGCCCCTCCTACGTGCTCGGCGGGCGCGGCATGGAAATCGTCTACGACGAGCGCTCCCTCCGCAACTACATCGAACGCGCCACCGAAATCACCAGCGACCACCCCGTCCTGGTCGACCGCTTCCTCGACAACGCCATCGAAATCGACGTTGACGCCCTCTGCGACGGCACCGACGTCTACCTCGCCGGCGTGATGGAACACATCGAAGAAGCGGGCATCCACTCCGGCGACTCCGCCTGCGCGCTGCCGCCCATGACGCTCGGCACGGAAGACATCAACAAAGTTCGGGAATCCACCGCCGCGCTTGCGCACGGCATCGGCGTCAGAGGACTCATCAACGTCCAATTCGCCCTCAAAGACGACATCCTCTACGTCATTGAAGCCAACCCGCGCGCCTCCCGAACCGTGCCTTTTGTCTCCAAGGCAACTGGCGTACCGCTGGCCAAAGCCGCCTCCCGCATCATGCTCGGTGCTACCATTGCCGAACTCCAAGAAGAAGGCATGATCCCCACCAGCCACGACGGTGGATCGTTGCCCCTTGACGCACCCATCGCCGTCAAAGAAGCCGTCCTGCCCTTCACCAGGTTCCGACGCCCCGACGGTTCCATGCTTGACTCCCTGCTCAGCCCAGAGATGAAATCCACCGGCGAAGTGATGGGCTTGGCCGATAACTTCGGCGCGGCCTACGCGAAAGCCGAGGCAGGAGCGTTCGGGGAACTACCCACCAGCGGCACCGTGTTCGTCTCCGTGGCCAACCGCGACAAACGCACACTCATTTTCCCCATCCAACGCCTGGCCTCCCTGGGCTTTACCATGCTCGCCACCGCAGGCACCGCAGGTATGCTCCGCCGCAACGGCATCCCCTGCGAAACCGTGCTCAAACACTCCGACATCAAAGCCGGAACCGACGGCGTCTCCATCGTGGACCGCATCAAAAACGGGGAGGTTGACCTGATTTTGAACACACCGGCAGGCTCCGCAGGTGCCCGCCACGACGGCTACGACATCCGTGCCGCCGCCGTTAACGTGGGAATCCCACTGGTCACCACGGTCCAGGGCGTGACCGCCGCCGTGCAAGGCATTGAAGCGCTCCGCGCCGGGGAGCTCTCGGTGCGTGCGCTGCAAGAACTCGACTACACGGAGGACTGATGCGCAGTTTCGGTGAAAAACTCCAGGCTGTCTCGCTTGAGCGCGGGCGGCTCTGCGTGGGAATCGACCCCCATCCGGCGCTACTGGAGCAGTGGGGACTAGGCGTGACTGCGGACGGCCTTAGGCGGTTTTCCAGGATCTGTGTGGAAGCGTTCGGACCATCAGTGGCATTGGTGAAACCCCAGGTTGCTTTCTATGAGGCGTTTGGTTCCCAGGGCTACGCCGTGTTGGAAGAGACTATCCGTGACCTGCGCGAACAGGGTGCCTTGGTCGTGGCGGATGCGAAACGTGGAGATATTGGCTCCACCATGGCCGCCTACGCTGAAGCGTGGCTCGGTGATTCCTCACCGCTGTGTGCTGATGCCGTGACAGTTTCCCCGTACCTGGGGTTTGAGGCATTGCGCCCCGCGTTGGACCTGGCTCACACTCACGGCAGGGGAGTGTTTGTGCTGGCCGCCACCTCTAACCCGGAAGGTCGCCAGGTACAAGACTGCGTCAATACTGATGGCGTGCGCCTGGACCAGCTCATGGTGGACGCTGCGGCTGCGGAAAACTCGTCATGGAGAAAAGCGGGTGAATTCGGTGATGTGGGGGTTGTTGTTGGCGCAACCCTTGACAGCGTGCCCGACCTCACGGACCTGAATGGTCCAGTGTTGATGCCCGGTGTGGGCGCGCAGGGCGCGAGTGCGGCGGACGTCGATACGTTGGCGGAAAAATGAGTGCGTGGGTGTTTCCGAACATCTCACGTGGCATTCTGCGACACGGACCTGGGGTTTTTGAACTTTCTCAGGCGGTTTCTGCGGCGGCGGCCGACTATCCGGGTTTTCCCAGGTGAGCGGTGAGAAAGTATCGGGCTGATCGCGGCAATCCGGAGGGCCGCGACATGGCTTTTTGGAGTAGCCACCTTGGATTTTCCGGTAAGAGTGCTAGACTAGCGGAAGCCCTCGGCCGACATCGATGAAATTATTGTTAAATTTGCGCGATGTTGCGGGCGAAAAATGGTACAACCGATACCACATAGCAATCATCCCTTTATCTGAATTACGGAGGAACCCCGTGGCACTTCCCAAGTTGACTGATGAGCAGCGCAAGGAAGCCCTCGCAAAGGCTGCTGAGGCTCGCAAGGCGCGTGCAGAGCTCAAAGAGAAGCTCAAGCGCGGTGGCACCAACCTCAAGGAAGTTTTGGACCAGGCTGAGTCCAACGAGACCATCGGCAAGACCAAGGTTTCCGCAATTTTGGAAGCAATGCCGAAGGTGGGCAAGGTGAAGGCGAAGGAAATCATGGATGAGCTGGAGATTGCTCAGACTCGCCGCCTGCGTGGCCTGGGTGACCGTCAGCGTCGCGCTCTGCTGGAGCGCTTCGGCTTCGCTGATGAGGACTAGGAACTTAAGGACTACATCAGCGTGACCGGCGATAAACCTAAAAATGAACAGGGCCAAGGTCGTTTAGTGGTTTTGCTTGGCCCGTCTGCCGTTGGAAAATCCACGGTGGTTCATCGCCTTCGTGAAGAAATTCCCCAACTGTATTTCAGCGTCTCTATGACGACCAGGGATCCTCGTCCCGGTGAAGTGGACGGCCGTGACTATTTCTACGTCACGCGCGAAGAATTCCAAGAGAAGATTGACGCTGGGGAAATGTTGGAATGGGCTGACATTCATGGTGGCCTGCAACGATCCGGAACTCCCGCTGGGCCTGTGCGTGATGCATTGTCTGAGGGGCGACCGGTGTTGGTGGAGGTTGACATTGTGGGTGCCCGGAACGTGGCACGTATGATGCCCGAGGCGAACACGGTGTTTCTGGCCCCGCCGTCCTGGGAGGTCCTGGTGGACCGTCTTGTTGGCCGTGGCACAGAGCCGCAAGACGTCATTGATAGGCGTCTTAAAACCGCAAAAGCTGAACTCGCCGCCAAAGATGAATTCGATGTGGTCGTTGTCAACGATGACATTGATCGTGCGGTGGCTGAAATCACTGAGATCCTGTTGGGACGTGACTAGCTGCGCGCTGGTTATGTTTCGCAGGGAGTGCTCAGGTACAATCCTGGGTTGATCATTTATCGTAACTTTCGAAAAGGTGCTTGTGACCAACGTGACCAACGTCAACAGCGTGAGCAACGATATTGCCATCACCGAAGCGGTGTTCGATGATCCCATTGGTATCACCGCCCCGCCCATTGATGAGCTGCTGGATAAAGTGTCCTCCAAGTATGCTCTGGTGATTTTCGCTGCGAAACGCGCCCGCCAGATTAACAGCTACTTCCAGCAGGCTGATGAGGGTGTTTTTGAGTTCGTCGGTCCTCTTATTGAGCCGGAGAATCAGGAAAAGCCGCTGTCCATCGCGCTGCGTGAAATCAACAAGGGAATGTTGGATCACGAAGAAGGCTAGTGGCCTGTTGCCATAATCGTGTTTCCCTGCGCGCTTACACTGTGGGCGTGCAGGGATTTTCTTTTATCTCAAGGATGTTGATGTGACTGGGTTGAATATTGTAGTGGGGGTTGCTGGCGGCATTGCAGCCTATAAAGCTTGCCACCTGGTGCGGTTTTTCACCGAGCGGGGTCATTCGGTGACGGTGGTTCCCACGGAGTCGGCGTTGAAATTTGTGGGGGCGGCGACGTTTGAGGCGCTCTCGGGTAACCCTGTGTCCACGTCAGTGTTTGATGCTGTAGATCAGGTGCAGCATGTCCGGGTGGGGCAGGCAGCTGACCTTGTAGTGATTGCTCCGGCAACGGCTGACCTGATGGCTCGCATGGCTGCGGGTCGCGCTGATGACCTACTCACCGCCACGTGTCTGGTGGCTACCTGCCCGGTGGTCGTCGCCCCGGCGATGCACACAGAAATGTGGTGGAACCCCGCCACGCAGGACAACGTGGCCACGTTACGACGCCGCGCAATCACCGTCCTCGAACCCGCTCACGGCAGGCTGACCGGTACCGATTCCGGCCCAGGCAGGCTACTGGAACCAGGGCAGATCGGCGAGGCGGCACTGGCGGTGTATGCGGGGGCACAGATACCCCGCGATCTTGAAGGTAGGAAAGTACTGATCACCGCCGGTGGTACCCAAGAAAACCTGGACCCGGTGCGGTTTATTGGCAACCGCTCATCAGGGCGGCAGGGCTTTGCCTTGGCGGAAATAGCGGCGCACCGAGGTGCGAAGGTGACGGTGGTGGCGGCGAACACGGATGATCTGCCGAACCCCGCGGGTGGAACAGTGGTGCACCGTGTGCTCTCTGCCAGGGATATGGCGGACAAGGTTGGTGAGGTTGCGGGGGAGCAGGACGTGATCATCATGGCCGCGGCCGTGGCGGATGTGCGGCCAGCTCATCAGGCTGCTGTCAAGCTGAAAAAAAGGTGCCGATTCGCAGGCTCTGGGGCAGCTGGAATTGGTGGAAAACCCCGATATTCTGGCGGGCCTGACCGAGATTCGGTCCACCGGGATTTGGGAGAAAAACCCAGTGATTGTGGGGTTTGCTGCGGAAACCGGCGACGACGGTGCAACACCCCTGGACCATGCGGTGGCGAAACTTCAGCGCAAGGGCTGCGATCTGCTGATGTGCAACGAAGTGGGTGCAGGCAAAGTGTTCGGCCAGGACACAAACTCTGGGTGGATGGTGTTTCCTGACGGCCGGATGGTGGATGTGCTGCCCGGCTCCAAGCTGGAAGTTGCAGCCCAGATCATGGACGAGGTTGTGGAACTAATGCCGCCCTTGTCCAGTTAGACAGCTTAGTCTATATTGGTAGGGATTAATGCTTTACCCTTCTCTTTAACAGCATAAGGACCCACATAATGACACAGGCCGAGGCGTCACACCGCCAGCTCCGCCTTTTCACCAGCGAATCCGTCACGGAAGGCCACCCAGATAAAATCTGCGACGCCATCTCTGACACCATCCTGGACGCCATGCTCGCCAAAGACCCCCACTCGCACGTTGCCGTGGAAACCGTGGTGACTACCGGGCTTGTTCATGTGGTGGGGGAGGTACGCTGCTCTGGCTACGTCGAAATTCCGCAACTGGTGCGTGACCGCCTCCGCGACATTGGTTTCACCTCCTCCGAGGTGGGCTTCGACGGCACTACCTGCGGCGTGACCGTCGCCATCGGTGAGCAGAGCCACGAAATCAGCGCCGGTGTGGAAAACTCCCATGAGATGCGCTCTGGCCAGGAAGTAGAAGACAACGACCGCAACGGTGCCGGCGACCAGGGTCCTGATGTTCGGCTACGCCACCAACGAAACTCCCCGAATACATGCCGCTGCCCATTTCACTGGCGCATCGCCTGGCACGACGGTTGACTGAGGTGCGGAAAAAAGGCATTGTGCCGAACATACGCCCCGATGGTAAAACCCAGGTGACCTTCGCCTACGACGAGAACAACAAGCCCGTCTACCTGGATACCGTGGTCATCTCCACGCAGCATGACCCCGACGTCACTCAGGAATGGCTGGAGGATCAGTTGCGCACGCATGTGCTCCAGCCTGTGATCGCTGACGCCGAGCTGGAAGACCTTGTGACCGACGAGCTTACTCTGCTGGTCAATCCTTCCGGCTCCTTCACCCTCGGTGGGCCCATGGGCGATGCCGGGCTGACCGGCCGCAAAATCATCGTGGACACTTACGGTGGCATGGCCCGCCACGGTGGTGGCGCGTTCTCCGGCAAAGACCCCAGCAAAGTCGACCGCTCCGCCGCCTACGCCATGCGCTGGGTGGCCAAAAACGTAGTTGCGGCAGGACTTGCTGATCGCGTGGAAGTGCAGGTGGCTTACGCCATCGGCCGGGCAAAGCCTGTGGGGCTGTACGTGGAAACCTTCGGCACCGCCGCCGAGGGACTAACCGACGAGGCCATTCAGGCAGCCGTGTCCGAGGTGTTTGACCTTCGTCCCGCCGCCATTATCCGCGACCTAGACCTACTGCGGCCCATCTACGCCCAAACCGCCGCCTACGGGCATTTCGGGCGCACCGACCTGGACCTCCCATGGGAGCACACCAACCGCGTGCAGGAACTACGAGCAGCGGCTGGCCTGTAATATGTAGTGCCATGTCAGCCAGCACCGCCCGCGTCCCAGCGCCCACCAGGCCCGTGGCGCGGGTGTTGCCATTACTGGGGCTTTCCCCACTCGACCGGCTTTTCGACTACAAGGTTGACGCCACCCAAGACGACGCAGCGCAACCCGGCACCCGCATCCGCGTCTACTTCAGCGGCAGGCTTACCGACGCCCTGATCATCGCCCGCGGCGACACCACCGACTACCCCGGAGAACTGGCCTGGATCAAAAACGTCATCTCACCAGAAGTGGTCTACCCCCCGCAGATGCGACAGCTAACCGACGCCCTGTGCGACCGGTACGCAGGAATCCGCAGCGACATCATCCGCGCAGCCATCCCCAGCAGGCACGCCCGCGCCGAAGAATCAGACACCACCACCCCCTGGGACGAACTCGGGGACGTGGAGGAACCCGACCTGTCCGCATGGTCCGCCTACCAGCACGGAGAGTCCTTTGTCGATGCAGTCATTGGCGGCACAACCGCGCGAGCGGCGTGGCAAATACTCCCCGGTGACTCCTGGGCGGACGCCCTGGCTGCCCTAGCTGTGAAAACAGTAATGGGTGACGGCGGTGCGCTGATCGTGGTGCCCGACCAACGGGACGTCGACAAGCTGGAAGCGGCATTACGGAAACTCGTGTCAGCCAAACAGATCACCGTGCTCACCGCGTCACTCGGCCCGCAAGCGCGGTACCGGCGGTTCCTGTCAGTGCTGCACGGGCAGGGACGGCTGGTAATCGGCACTCGAAGCGCCGCGTTCGCGCCGGTGAACAACCTGAAACTTGCGGTGATTCTCAACGACGGTGACGACAGCCTCGTCGACCCCCGAGCCCCCTACGTGCACGCGCGGGAGGTACTGACCACCCGCAGCGTCATCGAAGGCTGCTCTCTCATCATGGCGGGACACACCCGCACCCCCGAAGTACAGCTGATGGTGCAGCAAGGCTGGGCGCATGACCCTAGTTGGGATCCCGCGACACCATCCGCATGCGCATGCCCCGCATCCACGCCGTCGCCGACACCGACACCGCCCTGGAACGCGACCCCCACGCCCGCACCGCACGCCTGCCGAAAATAGCCTTCGAGGCCGTGCGACGCGCCCTCGACGCCGACAAACCCGTACTCATTCAAGTACCACGCAAAGGATACGTACCAGTCCTGGCATGCGGAAACTGCGTCGCCGTTGCGCGATGCCGACACTGCAACGGCCCCCTGGGCCTGCCCACCGCAGGCAACGCCGACGAAGCCGCCGTACCAACCTGCCGCTGGTGCGGACGCCCCGACCCCCGACACCGCTGCAACGAATGCGGCTCCACCAAACTCCGCGCCATCGTCCTCGGAACCGACCGAACCGCCGAAGAATTCGGACGCGCCTTCCCGAAAAGTGCCTATCAGAACTCTCCGGGGGCAACAAAATACTCGACACCGTAAACGACGGTGCCCGCATCGTCGTGGCCACACCCGGCGCGGAACCCACCGTCACAGACGGCAGCTACGGAGCACTCCTCCTGCTAGACACCTGGGCACTACTTCGACGACCCGACCTGCGGGCCACCGAAGACACCTTGCACAAATGGGCCGCCGCCTCCAGCCTGGTGGCACCACACCACAAAGGAGGGGAAGTAGTGGTTGTCGCCCCCTCCGGACTCATGCCCGTCCAAGCCCTGATCCGCTGGGACATGGTACGCGCCGCCGCCATAGAACTCGACCAACGCGCCGAAGTAGACTTCCCACCAACCGTGCACATGGCGGCACTCGACGGGGCTGCCGCATCCCTAGAAAAATACCTGGGACTCGTAGAACTGCCGCCCAACGCGGAAGTACTAGGCCCCGTGGATCTGCCCCCCGGGGTGACGCTACCCGGCGAATACGACGAACGCCGCTACGGACCACCCCAGCGCTACCTCATACGCGTACCGCTCGCTGAAAGCCGACGCTACGCACTGGGCAAAGCACTACGCGCCGGGCTGGTGAAACTCTACCTCCAACGCGACAACCTGCCACTACGGGTGCAAGTAGATCCGCTACATGTGGGCTAATATGCATAATGCACCCCCACCATGACCAGGAAACATACGCATGACTCAGCTTCGCCCCGGTGAAATCGCCACCCTTCAGCACGACATCACCGACCACCACGACCAGCTCACCGCGCTTCATGCCAGCGCGCCGGGACGGGCGGTCGTGCGGCTGGTTCCAGCGAAAGCTCACCGAGGCTGAAAGCCTCATGCTCAGCGTCGTGGGCATTACCCCTGGTGAGAGCAAAGCCGTTGGGGTGGTGTGGGAACGCGCCGTAGGTTTTCCCGCCTGGCCGATCATCACCGACCCGGACAACGCTCACCACGCGTTAAACCTGGTGGGGGAGCTGGAGTGGGCGCGTCGACACGTGCACAACGCTCATGCAATCAAGCAACGCTTCGACGAGGTCACCGCGCACCTCACGGCTGCAGCGCCGCACTTTTGCTCCAACATTGTTGGAGGAAGTTGGGCCGCATCTTTTATCGGGGTATGGGGAGGTTGCACGAGCCAAACAGTTCTTTAGCAGAGGCCCGCGACGTGGAGCGTAGCCATGCCCTTGACATTGCCCCGGAACGACACGCCGCTGCCTTTGCCGAGTTTCGCCGCCGCCGGTGCCATCAACGACAAAGACCTAAGCAGGGAAGCCAGCGCAGTGCTCACGCGGCTCGATCCCGAGGCCGCGTTCGAGTATTTCCTGGGGCTTCTCACCGCCATGGGCCGCGCGGGCGTGCCGCTCTACGCCAATGCGGGGCCGTGACCTGCGGCGTATCGGCAAGGCTGCCGATTACAACGATGAGCGTATCGACGCCGCGTTATTCGGCACCTGCTTGAGCTCCCAGGCATGAGGGGTTGGTGGCGCGGCCTTCCTGCGGCAAGAATCGCAGGCGCTGCGTCGATACCTGCAACCGCAACCGGAGTTACTGGAGCGACTGACGAGGCGTCCCAACGAATGCGGGTTTGAACTGCGACAGCTTCGCAGAGAGTGGGCGGAGGAAGAACCAGTCGAGGCGTCTGCACCGGCGCCAGTCATCACAGCTCCTGAGCCTGTTGACATTGAAAAAGGGCGCGCGACGGTTCCTGGAAATCCTGTTGGGTAGCAAGCAAACCACCGTGACCACACGAAGCCTGTTGAAACTCATCGCATCCTTCAACGCTGACCCCAGTACCACAGTCTACGAAGTCCAAGACCCCAGGCTGTTCACTGTGTTGAAATACGCAGGCAATGAACGCGCCCTTCTTGCCATAGTGGCAAGCCCGCTGCTGCCGGGACTGTTTGCCGACCGTATGGAGTACCTGGGCATGCTGAGCTACCTGCGGGAACTGGTCGATAGCGGCATCCTGTGCGGGCAATGGCACCTCGGGAGTCATTGAATTAGGCGACGAAGCTGTGGTGCGGGACACCGTTCTGCCCCGAGGAACCGTCATGGATGACTGCTTCATCCTGGCTGTCCACCTGGAATGGCGCGATGGCGTGCGCATAGTCTCACGATACGTGTGGGTTCCCGACCAGCGCGGCACCCTCGGCGGGTATTCCATAGTGCGCGATCAACAGTCGCCGATGATAGCCGAGGACTTCTTGCGCTGTCTGGACATTCTCGAACAACACGCTGGCACATCGGACGGCTTTACTCCCGAATCTGTGGCCGCAGCATCAGCAGGCACTGGCCTGTCACCCCAGGCCATCACCTACCTCTTCGGCGGCGGCTACAATCATAAACGTGGCTACCAGCGCAGCTTTCTCACCAACAACGAACGTACACTACGGATTCAGCGCAGCACAAGCCACAGGCGCACGCTCCTGCATCAGCGCCATCCCCAACAAACGGCACCTTCTCGCAGCAGGCATCAACCCCGACAACATCACCACATACGTCAAAGGCACACTAGACGCCGACGCGATCACCAACTACTGGCTGAATACATATGGTGAGCCTGCAATCCCCGTCAGCAGCGAAACCTACGCTGAACTGGAAACACTTTTCAGAGAAAACGAGATCGCCTATGCCACGCTCCCAACTATCGCCACTACGGCTGAAGTTCTGCCCTGGTCAGGTGGCGACATACTCACCATCCTTCTCCGCGCCGCTGAACAACTCACGGTGGAAAATCCTGCAAGACACCTTATCGCCCAGAAACTAGAACAACTCCGAACCGACACCGCCAACTGCATGGACGACCCTGAGTTCGCCGATGCTCTCGGCGGCATTGAGCTCGGTGGTGACTACAAGCAACCCGGTCTCGACAGATTTGTCGGTGACATCGTTGTTATCCGCGTGCTCCTTGATGGATATGTGGACGCCCTCATCGCTGACCTACGCACTCAACACGCCACACCCGGATACGGCGCCGACCCCAACGTCAGCGCACCCGACATCGTTGCCGACGTTGCCCGGGAACTTTCCCTGAGTGAGAACGCCGCCCGTTACTACCTCCAACTTCTTGCCCTGGCACACCCCACCGATAAAAACATCCGACTCTGGAACAGCTGGAAGAAAAAAGACATCACTGCCGCAGCCAGCGAACTACTCGCCAACAACCTCATCATCGAAGCAAAGCGCAAACGTGCAGGACGCAGCTACTTCCTACCCGGCGCGTGGCTTGAAGGCGTATCAGGAAGCGCACCCATCGAACAGTGGAAAACCCCGTACTACCTCTACTGGAAGGATTCCAAAGCACGCCCCGTCATCGCTGGAAGTCCCATGATCATGCCGTACCGCCAACTCTTCACCGATGCCTGGGAACGCTACCGCCGTGGTGATAGCCCCGGGTATGCAGACCTGGATACGGCGCAGTACCGGAAACCACCACGGCGTCGATAAGCAGCCGTGGCGAACACCTGCCAGAGAGGTGGGAACAAACACA